>Ga0182027_10003840_pt1 | contig 23577 bp, 14 predicted proteins | sample 712E1DmetaG_FD_121300 | JGI IMG/M metagenome (GOLD analysis project Ga0182027, IMG submission 121300) | Permafrost microbial communities from Stordalen Mire, Sweden - 712E1D metaG (Illumina Assembly) | ecosystem: Environmental > Terrestrial > Soil > Wetlands > Permafrost | place: Sweden... | reverse complement strand
GACGCTTTGGATTCGATCGGAGCTGCCGGCGGTTTCGCATGGTCGTGTCTCTCGACACCCACAACGATCTCCGCCTGGCGGTCGACGCGCTGTCTGGTGGACGCTCAGATACTATATACGCCGAGGGCGGACGGGTTGTCCGGTGTAATCGGCCGCGCTGGCGTCACCAGGCCGAGACGCAGACTGGTCGGATAGCCCCAGCAGACGGGCGACATCGTTCAAAGCGATCGGGCACTGAACATCACGGACAAGATCGCCACCAGGCTTGCCGAGAACCCAGCACGGCACGTATTCGGGAAGGCCGGACAGGGCGGCAAATAGAACAATGTAATCGCTGGACACGACAAACCACTTGCCGCGCTGATAGACGAACATATTCTTGAACTGCCCGTTACTCCCTTCTTCCGTCATCTGGCTAATGCCCTTCGCGCCCACCGGGTGCAGGTCCGGCCGATAATCGAGATCGAACGGGACGCAAAGCGCCAAAGGCACAGCGGCGAAATAGACGGGCACATCACCGGAAACGGCTCGCTGAAGCAATGCGGAGAATTGTTCGTCGTGCTTGGGGGTAAGGCCCGGTAGCCAATGGATATCCGACACCGCGATAGTAGCCTGGTTCGAAGGTTCCATGTGCGGCATGCCTTTCCGTACTAGGATAGCCAATCGCAGAATCGCGGATCGGCCCAAGATTCCAGTCCCAGTGCATGCGAGTAAAACAGCTGCCATGATGGTCGGTTCGGAATTTCCCGGCGACAACAACAACACGCTCATGGACGTGCAGCATGCCGTCTACGGCGAGATGGTAGTCCGGCTGTTCACAGGGCCTCGCGACCGTTATCTAGCAGCGGCTGCGCTACTTCGCGTCGAGGACAGATTGTCGGGACACCTTCGGTCTATGGATGGATTTGACCACAGGACCCTGCAACTGGCGCACGACCGGATCGCCGCCGTTTATCGGTTCGCGCATGATGACGGCGGGCAACTCCAGCTTGGCGAAACTGAAGCCGACTATCGGCAGCGACTGGCGGACTCCTGGCGCGAGTTTGTCGAATCGGAAGTTCAACGGCTCACGACAGACAATGAGTTTACGCGGGCCATCTGCACCGCTACTGCCTTCGGGAACAAGGAGCCTGGAATCGCGGCTGAGCACTGGCTCGACCAGTTTTTCAGAGATCGATATGGCGAGCGTGGACTGATATTCGAAGCCTGGACTACAACTTCCACCGTGCCTTGATCTTGTCCAGGATGCTGTTAGCCAGCGAGAGATCGCCGTCTCCCTTGGTCTTCACCGTAATGCGGACTTCAACCTGTGGGTCCATGCCGGCCAGCGGCTTTGAGAGAGTATGGATCTGGTCCGCAAGATCTTGGATTTCCGAGACGCTCAGAACCGCCAGGCTCGACGCCCGACGCCCCGCTGGCGTTAGTGTCGGAGGCGGCTCCTGCGGCTTGGACGCCTGGCTCCGGATCATCAGCTTAATGCCACAGCATGAGTCCGCCTCGATCCCTCAACCCCTCGGTAACGGCTTCAGAAATCCATTCTGAATGAGACTCTCGAATTTCGACCGGATCGATTGCGCAACCTTTGGGTTTTCACGGAACAGCACGCCGAGTTCAATGTTCCGTTCATGCGCGGACTCCGTGAAGTTGGCAGACGTGATGAATGCGGTGACTCCATCCACGAGAATGCATTTTGCATGCTGGCAGGCAGGTGACGCCGGAGTTTTCTCAGGGCCTCGCGGGTCGTAGAATACCGCTGGCTTCCTCGCCCAGGGCCAGTGATATTTCCAGAACGTCTTTGCGCACTTATCGACTGCCGCTTCTTCGTAGAGTCCGTTCTTGTCATCTGCCGGGACATTCAGTATCAGGACGACTTCGAGTTCGGGACGGAACGACCAGGCTTCCTCAATGGGCAGAAAGACTTCGTGGCCGTTGAAAATACTGTACGTCGAAATCCAGAGCGACTGACGCGCTTCGGAGAGGAGTTGCCCCACCACGACGCTCGTGTCGCGAACATGCGGGCCTTTTTCATCGGGGCTGGTCCAGACCAACTGGATCTGGTCGATTGCCCGCTGCCGCGCCGCGGCATCTTCAGCGAGAGTTTCGAGGATTATGGCGAGAGTTGCGGTAGTGAAGCCGAACGTCTGAAGTGACATCAACTCAGCCGCCAGCAAATCGCGACCGTTTTGCGGTACCCATTCGGCGACCGTGAATGCGGTGTAAGGTGGCTTGAGGCGGCCGGCCTTCAGCGCCTGCGATATGGATTCCAGGGTGCTCGCGGGCAAGGAGCGGATCAGATTCATGGGAGTGCCAGATCCTGATCGGTGAAGAACTCCGCACCGGTTGCGCCGACCGTAGCGACGACCAGCGAGCGATCGAGGTATTGATTGAAACGCTCGCATGAAGTTTCTGAAATCAGCAAACAGCCGTGGCACGCTGCGCCCAGAAGGAAACGTTCTTCGAGCATTTGCTTTGCGGAATGCTGGGCGCAAACCGGGTCGTTCGAGCAGAGGCGACCGAGTTCGATTGCGTTGCGGAGATGCTGGTCGATCTTGCGACCGATTTCGACGAGGCCGCCCAATGTCCCTTCGGAATCTGGTGTGCCCGTATACAGCAGGATGCCGTAGCCGGCGTCTCCGGCGTAGACCCGCTCACGAATCGCGGAAGAGGAGTAGCCGCACTCCAGCGAAACCTGGGTGATGAGCAAGTGCGCTAGCGAGTGCAGCATCATGTATGGAGCTCCGACGAACTGCGCCTTCGAACTTGGGTACTGTTTCTTCCACAGCTTGAACCCTTCGGCCAGGTCAAGTTCCCGTGTCGATACTTCACTCCGTTTACGCCAGGCGCGAATCTCATCCGATTTGAATGAGATGAAGACGCCCTCACCACGATTTTCCACGGCCGGAACCCAGCGGACTTCATCAGCCAGCGCAGCGCGATTCACGCCAATGGCGAGTTCACCATCGATGTCATTTGTGGCGGGCTCGAAGCGCGTGAAGCCGACCAGTGAGACGACTTCGCGCAGCCGGTGGATGAGAACGACACGATCGATCTTGTTCCAGATCGCGTCGAGCGGCGGTGTGGGCCGCCAGCGACGTGCGTAGAAGTCACCTTCGATTTTGTCCTGGCCGATTTCGTCCGGACTCGCGAGCAAGGTCTCAATTTCCGCCTGCTTGATGGTCTTTGACGGGGCAGAGGAAGAACCGCCGCGGCGGCGTTCGATCTCAGCCCAGACAGCTTCGTTGGAATAGCCCTCCAGCGCAGCCGCGACTTTCGACCGTTTTCGTTCGCCGGGCAGATCATCGATTGACTCGACGTACTGCAGGTGGTCTTTCCATATCTTCTCGATCGCCCCGCGCAGTTTTTCGTCTTCGTCCGGTATGGATATGACGCTCAGAACTTGTGGGAACCAGGCATTGGAAGCCGACCGGTTGAGCAGCCGGTTGAAGGTCGGCTGGCCTTTGGGATCGCGGCAGTTGGGTTCGGAGTTGCTGCCGCCGAGCCACGGCCTTCGTCCCCGGCACCAGCCGAGCGCGGTCTTGTCCTCCAGAGCAATGATGAGCTGCTTACTCTTGCCGCAGTCGCATCGAATCACCACTTCGGTGAGGTCTCCGCTGGTACCCCACTCATCCACGAAGAGATCGCGGCGGCAGGGTTCGGAGCCCTCAACGCCAACGCCATGCACAAAGGCGTACCAGTCGACGTCCGAAATATGCCCATTCGGACACGCCTGGACAAAGCGAATGGGCACGATGTCGTATTTCTTGCGGTCCGGCCCCTGCCATTTCGTCTGGGTGATTAGATTCCGGCGGTGAACGAGGGGCCGTGTGCGCTGGCCCTGCGGTCCTTTCATGGTAATCTGCGCCGTAAACCACTCAGGAAAGCGGTAAACGGCGAGTCCACTCGGCGCCGCGTCCGGGTCCTGACTATCAGCGGGCGGCTCGTACATCGTGAGGCCCGGTCGTTCCAGTACCAATTCAATCTTGCTCAGGAGGCGGGGCTCGATGATCTTCCGTTTGCGGTCGTCGCCTCCCCAGTTCCACGTGTCCAGACCGCCGACAATCGCGGCATGGTGCGGCAGGTCCATGAGAGCGCCGGGACCGAAGACGTTGATGATCTGGCCGCGGCGAATCTGTCCATTGGGGCGGGCCATCAGTCCAGGTCCTCCTCGGGATCGATCGCATTCCCGTTCAGTTCGATCAGCCGGAGGTTACAGGCAGGTTCAACATCGCGGAGCGAGCGGTGCGCCTTGAACTGTGCCGCTTTGCTTTCGAGTCGCTCCAAGTCCGGATCGAGCGGATAACGCAGCAGGTACGGCCCCGTACCGTCGTCGTATTGCTGGTAGCGAAGCGTGGCTCCCGAGTCCTTCTGTTGCTTGCAAATCTTTGCCCAATCGTCGAGCAGGTCTTCCACTTTGCCCCGGACGCCGTCGCGGCGTTGCTGCATATCCTTGCTGTCCAGTGCGGCATATTGCTCGACTCTGCGGCCGAAGATATCCACGACGGGCGAAAGGCTGGACCGCAGTTCCATGGCGCGGATCGCGTTGGGACCTTTGGTCATTCCGGGCCAGCCCTGGCGGCTGAGCGCGACCGTAACCTCAGCAAGCCCGCGATCCAGAGCGCGCGGCGAAAACGGTGTGACGCTGGTCGCCTCCACGGAACGGTAGAACGATGCGTGCCAGGCTTCGAAACGCTCATAGTGGGAGCGGTCGCGCGGCTTATGAACATTGAGCATCGTGATGATGAGGCCGGGCTTACCCTCCTCGCGACCCACTCGCGATGTGGCCTGGATGTATTCCGCGGTCGTTTTGGGCTGGCCGAAGACCGCCATCAAGCCTAACCGCGAGATATCAAGACCGACCGAAATCATGTTGGTCGCGAGCGCGATATCGAGGCAATCTGCTTTAAGCAGGAAAGCCTTGGCCATGCGATCTTTCGCTTTGGAAACCGCGGCGGTCGAGATTCGCGAGGTCAGTTCGACCACTTCCTTCAGATCGCGCTTCGCAAAAAGGCCAGTCGTTTCACCCTGACGCAGACGGTTGCCATAGTCCTTCAACCGAGACGTCACTTCGTCCTCCGCGATGCGGCGGCAACCGCCAAGCTCACGAAGACTGTTGAAGTACCCGGTGAGCGTCATGTAGGGATCAGCGGGATTCTGAGGGTTGTTCAGGCCGCCGTTGGCGAGGAAGGCTTTCTGCGCCGCGCCCAGCAGCGCGAGATAGGTCCGCAGAAAGATCACCTTCGGCGAGCGGCCTTGCGCGGCCACGCCCGCGTACAGCCGGCCCGGCTTCTCCTCTGCCGGCACCGTAACCGCGAAATACGAATCGCGGCGGTCGGGACCCGGGCACGGAAAGATCTCGACGCCATTGCGGCAGAAGAGTGCCTTGATTTGCGCTTCGGCGCGGCGTACCGTGGCGGTGGAGGCAACCACTTTGGGCCGGATGGTTTTCTTCTGGCCGTCTGATCGCGTGATCTCCCGGCTACAAAGTGCATCGATGGCGGTCTCATATAAGCCGACCATGGTGCCGAGAGGGCCGGAGATGAGATGCAATTCATCCTGGATGATCAGGTCCGGAGGCAGGAGCGGCTCGGGCAAAGGCTGCCCGGCGGAGTTGGGGTCGCAGGGCCCATAAAACCCGCCCGCGTCGGCGCGCTCCGCCTTACCGAACAGCTTGCCCGTCTGGCCTTCCCACGGAAGGCTGGCGAACTTATCGACGGTTGCAATCAAGAACGCCGGCAGGCGCCGATAGATAGGTTCATCGACAGCGACAATCGGCAATGGCGAGCCGCCGGAGAATTCGCAGTCCCGATTGACGCATGTGATGCGGAGATCGAGAGGCTCCTTTTCGTTCGGGACGAGATTAAAGGAGTTGTGCGAGAACTTGGTTCCGCACCACGGGCAGGTTTCGAGAGGGATGGGGGAGGTCTTCTGACCTTGTTTGAATTTTCGGGTTCGGGCGCGGGCAGTGTTTTCGTCTCTTTCGCCCGATTTGCCCATGTGGTTGGGCGTGGCCGCCTGACCCACCCAAAGCCCGATTTCGAAGGGCCATGTGCCGAGCTTTTCAACGTCGTTTCTGCGCTCCAGTTCCATGGCACAGATGAGGGCCGCACCGCGTCCCAACTGGTCGAGCGTGAGCAGTCGCAGGGTGTAGCGCATGATCACGGCGACCCCGCAACCGCGGAGTGAACCGGGATTCCGCAAGCGGCGAAGGAACATCGTGAATGCCGCGAGCCCGAGGTAGGCTTCGGTTTTGCCGCCGCCGGTGGGGAAGAAGAGCAAATCCACGAGCTCTCGATCCGCGTGTTCCGGATTTGCCATGGAGGCCAGGTTCAGCAGCAGGAAGGCCAACTGGAACGGACGCCATTTCGGCGTTTCCAGCGCGTCTTTCCGGCGCTGGCGCCCCACCGCTGCCATTACCTTGTTGGCGAGACGAAAGGCTTCCAGCACGTCCGGGTCGGCGAGTTCCTTTAAGCCTTGCTCGATCCGGCCGGCGACTACGCCGGCTCTGGACAGCAGCTTAGTGGCGACGTCAGCGCGCCGCTTCTCCATCGAACTATTTCCGGCAGGGACGGACTGCTTCTTGATCCATTCCCGGTAAGCCTGGATCAGCGGCTCGATCAACGATTCGGCTTCGCTGGCGTCCTTGATATTCGCCAGTCTCTCCATATCGAGCGTCGCGTTCGCTGGCGCGGCCCGGTGCTCGGTACGCTCCACTTCGGCCCGTGGAATCCACGCCGTCTCGACGGAGTGGGATCCGCCGCTCTTCACCGGCAGGGCGCGAGCGGACACACCGTGGCCCACGGCGTACTCGAAGGCGTCACGGTACTGCAGGTCGGCCACTCGTTCGTCAGGATCGGATGAGATCACTCCTCGAAGATCCGGGCGAGCCACGAATGGCAGTTCGGATTCGAGCTGCAGCTTGACTTGAAAGACGTAGGCTTCATCCCGGCGGATGCCCATAATCGGATCGCGGTTGTTGACCAGGAACACGGACACGGCCCGCGTGCCTGGAGCAACCAGGTCAAGCCCGTTGTGAGGCGGAATGGTCCGCACGGAGAGAACCAGATCGAGACCGCCCGAGTCTTTGAGGCGAATCGCGCCGCGGGTGGTATCTTTCTCTGGGATGCGCAAGGGCGCTTGTGCCCAACGCGCGGTTCGACGCCAGCCCGTCGTGACTGCTTCGTCCTTCATGACGGCCTCGTAGTCGCCCCACGTGACGGTGGCTTTGATGGACCGGCATTGTGGCGGGATCAGAACGCTCAGGCCCATCGAGGATGCGAAAGGCGTCTTTCGGGACGAGGCCGCTTCCGGGGCAGCTTCGTCGTCGAGGCCCGTCTTGGGAGGGATCAGGTCGATCTGCTCGCCGCTGTCTTCGTCGGTTTTCTCCTCCGGTTTGGCGGCAAAAGGCGCGAGGAATCCCGTGAGGTACCAGCGCAACGGCGCTGTGGATCCGGGCAGGATCTCCTGTTCGAGGTAGTTGCCAGCTTTGAGCCCAGCGACCGGGCCAACGAGGTCGAGGATGAGGGAGTCAAGAATCTGTTCGCGAACTTCGGCGGAGGTCATATCGTCAACGCTTCCATACAAAATAGCGCTAATCGCTGTGCCACCCGGAGTTGGATTCGAGGTTTAACCGGATGTTAAGCTGCTGATGTAAGGAAGTCCTTTTGAGACAGCCCACACAGCGACCGGAAAGAAAGCGCAAATCCCTGATCCAGATGTCTGAGGATCAGCGAGAGCGTGCGGCGGCGGTGGCGATCTACGCGGGCAGCCCCGCACACAAGTTGATTCACTCCCTTAATGACTCTACACCCTGCCCGAAGGATCTTGAACACTCGCAGACGCGGCTGACCGAGTGGATTCGGGCGGCGATCACCGCTGGGGCGGCCGGTGGGATGATGGAAGGGGACTTCCCCCGCTACGTCTGGCATAAAGACGGCGAGAGAGCGTTTGAGGGGCGGCTCACGAACCGGGCCCTCGGCGAGTACAAGGGATACCCCATCGAGAGCGACGAACTCCCTGCTGAAATGCGACCAAGCGAACGTGATGCCTGATTTCCAGATTCAATTCGAGTGGGAGACCTCGCCGAGAGATCGCGCCCCGGAATTGGACGCCACTTGGGCGCGCCTGGAGATTCGCGCGGGCTCGGAGGCCATCACCAAGGTGGAGGTGCAGCGCACGCAGAGTGTGCGTGAGGGGATCTATGTCCCGCTGTTTCCCATCGCAGAGTGGGCCGTGGCCAACTGGTGGTTCCTCTGGGAGGAGTGGCGAGCACCAGAGTCGGATCCGCGACATTCGTTACTGGAGGCCCGCGAAGGTTTTCCCTTGCCGAACTTGACTCTCCGTCCGACCGAGACCCGGATGGAGTTGCGCTGGAAGTGGTCGACCGCTCTGGCCTCGGGGCTCATCTTTCTTTCTGACGGCTCGCGCGTAGTCGACAAGATTGCGGTGAAGGAGGAGTTCCGCCGGCTTGTGGATGCGGTAGTACAGCGGCTGGCGGACCGGGGCGCTGGCGAGCCGGATCTGGTGGAGGAGTGGAGGGCTATTCAGGAGGCGGAGCGCGATCCGGAGCAGTTGGAGTTCTGCCGGCAGGCCGCGCGCCTGGGCTGCAATCCATTCGCTATCGAGCGGGGTGTCGCAGACGAACTAGAGCGGCTGGGCCGCGTCCTGCCGGACGCGATGATTGGCGATTTCTGCAATGCCGTCGACCCGCATGAGATGGCGAAAGGCGCGGCGGAGATCGCCGCGTTTCTCCGCGAGTCGAGCAACTCAGCGCCCGCTGCCGGCCGCTGGGCAGAAATGCGCGACCGGTTGTGGAGCGTGGGCAAGGACGTCCCCTGGCGAGACGGATACCGCGAGGCGCGCGAGCTGCGCCGCGAGATGCGCGCCGAGGGGCCCTTCAATGGAGACCTCACCGGTCGGCTGGCCGAGACGCTAGGTTCCTTTGAGGTGCGAGAAATTGCCGTGCCGTCGCGGGTAGACGGAATCGCGGCCTCGGGCGAGACGGCAGCTCCGGTTTTTGGCTTTGCGCCGCGGGAGCGGGAAGAGCAGCGGCGGTTCACGCTCTGCCGCGCTCTCGCCGATGCACTGGTCTCTGGCCAGCCGTGGCTGGTGACACGCGGCCGGAGCGAACATCAACAGCGCAATCGCGCCTTCGCTGCGGAGTTCCTCGCGCCGGCGGAATCGATCAGGGAACGGATCACCGCGGATAGTGTTGGGGAAGAAGATATCGAAGATCTGGCCCATGAGTTCCGCGTGTCGGATCTGGTGATCCGTCACCAAATCCAAAATCACAATTTGGCGTGGTTGGGCGCTTGATACCGGTCGGATCGATTTGGAATGCAATTCATTCAGTTGACTCCTGAACGTCGAAAAGATTAGGGTCCGCAACCGTTGCGCTCTTGATTGACTTCTTGCCCCGTTTGACTGCGGGCTTGGTCGCAGCGGCAGCAGCGGTCAATTGTGCTTCTTCTTCTGCGCGGGTTCGGTTCAGTTCGAGCAAGCGAGCGAGAACATCGTCACGTACGTCGTCTGGCCAGCGGTATCGATACCTCTTGCCGCCTGGACGGCTGTCGTCTTCGATGCTGTCTTCATCATCGAACTCGGGATAAAACTCGCACGCGGGATTGATGTCCTGCCACCCATAGGATTTGAGGACGGCGCGGTCCATTTCGGCGTGGAGTTCTCGAAGACGTACGATGCCCATTGCGTGGTCGTCAGGGTTGTGGAACCGATGATAGGTCTCAGTGAGACCTTCATGGTTTTGGACCATCAGAGTCGCACGATGCTCGTAGTACTGTCGGCCAGAAGCCTCAAGTTCCTCATTGGGACCATATCGAATTGGGAACGGGAATGTTTCTGCACAAATCACGCCGTTGTAAGTAAGAAAATCTCGCAAGGACGACGCAAAAAACCTTACCCACACCTCGTGAGTGCGACTTTGCAGGATGGCGAAGCCTAAATATGCATCAATGGCAAAAGCATAGTGAGGGCAAGCGATCATTGTGCCTCTTGGGATGAATCCAAAGGCCAAGTGACTGCTCACATAAGGGTGCATGAGCATCCTGGAAAGGCTGTGGGTTGCGGGCTGAAGCGCTGGCCCCTGCCTATAGTAGAGCCACCACTCCTCTCTTAATCCCTTATTCTTTGCCTTCTGCCGGAATGGCCGCACTTTGCACTCAACAATTGCCATGAGCTCCGGATACCTTCGCCTCACTTCCGACTCAGAGAGATTACCAAAATAAATCGCATATCGCCTGTGCAGCTGCCTGGGGTCTTCGAGAAATTCCTCACCGCCTATGTAAGGAAATATTGCTTCACATGAACTTGGCCTCTCTTCGAGAATGTGTTCCATTTCGCGCAGAGGGGACGCATCTGCTTCATCATCATCAAAGGTGAATCCGGCCCCGTATGGGTAATAACCCATGAAAGCGAGGTTCGCATTAGCATTGAGAGTAGCGGGAGCTGTGTCAACAGACGAGTCAAACAAGAACGAAGATATCCGTTTGACGAGCTTTCCATTAAGGATACAGCTAAGCAGCGTGGCAGGGCGTCTACAGATGTGAACTCGACTGACTGTAACCAACGCAGTCCCCGACCATTTGATGCGGTTTACAGCGGCATAGATTTGCCCACCATTGGAGATGATCCATTCCAGAGAAGTACGTCTGGTTGCCCCCTGGGAGATGGTTTGGGTGGCTAACAGCCCCAGGCAGCCTCCTGCCCTCAAAGACCGGAAACTCATTTGAAAGAAGTAAGCTACTTCGTCAGCTTGCCCACCCGACATGGGAAACGACGTTAGAATCCAGGCAAGGTAATGTCCGCCATACGATCCTGATATGCCGCTCCCTTTCAAGAAGGGCGGGTTACCGACAACTGCGTCGAATCCAAGACTTGCCGCTCCCATCGCTCCCGGACCGAACACCTCTGGAAACTCTAGTTCCCAGTGGAAGGGGCGAACTCCCCGCGGTCCCGCCTTCAGAGCGAAGACTGTGCGTTGTAGTTCTTCGTCGAGTTCAAGGTCCGTGACTCGCTCCTGCGCGCGCCGGAACTTTTCGGCCCAGTCCCTGCGTCGGGTCTCGCGTTCCTTCGGCTTGTCTGCCGAGAAGAAGGCGGCGACGGTAAGATCACCGGCGAGGCGAAGGTCAGCCATCTGTCCTTCCGTCACCGCGAGCTTTTGGGCGAGCATTTCGTACGGCGTTTCGTCAGCCGCATCCAGAATCTGAGCCCGAGCGTTCAGAATATGGCGCAGACGGGAAGGCAGGTCGCGAAGAAGCGCGCCTTCCTCTTTTGGTTGCCAGTTGAATGCCTCGATCTGATGCGCCGTGAGACCGACGAGCGAATCGCCGCAGCAGAGTGTGTGGTCGACGAACGTGAACGGATGATCTTTGGCGAAGGTCGCAAGCCAGAGCGAGAGTTTGGCCAGGTTGACGGCGAAGGGGTTCTTGTCTACGCCGTACAGACATCGCTGAGCCACCATGCGTCGGGCGTGAAGCAGCGGGTCCTGGTCCGCCGGGATCGGCGGCATCTGGCCGTGCGCGATCCAGGCCTTTTCGAGCTTCTCGCCCAGGTAGCGGCAGGCTTCGACGAGGAACGCTCCAGAGCCCATGGCGGGGTCGCAGACCTTCAGGCCCAGGATCTGCTCCGGCGTGGGGTTGTCTCCCAGTTGGGCGACGACGGGGTCGAGTGTGGTCTTAACGATCGGCTGCGTGAGCGAACGCGGTGTGTAGTGCGAGCCGGAACGGCGGCGCTCCTCAGTGGGCTGTAGGTAGATGCCGCCTGCTGGAACCGTGATCGGGTTGGAGTTTTGGTCGAGATAGAGCTTCGAGATGCGGCGGCGCAGGGCGGCGAGGAGTTCATCGACGGAGGCTGCGGACTTCAGTTGCTCAGTGGCCTTACCGGTAACTTCACAGGCCGCGTTCTCTTTGAGCCATTTGGGGCGGTCGGCGGGTTTCTTCGCGAGAAGCTCTTCGAGGTTGATAACGAGGTGGTGGGAGCCGAGACCGATGGAAAGGCCGTGGGCGGTTTCGACGGTGAAGCCCATCATGGCTTCGTAAACGGAGCCGATTTGTTCGACGTCGAGAGCGCGGTATGAGATGCGTTCGCCGTCGAGGTAAAGGAGATCCTGGAGAATGCGGAAGATGACGCCGTCGGAGACCAGCGGTGGTTCGATCAAGGTGACGGCGGAGCGGAGCGATTCCCAAGGGCGGCCTTCGAGGAACGGGAAAGCGTCCGGATTGAAGAGTCCACCGTGCCGCGGAGGAAGCCGCCACGAACCGTGCCCGCCGCCATCGTAAAGCAGCCGGGTCAGAGTGATGATCTGTGCCCATGCGCCGTAGCGGCTGTCCATGGTGTCCGGATACTGGCCTTCATCTGCCCGGAGTCGTTCGTACAAACCGGAAATGGAATAGTTCTGTAGCCAGGTTTCGTCGGAGCCCATCAGGCTACGGTCTTCGGCGTAGAGCACAAAAACCATGCGCATCAGCGTGGTGAGCATGCCGCCGTAGATGTGGCTTGGGTCATGCCGGAGAGCTTCACCGAGGATGCGGCCGTGCGCTGCGCGGTCCGCCTCCTGAAAGCCACGAACCAGTTCGTTCAACGCTCGCAGAACCTGGCCGGCGAGCCGAATCGAGACTTCGTTCTGATAGCGGCGCGAGGCTTCGAGGATGGCGGGCAGGCGCTGAGTCTCGGGGCCAATGAAAAGGCGGTCGCTATGCAGAAGCAGGTGCAGCGCGGCCAGCATGGGCCAGTTCGCCGCCATCGTCATCTCGTGGATGGGGAAGGTGACGTGCCCGGAGGATTCGCCTTTCGGGGCGTAAACAAGACGGATTTGCTGGGGGGAGACGAGGAGACCAATGGGTACGCCGGTTTCGCGGAGAATACGTTCGAAGCGGGACTGGGGAGAGGCATGCCAGCGGTGGGCATCGGTTTCCGGCGCGGGCGATTGTTGGCCGGCCTTGTCGAAGTCGGTCCCCGAAGGAAGTTCCTCAATGAGGATCAGATTTTCCGGTTGGGCGCTGTTTCCATGCGCCGGGCCGCCGCGCACGACCCAAGTGGGCCGCAGCGTTTCGTTGTACTCGGAAAGGCGGGCTGAAAGGTCGTCGGGGGGAGTGGCAAGGTCGGACTCGCGCCAATCCCAGAATTCGCGCGTGAATGCGGCGAAGTTCTTCAGATGCAGTTGGCGATCAAAGCCCGGGACGGTGTGGCGACGGAGAATCTCTTGCTGGGCGCCTACGTTGCGATTGAGAACCGCCTGCGCGTTCATCAAGGCGTGCGGGGAGACGACGAGGCCCTCCGGCTGGACGAACCCGATCCAGAGTTGGTGGTCTTTGATGATGGGGTCTATGGCCATGCAAGATCACCCGGAGATCGGCCAGAGGTAGACGACGCCAATCGGCTCGACGCGATGGGCATGGACCTCGTAAGCCTTCAGGATGCGCGCGGGCTCATCTTCCACTTCGCGGCCGATTGCCGTCAGTCGCTTGTCCCAATCTTTGCGTTCTTCTTCCAACTGCAACAGTTCCATTTTGTCGAAGGGGAGAGCCATCTGCGGCTCATTCTTTTTCACGAGGATCCGCGCGCGCTGGTCTTCAATAATGCGGCGCATCACTTCGGCCTCCTGGCGGCCGCGAGTGGCGAGGATTTCTTTCGCACCCGCGGTCACGGTTCTGGCGCGGGCCTGGAGGTGCGGAAGCAGGTCCGCTACATCCTGTGGCGCGGCTGCCTGTAGCTTCTGTTCGACAGCCTCGCCCACCCGACGACCGCGGGCAGTTTCGAACGCTTTCTCCAGCGCGGCGAGGGTCAGCTTTTCGGTGTCTTCGGCGTATGGGGAGAGCAGGCCTTTCCGGGCGATGGGGTCGATCCAGCGGGCGGCGACGGCGATGATTTCGTCGTGGAGGCGGGATGCGCCCGGACCGTAGAGAGAAATGCGGCCAAGGAGGACCACGCGGCGGATGGCGTCGTCAGTCTGGCCTACGCAGGCGCGGGCGAGGTCGTTGTGGACGAAGCCTTGAGCGCGGAGACGACCGAGCAGGCGCTGAACGACGCGGTGTTCGAGGTGGAGATGCACTACGTCTTCGTCAATGTGGGTGGGAGATTGGAAGACGATGGGGCGGATGGGACTCGACGCGCGCCATTGGTAAAAATCCTGATCCTTTGGCTTCGGGGCGCGAAGAGAGTCCATCGCGCGGAACCATGCAGGGCCATGAATTTCTGGGAATTGCCAGCGGTTTGGGCCGCCCTGTAACGGCGGGCAATTGTTGAGCTCCAGAGCGGTGGAGATTGCGTTGATGAAATCTGGCGGATTCAGGCCGACGTAGTCCTGGGATTCCTTCAGGTAGTCGTCCAGCGACTCCAGTTCGCGCGAAAGATCCACCTTGCGTTTGCGAACAGACTCGAGTTCTTCCTCGATAGCTTTGCGGCCATAGGCGCCGGCGTCGAGCATTTCGAGAGTGGCAGCCATGGATGGCTTCAGTCCCTCCGCGAGCAGGTCCTCAATACGACGTTCGAGCACGGGTGAGAGGCTGCCCAACTCCTTGCGAATGGTCTCGGTCTTTCTTACGAGGGTGCGGATGACGTGGTCTTCGGGACGCTGAGTGAAGACGAAGTAATGGCAACGGACGACCTGTTCGCGCTGGAGCTTGCGGTCGATGCGGCCGTTGCGCTGCTCCATGCGGGAGGGGTTCCACGGAACGTCGAAATGGAACAGGTCTGCGCAGTAGTTCTGGAAGTTGACGCCTTCGCGGGCGGCGTCCGTTGCGATGAGAATGCGTAGGGGATGGAGATCGGGCGAGGCATTGAAGGCCTTCTTGATCTCATCGAGGCGTCCGCCGCCGGGGCCACCTTGGTAGGTGGCGATGCGCTCTTCCCCGCGGTCGGTGTTCGCGAAGGCCGCTTCGAACTGTTGACGGAGGTAGGTCTTCGTTTCCGTGAACTCCGTGAAGATGAGGACGCGGCGTTTGTTCCAGGACCCGTCGGGATTGAAGAGGTTCCGTCGAATCCAGGGAATGAGCCCCTCCTTGGCGTCGGTCAGGCGGGGGTCCGGTAGTCGGCGCGACTGGCTGGCTATTTCGGCCATGCGGTCGAGGAGAACGATCTCTTCTGGGGAGATTTGCTGTGAACCCCTGGAGCGGTCGGTGGCCAGTGCGACGGCTTGCTCGATGCCTTCGGTGACTTCTTCTTCAGGGCGATCGGCGCGCTCGTCGTCGGCGTCGGGTGCATTGACTTCGGTGAGGAGATCCGCCGATAGCTCGGGTTCTTTGTCGCTTTCAGCGGCAAGCTTCTCCATGCTCTTCCGGTGAACCCGCAGCGTGGAGTTGAAGGCCTCGATGGACGAAAACAGGCGCTTTTGGAGTGTGGTGATGACTAGGTTGGCGGCGGTCTGCTGCGAGCGACGGCCGCCTTCGAGGCGTTTTTCTCGCAGCGTGCGGTATTCGGACAGGAGGCGCATCAGTGCCAGGTCCGGGGCATCGCCGGGCAGTCCTGAAATGTCGTGTTGTTTGACCTCACGCTTTGGCAGGCCAAGGTCCGGGACGAGTTCCCGGAGTTCGTCTTTGAGGCGACGGACCATGACCTGGTCGAGCAATCGCGGGTCCGTGATCCGTTCGCCGCGGATGAATCGCTGTGGATCGAGCATGGCAAGGAGCGCTGAAAAGCTGTTCGAATGGCCATTGTGCGGAGTGGCCGAAAGGAAGAGCCGATGTTCGAAAAGCGGCGTGAGCTCGCGCATACCGCGAGTGAACTGGGAGTCGATAGCGTACGCCGATGAAGTGGCCGGCGCGGCGTGGTGCGCTTCATCGAGAACGAGCATGGAGCCGGAGCGGTGCTGGTTGAGCCAATCGCGAAGGGGCGAGGCATATTGCTCGTCGCGCAGGAGGGAGTGGGAAACGATGAACTGCGAATGAGTGGTCCACGGGTTGATCGCGTAACCACGTTCGCGTCGGCAATTGAAGAGATAGTCTCTGTCGAAAATGACGAAGCTCAGGCCAAAGCGAGACTCCATTTCGCCTTGCCATTGAGTGACGAGAGAAGCCGGGCACGCGATAACGATGCGCTTCACCTTCTGGCGCATGATCATTTCGCGGAGAATGAGGCCGGCTTCAATCGTTTTGCCGAGTCCAACGTCGTCGGCGATGAAGAGATTGACCCGCGGCATCTGGAGCGCCTTCTTAAGCGGCTCCAACTGGTAGGACATGATCTGGATGCCGGCGCGGTGAGGCGACTGGAAAAGCCGCGGGTTCGTGGAGGTTACGAGGTTCCAGCGAAGCGCGTGCAGGTACGCGGAGAAGACGTGCGGTGCGTCGAACCCCTTGCTGGCGAGATGATTCCAGTTAGATTCCGGCAAGACCTGGGCGTCGGGCTCGCGCTCCCAGAGTACTGAGAGGTGCTCGCCTTGGGCATCATCCTCCAGGCAGGAAAGTCCAACGAGCGTCTGTTCCCAAACAGATTCACGAGCGGGTTCGACGGCTTCTACCAGATATCGGCGACTGCGCACCTTTACGACTTGGCCAAGTGATAGCAGGAACTTACCTTCCACGGCTTGCTCGACCGCGAAGCCTGTATGAAATCTCCCCCTAATTTATAGCAGCATTGCCGGGCTTCTGACGCAGTTGCGGAGCTCGGTCAATCGGTCATCCGACCGCAGTGGCGAGGATCGGAAATGGATCTTTAATGACCGTCTCTGGCACGCCGGGCATCTCGTCCCAAGTCCGGCCATCGAGAATGCGCCCGGTCCTGCTCTTTACCGGTCCGCCCCACTGCTTGAAAAAGAACGGCACCTTTGCACGCAGACATTGGTCTCGGATTTGCAGGACCCACTCCGAATGCATAGGCCGAGCGCCGGGCCCCGATTCGCCTCCGACAATCACCCAGTGGATGCCGCGCAGGTTCAGCTTGGGAAGTGGACCGAGGAGAGGCTCGAGCGAGAGGAACCGGATATGGGCGCCGGTGTGGCGAAGGTCGTCAATTCGGTACAAGTAATCCCCGTTTTCCACGCTCACCCCCATCCAGATCTGAGGTTCCCATGACAATTCCGGCGCAAGTGCGCGCAGGCGTTCGGAGCGCTTCGTCAGGACCTGATATTCGTGCCAGTGCGCGCGTCTCATTACGTCAAAAACGCTCTTGATGTAGCTGGCCGGCACGTCTTGATGGAAAAGATCGCTCACGGAATTGACAAAAACCTGGGATGGCTGCCGCCACTTCAGCGGGAGTTCGAGCATGTGAGGTTGCAGGGTCAGGTCAAATCCGTTGGCGTAGTTCTTCTGCCCCATCGCTTTGAGCCGGTTGGCCATCCGCTCGGCGTAGCAGTGCTTGCAGCCAGGGCTGATCTTAGTGCAGCCCGTGACGGGGTTCCAGGTCGCGTCGGTCCATTCAATGCTTGACTTTGCCACCATCGCCTCCACGGTCACGTCCCGACTATAGCGGCTCTCAGCGATCAACCGACGACGGCTGCATCGCACCTGCGAACGCAGCCGTTCGACTTTGTTTCGGAGACGAGCCGATTTCCTACCGCCCGCATCCGCTCGCGGCTTCCGAGTCGCCGTAAACGATCCTTACCTCCCCCGCTTGCGCCGCTTAAGTTGCCGCTCCCGCTTACGTACGTGTTTAGGATCCGTGCGGTTCCTCTCCTCGGCCGCCAGTTGCGCGGCTCTCGCCCGACCGGCGCTCCGCCACTTGTGCTCTCGTTCTTCCTCGAGGCGCTTCACCTTCCTCTCCGCCTCAACAGCTCGCTCGGTAGCCTCGCGAGCAACCTTCAAAGCCGCTTCGATATTGTGGAAACTCATCCGGTGGACAAAAAGCGGCTTCTCCAAGTCTGGTGTGGACTCAAACTGTGATTCAAGAGTAAGGCCAGTAGCACTAGATTCAATCTCATCCAGATACTGTTGTTTCTGCTCTTGAAACTGCAGCCGCGCCGTGCTGATGACGGAATCAAAGAATACGAGATATCTTTTCTTGTCGATAAGAGATGTGCCAGAAAGATAAGATTCATTAAGCATACATTGCTGGAGCAGATTTGCGTCCGGTTGCTCACCAGGTAACGAGAGCAAATACCGGTATACCTTCTCCGGCGTCCACGTGGTGACATATTCCCTGTCCGTAACACGATTCAACACGTGACTTTCCGATATAAAATAGACACGCTCATACTTCACATTCATCCGATAGCCACCGCCCCTTAACTGACGAATTATATATAACACTTCGGCCTCGGCTTGAACTTGCTCATCGGACGTGTAGATCATGTGTGAGGCCCTATCTTCCTTTACTACGTCGGCAAGATTGCTCACTTCCACCATGTCTTCGTCGCGGAATCCCTCCATGAGGTGCATGGATGTTACGAGAATCCCTGAGGCATTCAGCCTATCCATAACAGATGCATGCGAAAACTCGCCTTTGCAAACAAGGCCTAAATAATCTGCAAATGAGCTTACTCGCCCCTCTGCCGAGAGCCGAATGTATCCGTCCAGGAAATGATTCTGTTTGTATCCCGGCTTTGCCAACGCCGCCGCAAGAAAAGTAGGAGATGAAGCAGGATTCTGTTTCACAAACCGAACTGCCCATTCTAGATGTTGGAAAACCTCACGGGCCATATTCACCGTCACAAATGGTCGCACTCCCTTTGCGATAAGGCGCCTAAAGAAATCCAGAGCGAACTCGTGGTTCTGCGAGCCATGCGCCAAAAGGGGGATCAAAACACTAGAATCACAAAACCATGCCGTTGATCGAAACAGATCATTCCTAATCCGCGCGCAACTGACATCGTACCCTAACATGTGGAATAGGAAGAAGCCTTGCGAGACAGAGGATAAGTAATTGCGTTGTGGTTCCGTCGGTGCGGTTAGGAACTCGTGCGCGGCTTCGGTAAATGCTAATTGAAGGTTGTTATTAGAGAAAGAAGCTGCGGATGTTGAGATTGATGCAAAAAGATCTGTCAGGTCGTCAGCTCCGACCGACTGGCTTCCAAAGATTGAACCAGCTATAGCTAAACCACGCCTCCTAAATGACTCGACGATGCACTCTTCAATAAGCATACGGGATAATTCAGCCTCTTTTTCACTGAGAGTAGGGAATATGTGTCGCAGCGTGCTGAGGAACTGTCCAATGGCCTGCGACCGCTCAAGGTCGCGTGTCGATTTCAACGTCTGGGCGAGCGTCCTGCCCTTGTCAGCTAGCGCCAGTGGCTCGACGGTCTGAAGGAGACCGTGAGCCTGTAATTCTCGGCACGTAATTTCAATCGACGTCAGTAACAGCGAGGGGTCAGAGGCGCTTACCATCGATTGAAAGGGCGCAATGGAGAGCAGCTCCGTAAGATGGCGCGGTGGCACCTCCAGGCCGGCGGCATGCAAAATGAGGGGCCCTAAATACTCAGCGGTTGTCCAGGCCGGATCATTTTGTACGACCTGGAGCCGTCGAAACAAGAACAAAGATACTGCCGCATCCCTCTCCACCGTGTTCATTGGAACAGGCAAATCAATTCTCTTAGTTCTCGATTGGATGAATCTATCGGCTGTCAACAGCATGCGCCGAAGTTGTGCGTGGGTGTTGTCGATATTGTCGTATGGAATTAAGACGATGTTATAGTTTTGGTAGAATTCGCGAATGTCAATCTTGTTTGCTCCCGTCGCAAGTAAATATATTGGACGGTTTTGGTTGGCAGTCTGCTTTGCGGTCTGAAGTACAATCTGAATATCAGGATCCTCCAAGCTATGACCTATGATGAGCACGTCGAAAAAATCGAAAATAGTACGAAGCTTGACACGAAATGAATTGCCGGCAGGCCCAAACGAAAGCGCCTGGTAATCGGACGAAGTTATGACTGCGTTATTGGGATGCTCAAGGTCAGAATGCAGCTTAATGATGAGGTGTGACGCGCTTTCCCGAATATGATGGAAATCTTCAGGTGAGTTCTGCAACGTCGTGTAGTGGCAACCTATAGCTTCCAAGTGACACGCTATCTCATCGTCCCAGTTTGTGGTCAGGTAACAGGCGAATGGCCATCGCACGAGGATTTGGTAGAGCTCGCCGGGACGTTGGCGAGATGGCCTGAGTAACGCCGCCATCTGCTGCACTAGGTTACGGCGCCCGCCGCCGTCGTACTCGGCCTGCTGAAACAGCGCTGGATACCGACGCGCCTCCAAGGTTGCTCGGTAACCGTCGGGATCTGTCGCCGAGCCCGAAGCGATCATCGCTGATGCTATGGTTTCAGCGAGGGTTTTCCACGACGGATAGCCCAATTCGCTCGATGGCCCCGACCCGATCAGGGCAAAACAGTGGCCCCCGTTGATGAGGCGAACCAACTCAGAGGGTAGATTCATGCGGTCACCAGAAGCATCATACATCTGTCAAAGACCGACCACTGGCCCGAAATGGAAACAGTGTTGAAGTCGGCGCTGCAACCTGGGATCGGAGCCTATGTTGCCCATTGCGGCGTCGAGCTCGAGCGGGGGCACCTCAATGTGTGCTGAGAATTGGGTCCCGGCAGCATGCGTATAGAAATCTCCTCTAAAAGGTTCTGCCAACTCGTAAGTCAAATGTTTTCAATGCGTTTTGAGTTCGAACGGCGTTTGATGAAATGTGCATCGGGCATATGTAACTAACTCAAAACACTACCTCGCGCTGGACTTAGAGCAAGAACCTGCAGGCGTGTTGCAGGTATCCACATCGCAGATTCATCCTCGTCGAGCCGGAGGCTCACCGGGTTCTATACACCGAGGACTCTGGATTTCCGCCACCACATTGCGGCAGGACGAGTGTTCAGAATCAGTTTAATGGGTTGCGCTGTGGATACTCTCATAAGCCCTGCGTGCCAAGCTCGAGGCAATGTTGTGCTCCGGCCAACCGGATTGACGTCGCTTCGTCGCGGCTCGGCCGGCCAAACCTAATTGCACATTCAACTCGGAGATAATTCATGGCCCGCAATCCCAGCTAAGCGTTCTCGCAGTGGTGGAGTTCGACCCATTTTATCGCGAATAAATAGCGAATACAAAGGCTTCGACTCTTCGTGAGGCTGGCCTGCCAAAGATCATAGGATTCTCTCGGACGGGCGCGAGCTGAGGCGCGAACTGGCGACTCACGAGATTAAGTGATCATCATTATTTTCAATCGCTTGTAGACAGCTCAGTTTCCACCGTACTCCACAGGCCCCTGTCAACAAGAACTCGATTTGCTTTGTTCTCATTGAGTTCCCCGCGAGTCGTTTTCGATCATCATTCGCTGTGGTACGCTTTGGGCTTGCACTCCAGGCGATAGCATCCCCGACCGGACCCGCCGCTCCAGCCAAAACGTCTTTCGGAGGTCGTCCAGTATGGTTCGATTCAACCCGAAGAGCTTCGCACAGCCCGATTTGTTGAAGACAATACAACGCGTTAATCTGATTTGCCTTCTGGAGCCCTGCCGCGGGTTCCTGGAGGACCGCGGCTTGTCCTTGCCGCGCGCGGACGGTCCGGAGATCGACTACCTGGAGCTTTCAGGCATCCTCGCTCAGCCGGATGAGTGGATGGACTCGCACGTCGTCGAGGGGCTGCACGTGATCGGCAATCTCGGCACCGACGAGAACTTCGATGAACTGCTCGAGATCGCGCGCCGCAACTTCATCAATGTGGATATTGAAGCTACCGCCGCTGACTTGGCTGCCAGGATCTGGAACGAGGTGCCACAGGCACTCGAACTGAAAGAGCGCGAGGCCGGATCGCACCGCCGTCGGAGATTCGAGAGTCTGCGGGCTCGCGATTCGGAAGACGTGTTTCCGGCCGAGCAACTGCCCATCCAATTCGACGAACTGGAAGCGGACCTGGAGGGTTGGTTCCTGGCCAGGAAACGCGGAGTCGGGTGCCGTGTGATCCGAACGGACTTGCCAGGTGAGATCCGATTCTTGGTGCAGCACGGCCAACCCTGCAAGCGGGAACCCAGCCGCAAGGGGCCGCTGTCCACGTGCACGTTTTTCCGACCTGAGAAGACGGACTTGGTGATCTACGACTTCATCCACAACGAACTGCGGATCAGCACCAGCACGATCGGTGAATTGCGGTTGTACCGGGAGAAGTTCGGCAAGCACCTCTTCCACAATCCTGAGAAGTTCGTCTATGCCGAGAAGTACACGCTGGCGCCGTTGAGGACGAAAGGCGCGAGTTCGCTGCTGTGCCGCGATGTCGGCGGCATCGATTGGATCTATCTCACGGAACTCGAGTATGCCTGGCCGTGCGCACTCGATTACACCGAACGGCACAAGGCTAGCGATGTGTTCAAAGCGCTCGAGCTCAGCCTCAGGGTCATCGAGCCGGAGGCCGAGCTTGTGCGGGCCCGCTTTTCGGTGAAGCTTGCGGGAGAAACGAACCCGCGACCCGTGCTGATTCAGCCGCCGAACATTGCCGAGTATGGGCGCGGCGAGGAAGCGGCCATCATCGAGCAGTGGTTGCGAGCCCGCAGTTTTGTGCGGATGGATTCGGTGGCGGATGATGAGACCTCTCAGCCGTTTATGGCAGTCGCTTGAGACGATACCGGGGCTGGTTGCGATCCCGGCGTTCTGGGAGGTGTACTGCGGACCGGACATTGAGGTGATCCAGCCGCACCTGCGGGTGACGGGCATGGAAGGCGCGCTCTATCCGTGCCCCAAGCCGCGGGTGGGATACTGCCCGAGGAGGATAGTGGATTACGGCAACGGCGAGTTCGCCGCCATCTGCCGCGACCCGCATCAGATCTGTGAGAAGGTGGCCCTGACGCAGCGGGACGTCCTGTTGCAAGAACTGGACGTCGCCAGCTTCACGAAGGTGCTGGCCGGGCCGCTCGGGATCCAGTGGCAAGATCCGGTGTCGCGCGGTGACCACACCTGGGGCATCGGCCTTTCAAACCGCCGGGACACGAAGGCCCGCCCGGTGTTCCTGGTCCTGCTGGCGGAAACTGGTCGCTTCCAGGCGGTGGTGCACCACCTGCTGCTGACTGTGTCGGGCCCCTTCGTCCTCGTCGCGCCGACGGGCAGCCACCGGACGATCGAATTGCAGGAGCTGCTGCACGCGCGCGGCGTTTCGTTCCTGGCGTTAGAAGAACACCTGATGCTCGATGACGCCGGCCGGCTTGTCGCTGCGGCGCCGCAGGAGGCCGCTGGCGAGATCCGCGCCACGCCTAAAGAAGACCGCGCCCGGGTTGTGAAGGAATTCCTCACCCGGAACAACTGCAAAGTGAAAGACATCCAAGAGGCCGCCGCCATCTATCAGACCGATTACTACAAGTGGCTGAGCGGCAGTGTCCCTGATCACTACTCCACCTGCATCGCCATCGAGAGGGTGCTCGTCGCCGGGATTCCCCAGCGCGAGACGCGGGCGTCTTCTTAGTTTTTACTTAGTTTTCCCTAGTAGATTTTCTTAGTATCCGAAGCCTCATTATCGCCTTGTACCAAGCGCGTCGAATCCGCGCGGGACGGGCAAAATGAGCGATCAAACCCTGGAAACACTACTTGACGAGAAGGATCTTTCGCGGCTGTTGCGAGTCTCGATCGGGACTCTGCGCTTCTGGCGCACCATCGAACGCGGCCCCCGCTACCGGAAGGTCGGACAGCTCGTGCGCTATGCGCCGTCTGACGTCCATGACTGG
>Ga0182027_10003839_pt1 | contig 23579 bp, 17 predicted proteins | sample 712E1DmetaG_FD_121300 | JGI IMG/M metagenome (GOLD analysis project Ga0182027, IMG submission 121300) | Permafrost microbial communities from Stordalen Mire, Sweden - 712E1D metaG (Illumina Assembly) | ecosystem: Environmental > Terrestrial > Soil > Wetlands > Permafrost | place: Sweden... | reverse complement strand
TGGCCTTGAAGGCCGCACTGTGTCGTTTGCGTTTTGCTTTCATAAGTCTGCTCTTTCTTATCTACAGCAGACCGACGAAAGTCCATCTTAACCCGTGGTCTAATTTTTGGGGTCCACCTCAGTCCGCCGCCTGACCCCTGACGAGTTGGGCGAACTGGCAAGGCAAATGGTCGAGGCGAAAGATTCCCGCGAAGCCGACCGTTTGCAGACAGAGATTGTGCGTGGATTCTACGGCGGGCCAGCCGATGCCTAAAATTGGAAGTCTTCTGATTGTCGGTCAAGTACCTGATGGACACGAAATTGGATGAGATTCCCCGCTCTTTTGAGCAAGCTCGCCAGTCCGTAGAAATTCAGGCCTTGGTCTTCGTCAATCCCAAATCAATTGCATTCCTCAAGCACAAATGCGCCAAGTTCAGGGAAAAAAAGGTCAGGTTGCAAAGCGATTTGATGAGGCGGCGGAAGTGCGTTGGCAGGAATCCCGGCCCACGGAAGCGGACAACATGGATGTGGGGCCGGCGACAGAAACGGATTTGCAAAGCGATTTGATGGAAGCGTCGGGAAATCCGTTTTAATCGGCCTTTCGGCTTCGTTCGGCCTGTCCGCCGTAGGCCATGCGAAGGCGGATGAACAGGTTGGCCTCAACGCCATTGAGTCCTGGAATTGTGGCGGCACGGGAAGAAAGAGCGCGGGAATTGCGATTGTATGCCGCCCGGCTGGAAGTGCTGGATGGGCGCAATTTGCGAAGGTGGGAGTAAGACGGATTTCCGGGAATGAATTGGGCGGGGGTGGCCGAGATTGATCGGCTCTTGTAAGCTTGAAGCCAAGGCGCAAATGGCACGTCTGCTGTAGCAAATCGCCGGCGTCATCATGATAAGGCAAACTCACCAAGAACTCTCTCACCAAGAAAATTCGGCACAGTATTGGAAAGGCGCTCAAACTCCACTTGAGGAAGCTTGGACTTCTGCTCTGGAGTCATGTCCTTGCAATTCCACGCTCGGCAGATGTGGTCGAGAACGTGTCCCAACTGGACCGCAAGTGCTGGCTCGTCGTCGGTCTGAATCTTACCTGCGCGCAATTCTGCGACTAAGTTCTGGAGATGAATGAGGGCCCCTCCAAGGTCAAATTCAACAGTGGCGATATTCATAAGATCTCTGTTGTGAAACTTACGCAGGTAGCGAATTGTATTGTTACTCGGTCAAGTTCTTCCATGACGCGATTTTTACCAGCCGCAAGGTGATTTGAAAAGAGAAAATGGATCACGAACCGGCGCAGGCCATTCCTGCCTTTAGAAAGCCGAATGATCCGCCTTCGCCAAGCCTACGGACAGACAGGCACGGGAAAGAGCCGCGGGGAAATCCCTCCGGTTGCCATTTTACCTCTCAAAATAAACAGACGGCATGTTCCGGTGAGCGAGTGCAAAGCCTGGGGCGAAGAACTGAAAACCCGTCCAGACCGGAAAGAGGCGTATCTGGAAGCGGCCGGGGGCGAGAAACCAGACGGGCAGGGTGAGTTCTTTGGAGATCGTGGCTCTGGCCGCGCTTTATGTCATCAAGAGAAAACAGGAATTTTGAATAGGTGAGGGATGGATTCGGACGGGATGCCAGGTCCGCGGTCGGCCACGATGAAGAGCATGGCTCCATTCTCAACCTTCACACTCAGGCGGACCTCCGTGCCGACGGGAGTGTGAAAGGCGGCGTTGAACAAGAGATTGGTCAGGGCATGGAGCATCAATTCAAAGGCTCCAGCACAGTTTGGTTCATGCGTTTGATAAAGTTTCAACCGTTGTATTTTTGCCCGTCGCCGGGGGCAGCTTGAACGCGAAAAATCTCTCGAAGATCGCATGGGCGGCCAGGTTTAGTTGTGTCTGGAACTGGTCTATGTATTCATGGAGGCCGCAACGGATGATGTCGTCCACGGTGACGAACTCCAATTCCGAGCAGGCCTGGCCCAGCAGCTTCTCGGGCGCGCAACGGAGACCGCCCGGCGGAGTACCGGAGACGACCTGCAGCGAATCTCGCGCCGACCGCAAACAGAACTGGACGGAGCGGGGAAACTCGCGGTCCAGCATGAGAAACTCCATCACTCTGCGGGGCGAGATCCGGCCGTGCCGCTTGCAGTACATCTCGAACGCCGAAGCGGAGCGGAGCACGGCGCCCCACTGGATGTGATCGAAGGATGTCCCCACGTCCTCCGGCGAGCGGAGCAGAATGTAGTACTTGATGTCCAGGATGCGGGAGACCTTGTCGGCGCGCTCCAGCATCCGCCCGATCTGTGAAAAGTGCCAGCCCGCGCTGTGCGTCATGGAAGCATCGGTGATGCCGGTGAAAAGCTGGCTGGAGAGGATGACTTGGTGGAAGAACTCGGTGGCCCAATCCAGGTCCAGCGGCGCGGCGGCGGCCAGCTTGACCATGAGATAAAACTTGTTCAACTGCAGCCACATGGCGGAGGAAATGACTTCGCGCACGCCGCGGGCGTTCTCGCGCGCCGCCTGCAGACAGGAGAGGATGGAATTGGGATTCTGCGGATCGAAGGTGAGGAATTGCAGGACGTTTTCCTGCGTGGCCGCGCCGTAGCGTTCGGCAAAATCCTCCTGGTCGCCCGTGGCGTTGACCAGCGGCTGCCACTGTTGTTCCTGGCCCGGCGGCCCGTCCAGCACGAGTTGAAGGTTCACATCAATGAACCGGGCGACGTTCTCCGCCCGCTCCACGTAGCGGCTCATCCAGTAGATCGAATCGGCAACCCGGCTCAACATAGGACCTCGCTTTCCTCCACGGCGATCCTGGCCGGCGCGGACTCCGGCTCCGGCTGCCCGGCGACAGGCGCATCGGCCAGCACCCAGGTATCCTTGCTACCGCCTCCTTGGGAAGAATTGACCACTAAGGAACCCTTCTTGAGCGCGACGCGGGTTAGTCCGCCGGGCAGCACAAAAATATCCCTGCCATACAGAATATAGGGCCTCAAATCCACATGCCGGCCCTCAAAATGGTCGCCCACGATGGTCGGCACCCGCGAGAGCGCCAGGGTCGGCTGGGCGATGTAGTTCCTCGGATTGGCCTTGATCTTTTCGCGGAAAGCGGCCCGCTGCTCGCGTGTCGAATGCGGCCCCACCAGCATCCCATATCCTCCCGACTCGTTGGCGGCCTTGACGACCAGATCGCCCAAATGTTCCAGGACGTACTGCAGGTCGGCCTTGTCCGCGCAAATGCGGGTCGGCACGTTGGGCAGCAGGATTTCCTCGCCCAGATAGTACTGAATCATCCTCGGCACGTAGGCATAAACCACCTTGTCATCGGCCACTCCGTTGCCGGGGGCATTGGCCAGCGCGACGTTGCCCGCTTTGCAGACCTCCATCAGCCCCGGCACGCCCAGAAGCGAGTCTTCGCGGAAACATTTCGGATCCAGGAAATCGTCATCAATGCGCCGGTAGATGACGTCCACGCGCTCGAAGCCATCGGTCGTGCGCATCAGCACCACGCCGTTCTCCACGATCAGGTCCTGTCCTTCCACCAGCTCGATCCCCATCTGTTGCGCCAGGAAGGAATGCTCGAAATAAGCCGAGTTGTGTAACCCTGGGGTCAGGAGCACCACGCGGGGTTCCGCGACCTCGTCCCCCGCCAGGTACTCCAACATGTTCCTCAGGCAACTCGGGTAATTGGAAACCGGCTGGATGTGCGCGTGGGAGAAGATCTTCGGAAACAGCCCTTTCATCACCCGCCGATTCTCCAGCACATACGACACCCCCGACGGACAGCGGAGGTTGTCTTCCAGCACGTAAAACTGCCCATCCTCATGCCGCACCAGGTCCGTGCCCGTGATATGGCACCAGATGCCGCGCGGCGGATTCCATCCCGCGCATTGCCGCCGGTAGGATTTCGCCGAATAAATAATCTCCCGCGAAATGACCCCGTCCTTGAGGATCTTCTGTTCGTGATAAATGTCGTCAATAAAAAGGTTGAGCGCCGTGATGCGCTGTTTCAGCCCGCGCTCGATTCGCCTCCATTCGCCCGCCCCGACGATCCTCGGCACGATGTCGAACGGGAAGATTTTCTCCACGCCGTCATGCTCGCCATAGACATTGAAGGTGATGCCCATCTGGAGCAATTCCCGCTCCGCGGCCTGCTGCCGGTGGAGCATCTCCCCTTCCGGCAGGGACTCGATGCTGGCCAGCAGCCGGCGGGCCACGGCGCGCGGCTCGCCCTCCCGGACAAACATCTCGTCGTAAAAACCGCCCGCGTCGTAGCCGTCAAATCGCGGGCCTTTCCGCTTTTCCTGCCGGCTGGCCGTGGGCGGAGTCTCCAGCCACGGCTCCGGCTCCAGCAGCAAAGTCTCATTCCCATTGGTGGGGTTCATGGTGTTTCCTTTCATTGGTGTAAGATAATCAGAGAGGCTAATCGTTGCATAGTCGGAGAAAACGGCAATTTGGTGTCGGGGAATTCCCGGACACCAACTCCCCGCTGATGCCGGCGGGGGGAGCATTTCACTTTTTTGGGTGCTTCTCTGTCGTGAACTGGATTTCAGCGGTTGAGACGATTGAGAATTGGTCGTTGAGAATAAAGCCGGTTCGGCAAGACACTTGCTTACAGGGATAAAACAGATGACTTTGGCGGGAGCCGGCGCAGAATGAGCGCGCCGGCCGTGATCTAAAATGACCACCGTGCGCAATATGCGACCATTGCTGAACCATGCTGCAAGAATACAAAAATAACGGCGGCTTCGATGAGATGCTCGATGGGGCAGGGGCCACGCGGGCGCATTACCAGAAGTTTCGCGGTTTGTTGGAGGAGATTTCACCCGATGATTTCAGCCAGCGCCGCCACTCGGTGGACTTGTCGTTCTTGCGCCAGGGAATCACCTTCAATGTTTATGGCGACGAAAAAGGGACGGAAAAGATTTTCCCGTTCGACCTCATTCCGCGGATCATTCCCGCCGGCGAATGGGAGTTCCTCGAACGCGGACTGACCCAGCGCATCACGGCGCTCAATCTGTTTTTGCACGACATTTATCACGACCAAAAAATCCTCAAGGACGGCGTCATCCCGCCCTTCTACGTTTTGTCGGGGAAGCATTTTCGCCGCGAGTTTGTTCAATTCAAGGTCCCGCAAAATATCTACATTCACATCTGCGGGACGGATCTGATCCGCGGCGGCACGGGCGAATGGATGGTGCTGGAAGACAACGGGCGGTGCCCGTCCGGCGTGAGTTATCTTTTGGAAAACCGCCGCGCCATGAAGCGGAGTTTTCCGGGGATGTTCGAGTCCATCGGGGTGCGGCCGGTGGAGCACTATCCGCAGGAACTTCTCAAGATGCTGCAATACATCGCCCCCGGCGGGGTGGCGGACCCGGCCATCGTGCTCCTGACGCCCGGCGCGCACAACTCCGCTTACTTCGAGCACAGCTACCTGGCGCGCCAAATGGGAATTGAAATTGTCGAAGGCCGCGATTTGATGGTCAAGGACGACTGCGTTTTCATGCGCACCACCAAGGGCCTCCGGCAAGTCCATGTCATTTACCGGCGGATTGACGACGATTTCTTGGACCCAACGGTCTTCCGGCGCGACTCGGTGCTGGGCGTGCCGGGCATCATCCGCGCTTTCCGTCAGGGCAACGTTTCGCTGGCCAACTCCATCGGCACCGGCATCGCGGACGACAAAGTGATGTATTATTTCGTGCCGCGAATCATCAAGTATTACCTCGATCAGGACCCGATCATCCCGAACGTGCCGACCTACCTGGCCAGCGAGGCAGCGGACCGGAAATACATTTTGGAAAATCTGGAAAATCTGGTCGTCAAGGCCGCCAACGAAAGCGGCGGCTACGGCATGTTGATGGGACCCAAAGCCAGCCGCGAGGAAATCGCCCGCTTCCGCCAATTGATCGCGAGCGACCCGCGCAATTACATCGCCCAGCCGATGATTCTGCTTTCCCAGCATCCGACCGAGGTGGCGGGCCAATTCGAGGGCCGGCACATTGACCTGCGGCCCTACGTCATTTACGGGGAAAAAATCACCATCGTGCCCAGCGGCCTGACGCGGGTGGCGTTGCGCAAAGGTTCCCTGGTCGTCAACTCCTCCCAGGGCGGCGGCAGCAAGGACACCTGGGTGCTGTACGGCAATGAATGAAACCGGAACAAGCCCCTGACGCATGTTGAGCCGTGTCGCCAATTCCCTTTACTGGATGTCGCGTTACATCGAGCGCGCGGAGAACACGGCGCGCCTGGTGGAGACCAGCCTGCAACTCCTGCTGGATATCCGCAATCTCGACGAACAGCACGTCGCCAAACAATGGCTTCCCATTGTCCAGGCGGCCGGCGACGAGGAGGCGTTTTCCAAACTCCACCCCAAAGCCACCGGCGCGGCCGTGACGGAATTCCTGGTGTTCCAGGCGGAAAACCCCAACTCGATTGTGCAGTGCATCAGCGAGGCGCGGGAAAACGCGCGGATGGTGCGCGATCAAATCACCTTCGAGTTGTGGGAGGAGTTGAACCGGCTTTATTTGTTCGTCAAATCGCGCGAGGCGCGCGTGGTGTGGAAACAAAGCCCGAGCGATTTCTTTTCGGAAATCAAGGCGGCCTCCATGCACTTGACAGGCATCGCCTACGCCACCCTCATCCACAATGAAGGCTGGTGGTTCACCCAGGCCGGCCGGTTCCTCGAGCGCGCCGACAAGACCTCGCGCATCCTGGATGTGCGCCACCAAAGCCTCCCCGCCAAGGGTCTTCCGGGCGCGATCAGCCAGACCGAAGCGCTGGAGTGGGCGGCCATCCTGCGTTCCTGCAGCGCCTGGGACGCGTATAAATCCCTCAAAGGCGCGGAAGTTCATCCGGTGCTGGTCACCGAATTCCTCGTGTTGAGCGAGGACTTCCCCCGCTCCATCCGCTTCTGCGCGGCGCAATTGAACACGGCCCTGCGAAAAATATCCGGCGTGCCGGAGGGCCGGTTTGTCAACGACGCCGAACGCCACGCCGGGCGGCTGCTCGCCGAATTGCAATTCAGCACGGTGGAGGAGATTTTCGACCGGGGCCTGCACGGCTGCCTGGACGACCTGCAAGTCAAGTTCAACCGGATTGGGGACGCGCTGTTCAAGGCCTATTTCTTCCTTTCCTTTGCGGCTCAGGGCGATGCAGATTTTGTCCAGCAGGAAGAACAGCAGCAGCAAAGTAATTTGTCCGCGAGGGAGCGGGAAAGGTAGGACGGGTCCCGATACATCGGGACCCGCCGCGGCGCGCCGCCGCCATCCGGCGCGACGAGATGCAGCGAATTGCAATTGGAACTTAGAACAATACCAAAACCCGTGTCCATCCACGCCGCCCTTTATCACAAAACCCATTACGCGTACGACCGCCTCACGGGACATTCGCCGCATGTCATCCGGCTCCGGCCCGCGCCCCATTGCCGCGCGGCCATCCTGAGTTATTCGCAAAAGATCACGGGGGGAAAGCACTTCATCAACTGGCAGCAGGACCCCTTCTCCAACTGGAACGCGCGCGTCGTCTTCCTGGAAAAACTGTCCGAATTGTGCGTCGAAGTGGAACTGGTTGTGGAAATGGCCGTCCATAATCCTTTTGATTTCTTTCTCGAACCGGGCGCCACCCATTATCCGTTCGCCTACGGCGATGCGTTGAAAAAGGACCTGGCGCCTTTTCTGGAGCCGTGCGCCGCCACGCCCCGGCTCAGCGCCTGGCTGCGCCGCGCCCAGGAAGAGTTCGCCTCCAAACCGATCCCAACCAGCGACTTCCTGGTGGCGCTCAACCAGCGGGTGCAGAAAGATGTCAAATACTTGATCCGGCTCGAACCGGGCGTGCAGACGCCGGAGGACACTCTGGCCGGGGCCAGCGGCTCCTGCCGCGACTCCGCCTGGCTGCTGGCGCAACTTCTCCGGCATCTCGGACTGGCCGCGCGTTTTGTCTCCGGCTATCTCATTCAACTCGCGCCCGACCAAAAGCCGCTCGACGGCCCGGGCGGACCGGAAAGGGATTTCACCGACTTGCATGCCTGGTGCGAAGTCTATCTGCCCGGCGCGGGATGGATCGGTCTGGACGCCACCTCCGGCCTGCTCGCCGGGGAGGGCCATATTCCTCTCTCCTGCACCCCGGAACCGTCGTCCGCCGCGCCGCTTTGCGGGACGGTGGACAAGTGCGAAGCCAAGATGGAGCACGAGATGCGCGTGACCCGCATTTATGAATCTCCCCGCGTCACCCGGCCTTACAGCGACGCGCAATGGGAGAAGATTCAGACGCTGGGCCGCGCCGTGGACGCAGACCTCGCAACCCATGACGTCCGCTTGACAATGGGCGGCGAGCCGACCTTCGTTTCGATGGACGATCCGGACGGCGCCGAGTGGAATTTCACCGCAAATTCGCACCCGAAGCGCGTGCTGGCCGGCAACTTGATCCGGCGGCTTCGCGCCAAGTTCGCTCCGGGCGCCTTGCTGCATTATGGCCAGGGCAAGTGGTATCCCGGCGAATCGCTGCCCCGCTGGGCGCTGGGTTGTTACTGGCGCAAGGACGGGGTGCCGGTTTGGAAGGACGATTCCCTGATCGCCGACGAATCCAGGGACTACGGCTTCGGGCCGCGCGAGGCGAAGGAACTGGCGGCGCGCATCGCGGCCCATCTGGGAGTGGAAAGCCGCTGGCTGCTCCCCGCCTACGAGGATGTTTTTTATTACACCTGGAAGGAGCGCCGCCTGCCGTCCAACGTCACGCCGGAGAAATCGAATCTGAAAAACAAGGAGGAGCGGGACCGGCTGGCGCAGGTTTTCCAAAAAGGGCTGGGCGCGGTAACAGGCTACGCGCTCCCGCTCAAGCGCCGCGACTCAGGCACGGAACCCGGCTGGTTGAGCGGGCCGTGGTTCTTGCGCGACGACGAGATTTTGTGGTTGATTCCAGGCGACTCGCCGATGGGACTTCGCCTGCCCATGGATTCCCTTCCGTGGGTGTCCGAAAGCGAGTATCCGCGGATTTATCCGCCCGATCCCGGAGTGAAAATGCCGCCGCTGCCCGCCGAGTTTCCCTCTGGCGCGCGCGCCGGCCAGCGTTTTGTCGCGGGCGCCGGCGCGCCCTTGCTGGCCGGGTCCGGCCCGGGGCGGCGCGCGCAAAAGCTTCAGGATAACCTGCCGGGCCAAAAGCCTTTGGAGGAGGACACGACCGGGCGTCCGGCCCCACAACAAAGTGCGTCGTGGCTGGTCCGCACCGCCCTCTGCGTCGAACCGCGCAGCGGACGATTGCATGTTTTTCTCCCGCCGGTCGCGACGGCGGAAGACTTCCTGGACATGGTGGCGGGAATCGAAGCCGCCGTCAAAGAGGCGGGAATGCCGGTGACGATGGAAGGGGAGGCGCCGCCGAGAGATGCCCGCCTGAACAAACTGGCGGTGACGCCGGACCCCGGCGTCATCGAGGTGAATTTGCATCCCAGCGCCACTTGGGACGAACTGGTGGAGAAAACCACCGTGCTTTACGAGGAGGCCCGGCAAGCGCGGCTCCGGGCCGAAAAATTCATGCTGGACGGCCGCCACACCGGCACCGGCGGCGGCAACCATCTGGTCATCGGCGGCCCGACCCCGGCGGACTCCCCAATTCTTCGCCGGCCGGACCTGCTCCGTTCGCTGCTGGCGTATTGGCAGAATCATCCGTCGTTAAGCTGGCTCTTCAGCGGGTTGTTCATCGGCCCGACCAGCCAGGCGCCCAGGATTGATGAAGCGCGGCACGATTCGCTCTACGAACTGGAACTGGCCTTCCAGCAGGTCCCGGGAGCCGTCAAGGAAACGCCGCCCTGGCTGGTGGACCGGCTGTTCCGAAATCTTCTGATGGACGCGACCGGCAACACGCACCGCGCGGAGTTTAGCATTGACAAGCTGTTTTCCCCCGAAACCGCGGGCGGCAGGCTGGGCCTTTTGGAAATGCGCTCCTTTGAAATGCCGCCGCACGCGCGGATGAGCGCCGCCCAGCAATTGCTGCTGCGCGGCTTGATTGCCCGGTTCTGGAAGCAGCCCTACTCCGGCCGCCTGGTCCGCTGGGGGACCGACATCCACGACCGTTGGATGCTCCCGCATTTCTGCGAAACGGATTTCGCCGACGTCATCGCCGACCTGCGGCGCGACGGCTACCCGTTTGAAATGGAATGGTTCGCGCCGCATTTCGAGTTCCGATTTCCGCGCATCGGCCGGTTCGCCCAGCGGGACATCGAAGTCGAACTGCGCGCCGCACTGGAGCCCTGGCACGTCCTGGGCGAGGAACCGGGCGGAGCCGCGACGGTCCGGTATGTGGACAGTTCCCTTGAGCGTCTCCAAGTCAAGACACGGGGCATGGCCGGCGACCGCTTTGCCATCACTTGCAATGGCCGCCGCGTTCCGCTTCATCCCACCGGAACCAACGGCCAGTTTGTGGCCGGCGTCCGCTACCGCGCCTGGCATCCGCCGGAATGTCTTCAGCCCAACATCGGCGTCCACACCCCGCTGGTGTTCGATTTATATGACACCTGGAACGAGCGTTCCCTGGGCGGATGCACCTATCATGTGGCCCATCCGGGCGGGCGCCATTACGGAACCTTTCCCATCAACGCTTACGAGGCCGAAAGCCGCCGTTTGTCGCGCTTCTTCCCGCACGGCCACAAACAGGGCCGTTTCCAGCCGCCGCACGAACCCTTCAACCGCGACTTCCCCTTCACCCTCGATCTGCGCCTCCCTCCCGCGCGCCTATGACTATGGTTCCTTCATCGGCCGCCAGTGATTCCGGGGAGCACATGCGCCCGCGCATGTGATGGTCGGCGCCCTCGCCGGCCACAACTTCCGCTCTGGCGCCTGGCGCTGTGGCGGCACAAGCCGGCTTGACATCCGGCGTTCCCTTTGGCCGAACACGTCCCCGGAGAGTTGAAGATTCCCGCGCAAGAATCAACTGTGGCCGGAACATTTCCCGGCCAGGCTGGTTTGCAACGCCGAAGGTCCATTTGCTCCCACTGCTCCTGCCCGCCGGGCGCCGGCCGCGACAGGCGCGGGCCGCGAATTGACAGCGCAACGCCCCTCCTCTAGCCTTCCCGCCAATAAATTCACAGGAGCGCGCTCTTCACGAATTCGCCCAATTCGCCGCCACCCTCAAGGGCGGCGGGCTTGAAGATTTCGCTTTACCAGGTGCCTTGCATAATTTAGTTTCCCTGCATACAAGAGCGATCGCAATTGACCAATATCAACCAACGCATTTATGAATGAAACGCTCGCAGACATAAAAGCCAAATTGCAGAACGGTGACTACAAAAACGAGGAACATGTTCGTCTGTCGCTCGTCGCGCGGGTTTTGCAGAATTTGGGCTGGGATATCTGGAACCCGAAGGAAGTAAACACCGAATTCATTGCTGCTCCGAATGAGGACAAAACACGAGTTGATGTCGCCCTATTTTTGACACCAGACGCTCCGGCTGTGTTTATTGAAATCAAAGGCGTTGGGCAAATTCAACGGTTACAGGACATTGAGAGGCAGTTGCGCGGCTACAACCGTGACAATACGGCGATGTTCGCAATAATCACGGATGGCCGCGAATGGAGGTTTTACCTTTCACAAACCGGAGGTGAGTTTTCAAGAAAGTGCTTTAAGACCCTTGACTTCGAGGAGGATGACCTCAAAGACATTGAAGAATCGCTCTCAACATTTTTAAGCAAGCCCGAAATAAGGAGCGGAAACGCAAAGGTCAAAGCAGAAAATTACGTGCAGCTAAATCGAAAGCAGCAAACGGCCGAGGATTGTCTGCCGGAAGCCCGCCGCAAAATAACCGAGCCGCCATACCCAAGTTTGCCCGATGCACTTGTGTCTCTGGTGCGGGAAAAAGAATTCTCTATTACGCAAGAGGAAGCCATCAAATTCATCAAGGAGTCTGCTGAAAGGCCAAAGAGTATTGGTCCGCCTTTTTCGCCCCTGCCAGGTCAATCCCCCGCTTCTCAACCAAACGAAGGCAGAACGCACGGCAAACGACGTCAACTCAATCCAGATTACCCTGAGAGCTTATCACACACGAAGTTGATTGAGGGGCGGTTCGCTGGGGAGTCAACACCAAATTGGAGGGGTTTGGTCCACTGCGCAATGCGCAAGGCACATGAAAACGGTGTGCCTTTTGCCACCTTGAGAAGCATTGCGAATATAAGCGAACGAAATCCTGGAGATCCGAGCTTCCAAAAGATTGAAGGAACAAACTTGTGGCTACAGGGAATGGATTCAAATCAAGCGTGGAAGCGTTCTTTAACGCTGGCCAAGCAGATTCGCAGTGACATACATGCTGTTGTTTTATGGCGAGAGAAGGAGGGGGCGGCACATCCGGGTGAGGAGGCCGAAATTCAGTGGTCCCCTTCTCACTGAATAGGCTGGGCCGTTTTTCCGCCAACCGCACCAGAACCAGGGTTCAGTTCCTCACTTGTCCACGTTTTGTGCGATGGCGAGTATCAGTGGATACATGTTCAAGCCGGACTGGCAGGATTGGAAGCGGCAACACCTGATCACCCGAATGGCCCCCGACTTCACCGGGTGGGACAAAGACGACGCCAAATTTGAGGCGCAGCTTGAAAAGGTCATCCAAGCCCTCCGCGCCGACGCCCGCGCCCGCGATCTTCCCCCCAAGCCACGGCTTTAACCCGGACATTTCATACTTCCGGCTTCGGAGCGCCGATTTTCAATCGGCTTTCAACGTGTTCGCGACCACAAAGCCGACTACAAGTCGGCGCTCCGGACTGTTGGCATTTCGTGCGGAGCCTGAAATATCCGGGTTAACGAGATTTTTCGCAAAAAGGGCTTGACAAAAATTAGAACCTATGATTTAATTGCCAGCGTGAGACACGTAGTCACAGTCCACGACCGCCTCCGGGAAGAGGGGAAGAGGCGGCTGGCGCAGGCGCAGCGCAATCCCAGCGCCAGAGCCGGGACGGCTCTGCCACTTTCCCGGTCGCGGCGCGCGGGCGCGGAGGGCGCGGAGCAATCCAAAACGGGAGGCTGAAAATTCCACCTGGTTCCACTTAATTCCACTTAATTCCACTTAATTCCACTTAATTCCACTTCCCGGCCACGGGGGGGTGGCTCCCATAAACAGGTAAATCAGCCATGTTCGAGCAAAGGCAATTGATCGAAGCCGCCAGAAAACTGTCGGCGGAAGCGGAGAAGCTGCGGTTCGGCCCGCCGGTGACGCATGTCTATAATCCCCTCACTTATGCCTGGAGCGCGCACGAGCAATATCTGGCCCGCTTCGGCGCGGCCGGCAAGGAGGTGCTTTTTCTGGGCATGAATCCGGGGCCTTTCGGCATGGCCCAGACCGGCGTGCCCTTTGGCGAAATCGCGGCGGTGCGCGATTGGATGAAAATTGACGCGCCCATCGGCCGCCCCGCCGCCGAACATCCCCGCCGCCCGGTGCGCGGCCTGGCCTGCCCGCGTTCCGAGGTGAGCGGACGGCGCTTATGGAGTCTTTTTGCGGAGCGGTTCGGCGCGCCGGAAAAGTTCTTTGCGCGCCATTTCGTGATCAACTATTGTCCGCTCGCGTTCCTGGAAGGAGCGGGCGGGAAGAATCGGACGCCGGACAAGCTGCCAGCCGCCGAGGCAGAGCCTCTCCGGCGGATTTGCGACAACCATCTGCGAAAGGTCCTGGAAATCCTCCAGCCGCGATGGATCATAGGAGTGGGCAATTTTGCTGAAAAACGCGCGCAGATCGCCGCCAACGGCTCGAACGCCAGGGTCGGGAAAATTCTCCATCCTGCCCCGGCCAATCCGGCGGCCAACCAGCCCCCGGGTTGGAGCCGCAAGGCCGCCGCGCAATTGCAATCCCTTGGAGTCTGGAAATGAAACCCAAACCGCCGGCGGCCGGGGCGGAAGTCATTTCCATCCACGGCGCGCGTGAACACAATCTCAAGAACATCACGCTGGCCATCCCGCGCAACCAGTTCGTGGTCGTCACGGGCGTGAGCGGATCGGGCAAGAGCACGCTGGCCTTTGACCTGTTGTTTGCCGAGGGGCAGCGGCGCTTTTTGGACTCCATGAATGCTTACGCCCGCCAATTCGTCGCGCAACTGGCGCGGCCGGAGGTGGACTTGATCACCGGCATTCCGCCGTCCGTCAGCATCGAGCAGCGCGGTTCGCGCGGCGGCGGCAAGAGCACCATCGCCACCGTCACCGAGATTTATCATTTCTTGCGCCTGCTTTTTGCCCGCCTCGGCACTCAGTACTGCCCGCGCTGCCAGACCCCCGTCCAGGCGCAGACCCGCGATCAGGTCGCGGCCCGGCTCGAAGCGGAATCGCGCCGGCGGGGCGATCTGCTGCTGCTGGCGCCCGTGGTGAAGAACCGCAAAGGCTTCCACACCGAGGTCGCCCGTTGGGCCGCCCAGCACGGCTATGCCGAGGTCCGGGCGGACGGGAAGATCTTCTCCACCACCGCCGGGCCTTTCCGCCTCGAACGCTTCCGCGAGCACGACGTGGAAATCGTGGCCGGGGTTTTGGACAAGAATTGGCGGCGCACGGCCAACGGCCGCGAGGCGGCCCGCCGCTTGATCGAGCAAACCCTGGACCTCGGCCACGGCGTTCTTCTGGCCCTGGGCAATGACCGCCAAACCACCGTCCACTCCACCGAGCGTTCCTGCGCCACTTGCGGCGAGTCCTTCGATTTGCTGGACCCGAAAATGTTCAGCTACAATTCCCCGCGCGGCTGGTGCCCTTCCTGCCGCGGTTTCGGCGAACTCTTTTATCTGCCGGACGTGGAGCGCGGCGCCCGCGCCGAAGCCATCGAGGAATCGTGGTTTGACTGGCAGGAAGGAAAGCGCCAACTGTGCGAAGCGTGCCAGGGAACACGCCTCAATCCCAGGGCGCGCGCGGTTCGCCTGGAAAACCTGCCGGGGGCGGGCCGCCGCCTGGGCCTGCCCGCGTCGCCAACCCTTGTGGATCTTTCCAACGCCACCGTGGAGACGGCGCTGCGCTGGTTCCGCGAAGTGGGTTTTCGCGGGCGCGCGGCGGAAATCGCGCGCGACATAGTGCCGGAAATCGCCGGGCGTTTGCAGTTTCTGCGCAAGGTGGGCCTGGGGTATCTGCAACTGGGCCGCGGCGCGGCCACCCTTTCGGGCGGCGAAGCCCAGCGCATCCGGCTGGCCGCCCAGCTTGGCTCCAATCTCAGCGGCGTCCTTTACATTCTGGATGAGCCGACCATCGGCCTGCACGCCGCCGACAACCAGAAGCTGCTGGCCGCCCTGGCCCTGCTCCAGGCCCGCGGCAATTCGCTGCTCGTCGTGGAGCATGACGAGGAGACGATGCGCCGCGCCGATTATATTATTGACCTCGGCCCGGGCGCGGGGGCCGGCGGCGGCGGGGTCGTGGCCTGCGGCCCGCTCCGGGAATTGATGAAACACAAGGATTCCGTCACCGCGCGCTGCCTGCGGGCGCGGAGGACTTTTCCCGCCGGCGGCCGGCGCCGCCCCGTGGATGCCCGGACGCCGCGCCTGCGGCTGCGGGGGGCCGGGGCGAACAATTTGCAGAACCTGTCGGTGTCGTTTCCGCTGCGCCGGTTTATATGTTTGACAGGAGTGAGCGGGTCGGGCAAGAGCACGCTCTTGCGCGACTGCCTGCTGCCGGCGCTGCGCCGGGAATTGCGGACGCCCGGCCTGCCGCCGGCAAAGTCCGCGCCCGGCCCGGCGGTTTCCGGGGCCGCGGCGGTGCGGGCCGTGTATGAAGTGGATCAATCCCCCATCGGGCGGACGCCGCGGTCGGTGCCGGCGACCTACGCGGGTTTTTTCGACGAAATCCGGCGGTTGTTCGCGCAAACGCCGGAAGCGCGCCTGCGCGGTTATTCGGCCGGCCGGTTCTCCTTCAACAGCCCGCAAGGGCGGTGTCCGGCGTGCCTGGGGGCGGGCCAGATCAAACTGGAGATGAGTTTCATGCCGCCGGCCTTTGTGCCGTGCGAGACGTGCCGGGGCACGCGCTTCAACCCGGAAACGCTCGAGGTCCGGTGGCGGGATCTGACCATCGCGCAGACGCTCGACTTGACAGTGGCGCAGGCCGCCCGGCTCTTCGCGCCCTTTCCCAAAATCGCCCGCCCGTTGCAGGCGCTCTGCGACACCGGCCTGGATTACATCAAGCTCGGCCAGGCCAGCCCGACGTTGAGCGGCGGGGAGGCGCAACGCCTCAAGCTGGTGGCGCATTTGCTCGCCGGTTTCCGCGCGCCCGGCGGCCCGGGTGACCGGCCCGCGTTCGGCCGGCCCGAACCGGCGTCCTTCCTCTTTCTGCTGGAGGAGCCGACCATTGGACTGCACATGGCCGATGTGGAGCGGCTGGCGGCGGCCTTGCAACGCCTGGTCCAGGCAGGGAACACGGTCATCGTCATCGAACACAATCTGGACTTGATCGCCGAGGCGGACTGGATCATTGATCTTGGGCCGGGCGGCGGCGGGCAGGGAGGGAGGATTGTGGCGGAGGGGCCTCCCGAAAAGGTGGCGCGACTGCCCGGCTCGCAGACGGGAAGATATTTGCGGCGCAGGCTGCGGAATGCGGGCGCATGCGATTTCATGGGGTAGCAGTTTTTGGTTCTGAATCTGAACGATGAGTGAATACGAAGAAATTATAGACGGCAGGACCCTGGTGCGGTCCTTTCCCGGGGCGCGCCATGAGCGGATCTGCGCCGTTCTCCATGCGCGGCTGGGGGCGGGGATGGCCGCCAATGCCGCCGCGCGCCTCCTGGGTCCGCGCGATGCGGTTGCGCTTTCGGCCCGCATGGTGGTCCGGCCCGACTTGGCGCTGGTCACTGCCGCGACGGGCAAGGCTTGGCTGGTCGTCGAGATCATTGATTCGGCCGATCACCAGCCCGATACGGTCCTCAAGAAAGGGATTTACGAGGAGTTCAAGGTCCCGCGAGTTTGGATGGTGGATCCGCGTTACGACAATGTGGAGATGTACCATGCCACCCCGCACGGGCTGGCGCTGAAAGGCATTTTCGCCGGGCGGGAAACTTTACAGGAAGGGCTGCTGCCGGGGCTGGCGATGACGGTGGCGGAACTGTTTGCCGTCTGACTACCAGTTCCCGAAGGCCCCCGAGGGGCCATCGAGTTCGATGGAAGCCGGATACTGCTTCATCAAATGAATCGGCTGCCAAATGACCGAGCCGTTGAGCCAGCCAATATTCCCTCCCGCCGCCCCCATCGCCGTACTGGTGGCGCCTGGTGTCGGGAAACCAGGAAAGGGCGAAGCGCTGGAACTGCCCGCACTGCTGAACATGCTTGCCGGGGATGTCTTGTTCGAGGCGGAGGCCGCCGGCGAAGTGTTGGCCCTGCCCGTACTGCTGACCATGGGAGTGGCGACGGTGCCGCCGGCTGCAGTATGCGGCGCGATGGTCATCAGTTCGCTTGGGGTCGTGTTCCAATAATTCGCATCAGCAAGGACTTCGCCCGTCTCATCTGCTTTCAGCGGCCCCGTCCAGCTTGGACTCGGGCCTTTCGGGATTACCGGAAGCGCTGCCGCAGCCAGGTAACTGTATCCAATGATATAACCGGAGTCGGGGTCATACCCGCCCATCTTGCCGGTGGCATGCACCAGATTGGGGCAATAGAGACTGTTACTCTCGCCACTCAAGTTCGCCACGAGGTTTGTGAACGTAAAGTCGGAAAGCCGGATGGAATGGTAAGCTCCCCGATTGTCGGTGGAGGGCGGCAAACGCCCCTGGTCGTCGCCGTCCCCGTACATGGTCAGCGCCATCAGGTCTTGACGAATGTTCTGGCCGCAGACGCTGCGCCTGGATTTTTCTTTGGCGCTGGAAAGGGCAGGAAGAAGCAGTGCCATCAGCACTCCCGAAATGGCAATAACCACCATCAGTTCCACGAGGGTAAAACCTGCGGAACTCACACGCCTTCGATCCGCCCATGATATGGCTGACGGCATATGCAGAGTTTATATTTTGGCTAACTTAATGGAAATATGCCCCCTTTCCGGCCCAAGCGCAACAAAAAAATGGAAAAAAATGCAATCCGTTTTCCCATCTCTTTCCATGACCCCAAATTGGAAGCCGAGGCGATCGGCGGCTGGTTCAATCGTCTTTCGCAACATCCTTTCTATGAACGTGTTAGCATCGGCTTGGCCCGTTTGGCCAACTGCAATCCGATGCCCCAGGGGTCGCGCAACATCACCAGTTCATCGCCGGCAGGGGTGCTGAAGCAATCCTCCGCGATGGTCGCGCCGGCCTTCACCAACCGGTCCCGGTCGGCCTTCAAATCTTCCGAAACGAACGCCAGGTGAAATTGCGCCGGATGCCTCGAGAAATAGTCCGGCGTCGGCGCCTTGGAGCCTTGGTAGATTTCGATCAGCACCGGGCCGGCCGCGAGAAAGCGGACGAAGGACGGCGCGCCGCCCGCGCGCGCCACCGAGCAGCCGAGATGTTTGACATACCAATCCGCCAGGGCCGGCGCATCGGGAACCTGCAAAGCACAATGTTCAAGTCGCATGGCCCCATTTTGCGGCGGAGCTTCTTTTCGCGCCAGCTTGAATTTCGCGCCAGCTTGAATTTGTCTTGGCCGGTTCACGGTTTTGCTTCCAGCAACGGTTTCAAGATCTTCCACACATTTTCCGCCACGATCCGATGGCCTTCGGCAGTTGGGTGAATCTGATCCGGGGCGTTCAAGTCCGGCTTGCCGCCCACCCCTTCCAGGAGAAATGGCACCAGCGCCGCATGGTTCTCCCGTGCCAGCGCCGGAAAGATCTTCTCGAAGGCATCGGTGTAATCCTGGCCCAGATTGGGCGGCATCCGCATCCCGGCGATCACGATCCGGATGTCCGGCCAGGTCTTCTTTGCGGTGTCAATAATCGCTTGCAAATTGGTCCGGGTCGCCGCCGGCGGCACGCCGCGCAATCCGTCATTGCCGCCCAATTCCAGGATCAGCACATCCAGTTTCCGCCGCAAATACCACGGCACCCGACGCAGCCCTCCCGCCGACGTGTCGCCGCTGACTCCGCCCTTGATGACCTCGAAGTTCAGCCCGGCGGCGTCCACCTTCTGCTGCAACAGCGCCGGATACGCCTCGCTCGGATCCACGCCGTATCCCGCCGCCAGACTGTCTCCAAGGACCAGGATGGCGGGGCGGCTGGGGTTGGCCGCCGGCGCATCCGCCGCCCGCGCCGCTGGCCCGCACGCCAGCGCCAGCCACGCCGCCAGCCACGCGCTCTTTGCGATGCCATTCCTCAAAAAGTTCACCATTCAAGTTTGACCATTTGCCCGACTCGTGCAAGACAGAGATGGTGAATTCTTCGCCTGATATGTCCGCCGGCTCGCGCCCAATCATTTTGGACGCGCAACGGCTCACCAAAACCTACCCCAGCCCCACCGGGCCGCTGACGGTCGTCAAGGATATTTCCTTTGCCATCGCCGCCGGCTCCACTTGCGCCATCGTCGGGCCGTCGGGCAGCGGCAAAACGACCCTCCTCGGTTTGTGCGCCGGGCTGGAAAACCCCACCTCGGGCCGCGTGCGCCTGGACGGCATTGACCTGGGCGCGCTGGACGAAGACGGGCGGGCGCGCGTCCGCAACGAGAAGATCGGTTTTGTCTTTCAGAATTTTCAACTCATTCCCACCCTGACCGCCCTGGAAAATGTGATGGCGCCGATGGAATTGCGCGGGCAAAAAGACGCCGCCGCACGAGCCAGGCCGCTGCTCGACCAGGTCGGTTTGGGCGACCGCCTTTCCCATTATCCGGTGCAACTCTCCGGCGGCGAACAGCAGCGCGTCGGACTGGCCCGGGCCTTCATCAACCGGCCCAAAATCCTGTTTGCCGATGAGCCGACCGGCAACCTCGACGCCGAAACCGGCGCGCTGGTCATCGAATGCCTGTTCGCCCTGAACGCCGCCCACGCCACCACCCTGGTCATCGTCACTGACACCGACATGGCCAGGCGCGCCCAGCGCGTCCTCCGCCTCAAAGCCGGCGTCATCGTGCCGGATTTGTGAACCGGAGCCAACGCCTTGTTCAAAATGAAATCCTTCTGGCTCCTCTCTCCGTGGACATGGCGGATGGCGTGGCGCGACACCCGCACCAGCCGGGGCCGGCTCCTGTTGTTTTCTTCCTCCATCGTTTTGGGTGTGGCGGCGCTGGCGGCAATCGGGTCGCTGGGGACCAACCTCCAGCGCGCCGTCGAGGAGCAGGCCAGGACTCTGCTGGGTGCCGACCTGGCGATTTCCTCGCGGCGTCCTTTCAGCGCGGAGGAGGAAGCCTGGATGAAGGACATCGGCGGAGAACAATCGCGCGAGACCTCCTTTTCCTCCATGATCTATTTCCCGGCCTCGGGCGGAACGCGGCTGGTCCAGGCGCGGGCCTTGAGCGGCGCCTTTCCCTTCTATGGCCGCCTGGAAACCGAGCCGCCCGGGGCGGAAGCCGAATTTCGCCAGGGCCGCGGCGCTCTTGTGGAGCAGAATCTGCTCATTCAATTCGGGGCCAAAGTGGGCGATAACATCCGGCTCGGTCAGTTGACCCTGCCGGTCATTGGCGAACTGATCAAGGTCCCCGGAGAAAGCGCCGCGCTGGCGGTGGTTGCGCCGCGCGTTTATCTGCCGATGGCGGACTTGCCCGCCACCGGCCTGCTGGGCCAGGGCAGCCTCGCGCAATACAAAACTCTTTTCAAATTCCCTCCTCAGACCAACGTTCCTCAACTGGTGGCGCGCCTCCAACCGCAACTGGATACGTTCCGCCTCAACTTCGACACCGTGGAAAAGCGAAAGCAGAACCTCGGCCGCGCCATGGACAATCTGTACCATTTCCTGAACCTGACCGGCCTGGTGGCGCTGATGCTGGGCGGCGTGGGCGTGGCCGGCGCCATTCATGTCCATGTCAAACAAAAATTGGGGACGGTCGCCGTGCTCCGCTGCCTGGGCGGATCGGTCGCGCGGGTTTTCGCCGTCTATCTGGCGCAGGGCATCGCGCTGGGGGCGCTGGGCGCGTTGCTGGGGGCCGGGTTGAGCCTGATGGTGCAGACTTTCCTGCCGCGTATCCTGGCCGATTTTATCCCGTTCACGTTTGAATTCCAAACCGCGTGGCTGGCGCTGGGGCGCGCCGCGGGCGCGGGGTTTCTGGTCTGCCTTCTCTTTGCGCTGCTGCCCCTGCTGGCGGTGCGGCGCGTTTCGCCCTGGGCGGCGTTGCGGGTCGCCTTCGAGCCGCCGGCGCGGCCCGATCCGCTTCGCTGGGGCGTCCTCGCGTGCCTGGCGGCGCTGGTGCTGGGGTTCGGGCTGGCCCAGGGGCGCAACTGGCGCGCGGGCGCGGGATTCGTCCTCGGCTTGGGCGTCGTATTCGTCCTCCTGGCGGCCACAGCCAGGGCCTTGGCGGCGATGGCGCGCCAAACCGGGCGCATCCGCCTGCCTTTCGTGGCGCGCCAGGGGCTGGCGAATCTGCACCGGCCTGACAACCGCACACAACTGCTCCTGTTCTCCCTGGGGCTGGGGACGTTCTTGCTCGTCGGCATCTTTCTGGTCGAGCACATCCTCATGGCCGACCTGATCGTTCCCGGCGCAAGCAGGGCCAATGCAGTGCTGTTCGACATTCAGCCGGACCAAAAGGAAGGGGTGGCGAAACTCGTCCAGTCGCTGGGCCGCCCCGTGCTGGATGAAGCGCCGATTGTCACCATGCGCCTCAGTTCCATCAAAGGCCGCTCGATTGAATCGCTTCTGGCCGACCGCCAAAGCACTCTTCCGGCTTGGACGCTGCGCCGCGAATACCGCTGCACCTACACCGATCATCTGCGCGATGCCGAAAAAATCACCGCGGGCCATTGGATCGGCCAGGTTGCCGGCAACACCGCCCCGGTCCCCATTTCCGTCGAAACCGGCATCGCCGGGGAATTGCGGGTCAAGCTGGGCGACGAGATCGTGTTCGACGTGCAGGGCGTGCCGGTGCGCGCGCGCGTGGCCAGTTTGCGGGAGGTCAATTGGCGCCGCCCCCAGCCGAATTTCTTCATCCTCTTTCCGCGCGGCGTTCTCGAAGACGCGCCCTCCATGAATGTGCTGGTGACGCGGGTGGACTCGAGCGCGCAATCCGCCCTGCTCCAGCGCGAAGTGGTGAAGGCCTTTCCGAATGTTTCTGTGATTGACTTGACGCTGATTCTGGAAACGGTGGACGCGATTGTGGCCAAGGTTTCCTTCGTCATCCGCTTCATGGCGTTGTTCACGGTGGTGACGGGAATCCTGGTCATGGCGGGGGCGCTGGTCAGCAGCCATTTCCAACGCGTGCGGGAGAGCGTCCTGCTGCGGACGCTGGGGGCGTCGCGGGCGCAAATCCGGGGCATTTTGGCGGTGGAATATTTGGCCCTGGGCTTGCTGGCGGCGGTGACGGGCATCCTTCTCGCTTTGGCGGCGGTGTGGGCGCTGGCGGTCTTTGTATTTCAAGTCCATTTTGCGCCTCCGTTATGGCCGGTGATGGCGGCCCTGGCGGCCGTCCCGGCCCTGACGCTGGGGACCGGCCTGCTTATGAGCCGGGGCATCCTGCGCCAATCGCCCCTGGCCGTCTTGCGCGCGGAGGCATAGAAAAAAAATAGCTTGATTAGGCTTGATTGGACCTGGCCTGGGAAACTCGGTGTCGCATGGAAGTGGTTCATGGATGGGCACTTAAACAGATTTGCCGCAAAAATGCTCCAATGCGCAAAAAAGGTGGCCGCAGCGTCCCGCCGCGATGGAGACAGCACCGTGACGGCTCTGCCACTTTGCGCTTTCTTGTTCCGGAGAAAGGCCCGGCAAAGGTTGTAGCGTCGGCGCTGTGCGCCGATTTCCCTGGCCGGATTCCCGCGCAGTCCTTCGATACGGCCATTTTTTGCCATCTCGAAGCAAAAAACTGGTTCTTTTGGCTTCATTGACCTTCATTGGGGGCGGAATCTTGGAGTGATGGAGTGATGGAGTGGTATTTCAACAAAAGTGATTTGACTGGGTTTGACTGGGTTTGACCGGGAGAACGGAGTGTGGCCTTGCTGGAATGGGCTTCCGGCGGCCGCCCCCCTCCCCCCACCGGGAAGTGGAACCAAGTGGAACCAAGTGGAATTAAGTGGAATTAAGTGGAATTGTACTTTACTGGTATTGTGAGGTTGGCGGAGGCCGGCTGGAGGGGAAATGGAGTGCTGGAGTGGTGGAGTGATGCCCGGAAAACCCAAACTCCGGAAGAGCGGGAATCCCGCCTTCACCCCCCTGCCATCCAACCGTTCGGACCTTACCATACTAAATCAAGTTTAGCACATAAGCCATCATCGTCAAGGAAAAAGTGCAATTTTTTGGCGATTTTTGCAACGCCTTGAGCATTAGACACTTGCGTAACGTGCCGACCCCATAGTGCCAAGGCCGGACGCCCGCCGCGGCTCGCCGCGGCCGGAGCGTGCCGGGGCAATGTCCCACCCGGGGGCAGGGGAGAGCGTAGCGGCGCTCGGCAGAGCGCCGCATTCTCGATTTGAACAGAAGGCGGCGAAACGAAGTGGGGCGGGGAACAAGGCTAAAGGCTAAAGGCTAAAGGCTAAAGGCTGAAGGCTGAAGGCTGAAGGCTGAAGGCTGAAGGCTGAAGGCTGAAGGCTGAAGGCTGAAGGCTGAAGGCTGAAGGCTGAAGGCTGAAGGCTGAAGGCTGAAGGCTGAAGGC
>Ga0182027_10003838_pt1 | contig 23581 bp, 22 predicted proteins | sample 712E1DmetaG_FD_121300 | JGI IMG/M metagenome (GOLD analysis project Ga0182027, IMG submission 121300) | Permafrost microbial communities from Stordalen Mire, Sweden - 712E1D metaG (Illumina Assembly) | ecosystem: Environmental > Terrestrial > Soil > Wetlands > Permafrost | place: Sweden... | reverse complement strand
GTCTCTCGGATTGCGCAAATAGCTCCACAATTTTAGGAGGAATTTTTGTTTATACCCCAATCTTTTCAATGTGAGGTCGGTGGCAGAAACCTCATTATACAAATCGGTAAATTAGCCACGCAAGCCACCAGCGCCGTGACCGTCACTTATGGAGATACCGTTGTCCTGGCGACCCTTTGTGTTGCCCGCGAACCGAGAGAAGGCACGGATTTCCTGCCGCTGACAATCGATTATGAAGAGCGTTTATACGCCGCCGGCAAAATTCCCGGTGGCTTTATTCGCCGGGAAGGCCGTCCCAGTCAGGAAGCTACATTGGCCAGCCGCTTGACCGACCGCCCCCTCAGGCCCCTTTTACCCAAAACTTGGCGGCGCGAAATTCAAATCATCATCACCGTCCTTTCCGCCGACCAGGAGAATGACCCCGACCTGCTGGCAATCGTCGGCAGTTCCGCCGTTTTAGCAATGTCGGAAGTGCCCTTTGAAGGCCCCGTCGGCGCCGTACGCGTCGGCTTTATCAATGAAGAAATGGTATTGAACCCCACCCTCGCGCAACTCGAGGGCAGTGAGCTCGACCTGACCGTGGTCAGCACTAAAGATAACATCGCCATGGTCGAAGCCGGAGCCAAAGAGGTTTCGGAAGACATCGTGCTGGAAGCTATTCAATTCGGTCATAAAGCCAATCAGGCGATTATCAAGTTACAGGAAGAACTGCGGCAGGCCTGCGGTAAACCCAAGGAACCGGCACCGATACATGAGACCGACCCGGAAATTGTGGCCGCGGTTTGTCATATTACCGATGCCAAACTGGCGCCAGCCCTTTATAAGGCCAGCAAACCGGACCGGCAGGCGGCCACCGATGCCCTCGTGGCAGAAATCGTGGCAAGTTTATCTGAAAAATATCCCAAGGCCGAAGTCCTCGATGTTTTTGATAAACAGGTCAGAAAACTGATCCGCAACCGCATTCTGGATAAGGGAGAGCGCGTTAGCGGACGTGGAATTTCCGAACTCCGTCCCATCAGTTGCGACGCCGGGATTCTACCCCGCACACACGGCTCAGGATTATTCAACCGCGGATTGACGCAGGTTTTGTGTATCACGACACTCGGTTCATTACGGCAAGAACAACAACTCGACGGTTTAGGAATCGAAGAGTCTAAACGGTTTATGCATCATTACAATATGCCGCCCTTTGCCACCGGCGAAGTGAAACGTATCGGCACCCCCGGACGCCGCGAGATCGGGCACGGCGCTTTAGCGGAACGCGCGCTTATCCCGGTCATGCCTAAATCGGAAGATTTCCCTTATACCATCCGTCTTGTATCCGAGGTACTCAGCTCCAATGGCAGCACTTCCATGGCAAGTGCCTGCGCCGGCACGCTGGCATTAATGGATGCCGGTATTCCCATTAAACGGCCCGTCGCCGGAATTTCTATCGGCCTGGTTACCGGCGATAACAACCGTCTTTGTATCCTGACTGATATCGAAGGCATCGAAGATAACTACGGCGATATGGACTTCAAAGTCGCCGGCACGAGGGAAGGTATCACGGCCATCCAACTCGATACGAAATTAAAAGGTCTCCCCTTCTCCATCTTCGGCGAGACTTTAGCAAAAGCCAAAGAAGCCCGTCTGAAAATTCTGGAAGTCATGCAACGGACCATCAGCGCTCCCCGCCCGGAAGTGAGCCGTTATGCGCCGCGTATGTACAAGTTGAAGATTGATGTCGATAAGATCGGTGCGGTTATCGGCAGCGGCGGTAAAACTATCCGCGCGATTACGGAAGAAACCAAGGCCACGATTGACATCGAAGATGACGGCACCGTCATTATCGGTTCCACGGATGAAGCCTCCGCCCGCCGGGCGATTGAAATTGTTGAGGGTTTAACCAAAGAAATTGAAATCGGCACGATTTATACCGGTAAGGTAACAAGATTACTGCCGTTCGGCGCTTTCGTAGAAATTCTGCCCGGGAAAGAAGGCATGATCCACATTAGCGAACTGGCCGACCACCGGGTTAACGCCATTGAGGATGAAGTAAAAGTCGGTGATGAAATCACGGCTAAGGTTATTCGCAATGAAGACGGCAAAATCGCTCTCTCCCGCAAGGCTGTTTTCGAAACCTCTTCTACTCCGGGCACAACCGAACCCAGAAGAGACGCTCCCAGGCATTATGACCGCCCGCCTCGTAGAGACCAGGGACCATATCCCCCGTCACGCCCCCAAGCTCCCAGACGACCGAATCAATAGGAGTACAGGAGGCTGAAAATGGAACCTGTTACCGTCGTTGTTCATGGCGCGATGGGTAGAATGGGTAAAGCGGTGGTTAATGCGGTTTGCAAAGAACCGGAAATACGCCTGGTCGGCGCAGTCGATATCAATGTAACAGGCGACCGCCTCCAATTACCTAATGGTTCCGGAAGCGTGCCTCTGTCCTCCGATCTGGATAAAATTCTGGCCGACCAAAAACCTGCCGTGATGGTAGATTTTTCCGTTGCCAAAGCCTCGATGCCTGCCATCCGTATCGCCGCCAAAAGAAAGGTTAATCTGGTCATCGGCACCACCGGTTTAACAACCACCGAAATCGAAGAGATTCGAGCCCTCGCGAAGAAAAATGAAATCGGTGCCATATTCGCCTCCAGCTTCGCACTTGGCGCAGTGGTCATGATTCACCTCGCCCGGATTGCCTCAAAATATTTCGATTATGCGGAAATAATTGAATTACATCACAATATGAAAATGGATGCTCCTTCCGGCACCGCCCTGTCTACCGCCAAGGCCATGGCCGAGGCTAAAGGTAAAACTTTTAACCGCCCGCCCGTCGAAAAAGGCGAAACATTTAAGGCCCGCGGCGACCAGAAAGAAGGCATCTCGATTCATAGCGTCCGCCTTCCCGGTTTACTGGCGCATCAGGAAGTCATTCTCGGAACCACAGGGCAAACCCTGACCATACGCCACGATACCATCGATAGAGACTGTTTTATGCCCGGCGTGATACTGGCAATTAAAGCGGTTGTCAACCGACAGGGGTTAACTGTCGGGCTTGCCCCAATCCTCGGCCTGGAAGGATAAAGGCGATGAAACAGTACAATGTGGCCATTGTTGGCGCCACTGGTATTGTCGGGCAGGAATTCATCAAGATTCTTGAAGAACGCAATTTCCCGATGAATTCCATCCGGCTCTATGCTTCGGACCACCTCGCCGGCAAAAAGCTCTTCGTAAAACATCAGGAAGTTACCGTGCGTGAGACAGCGCCGGATTCTTTCCTCGGGATAGATATTGCCTTTTTCACATCGGGACCGGAAATAAGCCGTTATTATGCTCCGCTCGCGGTGCAATCCGGGGCAATCGTGATCGATAATAGCAGCACCTTCAGAACGGACAAGGATGTCCCGATGGTTGTGCCTGAGGTCAATCTGGAAGATGCTAAATTACACAAGGGAATTATTTCCACTCCTAATTGCTCGACTATTCAATTAGCCGTCATTTTATATCCGTTGCATAAGATCAATCCCATTAAGCGGATTATTGTCGATACTTATCAGTCCGTTTCCGGCAATGGCTCGGCGGCGATGGAAGAACTCACGGCGCAAACAAAGCAGGTTTTTGACGGACAAGTCGCTGTCACCAAGGTTTTTCCTCACCAGATTGCTTTCAATTTGTTACCGGAAGTAGATGTTTTTCTGGATAGCGGCTATACCAGAGAAGAACGGAAAATTTTAGAAGAAACCAAAAAAATCATGCGCGCTCCCGAGATAGCGATTTCCGCCACCTGTGTATGGACACCGGTATTGATCAGTCATAGCCAGGCGGTGCATGTGGAATTCACGCGGGCTATTTCGCCGGAGGAAGTCCGGCAGGTTCTAACCGCTTCCCCCGGTGTCAGAGTGCTCGATGATACTACGGTCAGTCTATATCCCCAACCCTGGGCAATTGCCGGAACTGACGATTGTTATGTCGGACGCATCCGGCAAGATACGTCTCATAAAAACGGCTTGGCAATGTGGACGGTAGCTGATAATATTAGAAAAGGCGCCGCGTTAAACGCCGTACAAATCGCGGAAGAAATGATTAAAAGGGGATGGATGATTCCCGGAGGTTAGGGTTATGAGAGAATTGGGTAGACTGATCACGGCAATGGTTACCCCTTTTAATAAAAAAGGCGAAGTGGATTATGCGCAGGCCAGGAAACTGTCTTTAGCGCTACTGAAATCAGGCAGTGAAGGACTGGTCTTGGCCGGCACTACCGGCGAATCACCGACATTAATTCACGATGAAGAACTGAAGCTTTTTGCTGAAGTCAAAAAAGCCGTGGGCAATAAAGGCTCGATCATCGCCAATACCGGCAGCAACAGCACCGCCGAGGCAGTAATATCTACTAAAGACGCCGAGAAACTGGGGGTGGATGCCTGTTTACTAGTGGTGCCTTATTACAATAAACCCTCACAGGAGGGCTTGTACCAGCATTTTAAGACAATTGCGGAAAGCACCAAACTGCCTTGTATCCTTTATAATGTGCCGACCCGTACCATCACCAACATTTCTGCCGACACAACAATTAAACTGAGCAAAATTCCTAATATCATCGGGATAAAAGAAGCCAGCGGTAATATGGAGCAAATTACCAAGATTATCAGCGAAGCTAAAAAGGGGTTTCTGGTCTGGAGCGGTGAAGATTCTGCCACACTGCCGATGCTGGCATTGGGCGCTTACGGCGTCATCAGCGTGACTTCTCATCTGGCGGGCAAGCAAATGAGTGACATGATTTACAGCTTTGTGAAAGGCGATACCCAAAAAGCCTCCAAGATACATGCGCAACTTTTGCCTCTATTTACTTCTTTGTTCCTGGTTTCCAACCCGCAGCCGGTGAAGTATGCGCTCAATAAAATTGGTTTCAATGTCGGTAAACCGCGCCTGCCGTTAGTGGAGCCGGATGCCAAAACCGCCGCCATTATCGATGAGGTCTTGAAGAAATCTAAGATTGATTTGCCGGTAAAGTAATTGTAATCCCCTATTATGGATTCCCGTACATTCACTTCGTTCAGTACCTGCGGCCTGCACGGGAATTACAAGTGATAATGGTTGATTCCAGCTTTTACTGGAATCAACCATTATTTTTACCATTGTAGGGCTTTACCCGACAATCCAGAGAGTTTAGGTAAACTTCTAATATCCGTTTGACTATTTGTTATCATGGTTTACCACCGGGTAATATATCCTCTATTTTTTCTATTTTCCCGTCACTTTTCGTATACCGGTGAATCGGGCCGCCTATTGCTTCAACTCTCCCATCGGGCGAGACTTTAATCGCGTTGCCGGAAACAATGCCATATCCGGTGGTGCCGTCTTTTTCCAGTTTTAATAAAGCCTGAAGTTCTTCCCAGCCGTCCTGTTCTCCGTGAGTGTCGCAAATCACCGGTGCCATACCCAAACATGGGAAAATCTCGGCGGTGGCGTCATCGTCGGGGTCACGCCAGCGAATCCACTCCTTGGCCAGCATGATGCTTCCGGCGGATATCCCGAAAAACGGCTTACCCTGCCGGTAAAGGCCGACCAGGAAATCGACCATATTTTTCTCCACCAACACCCTCATCCCATGTTCGACATCCCCACCGCTGATATAAATAATATCGGATGATTCCATTATTTCCTGAGCTTTCTTCAAATCTGCTTTTTGGGGGGCAATTACCGCGTGCCTGATTTTACCGGCGCCGGCGCCTTTAAGCGCCGCTGCCATTAACAAATAAAAAGGTTTATTTTCATCGCTGGCAGCGCCGACATATGCAATTGTCGGCTTTGTTTTACCGCTTTCTTTAAATACGGCATCAAATAAAGGACTGAAACTTTGCGGATTACGGGGTCTGCCGCCCGCCAACATATAAACAGGTTTTAGTGCGCTCATTTGCATTATCCTTTTAGCTATGTTTTTTATTAACGCCAGGTAGCTAGAATCACCATCACCGTTAGTCCCTTCTCCCTCTGATTCAGTGACTGCGATTGATGCATTATCGTACTAGTACTACTCCAGATAGTCCTCGATTTTCAGAGGGAAGAGAGCCTTAGAGATCCGGTATTTTCCGGAACTTTCCGGAGCAATCACCTCTTCATGAATCACCGATATTTTAGCTTCTTTCCCGTACAGTTTTTTCAATATCGAGGTAATTGACGCCGTGAGTGGCTGTTTGTCCGGCTGCCGACTGGCGATATGGATTTCATAGCTATCTGCAGCACTTTGCTCGAGTTTATATTCATCGATTTCATTCAGGACGCTTAAATTGGTATCCAACTCACGGGAAGATACCAATCTGCCCGCACAAGTTAATGTTACATTGACGAACCGCCCTTCGGTAGCCGAGACAATTAGGCCTGAACTTCTGCCGCAAGCGCATTTACCCGCTTCATCGAGACGCACTAAATCACCTACATCGAAGCGGATAAGATGATACCATTCATTATGAAAGGGAGTGACCAGTATCCTGCCCAGCGAAGGTCCGCCATGTTCTTTTTTCAGTGGCTGGAAATCCACCCGGCAAAACTCAGTGTTCTGATGGAATTTACCTGCTTCGCACTGCATAAAGACATAGCCGGTCTCCGTGGTTCCATAGGAACTGGCTGTCGGACAGCTAAAAACCTGCCGGATTTGGCGATAATGGAAAAGGGTCGGGTTTTCATAAGTTAAAACAATCAATCCAGGCTGAAATACCTGTTGTTTACTTTCAAAGACGTAGCGGCATAATTTTGCCAGTAATGAAGGGTTAGCTTCCAGAATAACCGGCCGGAAAGTAGCCAGTTCACGAATCATTCTGTCCATGTGCGATTTAGTCCAGGCGGAATAACTCGTCCTTTCACTTAAATAAAGGAAGCGTGCTAAACGGCGCTCCGCCAGCGGCAGGTCAATCGTATCCGACGCAATGCCGACGTTAAGCGGATTCACCAGAATTGCTTCAGGATGTTCGCCGGTGGCTAGCCGCGAAGCGTGAGAATTGAGTTTCCATGAAGCCCGTTCCGAGGCATCCCACCATTTTTGATTCCAGATGTTGGTTACTTTATCGTCCGTTGTACCGCTGGTCTGGACAAATGAAATTTCTCCCCCGTCTAAACCTTTCTGGATATTCACGTCCGGAGGTACAAAGCCATTCGGGAAATGTTCGCGGATGTCTTTCTTGGTCAAAGCCGGCATTGCCTGATAGCGGGTATCAACCGGGTATCCGGCACCGGGATCAAATGCCCGCCATGATCGGTAAGCCGGGATTTCCTTTAAGGCAGTATCCAGCGCATCCAGCGAAAGGTGATAATAATCTGAGGAGAATTTCCAGTTTGGGTTCATTTTGTATACTCGATTCTTGTTGTTTTCACTCGTTGAGTCTAATAATAAAAGCCGTGTGGTTATATACTACAGTTAAGAAAGCTTAGCATGTAGACACGACCAGACGCAAACATAAAAGCAGGTAGACTGATAGTTGTCATTTGCAGACGTGAGCCTTATGATATAAATAGTGTGTTGATACTACGAGAGTGCAAACACAGCACTGCGCAAAGGATGGCAGATGGATAGTATTAATCTCTTTTTCGATCCTAAAAGTGTTGTCTTGTTCGGAGCTACCGACAAACCCGGCTCAGTAGGGCAAACTACCCTGGAAAATCTGCTTTCGTCCCAAGACAAACGCAAAGTATACATCGTCCATCCTAAGCATGAACAGCTGATGGATACCAAATGTTATCCTAACCTTGCAGCCCTCCCGGAACTGCCGGAACTGGCGATCATTGCCACCGGAGCGGAAAGTGTGCCTGATATTGTAGAAAACTGCGGACAGGCAGGCATCAAAGCAGTTATTGTCATTTCTTCCGGATTTAAAGAAGCCGGGGAGAAAGGCGCCGAGCGTGCTGAAAAAATTATTGAGCATGCGAAAAAGTATGGTATGCGGGTGTTGGGGCCAAACTGCCTCGGAGCAATCCGCCCCAGTACGGGGCTTAATGCTACTTTTGCCCGCAAGATAACCAAGCCGGGAAAAATTGCCTTCCTCTCTCAAAGCGGCGCTCTCGGTACCTCCGTCCTCGATTGGGCCGTAAGCAGAGACATCGGCTTCAGTGCTTTCGTTTCATTAGGCTCGATGCTTGATATCGATTTCGGCGATTTGATCGATTATTTTGGAGAAGATCCGCAAACCAAGAGCATTATCATTTATCTTGAGTCATTGGGGAATAGTCTGGAAAATGCCCGTAAATTCATGAGCGCCGTGAGAGGTTTTGCCCGTAATAAACCCATCATCGTCATCAAACCGGGAAAATTCCAGGAAAGTATTCAAGCCGCCAAATCTCATACGGGCGCAATGGTCGGGGACGATGCTTATTATGACGCTGTTTTTGAGAGAGCGGGCGTTGTACGCGTCGAGGAGATCGGCGATTTGTTCAACTGCGCCTCCATTCTGGATACCGCCGTCTTGCCCAAGGGACAGAATCTGGCGATAATTACCAACGCGGGCGGGCCGTCGGTTCTGGCCACGGATGCTCTCATCGGCAGAGGCGGTAAACTAGCGCCACTCAGCAAAGAGACCATGGAAAACATGAATCAGCTCTTACCTGCTTTTTGGAGCAAAGCCAATCCCATCGATATTCTGGGAGACGCCAGCGTGGAGCGCTACGTCAATGCTATCGATACCGTGCTGAAAGACCCCGGCGTCCACGGGGTGGTAGTTATCTATACGCCTCAGGGAGTTGCTAATGCGGTAGATTTAGCAAAGGCTATTTCCAAAATCGCGAGGAGGAGCGATAAACCTATTCTGACCGCGATGATGGGAAGCAAAGAAGTCGAAAAAGCTCGGCAGGTATTTTATAGCAATAAAGTACCTACTTATGAATTCCCGGAAGAAGCGATTAAAACCTACCTGTACATGTACCATTATGCCAAGAATCTGACAAATCTTTACGAAGCGCCGGAAGATGTGCCCCTTGACGTGGGGACTCCCAAGAATCATCTCAAGCTTATCATCCGTAATGCCGCCCGCGCCGGAAATCTGGTATTAAGTGAAGATGATTCCAAGAAATTTCTTAACACCTACCGGATAAATGTTACTGCCCCGCGTTTTGCCAGTGACGCCAACGGAGCGGCAATGGCAGCGTCCAGCATCGGTTATCCGGTGGTAATGAAAATACAGTCTCCTGATATATCCCATAAATCCGATGTCGGCGGGGTGCAACTTAATTTAAAAACACCGGAAGATGTACGCAAAGCTTTCCAGGAAATGACCGACTCTATAACAATGAGTAATCCCGGGGCACGGATTGAAGGCGTAACCATACAACAAATGGTGATTGACTACTCTTATGAATTGATTATCGGGAGTAAAAAGGACCAGACATTAGGCCCGGTGATTATTTTCGGTCAGGGTGGTACAGAGGCCGAATATATTAAGGATGTTGCCATCGGGCTGCCTCCTTTAAACCAGAGACTGGCACGGATGTTAATCGAGGATACCAACATCTATCAAATGCTCTCTAAGGGGTTCAGAAAGAAGCCCGCGATCAATCTCAGGTTGCTCGATGAGACATTGATCAGACTCTCAAATATGGTGGTTGATTTCCCCGAGATAAAGGAACTGGATATCAATCCCCTGGTAATAAGCGGCGATAAAGTAATTGCACTAGATGCACGCATCATTATCGATGCTGATGTTGTTAAAAATGGTTCGAACGAATTCTCCCACTTGATTATTTCACCCTACCCTACCAGATATATTCAGCCCTGGCGTTGTCGCGACGACAGGTCGGTTTTACTCAGGCCGATTCGACCGGAGGACGAACCCCTGGAGCACGAACTCATTGCGAATCTATCGCCGGAATCATCCAGGTTCCGCTTCTTTTATTTGATCAAAGATATCAGCCATGAAATGCTTAGCCGGTTCTGTAATATCGACTATAGTCGCGAACTGGCTATTATTGCCGAATACGGCACAGGCGCCAAAAGAAGAAATGTCGGCGTAGGACGTTTAATCATCCAGCCGGGCACTAAAACGGCGGAGTTTGCTACGCTCGTTGCCGATGATTTTCAGGGAGTCGGACTGGGGCATAAGCTGACCGATATGCTGATCGGTATTGCGCAAGAAAAGGGGCTTACCAATTTGTACGGAGTAGTGCTCCGGGATAACGCCAAGATGGTTGGATTGGTGAAGAGTCTTGGATTTACGATGGACCCGGTCGATGTCGATGAATTTAGAGCCTCCCTCGAGTTATAAATTGACTATTTAGATAAAATAAAGAGGAACTGCATGAAAGACCCGAAAAAACAGAACGCACAAAGCGCGGAAATGCCGGAAATCGGTAAAATTTCACCGGAAATATTTACCGAAGTTATCTTCCCGAGGCTGGGCGCGAAAAGTTGCGATATTATTGTGGGTCCGCAGCACGGCGTTGACGTCGGTATCGTGGAAATTGGCGATAAAGCGGTCTCTTTTACCACCGACCCGGTTTTTATCGTACCGCAGTACGGTTGGGAACGGGCTGCCTGGTTTGCAATTCACATCATTATCTCCGATTCGGTGACCAGCGGCTTGAAACCGAAATACCTGTCCATCGATTTGAATCTCCCGATGGATATGACCAAAGAGCAATTAGTTATTGTCTGGGATACCATTCATAAAGAATGCGAAAAATTGGGGATTTCAGTCATAACCGGACATACCGCCCGATATGAAAATTGTAATTATCCGATGGTCGGCGGCGCGACAATTGTGGGCGTGGGCGAAAGAGATAAGTATGTCACTCCGCGCCTGGCAAAAGCGGGTGACGTGATGATTATCTCCAAAGGCCCGGCCATTGAAGCCTCCGGCATTTTTGCTACGATGTTCCCCGCGCTGCTGGAAAAACAATTCGGCAAAGCCTTCAGTAAAAAAGCACAAGGCATTTTTTATAAAATGTCGGTCGTGGAAGATGCCCTGACGGCGGTCAAAGTCGGCGTGAGAGAAAACGGCATTACCTCGATGCACGACGCCACGGAATGCGGCATTTGGGGCGGGCTTTACGAAGTGGCGCAGGCAGCCGGACTCGGTGTCAGAATTGTCAAAGACGACGTTGTCGTCGAGGATTGCGTCCCTGAAATTTGTCAGTATTTCGGCATCGACCCCTACGCTTCCATCAGTGAAGGCACGTTAATTGCTTCCTGCCGGCCGCAGAAAGCGGAAGCTGTGGTCAAAGCGCTGGCGAAAAAGGGTATTAAATCTTCCATCGTCGGAGAATTGATCGACCCGAAGAAAGGCATGATCCTGGTAGAATGCGGCAAAGAGAAGAAGCTGAAACACCCCATCGTCGACCCGTTCTGGAGAGCTTTCTACGACGCCATGCAGAAAGGGTGATAAAAGATAAAAATCCCTCTCAATCTCTCCCCTAACAAGTCCAGAGAGAGGAATATATCCGCCATAATATAATTCGGAGGGTATTAAAAATGAAAGTTTGCCGCGTCGCCGAAATGCGACAGATGGATCAGCGCGCCACTGACGAATATGGTATCCCTCCGGAAATCCTCATGGAAAATGCCGGCGACGCCGTGTACTCAGTTATTCAAAAAGAATTCGGGGTAGACGGTAAAAAATTCGCCATTCTTTGCGGTCCCGGGAATAACGGCGGCGATGGATTTGTCATCGCCAGGAGACTTCATTCCCGCGGCGGCGAAGTCAAGGTATTGCTGCTGGCGGATAAAGCCAAGTATCAGGGAGCCGCCAAAAAGAACCTGGCAATCATCGAGCGGTTTCCTATCGAAATAAAAACCGTCAAATCAGTACGACAATTAAAGAACGACCTCGCGGCGTCTGACGCGATAATCGATGCCCTACTCGGCACCGGACTGGATAGAAATGTCGAGGGGCTGTTAAAACAGGTAATCAATACTGTAAATACCAGAGGGAAAAGGGTCTTTGCGGTTGATATCGCTTCGGGCATTAACGGCGATAACGGCCGGGAAATGGGTACTTCCGTCAAAGCGGATGTCACCGTCGCCTTCGGCCTGCCGAAATTGGGTAATCTTTTTTATCCGGGTTACAATCGGGGGGGCAAACTATATGTCTCTCATATCTCGTTCCCCGGTGCTCTCTATAACTCGGATATTATCAAAGTAGAACTTGCCAAACCCGTCCGTTTACCGGAAAGGCAGGCTGACACGAATAAGATGGATTATGGGCCGGTGCAGGTAATTGCCGGCGCAGCTGATTACTATTGGGCGCCCCATGCATCCGCCTATTCATTTCTGAAAGCCGGCGGGGGCTATGTCTATCTGGCTTGTCCGAAATCACTGGCGCCATCGGTAGCGAAAAGAGGCCGGGAAGTTGTCATCCAGCCTCAACAGGAAACAAAATCCGGAAGCATTGCGTTGGAAAACAAAGATGCCCTTCTCAAATTGGCAAATAGAATGAAAATGGTAGTGCTGGGCCCCGGACTGTCTCTGGATGAAGAAACTCAGGCACTGGTAAGAATCCTAGCGAAAGAGATTGAAAAACCCTTATTGATTGACGGCGACGGACTCACCGCCATTGCCCACAATCCGCAGATTATTAAAAAGAGGAAAGCACCCACGATATTGACTCCACACATAGGCGAGATGTCGCGGCTTACCGGCATTGATAAATCGGTAATAGAGCAGGATAAGGTCGGCATTCTACAAGCTACCGCTGCAAAACTGAAAGCGTATATTGTCCTGAAGGGTGCGCATTCGTTGATCGGATGTCCGGACGGCAGGGTATTTATCAATACTTCCGGTGACACCGAAGGCAAATCGGGGATGGCGACAGCGGGTAGCGGTGACGTTCTGAACGGCGCCATTGCGTCGATGTTCTGTCTGGGCTTGAGTATCGAATACGCGGTCAGAACCGGGGTTTTTATTCACGGGCTTTCCGGGGACCTGACGGCAAAAAAGAAAGGGCCGGACGGCATGACAGCCCAGGATATTTTAAATACGTTGCCATTTGCTGTGCAATACTACCGTAAGAATCTGGACGATATATCAGCGGATTACTATCAGACAGCCTATGTTATCTAGAGATAGGCTATTTTCTGACCTGGTGCCAGTTGATGCCATTCCAGAACCAGATGGGCTCACTACAGCGCGGACATGATACTTTTATGGTTTCATCGGCTGTCTGAACGCGGCCTATCACCAGTCTCTGACAATGGGGACACATTGTTTTTTTGGTATTTACTCTCATCAATAATTCCTCGAAGTGCTTTTCCAGCTAAAGATTGTTTATTGAACTATCTTATCACGACTGGTTATTCCAGACAACTGCCGTAACGTTGCAGCCTGCTAAAACAAGCAGATGACGATATCGCTAGACCCTTGAAATGAACAGGGATTATTGTTTCCTTAAAATTTCATTAAAGCCAAATGCTGTTCATGTTCTATTCATATTACTCTAGTATAATTATCTTTGGTTATGGAAACTAGAACTAAAAAATGGTGAGGTACACATGAAAATTCCAAAATTATTAAGTCTGATTCTAGTGTTAAGTCTAGTCGGGGTTGCGGTCGCAGGTTGCTCCGCTAAAACCGTAGCGCCCACGACAACAACTCAGGAAGTGACAGTGGGGAAAGGCACTGTTACCGTCTCAATTACATCTACCGGTTCGATAGATTATGCGAATTACCAGAATCTTTCTTTTGCCGCTGACGGTAACGTCGGCGCCGTGAACGTCAAGGTCGGCGATTTAGTGACGAAGGGGCAAGTACTGGCTACGCTGGATCCTACTTCGTGGAACGATTCTTTGACGAATTTAACACAAGCGGTACAGACGGCGCAACGCACTTTGACGACCGACCAGAGTAACCTGGCTAAGGCGCAGCGAGCGGTCGCTACCGCACAACTGACTGTGTCTCAAGATACGCTTACGGGGCAGAACGACCAGAACATGGTTGAGAAGGACCAGAATACACTTCAGAAAGACCAGGATAACCTGGCGAACATCGCTGATGTTCAAACTGCGCAGAATGTTATAGATACTATAAATGCGGATATCACTGCAACTCAAGCAAATTTGCTGGCGGCCGGGGCAGATGGGAATACCGCGGCGGTCGCCGCTTATCAAACGAATTTAAACAGCCTTAAACAACAGTTAGCCCAAGCTCAGACGAACCTTAAATCTGTTGAAAACGGCACCAGTACCGCTGTCACTAGTGATGTAGCATTACAGATAGCTACGGCCCAAGTACAGATATCTGCCGACCAACTGCAGATTCAAGAAGACCAATGGAAGATTCTAAAAGACCAGGATACAGCCATCGGGGACCAGGCGGCTATTGATGATGCCAACACAGCGGTAACTAACGCACAACAGGATGTAGACAATGCGCAGACGGCCTTAACCACGGCGCAAACTAATTTAACCACTGCCCAAACTGCCAGCACTCAAATCACCGCTCCTTTTGACGGCGCGATTACGGCGGTAAATATTCAGGCCGGGGTCGGCTTGAGCGTCACATCTTCCGGTGCGATAAAAGCAGGAGCCACTGCCATCGTCATCGCTGACACCAGTAAATTCGTAGCTGACATGATGATTAATGAAACAGACATTCCTAACATCAGCCTCGGAACAGCAGCAACCGTGACCGCGGCGGCACTTCCCAACTTAACGTTATCCGCGAGAGTAAACACTATTTCACCGATAGCGACTGTCCAATCCGGCGTAGTGAACTATGCGGTGACAGCAACCATCCTGGGGGTTGTCCCTGCAACCAGACCAACGCCGGCTACAACGAATACTCCTTCAGGACAATCAGGAACAACTACCACTACGGCTACTACCGGACAGACCGATACCACGACAACTGCCAGTCAGTCAGGAACCACCACAACTCCATCGACTTCAGCGAGAACAAGAACATTCCCGACCGGTACCACAGGACCAACAGGCACATTGTCGCCGGACCAGATTGCCCAATTCCAGCAGGCACAAGCCGCCAGGCAACAATCAAATGCATCCGCCATGTCTCAGCTTAAACAGGGCATGTCTTTAACGGTGAATCTGATTGAGCAACAGGCACAAAATGTAATCATTGTCCCCAACCAGGCAATTAAAACTGTGAGCGGTAAGAGTTATGTAGAACTTAAGACCAGTAGCGGAACCCCGCAACAGCAGGCAGTTACGACCGGTCTAAAGGACTATTCGAATACACAGATTCTCACCGGATTGAATGTCGGTGACGTGATACTGATCATTAAAACAGCCAGTACGGCTAAAACTACTACAACAACCACAACAGGCGGTGCCGGATTATTCGGAGGTGGCGGCGGTGGAGGGCGTGCAATTATCCCGTAATTACCAATAACGGTGGAGGACTTCTAGATGATAACACTTGAAGGGATAACAAAATCTTACAAGATGGGGAAAAGAGACCTGGTGGTTCTGAAAGGAATCGATCTCAAGGTGAATAAGGGCGAGTTAGTGGCGATTATGGGTGCGTCCGGTTCAGGTAAGACAACCCTGCTGAATATTTGCGGATGTCTGGACAGACCGACAACAGGGAAATATTACTTCGAAGATAAAGAAGTTAGCCGCTTGAAAAGTGGCGAATTAGCCCGTATCAGAGGGCAGCGCATCGGGTTTATCTTCCAGACTTTTAACCTGCTATCTCGCATCACGGCGCTAGCCAATGTGGAGCTCGGTATGACATACGCCGGTGGAGTGAACCGTCAACAAGCCATCGAAGCACTGGGTAAAGTTGGACTTGCAAAACGTATCCATCATCGTCCGCTTGAACTTTCAGGAGGAGAACAACAGCGAGTGGCTATTGCCCGCGCCATCGTTAAAGATCCGACTCTCTTTTTAGCAGACGAACCTACAGGGCAACTGGACAGTAGTTCTGGCGAGGAGGTAATGTCTATCCTCCTTTCTTTACATGCCGAAAAGGGGACTACTTTGATTATCGTAACCCATGATGCCAGTGTTGCTCACCGCTGCCAGAGAATAATCCATATCAAAGATGGTGAGATTATCGCGGAGGAAAATCTATGACAAAATTAGTTGGGCTGTTAGGTGCTGTCTGGGGCGGTGTTATTACTCATAAACTCCGCAGCTTTTTAACAATGTTGGGGATTGTCATCGGTGTCGCCGCCGTCATCATCCTGATGGCCGTCGGTAAAGGCACCACGCAGTCGGTTGTTTCCCGGATTTCCAGCCTGGGGGCAAACACTCTTTTTATCAGTCCCGGATTTACCCAAACTTCAGGCGTGAGAACTGCGTTTGGCAGTGCCAATACTCTCACTCAGGAAGATGCAACAGCGATTGCCCAAAATGTCGATAATGTCGAGTATGTCGCCCCCTCGTCCAGCGCTACAGTACAAGCAATTGCCGGCGATCAAAACATGCGTGCTACAGTAACAGGAGTGACTCCGGATTATCAACAGGTATATTCCGTCACTATGGCGGAAGGCGATTTCATCACCAGCGATGACTATAGCAGCACCGCACGGATAGCCATTCTTGGTGCGACCGTAGCAACCACTCTTTTTCCCGATAGCGACCCATTAGGGCAACAGGTACGCGCCGGCAACTATATTTTTATCGTAACAGGAGTAGCGGCATCCAGCGGCCAGTCACTTCAGGGTTCAACGGATAACGACATACTAATACCGTTATCCACCTTGCCATTGTTGGGCGGACAGACACTGACAAAAACCGGCGATCATGTCGTCAGGTCTATCGGAGTTATGGAAACCGACTCTAAAGATGCTACTCAGGTAACCAATGATATTACCACCCTGTTGCTCGACCGCCACAATATTTCTGACCCGACTCAAGCCGACTTCAGAATCACATCGGTAGAGGCGCTACTTGCAAGCGTAAACTCGATTACCAGCCAATTGACCCTACTTCTTGGCGCAATTGCCGCTATATCATTACTGGTGGGCGGCATCGGCGTGATGAACATCATGCTGGTATCGGTATTGGAGAGAACACGTGAAATCGGTATCCGTAAGGCGCTAGGCGCTAAAGAGAGCGATATCTGGATGCAATTCCTCATCGAAGCAGCCTTTTTAACGTTCGCCGGCGGTATCATCGGCGTTATCATCGGTTGGGGCGGCTCGTATGTTATCAACCGTCTGGGGCTTTTTACGACTATCGTCACGCCTGATGTCATTATCCTGGCTGTTTCAGTGTCTATCGGGATTGGTATTTTCTTCGGATTTTATCCCGCCTGGAATGCCTCGCGTCTCGAACCCATCAAAGCCCTGAGGACGGAATAGAGACTATCGTTTGAACAAACCTCCTCTTATGGGGGGATGGCTATAGCCATCCCCCCATTTTTGTTTTTCCTGCATGGTTTATAAAGTCTTTGGCTTCCTTGACATGTTATGTCTTGCCAGCATACAATTAAAAAGTCTGCAGTCACACAACTGTAATCGGGACCAAAAGGAGGTGGAGTGTGTGACCAATGTGGTGGCGGGTGGTAACGAGAGCTTCGAAAGCTTGCTGCGCCGGTTTACCCGCAAAGTGCAACAGGATGGCATTCTGAGTGAAGTACGCCATCGTGAGTACTTTGAAAAACCGAGCATCAAACGCAAACGCAAAGCAGCCGCGAAGCGGCGTAAGAGTACGCGAACGTTAAAAAAGCGCGCTTAATACTAAAGGCATTGGATTAAAGTGGAAGCCTCTTTAAAAGAAAAATTGAATAACGACCTGAAGGACGCTCTACGGAGCGGCGATAAGGTTAAACTCGGCACAATCCGGATGCTGATTTCCGCTGCTAAAAATGCGGAAAGTGCGAAAAAGGCCAAACTGGTAAACGAAACAGCGAAGAAAGCCGGGATTAGCGATTTAAACAAGATGGATTTTTCGGCAGCGCAAATAGCCGAAATCGCCAAACAGTCCGAGCTTAGCGACGCCGATATACTGACGGTCATTGCCAAGGAAATCAAACAACGTCGCGAAAGCATCGATGCTTACAAGGCAGGTAATCGTCCCGACCTTGTAGTTCAGGAAGAAGCAGAATTGGCAGTCCTGCAGGGGTATATGCCGCAACAGGCCAACCGTGAGGAAATTGTCGCTATCGCACAACGTATCATTGCGGAAGTCGGCGCTCATGGTCCAGGCGATAAAGGCAAGGTAATGTCTAAGATAATCGCTGAGCTTAAGGGTAAAGCCGACGGCAAAAACATTAATAATGTTGTTACCGAACTCTTAAACGCTTTGCACTAATAATCAATCGGATTAATAAAAATAGTAGAAGAGCCCTTCTGAAAGAAGGGCTCTTCTTTTTATGTGAAGATATTAAATTCAGGAAACTAAATTGACCCGCACCGGCGCGCGTTCGAAATCCGCATCGCTCATCAAAGTCTGAGGCTTAAGCCGCATCATCCTGGCAAGGAATGTATCGGGAATTATTTGTAATCGTGTATTATAAAAAGTCACAATCTGGTTAAAATAATCGCGCGCTAAAGCGATGCGCTGTTCCGTATCGGTCAACTCGGTCTGTAGTTTCAGAAATAACTCGCTGGCTTTCAAATCCGGATAGTTCTCCATTACAACGCGCAGGGTTGGTATGAACCCGGCATAATCCGGACCTTCCACACCGGGTGGCGTAGCAGACGTCTGTTCCCGTAGTTTTGTTACCAGTTCCTGCAGGCCGCTCTCGTGCGCGGCATATCCTTCCACGGTCTGCACCAAGTTAGGTATGAGGTCGTTCCGGCGTTTCAATTGGATGTCCACCTCCGACCAACACTGTTTTACCCGTTGATAGAGATTGACCAGACTGTTATAGACCGTCCAAACCCAGCCCAACGCTGTTATAAACAGGAATCCGCCCATAGCGATAACATACGGCTGCCAATTCCCTGAAACACCGTTGAGAACTCTATTACCTATAAATACCCCAGCGCAAGCCACCACCAATCCTGAAAACGTTAAGACCCAGAATCCGAGCCCAAAACCGGAACTGACCTGTTTTTCAGTACGGGTAGAAATGAGGAACATCGGCGCTTTTTTATCCTTGGCAATTTCTGCCGCCACCATATCTTCGCGTTCCCTTGCTTGTCCCATAATGTATAGATTAGCGTGCAGCAAAATAGCCGTCTCGATAAAACGTCGTTGGTGTTCGGAATTGGCGATTTCATTCGGCGGTCCTTTACTGAAATACAGAGGGTCAGCACGTTTACAGGTTTCATTGTAGATTTCTTTGTCTTCGATTTGGGCACCCTCAGGAACAATGCGGATGACGCCGGTATCGTCTTTAAGATAAAAAGGAGTAATTTGTTCACCCTTGGCTACGGTTGTCCAGCCGCTTTCACGTTGTGTCGATACCGCGCCTTTAGCGCCGACCGTGGTAACCATCCTCGACCAGTGTTCTTCGACTTTCCATCTATAAAGCACACACGATTGTCCTGCCAGGTAACTGGTAAGCGGTTTCTCGCTTTCTGCAGTGCCTTTCAGCTCTGCCAAGCCGATAAACACCCCCAGCGTCTTTGAAGTCGGTGTGTCATCGATAAGACGCTTTTTACGCAAAAAATAAAACGCCGCGATCAGACAGCCGAGGGCAATCAAACTACCTACAATAATCGGAATATTCATCTTTACTCCAAATTGGCTATTGTCAAATGATACTTCTGTACTAGGCAAGTGTCAAGAGAATAAATACTTCCATTCCGGCGCAGGCCGGAATCTAGTGTGAGACTACTTTCGTCCTTGAGCGAAAGCAAACAAGAAACTCCATCTATACTGTTTAACCAAAAACATTGCCTATCGTTTTGACAGGAAATTCGTTATAACTAATAGAAATACTAAAAAGGAGGTGTCAGGATAATGAGAGATTTGACCCAAAAATTCTTGTTCCGCTTGAAGTGGCTGTCAATGTCCGAGAGAGGCAGGTATGCTTATCTTTGGGCGCGAACAAGAGAGACGATGTAAATGTCGAGAAAAACTAATTATAATCTCAATTAAAGCCCTGGAAGTAATTAAAACGATTCCGGGGCTTTTCATTTTCTATCCTTCTACTTTCTCCATCTTACCAAGGACTTTCCTCGCTATCATGCCTACTTCACCCCAATCGGTTACCTGGACAAAATTACTGGGATTTCTGACACCGCTAATATCCACCGTACAAGTGCCGTTCCCGTTGTCTCTAATTGAGATGGACATATCTTGCCCTGCCCAGGATAACCAACTCATTGATGTCTTGAATCTGACTAATCCGTTGTCCTTATCGGTATTAGAAATTTTATATCCCAATTTATCAATTGCTACCAGAGCTTTATTGAATACCTGTTCGCGGGTAAGGGAATAATTTCGCGATGTTGTTTTCGCCATCAAGCTTTTCCTTTCAAGTATTATCGTCTCTTGACCTAAGTATACCAGAAAGGCTAAATCTCCTTACTTATCCGTCTTCACCCACAGCTTTTCCCCATTCGTAATACACTCCACCGTGCCGTTTTTGTCCGTGCGATAAATCTTATCCAGCCCGACTGCATCAATCAACCTATTTATTGTTTCTGCACCGGGATGCCCGAAGGTATTATCCGCGCCTACCGAAATCACTGCCAGCTTGGGGTCGACCACGGCTAAAAATGCGGCACTGCTGGAATAATTGGAACCGTGGTGTGCCACCTTAAGTACCGTGCTGTTCAAATCCGCACGACGCGTAATCAGGTCCAGTTCCGACTCTTGGGAAATATCCGAGGTCAGGAGAAAACTGATTTTACCGTCACTCAATCTCAAGACAATGCCGTTATCCATTGCCGGCACGGATGAACCGGGCGCCGGATTTATCAATCAACAGTTGTTTCATTATCACCCAGGTCAACTACCTGCCCCGCCCTTGCCAGTGTCGATTTGATATCATTCGTTTGAATCAAACTGAGCCATTCCTGCTCCATAGGTGTTTGATAATCCGTATCCAGATAGAGTACGTTCTGCACTTTGTACCGCTGTAGTACTTCTAATAAGCCGGTCAGGTGATCGGTGTGCGGATGAGTTAACACTACTAGCTCGATGGTCCTGTCCCAAAATGGCAGATGTTTGCCTAGCTCTCCGCTAATGGCTTGGGCGCTGGGACCGCCATCCACCAGTATGTCCTGATGATTCGGCGTTTGAATTAACATCCAGACCATTGGCATGCCGATATAACATGTCTCCAAATACGCCGAAACGGCTTTTTAAGGCATTTGCCGGCATTCTGGCTAGTTGGCCAATAATTCTGATACCAAGCCCTATCCAAACCTGTTCTGTCTTCTTGCCCACACCTGGTAATTTACGGATGGCAAGCGGGGCCAGAAAAGCGGCCTCTCCACCTGGTGGAACTTCAATCAATCTGTCCGGCTTGGATTCATCTGAAGCAACTTTCGCCACCACCTTGCACGACGCAACACCGATGGAAGCGATTATGCCAAGCTCATCTTTGACGCGTTGTTTGATTTTCATAGCCATCTGGTGGATGGAACCATGCAACGATTCAAAACCGGTGACATCAATATAAGCTTCATCCAGTCCCATCGGTTCCAGAAAAGGAGAGAAATCAGCCAGTATGGCCATAAATTTTTTGGAGACTTCAGCGTAGTGGTGATAGTTTCCTTCGATGAAGATAGCCTGGGGACCGAGACGAACGGCGGTCGAAAGCGGCATCGCGGAATGCAAACCAAAGGCACGGGCTTCGTAAGAAGCAGTGGCAACGACACCGCGACTGCCAGGTTTTCCCCCAACCACCACCGGCTTGCCTCTCAATTCGGGATTTGCAGCCTGTTCAACCGAAACAAAGAAAGCATCCAGGTCGATGTGCATTATGGTTCGTTGTGACATTGGTTATCCACCCCTGCATCGCCATTAACCTTATTCTAGCATGCACTTATTCTCTTGATTCTCAGATGTTTCCTGTTTCCTTTTATACCCTGCCAATCGGGCACCTCTCGTCCTACTCGCCTTCCAATCTTCTAAGCTAGACAGCAGTCACGGCAAGGCTGCTGTGGTCCAGAAAGTACAACTGGATGGTGGTATGATGGAAGAGTCGGACTTTTCCTTCTAATCTCATGTGAAATATAGCAGATAATAACGCTTTAATTTTCATAAAATCATGCAAGGAGGCCTTCTATGAATAGCGACCAGGTTGTCTTGGGTTTAGTCGGCAGTCCGAATAAGATCGGACGTACCAATGAGTTGGTTAGTGCTGCATTGGAAGGTGCCAGCCGTGCTGGTGCCGCTACCGAATTAGTGCAAATGTCAGATTGTGTCGTTGAAGCTTGTAAAGATTGTATACCATGGATTTGCAACACCAACCAAAAGTGTACCTATGCAGATAAGAATTTCGAGTTACTAAGTAAGAAGATACTGGATTGCGGGGCACTGGTCATTGGTACACCGGTATACTGGGGAGACACGACCGGGATGGTTAGATACCTCTTTCTCAAAATGTATCGAGTATACGCGGGGTCGGGACAACTAAAAGGTTTGCCAGCGTTGGGCATCGCGATTGCCGGTGGCAGTGGAAATGGTCTTACAAGTGGCTTGAAACCGCTTTATCATTTCTACAGGGCAATGCAGATGCGGGCAATAGAACCGCTGCCAGCCACCCGTTTTGATTTTGACAAGGCCATTAAGGAAGCAAGATTATCAGGGCATCGCTTGGCACAGATGATGCCATTACGAGCTCCTTTTAAGAGTCCGGAGGAATGCTGGCTCTCATATGGGGCAATGCCTTATATTGGAGAAAATCGAGCTATCGAAAGGAGATTACTGGCAGCCATTGCTTACGAAGCAGTATCAAAAGGTCGAAGACACGAAGTCGAGGGCGATCTGGCGCAGGCTGATATTCTTGCTGCCGCCGGTCTGTCGCTCGATGCCATGAACGAAGTAACCAAGGTATATAATTCCTGCATCAAAATAATCGGCGCGAAGTGACTTTTCTCCGTCTAGTGGCATAATAAAAGAAAGGAGAAATAAATATGGAAATCATGCTTAGCAAAGAAAAAGAAACGCCCGGTACATGGAGATATAAAGAGAATAAAGAAGACCACCCGATAACCATTTATTTAACTAAAGAGCAAGTGAAGGAACTCGGTAATCCACAATCCATCAAGATGACAATAACGGCGGCTTAGACTAAATCTTAGGGTATTACACTCCGATTGCCTCTGCCACTTTGCCCCAGCTCTTGTCCAGCTCTCCTTCAAACTTGCAAAGGTAAACAATGGATCTATAAATCTTATTTATTGCATACACGAGGCACAATTATATATATTACAGGCAAAGTTGGAGACATTGATTTATGATTGAGTTAGGTAGCGAGGGGGCAATAAACTAATTATCGATTATTTTTTGGGTGAAATGGAAAAATGAATCTGCATTTTGGAAATGGATTGATGGTCATTGGGTGGCTAATCATTATATTGATTTTGGCAGGGAGCACCGCGTTAACAGTATGGAGTTTTAAATGGTTTTCAAAACATAATACCCTAAAGAAGCAAGATCAAATTGATATTGCAAGAGAGCGGTACGCAAAAGGACAGATCAACAAGGAGCAGTTTGAACAAATCAAAAAAGATTTGAGCAAATGACACAGATGGTTTCTCGAAGTCAACATTTATTGGATTTTCTGCGTCTTAATGAAATCATTCTTCGATTG
>Ga0182027_10003837_pt1 | contig 23581 bp, 19 predicted proteins | sample 712E1DmetaG_FD_121300 | JGI IMG/M metagenome (GOLD analysis project Ga0182027, IMG submission 121300) | Permafrost microbial communities from Stordalen Mire, Sweden - 712E1D metaG (Illumina Assembly) | ecosystem: Environmental > Terrestrial > Soil > Wetlands > Permafrost | place: Sweden... | reverse complement strand
TCCAGCAAAAGGGAATGGCTGCCTGTGCCGCAGGCTAATTCCAGTATTTTCCTTGCATTGGGATTAAAGGTCTGGATGCATTGGTGCACGAAAGCCGCCTCTTTTGCATAGGGTTTGTCTTCGTAAAACAAATCATAGAGTTCCGCGTGGCGACCGATATAGGAACTTTGAGGCGGTTCGGACATGTCATCCCTCATGCAGGTTGTGGATCGTATCGGCGATGTAACGGATACGTTCTTCGCTGAGCGTATGAGTGGACGGCAGGTACAAGCCGGTGGTCCACAATTGATCGGCAATGGGAAGCGGCTCCGCCCGGAATCCGGGGATTCCCTTTAGGCATGGCTGTTGGTTCATCGGACAGAAGAAAGTACGGGTTTCAATGCTCGCCTCCGCAAGTTTTTCAGCCAATTGATCGCGGGATAGGCCAAACTCCCGCGCGACCGTGATGGCATACATCCAATAGACATTTCGTGCCCAACCCATTTCGGCAGGCAACTGTAAACCGGGGATATCGTTTAAATAGCGGGTATAGGTATGTGCCATGCGCCGCTTTTCTTCGATGATGCGCTCGATTTTGTTTAACTGTGCCACGCCCATCGCGGCTTGATAGCCTGTCATTCGGAAGTTATAGCCGAGCACCTCGTGACGGAAGCGCGGTGTGGTGAAACCTAGGTTGCGCAGCAGGCGCAGGCGTTCGGCCAGCTCGGAGTTATTTGTGACGACCATGCCTCCTTCACCGGTTGTGATGATTTTGTTGGCGTAAAAACTGAAACAGGCCATATCACCAAAACTGCCCACTTTGCGGCCGCGCACGGTTGCACCATGCGCCTCGGCTGCATCTTCGATGACCATCAAATGATGCTTGTGCGCAATTTCCATCAAACGATCCATATCCACTGGATGTCCGTAGAGGTGCACTGGGATGATCGCGCGCGTTTTAGGCCCGATCAGGCTTTCGATCAGGTCAAGGTTCAAATTCCATGTGGTGTTTTCGGAATCGACCGGCACCGGTACGGCGTTGCTGTGCGCCAGGCATAAAGTCGTGGCAATGTTAGTGCATGCGCTGACCAGCACTTCATCCCCCGGCTGGATGCCTGCCGCGTCCACGGCAAGTTGCAGGGCCGTTGTTCCACTGGATGTCGCTACACCGTATTTGCATCCGCAGTATTCTGAGAATCGGGTTTCGAATTCATTTAACGCTTCTCCAAAGTTTCCGGAGATTTCCCCGCGTTTGAGGGCTCCGACCACCGCGTCAATTTCATCTTGCTCAACCACAGGTTCGAAAACGGGAATCTTCATTTCGGGAACTCCACATTAACTTTATCATAGTCAGTTCCAAGAAAGGGACCTTGCTTCACACTGATGCACTGCATGTCCTCGATCACGCGGATCGAATGCACACCCTGAATCAGCACAATCGCGTCACCTGCCTTAAGGATCACTTCGCGGAACAACTCGCCTGTATCGGTATAGAGTTGGACTGCCACAATGCCCTTCTGTACAACAAACATTTGTTGCAGGTCGTTGATCTCGCGCGGGAATGGACGATGGTAATGGGGCGGCTCGACAAAACCCGTTTGGTGTGCTAATAATCCGAATTGAAATGACGACTCGGCTGGGGAGAAAAAGGTGGTTTTCTCCACCACGGTGTCTGCCCGGATGATTTCGGCGTAGCGAAGATCGTTATATTCGATGGCTTCTATGCTCATAAAGTATGCTCAGCCTTCCTAAAAAGAGACTTTCTTCCCTGTTCCGACCAACAAATGCAGTGAATTTTACTCAAAAGGCACGTGGTCAACAATTAATTATCTCTTGGTTTCTTGCCAAACTTCTTCCAAAGGGATCTCCAGTATAGGGTTGACTTTAATCTGCGGTAAAGTTTGGTATTAAAGTTTTTCTCGCCGATTTGACCGAGGAATTTTTCCTTGGCCAGCTTGTATACCTCAATATCAATGGCGTTTAATTCAGCAATTCGTTTAAGATGATGATCTTTGAATTCTAATTTTCTTGACGAGTTTGCCCTGTTTACTGAATCATAGGTAAGTGTTCGCCAGCTGAATTGGGTGGCGAAGAGGATCAGGCTTTCATCGAAGTATTCCTGAAGACCAAAGCAGACAATTTTTTCCGACAGGTTTTTTAGCGCTCGATCAACAACTTCTGAAGCCGGCAACCGATCAATCAAGTCCGGCGAAGCGCTGCTACCCTGGTTGATGAGCATTTTTGTTTGCAGATTGGACAATTCGGTATTACCACTAGCCAGAAACTCGTCAAGTGAAAACTTTTCCGGCGGAAAGTCCTGTAAAAGATATGGGCTTTTACCTTCATAGACATGCTGGCAAAAAGACATGACACGGCGGATGGGATCTCTGAGAAAAGTAATGATGGTTTGATCTGCTTCCTGGATGCCGGTTGTAATGGGTGCATGTCCTTCAAAGAGGACTATATTCCGCTTTTCTTCTTCGGGCAGGACATGAAAACGCTCGATATCCGCCGTGATGTCACCTCTAAAGTCGAAGCGACCTTTGCCGGGATATTGCCGGATCAAAACCTGGCGGAACGTGCTTCCGGCCGTTTTGGGAATGTGCAGAAACCTCAAGTGTGATATGGAATTCCCTACATGATTCCTGAATTTCAATCGGGCCTCCAGGCTTTTCAAGAGTAAATGCGAGGTTTTAAGAACCTTGTCTCTATGCACGAAATAGGTGTCATTTCCATCTGAATTACGTTGACAAACGCCTGACTTTTTCTCCAGTGCGGTATCCGCCCGGATGAATTCAGCTCATTTTCCATTCTGGCAACAACATCCATTTTTTAAATTCAACTCGCTACCAATCATTGTTTTTTTCATAACCCAACTTTACTAGCATTTCTCCATAGTGCTCTTTAAAATATCGCTTGTGCATCTCGGTAAAATGATTTCGCCAGTCCCCTGGCAGTCCTTTGCGATAGTGAGATTTAATATTCTCCTCACCTTGATTCCGCCCCCTGGCAAGTTTAGAAAAACGCAGATCATATACATAATAGAGTAACATCCAAGCCGGAATATTTCTAGCTTTCTTCAGGAAGAGGGTATGGCTATCTTTTTTATTGAATCGAAATCTTAAGAAATTATTCACCATGCTCTTGGCAGTCATGCGTCTTGAGTCAATAATCCCTAAGAAATCAAACATATTAAGGAAAACCCGGTAAGGATCCTGGGTTAATTCTTCAAACTTAATTTCCATAACATTGGGCAAAGCATAATTCCAATTCATTAATGTGCTGAATAGATTAATATCGCAGCCATCAATTGGCAGACGCGCGGTAAATTTCATGTTTTCCAAAAATCCGTCATCTTTCGATGATTTCTCCAGCTTCTTTCGAAAATCCACTAGTTCTGGCCAACCCTTGGTAGGGTGGCTATATAAGTGAGAAAAGTAGGAAGATGTCACAATATCACGAGGATCTCGAATAACATGTACGCCGCGAAAGTTCTCCGGTGAACCTATGTAACCTATGTCTGCACTGATGTATGAAACAAAATCGAGTCCTCGGTTTTTGGCAACTTGATCTAACGTGTATGAATTATCGTCATAGCCCCACATTTTCGGCGAATGGAAGTGAGCATGCATCAACCCCATATGCAGGCATGTGCATTGTACAATCTGCATAATCCATGTTGTACCGCATTTATGATGACCAAAAAAAGCTAAGATTGTTTCGTTGTCTTTCATTTGATATTCTCGTTTTTTACGTATAGATGATTGACTTCGAATGGACTACTATGTCATACCTTGCAAATTGCATACGGGTGCCATAAATTGAAGGATTTTAATAACAGAAAAAGATCTGGTTTAATTTGTCTCGCAATTCTTTCCCATTATTATACCCATAATGGAACATGGAGACATGAAACCTGATTCATCGGGAGTTATCGTAATCCTCACCAGATAGATGGGGAATTTCGGTCGAATAATGAAAATTGTGTAAAAAGTTGAAGGGGTCTTTGTATTCTTGAAGGTTACGAAACCAAAACAAGAAGAAGGCCGTGAATCCGACGACAAATCATAAGCGGCTTGATGAAGAAGGTCAAGCGATGATCGGGGATTTACTTCGAAATGGCTACGCTTGGCGATCAAGTACACTCTGGTGCAAGTGCTGGAAGCAGAGGTCGGTGCGTTCATGAACGCCGCACCTCTCAAAGATCCCCTGAACGGCGTCAAAGGCAGTTTAGGGCGGATATTATTCTTACCGTTTTACATCCAGTCGGCCAGGTCTCTGCCGATGAGTGAACTTAATCTCTTAACATCCTCTTTGTACATTTGGCGTAATTTCTGCTCGGTTTGCGGCAGCATTTTGGGCCTCTTCCCTCCCATTTTCTTGTTCCACTCTATAAGCTGCCTTTCCACCGAACGTACGTGTTTGTAAAGGCGGCCGCGGCAGAGCTTTCTGGCGGCGCTGTCGAAGTTTATTCGTATAAGGTTTTGAAGGGTTGCAAAACGAGGCAATACACTGGGATTCTCATGAGTGAAATTGGGTGTGAAATTTGTTGATATTTCGAGGAAATCGCAGATGCCAAGAAAAACTTGTGCAGGTGAACTGACAATCTCATCGAATAAGAAAATTTTGACGTTTTCGCTTCCAAACACATCCAAATACCGTTTCACTTGGGCAAAATACAGCCCGCTGCGAAAGTAAATGTAATCCCAAAAATATTCAGGGTTATGCCAGTAAAAGTGTTGGTCAAAATACCGGGTTTCTTCTGCTTCAAGCGCTTTTTCAAAGGAGCTGTATTTTTCGTATCCATCCATCACCATCCATGAGTGGAGCGAGAACGCTCTGTGCGTTGGGTTTCGCAGCACCATGATGATTTTAATCGTCCCAAGTTTCTCGTGGATCCATTCCGGAGCTTCTGGTGCGGCCAAAGAAGAAGCTGAAGTATCGCCAATGGCCTTCTTCCCCTGCCCCTTTTCGAAAAGTTTTAAGTATCTTTCCCAATTATTGAATCCATAACCGTGCACAAAAAAGGAAGGTGCTTGAATCTGGGGTAAAAAAACATCGGGATGTTGCTTTAGCCAGACGTATAACGATGTCGTCCCGGCCTTGGCTGCCCCGACCACGGAAAAATTGGGTTTGATGCTCACTTAGTCTCCTGAAGTTCAGCGAAATGGCGGAAATATTGTCATACTCTTCACCCGTATTGCGAGACATATTGAGCCGCCGCCGATCAAGTCGCACACCTGAATTAATAACCGAGTTTGGTCATGACCGCCCCATACTTCTGTTCCAATATTCTCAAAGATTCTTCGTCCAGCTCCTCACGCCAGGAATCGGTATTGCCCTTGCGTATGAACCTTTCTTCGTGGGCTCCCTGTACACGGCGCCCATACTTGTCTTCCATTGCCTTCATATTTTCGAATTTGGCCGCTTCCACAGCGTGCTCGATCGTGCCCTCATCGCTGGGGAGCTTTATGAAGTCAGTGATTTTTCTCGCGATCTCGAACGTGTTTGCAGCCATGTCTTCATACCGTACCATCATGACATTCTTGTGACTCCTAAACAGCCATTCTTCCACGTGTTTGTTCCAAGGGGTACGCCAGTGATCGTCCTTGGCGATGAAGTCCTTCAGGGACAAATCGAAGTCTGGATCGACAAGTCTCTTATGATGCCAAAAAGACACCATGACACTGCGGGGATCTCGAAGGATGTATATGACTCTCGGAAATGCACGGTCGTACTGTGCATGGACTGTAAAGACCCTGGGGTTGGGCAGATGCGCATACTTGGATAGGTCCGCGCCGGCGAAATACAGCTTGTTGATATCCGGCACGATCTCAGGAAGCGTTCTCAGATTTAGGACAATGTTTTTTTCTGTGTATTGCTTGCTGTAGATAATATTCGCAAGCAGGAAAGCCATCCAGGTTGTGCCCGATTTCGGGTAGGTGACTAGGAACACGTCCGTCGCTCGGATGGAAGCGACAAACTTTCGGCGTTGGTCGAGTTTGGTCGCTCGCGCTCTTAGTCTTTTGCGCACTTTAATGAGAAGCGACATATTCCACTTTATCCTGCGACCAGCGTAGTTGCGGACGGACAACTCCGTCACGTACCAGGTTCGCGATTTGCGAGCCGACAGCTCCCGTATTTTCAATGTCCAGGGCCAGGATACTCTCAGCCCCTGCCAGAAATTTGAAATTTGGAATGCCCGCGTAAGCGGAAAGAATATAGCGTCTGGCGTTGAGGAAATTGCCGGGGATTTCACACCGCAGAAGATAGCACCCGGGTTGGCGCGCGCCGGTATATTTCGGATCGTCCGCATCGAAAGCTTCGAAAACCACCACTCCCAGTTCCGTATAAAGCCGTATGCCGACCCGGCAGTGTGGCAGGGGTCTCTTGATTTCGTAGGTCATTTGTATCCAGAATGGCTTGCGCACATCCAATTTTGTGGCTACTCTGCCTTCGGCATCAACGACCCGCACCTCATAGAACTTGAACTCATCCACGCCCGGCTGGGAATAGCCTTCCGGCCATTCCTTTAATCCATCGGAAGTTACGCCGCTGATCAAATAGCTCGAGACAACCTCCTCGGTTGACGCCAGCATCTTCATGCTTCCTTGGTCGATCCAAAGGGTGTTTTTGCATAAGACGCTGATGGAGGACATGTTATGGCTGACAAATATTACGGTCCTTCCCTCGTGTGCCACATCGTTCATCTTGCCCAGACACTTCTTCTGGAACTCTGCATCTCCTACGGCCAGCACCTCATCTACGATCAAAATTTCCGGTTCCAGGTGCGCCGCCACGGCAAAGGCCAGGCGCACGTACATGCCGCTTGAATACCGCTTAACGGGCGTATCAATGAATTTTTCAACGCCTGAAAAATTAACGATCTCGTCGAGTTTGCGCCTGATTTCTTCCCTGCTCATGCCCAGGATGGCGCCATTTAGAGAAATATTCTCGCGGCCGGTCAGTTCAGGGTGAAAGCCGGTGCCTACCTCCAGCAGGCTCGCAATGCGTCCGTTCACCTTCACCTCTCCCGAGGTAGGTGCGGTCACTTGCGACAGGATCTTGAGCACGGTGCTCTTGCCGGCCCCGTTTCGCCCGATGATGCCCAATGTCTCGCCCTGCCGGACGTTAAAACTCACATCTTTCAGTGCCCAGATGGTTTCTCCATCGCGATTGCCATAATCGGTCTCCCCAATCTTTGCAAACGGGTCAGGCAGTCCGCGCAAACGTGTCCACCAGCGCGTAATGTCGCCGCGAAAGGTGCCCGTACCGATCACACCCAATTGATAACTTTTGGAAATTTTTTCTACAGAGATGACGATATCGGACATGTTACACGGTATCCATGAAGGTGGTTTCCACGCGGTTGAAGATAAGAACGCCGAGAAGCATGACGATCAATGCGAAGACGATGCTGTAGATCAGATACATGGGCGGTAACGAGCTGATTCCGAGAAAAGCGAGGCGGAAGATCTCTACCACGGGGGTCATCGGGTTGGCCAGGATCGCCCATCGCCATATACCCTTGGCCGTGGAGAGAGGGTAGATCACGGGTGTTGCATACATCAACAACTGAACGCCGAAACCCATTAATTGTTGCAGATCTCGGTATTTGGTGGTCAGCGAGGATACGATGATCCCCATTCCTAGTCCCTGCCCGGCCATGATGACGATCAAAAGTGGTAACGACAGGATCCATAGGGTGGGACGGATGTTCGGGTTGGCTATCATAAAATAGATCAGAAAAGCTACAAACACGACAAAGCGAATGCCTGTTGAAATCAGGTTGGAAAAAACGTTTGCAACCGGGATGCTCAAGCGCGGGAAGTAAACTTTTCCAAAGATGGCTGCGTTGCCAGTGAAGGTATTTGATGTGCTCATAATGCAGCCTGAAAAATAGTTCCACACGGTGTTGCCTGCCATATAGAACAGGAACGGCGGCAGGCCATCGGTGGAAAGGTGCGCAATGTTGCCAAAGATGACGGTAAACACGACGGTGGTTGCAACTGGCTGGATGACATACCACAGAGGCCCCAGGACGGTCTGCTTATACTGGGCCACAAAATCGCGCCAGACCAACAGCCAGATCAGGTCGCGGTAACGCCATAGCTCACCCAGGCGCAGATCCCACCAACTGCGCTGTGGGCGGATGATCAAATCCCATTCTTTTTTGGGTGTTAATGCACTTTCGGAATCCATATTTCTTCTTCGTGAAATCAAGTTGTATACGCAATGAGCCGGAAAGGTTGATGTTTCGGCTCCGAATATTGCCTGCGAAAAGATTAAAGTCAAGAGACGGGGAAATAGTATAACCGATTTTTTGGGATGCAAGAAAATTTTGACTCACTGCCTGAATTTATGATCAGGATTAATGCTGAACCATGCTGTTTTTTGTTTTTATCGGCATGGTTCAGCATCCTGTGTATGTTTCCCATCCCCAACGGAAGATTTCTTATTTCAATTGCGCCTTGATCTTCTCAGCTGTCTCCTTATAGCCGGCCAGTTTCTCTCGTTCTTTTCCGACCACGGGTCCGGGGGCTTTATTCGCAAAATCGCTTGCCAGGAGTTTTTCAAGTCGCTCGATCTGCGCTTCCGTATCTTTCAATTCTTTCTCGAGCCTTGTCTTCTCATTGGCAGGATCAACCATGCCGGCGAGTGGAATATAAATCTCAATGGAGCCGATAACCAGGGCGATGCTATCCTTCGGCTTGCTGGAAAGCGCCTCGTGAATCGTAAATTGTGATTCGTCCAGCCCTGCCAGCGCTGTGATGACTTGTTTCTGGGATTGTAAAAGCGGGGCCTTATCGCCTGCCGCAAAAATGGCCGCGATTCGCTTGGAAGGTGGGACCGATTTTTCCGCCCGCAGGTTGCGTATCGAACGGATGATTTCTTGTATTAAAGTAAAGTCTGTAATTACATTGAATTTTGCATCACTACCTTTCACCTCAAAACTACCAGGTTCAACTTTTAACACATGGCGTTCAGGCTCAGGCCAGCGCGCCACGATCAAAGCCTCCGGCCAATCCGAGGCAAGTTTTGCGAACGGTGATTCGAGAATGGCCGTGCGCAGGTAACCCCATAGCTCTTCCGTGATGAATGGGGTAAAGGGATGCAGTAGGCGCAGGGATATATCCAGGATTTGTATGAGTCGTTCGATGGTTGAATACCGCGGGTTGTCATTCTTCATCTGCTCTTTTGCGACTTCCACATACCAATCCGCAAAATCCGACCAGAAGAAATCGTAGATTTGCCTTCCTGCTTCGCCGTATTGGAAGGTTTGGAAGAGCCGCTCCACATCGCGCACCAGTTGTCCCATCTTTGCCAAAATCCATAAATCCGCTAAGGTGTATTCACCTTTCTTGCTGGCCGCTGATTGCTGAGCGCTGATTGCTGAAATCACAAATCTTCCCGCGTTCCAAATCTTATTGGCGAAATTGCGGTTTGCCTCCACCTTCTTCACCGATAGGTTCATGTCGTTGCCGGGGGTTGCACCCACCAGCAGCGTGAAGCGCAGGGCATCCGTGCCGAGTTCGTCCATGACGCTGAGTGGGTCAATCACATTGCCGTACGTTTTCGACATCTTGCGTCCATGCTCGTCGCGGATCAATCCGTGCAGGTACACGGTGTGGAAGGGCGCTTGTCCCGTGAATTCCAATCCGTCCATGATCATGCGTGCCACCCAGAAGAACAAAATATCATAACCTGTCTCCATGTAGGAGGTCGGATAAAAATATTTGGTATCGGGTGTTTCATCCGGCCAGCCCAGCGTCGAGAACGGCCACAAACCTGAAGAGAACCATGTATCCAGCACATCGGGGTCCTGTGTAAGTTGGGTCGAGCCGCACGTTCCGCACTTCGTCGGGTCTTCGCGGCCGGTGGTCATGTGCCCGTCGGGGCAATACCATACCGGGATTCGATGTCCCCACCAAAGCTGGCGGCTGATGCACCAGTCCTTGATGTTCTCCAGCCAGTTGTAATAGACCTTCTCGAATCGCTCCGGCACGATTTTGATTCTTCCGTCCTTCACGGCCTCGAGCGCCGCCTTGGCCAGCGGCTCGATCCTGACGAACCATTGGGTCGAGATCATCGGCTCGATGATTTCGCCGCCGCGCTGCGAACGCGGGATGGTCGTCATGTATTTTTCTTCCTTGATCACCAGCCCGGCCTTCTTCATATCCGACCACAACTTCTCGCGGCCTTCGAATCGATCCAATCCCTGATATGGGCCGCCGTTCTCGTTGATCTTCGCCGCCTCGTCCAATATGGATAGGATCGGCAGGTTGTGCCGCTGTGCGATGGCATAATCGTTGGGGTCATGCCCCGGCGTGATCTTCAATGCTCCCGTGCCGAACTCACGCGATACATAATCATCGGCGATTACGGGGATCTCGCGTCCCAGCATCGGCACAATGACCATCCTGCCGATATATTTTTTATAACGCTCATCATCCGGGTGTACTGCGACCGCGGTGTCGCCCAGGATTGTCTCAGGGCGGATTGTCGCCACCGGGATATATCCTTCCGAAGATTTGGAACCTTCGGAAGGTTCCGGCTTGAGCATATATTTGAAATAGTACAGTTTGGCTTCCTCTTCGCTGTATTCCACTTCCAAGTCTGAGACGGCCGTCTTTAGTCCCGGCGACCAGTTGATGAGACGCGGCCCGCGGTAGATCAGCCCTTTTTCATACAGGCGCACAAAGGCTTCCCGTACCGCCCGCGAAAGCCCATCGTCGAGGGTGAAGCGCTCGCGGTCCCAGTCGCACGATGCGCCTAGCCGCCGGATCTGGTGTGTGATCATGCTTCCGTATTTCTTCTTCCAGTCCCACGTGCGCTTGATGAATTCTTCGCGGCCCAGTTCTTCGCGCGTCACTTCCTCGGTTCTCAGCAGGTGACGTTCCACCATCAGTTGTGTGGCAATGCCCGCGTGGTCGGAACCCGGCACCCAAAGGGTCGGGATGCCTTTCATGCGGTGGTAGCGCACCATCAGGTCTTCCACGCTGACGAACATCGCGTGGCCGAGATGGAGTTCGCCGGTCACGTTGGGCGGCGGGATGGAAATGACGAACGGCTTGACGTTCGGGTCGAAGCCCTTTTTATTTGGGTCGTTCCATGGCTTGAAGTAGCCGCCTTTTTCCCACATCTCGTAGATGCGCGGCTCAGTGGCTTTGAAATCGTAGGCTTTGGGTAGTTCGTGTTTCATAAAAACTCCTTGATAGTCTCACTGGTCTTGCAAGTCTTACATGTCTCAAAGGTCTTACAAGTCAACCTGCTGACTTTTTGGACTTATTGACCTATCAGACCTGTTAGACCTGTCGGGCTTAAAACAAAAACGCCTCGTCCATGATGAGGACGAAGGCATGTGCTTCGCGGTACCACCTCAATTCACTCTTTTAACTTAGTGACCTTTGTGTCCTTCGTGTTTAAAAGAATGCTCTTTGCAGCTGACCATCATCAGCTTACGCTATAACGGGCGTTCCCGTGCCGTTCTACTTTGTTAGCTATCAGTCAGCTATCAGTTTGGGCTGAAAACTGAAAGCTGATTGTTGAGGGCTACCATTTCTTCGTCATTTGCTCCAGACGACTTCAGCGTTGTTTTCCTGCGGATGCTTCCACCGTTCACATCCTTCTCTATCAGGTCATGGACGCTTACTACTTCTAGATGGCTGGGATTATACGCGCCAATTTTTGGGAAGTCAAGAAAAGATTCTTTATTCTCGTGTCTCTGGCAGCACGAGCGGCACATCCATGAATGGGTGCTGGATCACCTGCACCGGCAGGCAATAAGCCTCGGAGATCAACTCCGGCGTCAGCACTTCGCGCGGTGTACCGCTGGCCTTGATCACGCCTTCCACCATCAATGCCACCCGGTCCGCGTAACGTGCCGCCAAATTCAGGTCATGCAGGGCGATCAAAACGGCCAGTTGATCGTGATGCGCAAGGTTGGCGACGAGTTCCAATAAACTGACCTGGTATTGCAGATCCAAATGTGCGGTGGGTTCATCGAGCAACATAATGGGTGTGGACTGGCACAACGCCCGCGCCAACAGCACGCGTTGTTGTTCGCCTCCAGATAACTCGCCCACGCGTCGCTCTGCCAGGCCCAGTGCGTTGACGCGTTTCAATGCCTTGCGTGCAATTTCTTCGTCGGCGGGCGAAGGCTGTCCGAGAAAGCCGAGATAGGGCGTGCGTCCCATTAAAACCGTTTCCCAAACCGTGAACGCTGGCGGGAGCGAAACCGCCTGCGGCACTACGGCCAGGTACTTTGCGCGTTGCATGGGAGCCAGCGCATGGAAATCATCTCCGTTGGTACGAACGCGCCCGCTTTGGATGGGGATCACGCCGCTTGCCGCCCGGATCAATGTGGATTTCCCTGCCCCGTTCGGCCCGATCAACGCCACGATCTCGCCGCTTTGCACGCTCAATGAAACCTCCTGCAAAACGCGCCGTGTTCCATAATTGACTGATAATTTCTCGATTCTCAACATAATCATTCCTCGCAAAGGCAAAACATGAGCGAAAAAGGGCCTGAGCGCCTAATCTTCCTGCTGAACCATATCATAAATTACCAATCTCGAATCTCGAGTATCTAATCTCCAATCTCTATTCTCTAATCTCCAATCTCTATTCTCTATTCTCCAATTACCAATATCCCTGATTCTTTGCACGTCTCAACACCCACAGGAAGAACGGCGCGCCGACCAGCGCCGTGACGATCCCAACCGGGATTTCCTGCGGTGCGATCACCACGCGTGCCGCTACATCCGATAGGATCAATGCCGATGCGCCGCCGATGATGGATAACGGAACCAGGCGGCGATAATCTGCGCCGAACCACAACCGAATCACGTGTGGCACGATCAACCCAATAAAACCGATGATGCCGGAAAAGGCCACCGCCGCGGCAGTCGCCAGGGAAGCCGCGATCAATAAGATGGTTTTGGAGCGTGTCACGTTGAGTCCGAGTTGCTGGGCCTGCTCGTCACCGAATTGGAGCAGGTTTAACGCCTGCCCGCTAAAAGCTAGGATACCGAGACCGATGATGAGATACGGCAGGATCGCAAGCACTGCCGTCCATCCGGATTGGCTCGCACCGCCCAGCAACCAGCCCAATGCCCGTCGGACTTCGTTGGTTGAGCGCAGCATCAAGAATGAGGTCAACGATGTGGCAAATGAAGAGAATGCCACCCCCGCCAGGATCAGGTTGGTGGTTGGAATGATTTTGCCGACGCGTGCCAGCGAGTAGACGATGAATATGGTCAGCAAGCCTGCCAGGAAAGCCGCCATCGGGATTGCCATCAAGCCCCAGAATGAATACGGCCACTGGATGCTCATCGCGATCACCGCGCCCAAGCCCGCGCCCGATGCCACACCGATCAGGAACGGATCAGCCAGCGGGTTGCGGAACAAGCCTTGATAGGCCGCGCCGCTTCCGCCCAATGCCATGCCTGTCAATGCGATCAATACGGTGCGCGGCAAACGGATATCCCATAGGATCGCGTTCGAGACTTGCGTCCCATGACCGATTAACGTTTCCCACAGTTGCGCGGGCGAAAGAAATACCGAACCAATGGCGAGACTCAGGATCAGCGCGATGCCGAGGGCAAGCAAAGAAAAAATAGTTGGGCGTAATTTCATATTATGTGTAGAGGCGAATGGCATTCACCCTGGGCGGACACTTCCACCCCTACAAATTATTGGAACAATTCTGGATGGAGCAGTTTTGCCAACTGCTCGAGACCGTCCACCAGGCGTGGGCCGGGGCGGCTGATTAGGTTATCGTCGAACGGGAAGATCATGCCATTCTTGACCGCCTCGATCGTTCCCCAGCCGGCTCGTGCTTTAACGGCATCCGGCGTGGCGCCGTAGTTCGAATCGCCGAGGATAATGATCGCGGGATTTGTTTTCACGATCTGCTCCAATCCAACCTGTGGGTATTGATCCGTGATGCCCGCCGCGACGGAAAAATTGATCCCGCCCGCCTCCGCGATCAATGCATCGCCAAATGAGCCGGGGCCGTATGTATAAGGCTTGCTGGGGTCGGTCGCGTCCACTTCGTAGAAGATGATCGGTTTGGTGGTGACACCGGCCAGTTTCGCATCCACGGCCGCCACGCGCGACTTGAGCGAAGTGATTAAATTCTCCGCCTCCGATTCATGGCCGGTGAGTTGCGCCATGATCTGTAGGTTTTTATACATTTCTTCCAGCGTGGCCGGGTTCTTCAAATAATAAACGGTCAAGCCTAGGGTCTCGAGGGACTTTACCTGGTCAGGCGTATTGATTTCCGCCGCCAATACCAGATCGGGCTTGAGTGCCACGATCGCCTCATTGCTGTAATTTCCCATGGAGCCTCCCACGCTCGGCAGGGACTTAACCTGCGCCGGATAATCCGAGAACTCATCGCGCCCCACTACCTGCGATCCCGCGCCAATGGCGAACAGGATTTCGGTGTTCGAAGGCGCCATCGAAACGATCCGCTGTGCGGGATGGTTGAGCGTCACGGTGCGGCCAAGTCCGTCGGTCAGTGTGATGGTCGTGGGTGTTGGCGGAACGGTCGCCGTTGCCGGTACAGGCGTCGTGCTGGGAGCGGATGTCGGTGCGGGTGTGGCTGCTGGCGCGCATCCGAATAATAGGAAGGTAAGTAGGGTTAAAGCCAATATCTTTCGGTACATGTTTTTCTCCTGAACAGAATCAAATTCCCCAGTCATTGACTGGGGAGGTTGGAGAGGCAATCCGATCTAGCCGTTCTCCACCTCCTTTCCGCGAGAGTGTGGTGAACTGGTCTGAGCGGGCGACCTGACTTGTTAGTCACGTAATGGACTGCTTGACCATTTGACTAACTCACAGTTGCGGGACAGCGCCGGAATTCCACCGGCTTCGCCGCTGACTGACCGTTCTTCAATTGTTTATTGGATTTTATGCCTCGCGCGGGGAAACGTCAAGCTGTGGAAGTTTGCGTGCGTGCAGGGTGACCAGCGCGGCAAGTATCAGTGTCACAAAAAGCAGGGATGGATCCCCACTGCTTCGGCCGAGGATCAGGATTGCAAAAAAAGGAAAGAGATAAAGAACGATCAATCCGATCCGTTCAAGCCATGAATGTGATTCTTCTAACAGCAGTGCAAACGGTATAAGCAGGAGAATGAAATCATAGTTATACAGATGCGGGATTGTTAAAAGTGTGATCAGGATCGAAACATTCAATAAATAATCCGCCGATTTCAAGACGCGCAAACCGAGGAGACCAAACAAAAAGAGGAGCGCAATGAAAATAATGGCTCCAATGAAAGTCATTTGCAACAGGGACGCGCTTGGCATGAATTGCCCAGCCAGCCACGCGGGCAGACTATCGCACGCCGCGCAGGAGGCGATATCTGTGCCGGTTTGGTAGGTCAGGAAGGAACGCGGGTAATCCATGAACCATAGAGGATCGGCAATCAAGCCGATCACACAAAGAATTGCCATGCCGCCTAAGATCCAAACGAGCGCGCGGCGGCTGAATAGATCGCGTAAGAAAATGAAATAGATCAATAGGACAAGCAGGATGAGGATGCCCACGTGTGGCTTAAAAGTCAATAACGCCGCACCGATTGAGATTTGTGCAAGCCGTTGATGCCGGATGGCGTGGATTAACATCGCACTTCCCAGCAGGACCGGGAAATCATATTGTCCCACGCCGAGCGTCCCGATGATGGGTATGAACAGGAATGGTGTTAAAAAGGAAAATAACCGCAACCGTGGATGCCAGTCGGCGCTGAGGAACCAAACCGTTAAAAACAACATGACCAGGTTGACCTCGAACCACAGCATGGCAGCGGATTGGATGGGCAGAAGCCCCAAATAAAATGTGCTCAGCGCATACCATGGCGGATAGGGGAAGGGTGGCACATATACATTTTCAGGAGGCTCCCCCGTTTGTTCAGCCATCGCCTGGATTTGGCTTTGATAATCATAAGGTCCGATGTGTTGGACCAATCGTAGATCGGCATCGTAGATTGCCAGGAAATCGGAATTTGTGTGCAGGGAATTTGGGACGGTTAGTGCGACGGCGATCATCAATGCAGGCAGTAGAACGATGATCAACCCAAACAAAAGGATCTTCGCGGGGAATTTCATGGCTTCTCGCTTCGGTGTTTGATGGCTTGGATTAAACCGCGAAACACGAGCCGGTGCAATGGATCGAGCAAATGCCAGTATAGAAAGCCCGGCAGACCGCGCGGCGCAAAGAAGGTAGTTTGCTTTAATAGCGATTGATTTCCATGAGTTTCCACTTGCCATTCCATCCAGCCTTCACCGGGTGCACGCAGTAAGGAATAGAGACGCAAAAGATGATTTGATTCCATTGCTTCGACGCGATAATAATCAACGACACTATTTTCTTTTAATAAATCGCTTCGACCGCGCAGACCGGGTCCGCCCAGTCGTTGATCGAGCCAGCCGCGCAATTGCCATAACGGGTTTGCATAAAGCCAGCCATTACGCCCGCCGAGAGATATTAAGACTTGATAAATCGATTCGGGTGAGGCTTTAATTTCAACCCGGCGATAATCTATGAAGAACCCTTCATGTTTGACGCGTACCGAATCGCGATCCAAGCCTTCCCATACGCGTTCCGTGGAAGCGGGGGAAAGATGGCGTAACGCCTTTTTCGTTGCCTCTTCAAAATTGATCAATTTAACGTTTGGAAAGACTCGCCGCGCTTCCTCGTGTTGAACAACGCTATTGCCTGAGAGTCCGCCGATGAGCGCGTAGGCGATTGGATAAGGAACCGGTGTCATCATTCCCACGCCTATTGCCATGAACCACAGCGGGATGCCCGGCAGCATCAGCAGTTTGCGCTTTAAGCCGCGCAGGCGGGCATACTCCAGCATCAAATCCCCATAGGTGAAGATTTCATCGCCGCCGATCTCATAAATGGGATTTTGTTTGTCCGGGTTTTCCAGCGCGGCCATCAGATAGTCAATAACATTTTCCGTGGCAATTGGCTGGGTTTTGTTCTTCAGCCATGTTGGTCCGATCATCACGGGCAGCGCTTCAGTCATGAAGCGGATCATCTCGAACGAGATACTGCCGGGACCGGCGATTACTCCCGCGCGGAATTCGGTTACCGGGACTTTGCCTCGCCTCAGTGTTTTGCCGGTTTCCATCCGTGAACGGAGATGCGATGCAAGCTGCTTATCGTTCGGGTCGGCCAGTCCGCCGAGATAGATGATATGTTGAACGCCGGCGGTTTTTGCGGCAAATGTAAAATTGCGTGCGGCTTCTGTTTCAATGCGTGTGTAACCGCGTCCCATCGTCATGTTGTGGACAAGATAGTAGGCAGTGTGGACTCCATCCAGCGCCGCCTCGAAAGAGCTTGGATGGGTTATATCGCCGCCTATGAGTTCGACCCGGTTACTCCAGGAACGCGGGGCAAGCTGTTCGGGCCGACGCGCCATGGCTCGCACAGGATATTCCTGCTCCAACAGACGCGGGATCAGGCGGCTTGCGATATATCCACTTGCACCGGTAACAAGGATGAGTTTCTGGGTCACAATAAGTTTATCGAACCGCTAATTTGGAGTGGATTATAAGGCATGATAAATAAGTAAACCAGATTTAAGGGCACTTTATCTTGCTCATGATAAAATACTCCCATGCAATCCTCCTTAGAGAAACTCCGTAAATTCTTCCGTCTCGAACACGAGAACGGATATAGTAATACCGCCATTATCGGCGGCCTGGCAAAGATGCTTGACTTCTGGGAAGCCGAAGCGCGTGTCGATGGCATCAACGAAGAAGTGATTCAAGCCGTCGAGCAGCGACTCCGCTCGTATGACGGACTCAGCCCGCAATCCCGCGCCGACGCCTTGAAAGGCTTGTGGAAGCGCATCGGTGAAACCTATCCCGAAGCCGCCCAGAGATCACAGCAAAGACCGCAATCACAACCTAGGCCGCGACCTGCGCCGACATCCCAACCAGCGGGAGAACAACCCAATCCTCGCAGCGAAACTCAATCATCTGAACGACCAGCATCCCCCCATATGGGGGGAACGGGATCGCAAAGCACGCAAAGCGGGGGCTCCAAACCGCGTCCCGCCCCGCCCCCGCGTACCCAAACGGTTCCCGGCGCAAAACACAGCCAAACGCCTGCCGCGCTGGATGCGCCCTTGACCGTGCTGCAAGGCGTGGGGCCGCGCCATGCGCAAACGCTCGCAGAACTTGGAATGCAAACGCTTGGCGATATGCTTTATTATTTTCCACGCCGTTACGAAGATTATTCCCAGCTCAAGCCCATCAAAAGTTTGTGGTACGGCGAGCAGGTGACCGTCATCGGTACCATCCAATCCGTTCATACGCGGCCTATTCACGGCGGTTCGTCTTCGATCATTGAAGCCATTCTTAGCGATGGCACAGGCGCATTGCGGCTCTCCTGGTTCAACCAGCCGTGGATGGCGAATCGACTCAAAGAGGACATGCAGATTTCTGTTTCCGGGACGGTGGAGCAATATCTTGGCCGCCTCGTGATGAACCAGCCCGATTGGGAACCGGTGGACATTGAGCATCTGCATACCAATCGCATCGTTCCCATTTATCCGCTCATGGCGAAGATCACGCAGAAGTGGCTTCGTAACCTGATGAATCAAGTCGTCACGTATTGGGCGCCCTCCGTGGTGGACTATTTGCCTGAGTCCACGCGCAAGGACGCGCGGCTGGTGCCGTTGGGCCAGGCCTTGTTGCAGGTTCATTTTCCCGATACGCAGGATGCCCTCAAGACCGCCCGTGAACGCCTGGCCTTTGATGAGATTTTCTTTTTGCAAATGGGCGTACTCGGGCAAAAGCGCGATTGGAAACAGTTCGAAGCGCGCCGCTTCTCCGTTTCGGATGACTGGTTGGCATCGCGTTTAACGCACCTTTCCTTTACACTGACGAATGCCCAACAGCGCGCCATCGGGGATATCCGCGCCGATTTGGATTCGGGCAAGCCGATGAATCGACTCTTGCAGGGCGATGTGGGTTCTGGAAAAACCGTGGTGGCCGCTTTGGCGGCCGGGTTCATCACAGCCAATAACGCTCAAGCTGCCATCATGGCCCCCACCGGCATTCTTGCTGAACAGCATTATCGCAGTTTCATCAACTTGCTGGCCGGCGAAAACGGGATCATTCAGCCGGATGAGATTCGCTTGTTGGTCGGCGATACACCTGGGTCGGAGAAGGATGCGATTCGCACGGGTCTTGCCGATGGCTCGATCAAGATCGTGATCGGGACTCATGCGGTCATCGAAGGGCCGGTTCAATTCAAGGATTTGCAATTTGCCGTGATTGACGAACAACATCGCTTCGGCGTTGAACAACGCGCCGAGCTTCGTTCCAAAGGAACCAATCCTCATTTGCTGGTGATGAGCGCCACCCCGATTCCGCGTTCACTGGCGCTGACCGTTTACGGCGATCTTGATTTATCCGTCATGGATGAAATGCCTGCCGGCCGCCAGCCGGTCGACACTCATGTTCTTCGCCCGCAGGAACGCGAGCGCGCCTATACCTTGGTGCGCGGGCAGATCAAGGATGGACGACAAGCCTTCATCATTTACCCGCTGATCGAGGAAAGCGAAAAGCTGGAGGACTTGCGCGCCGCTGTGGATGATTATGAAGTTTTGTCGAAGGAAATTTTTCCCGATCTCAAGCTGGGTCTTCTGCACGGACGCATGAAGCCCGACGAAAAAGACGGGACGATGTTGAAGTTTCGTGATAAGGAATACGATATCCTCGTTTCGACCACCGTTGTCGAAGTCGGGGTGGATGTTCCCAACGCGACGGTCATGCTCATCGAAGGCGCGGATCGTTTTGGTCTGGCGCAGTTGCATCAATTGCGCGGCCGTGTGGGGCGCGGCTCTCAGCAATCGTATTGTCTGCTGATCCCCACGCGCGAGGACGCGGCCGAGAACGAACGTTTGCTGGCTATGGCACAATCGAATGACGGCTTTATTCTGGCGGAACTCGACCTGAAACAGCGCGGCCCCGGCGAGTTTCTCGGCACGCGCCAATCGGGTTACGGCACTGCCTTGCGCATGGCCAGCATCACCGATGTGGCTCTGATCGAGAAGGCACGCGCACAAGCCCAAAGATTATTCGATCAGGATGTGGATCTTCAGAAACCCGAACATGCTTTGCTTGCGGAAACCCTCCAAAGATTCTGGGGCGCCGCCAAAAGCGATGTCTCTTAACCCGCAGGTTATTCCTTGGAGTTCTTTGTGCTCGCCTGCCCTCGTACTTTGATGGTGGTGTCGAAAAACGATGGATGAATGAACGTGAATTTCACGCGGCGAGACTTTCTTAAAGCGAGCGGGTTGGGTTTGGCGGGTCTGTTCATGCCTCGCCTGCCGCTTCATTCTTTTTTCGATGATTTCTTCGATTCACAACAGGGACGCGTCACTGCGAATCTGCTGTGGACGTATGACCGGCCTGCGTTCACCGGTAAACAGGTCAAACTGTTTTGGCGTGACCTCGTTCTGCCGATTACCGATATTGCCATCAGTGACGATCAAACTGCTTATAACCGCGTTTGGTATCAGATCGGTGATCAAGGCTATGCTTATTCAGGCGATATTCAACCCGTGCAGACCGTTTTGAATGCGCCCGTTTCGGATATTCCAACTGGCGGTGTCCTTGGCGAAGTCAGTGTGCCTTTTACCGATGCCCTGGATAAACCCGATGGCTCATCGGCATTTGGATACCGGTTGTATTATGAAAGTGTCCATTGGATCGAGCGCGCCATCCCAAATCGCCAGGATGGTAAGATTTGGTATGAGGTCCTCGACGATAAATGGGATCAAAAGGTTTATGCTCCGGGTGCACACCTTCGCATCCTTTCGGACGATGAACTGTCTCCGCTTTCGACCGGCATACCCGACGCCCAAAAGCGGATCGAAGTGCATTTGACCGATCAGCTTTTGTTCGCTTATGAAAACGAGCATCCGGTCTTCGTTACGCGCGTGGCGAGCGGTGAAGCCTTTAGCAATGGAACGTATACCACCCCGACCGGCTCGTTTACAACCTATCATAAGCGTCCGACCCGTCACATGGCGGCTGGCGACCTCACCGCCAACGGCTTTGACCTGCCCGGCGTACCGTGGGTGATGTATATTAACGAAAGCGGCATTTCCCTGCATGGCACCTATTGGCACAATGATTTTGGTCATCCGCATTCGCATGGCTGTGTCAACCTGTCGCCATCCTCCGCGAAATGGCTTTTCCGCTGGACGAAGCCCCTCGTCGCGCCGCATGACGAGTTTGCTTATGATGTTTTTCATCAAGGCACCCGAGTGCAGATTATGGACTAAAATTGCATGTCATTGCGACTCTCGCTTGGTCTCTCAATGACATAATCACATGATGAACCCTATCCCCAATTTTTCCCGCCGTGATTTTCTCAAGCTTTCGAGCGCTGGCTTGCTTGGATTCTTCTTATCTGAATTACGCCTCGAACAGGCCTTTGCCTCTTCGGTGACGCAGGCGCGCGTTGCCTTCAGCGGCGTGGATCTTTTCGACCAACCGTCTTTCGGGGCCAGTTTGTTGCGCACTTTCAATCGCGATGAGGTGGTGGATGTGACCGGCCAGGCGGATGGTGATTTAGGTTTCGGCAATCCGTTTAATAAAGCCTGGTTCCAAATCGGCGGCGGTTATGCCTACTCTGGTTACTTTCAACCGGTGGAAACCCATTACCAACTGCCCGTTTATCAAATTCCGACTGCTGGACAATTGGGCGAGATCACCGTTCCGTTCAGCGATCCGAGGGTCGATTCGACCTACTGGTCGGATCGTGCTTATCGTGCCTACTATCGCACCACACACTGGGTCACGGATGTGGTGGTTAACAAATACGAGAAGACGATTTGGTACAAGATCTACGATAAACATTTGGATGTCTCGTTTTTTGTTTCTGCGCAGGATATGCGTCTCGTCCCGGACGACGAACTAAGCCCGCTTTCCGCCGATGTGCCCGATGGAGACAAACATATTTATGTGGATACCGATGCCCAATTAATGACGGCCTTTGAAGGTGAAAAAGCGGTTCTCGTTGGGCGTTGCTCCAGCGGAGGTAAGGGCACGCGCACCCCTCCCGGCGATTATCAGACCTTCCACAAAGGCCCGACGGTCCACATGACCAATGATGGCGAGGTGGGGGCGGGCCGCGGGTACGATTTGCCCGGTGTGCCGTGGGTCAGCTTCTTTACCGGCACGGGCATTTCATTCCACGGCACATATTGGCATAATGATTATGGCCGGCCGCGCAGTCATGGTTGCGTGAATTTGACTCCGGATGATGCAAAATTCATCTATCGCTGGACCAGTCCTCTTGTCCCGCCCGAAACGGTGTATCTCTACAAACCAGGTTCAGGCACGCGCGTGAACGTGGTTTCAGCGAATTCGTAAAAGAGATTTGGATGCCCAGACAAGCTTTGTTCGCCGGTCTCGTTGTGGATGAGAATGATCGCGCTGTGGAGACTGCCGTGGTCGGCGATGAACCGTTTTATGTTGTGGACGACGCTGGCTTTCGCCGTCACATTCCGGCCAGGGATGTGGATCGCCAGGTGTTGGGCCATTTTCAGGAACTGATGAAGGGCAGTGAAGGTTATGTTTCTGAGCAGGCCGCCAAAATGCTGGGGCAGGAGGACATCTTTACCAAGGCCGCCATCGAGAATCAGCTCAAGAATATGGATCAGCAGTTCGAGGCTCTGAGTCAGCAGGGTATCCCCGAAGAAGGCCGCGCCTATTTGGGAATGCTTGGTTTCAAAGTGATCATCAATGTGCATGGCGAAATAGTTAAGATCGAACAGCCGGGTGCGGCGGGTGATGAAGGCGGAGAAGAGTGATTGTGATATAAGTAATAGGGAATGGATTCGTTGGATATGATGGATGATGGCAATCTTCGCGATGAAATTTATGCCAATATGCAATTAAAGACCACCGCTGAGTTGTTGAAAATTTGGGAGGAAAATGACCGTGATGAATGGACACCTCTTGCTTTTGATGTTGTAAAGGAAATATTGTTTCACAGGACTGGCGCAGTGCCGGATATTCCGGCATTTCATAAAAATGCAAAAAAATTATCTAAAAACATAACAAGCCTGAAATTTCCAAAAAATAGGCTGATACGAACAACGACCATTGCCTATTTTATTCTATTCTTCATCCTGATTATATTTAGCCCAAAGGGTGAAAATGGGCAAAACAATATTATTGTTTATCCCTGTTTGCTGGGTGTTGCTGTCTGTCTTTTCATAACAATGGCTGTATATACATATTATGCTTGGACTCTTGATTCAAAAAGTTTTAGGGAATGGGGTGAAGATCAATCATTATTCACACCTGATTGGTCAATAAAATGGAGTCGGGCTTTAGTTCCTGACTGGTTTGTGTTATGGAATATGAGGCTTATTGGCCCGTTGGGACTTTTATTGGCCTTGCATTTTCTGGCCTGGCGCTGACTTCGATTGTGACACAATAGACGTTATCACACTTTGGCAGAATCGGATGGATAATGCCATGGCCGGTAGTTGAGGCGGAAGTTGTGCAAGGCACAACAGGTTTCCATGACGCGATCTCGAAAGTTGTCTTTGCGGGC
>Ga0182027_10003836_pt1 | contig 23586 bp, 18 predicted proteins | sample 712E1DmetaG_FD_121300 | JGI IMG/M metagenome (GOLD analysis project Ga0182027, IMG submission 121300) | Permafrost microbial communities from Stordalen Mire, Sweden - 712E1D metaG (Illumina Assembly) | ecosystem: Environmental > Terrestrial > Soil > Wetlands > Permafrost | place: Sweden... | reverse complement strand
CGCTTCTTCGCTCTTTTTTAACTCGACTTTGTACAAATTATTTGCTATTTTCATATTGCCTCCGTTTTTCACCCTTTGGGTGAATGTAGATGTTGTCTTCGCAAACACATTCTACGTCGGAGGTATCTTTTTTTCTTCTCTTTTTTAAGCTTTTAATTCGGGGCTAGGGTTGAGAGACTTGTGTCATTGCGAGCCCGAAGGGCGAAGCAATGACACTATTACGAATTAGTACGAGGCAATGACTTTCTCCGGCAGCGATTGCCCCCCTTCAGTCACCTTATTATAAACGATAGGGACCATAAAAACCAGCTCATCCTGATTCATCCCTGCCGTAAATGCATCATAGGGAGCGCCCATTTGGGCGGCACGTAGGGCATCTTCATCAAAAACAGCATGGCCTGAAGATTGAACAACTTCTCCTGAAGCCAATGTCCCGTTTCTAAGTATCCTCAGCCTGAGTTTCACGGTGCCTGTCCAATAATTCTGCAGGGCCTGCTGTGGATACGAAATCATCCTGGAAATTTTCTCCTGAATAAGGCGCGCGTAGATCGTCATTTCCGATAGCGGTGTTACTCTATTATCAGTTGATCTATTATCAGTTGCGTTATTATCAGGGGTAATGATCTGTCCGGCAGGCAATCCTCCCATAGGTTCATGCTCATACTTCGCATTTATTTCTTGCCAACCCTGGCGCTCCGCAGGAGTGGGCATCACTATTTGTTTATCCGCGAATTTCTTATCGGAAAGCACCATCGGTGTCACAATAATCACCATTTCCGTGTTGCTGTCCGGTGAGGGGTTTTGGCGATTTCTCCATATGGCCCCCAGAATAGGGATTTTGGAAAGGAACGGGACCGCGGTCACTTGTTCCGAGTCGGCATATTTAATCAACCCCGCAAGCACAATGGTCTGCTTATTGTCCATCAATAAGTCGGTCTGGGCCGAGCGCGTAATAAAAGCCACTCCATTGGACGAGCTAGTCGTTTGTGACGAGTCAATGTCTCGAATATCCACATTGAGCTGTACGTCGATTTTCCCTTCGCGGATGGTGGGCGTGACCATTAAATTAACCCCATATTGTGAATAGGTCGTGCTGGTGGTCTGTGAGGTACCGATGGAATTGGTGGTCGTGTTTTGAACGGGAATTTCTCCGCCCACCAAGAAACTGGCTTGTTTGCCGCTTACCACCACCAGGCGGGGCTTGGAAATAAGCCGTGCCTTGCCTTCTTGAACCAACGCATTAACGGTGGCCTCTAATGGCGTTGTCCGCTGAAAACTGCCTATCTTAAAAAGGTCTTTAAACTTGTGCCCGGGAGGCATATTTTCCTGATAATTAAGATTGACGGCACCGGAATTCGTGCTGGAAGAACCGACAGTGACCGTCCCTGCCCCGCCACCCGCCGTCCCCCAAAGGATCCCCAAGTTTTTCTCCAAAGACGTGCTGATTTCCACAATCTGCATATCCACCTGGACCAAGGACTCGTCTTTTTCTTCTGTCACAAAATTCAACAAGCTGTCCTTATAGCCGCTCAAAATTTTATCCAACCTGGCCTTATTGTCCTTGGAAACCGCGCCGGACACAACGACCTTGCCTTCATCCGTGTTAATTTGCAAAGAAATGCCCGTCATGTTCGCTTCATCCAATATCTTCTGCACACGGGCCTTAACCACGCTTAAATCTTCATTCACCACGCGCACTTTTATGCTACGCTTGCCTGAGGCGTCCCACAAAAACAAAACCGTCTCTCCGGTTCTTTTGGCCAACAGCGAAACTTTGCTGTTTTGAGCATCTGAAATATCCGCTATCTCCGGGTTGGTAATGGACACCCGTATTAAACCGTTAGCCGGCAGAGTTTCAATATCTCCCACAACCAAATCAATAGCATCTTGAGTGTCTAGCGCATTCTCCTGCGCAGATAAAGAGGCCCCCCGCGTCATCATAAAAACCATAACAAAGACAATGCTAAAGAAATATTTCAAAAAATTGTATTTCATATCCGTTAGAGTTCCTTGCCCCCTCTAAAAATCTGAATGGTTGATTTTTTCTCTGCGGGTTTATTCCCTATCTCCCCGTCAGGATTTTGAATATTATATCCCTCATTTTGCAACACATAGTCCGCCAGGGTTTTCCAAGTGGAGGCTTTCACCTTTTGGGCCTGGGTCTCATCCGGAGAACGCAAGGCCAACTGCAGTCTGCCGTTTTTATTGGCAAAAGCTAAAAGCCCCGCTTCTTGCGGGTCAACCGCAACCGTGATCTTTAAGGCAGGGGACTGCTGCTGATCGTACTGCCCCGGCTCATCCAGATTAGTATTGATGGCCAAAACCTGCAAGCCCTGAAAAATCATGGCGGTCACGGTTTTTCTCTCCGCTGTTTGTGCGGGCACATTCAATTCAGCTATCACATCCACAAAATCTCCGGCATTAAGCAGCCCGCCCACTGCTTCCAGGGAATCGATCATTACCGTCACCGCACGCTTGCCTGCCGGTGTTTTTAACGCCAACGACGGCTTGGGTTTTTTAACCGGCACTACCGGCTGTTGCTGTTGGATCGCCCTTCTTTGTAACTCTGACTGTACAGCGGCCATTTGTTTTTGCATAGCCTGCGCCTGCTCGGCTCTGACACGCTGCAACTCCCCGGCCAAGGCCGCCATTTGCTGATCGCTTCTCTGTTGGATTTGGGACACGGCTTCTTTTTGCTTGACCTCGTAGCGTTCGGCCAAAGCCGCCGTCTGTCCCTCAATGCTGTTTTTGACATAACCGCTCGTTAAAACGACTGCAAGAATCCCGGCGGCCACGGCTCCGAGAATAATCAAAAGTTGTTTTTTATTTTCTAAGGGCATGTCCCGCCTCCCTATTCCTTATGGTTTTGTCGTTTCATCGACTAACGCTTTATTGATTTCCACTTTATTTTTTTCAGCTAATTTATTCAAATGTTCCAAAATGACTGCTTGTTGTTTTTGCATCGTCAATCCGTTGATCAAATCACTTTTAACATCGGCAAAGGGCTTGACCGATCCGCCTTTTTTGGAATCTACCTTGACAATATAATACCCCTGCGGCCCCTTGAATACCGTGCTAAGGTCTCCTTCGCCTAGATTGGCAATCGCCGCTTGCATAGCCTCAAAAGGCGCTTTTCCGGTCATGAATGGTTTTAATTCCCCTCCCATGGCCGCGGTAGCACCCTTGGATTGGGTCTGGGCGATCTGGGCAAAATCGCCACCCTGCAACACTTGCGCCAAGAGGTTTTTAGCCGTAGCCTCCTCCGGAACCACCATTTCACGGACCTTCCAGGTGATCGGCTGGGCCAATTTATCTTTATTTTCGTCGTACCACAGGCGGGCATCTGTTTCATTCGCCACGACATCCTTTGTCAGACGATTGGCCAGTTCCTGGACAAGAAGGGTTTTGCGAAAATCCTCCACGGCATCTTTAATCTCTTTACTCTCGCCTATCCCCGAGTCTTGGGCATCTTTGACCAAAAGCTGCTGACGAATAAGCTCATCTAAAACCATTTTTTTAGTATTGGCGTCATTCTCTTTAAAATCCGGCAGGCCCTGCTTTAAAAGTTTCAACCGTTCATTAAACTCATCCGTTGTCAATGTCCAGTTGCCCACACGGGCTAAAACATTTTTGGGCAAAGGAGCTCCTACGGATGCCGGCGGCTTTGTACCATTATCTTGCTTTTTAGACCCACCCCCAAGCAGATCACAACCGGTCAAAGGAGCAATCCCCACCATCAAAAATAGTACTCCATACACTATGCCTTCCGCCCTTCTCATAAAATCATCTCCTTGACTCGACAATTTTTTAAAGTATACCTGGTATTTATCCAAAATGCAAGTCACTGCCCTTAAATTTTAGGCCTTTTATTAGATAATTTCTCTCTAACTTATTATGTTTCAATAAATAAAATCATATATTAATTTTTTGTGAAGGTCAATAAAAAGTCAAATTAAATATTCCCTGTTCCTTCGAATCCGTAAGCTTGTTTAAAGATGCTTTACGGCATCTTTTTCCGCTAAAAGCTCATCCAAGGTGGCCTTAATTTTAGTTTGGGCAAATTCATTATGTTTGAGATTTTGTACAATTTCCCAGTCCCTGCCGTTAGAACGTAAAGGAAAACTAAAAATAATCCCCGGCTCAACACCATAACTACCGTCCGACGCAACCGCGGCTGAAAAAAATTGACCGGCAGGCGTTGGTGTGGTGATGGCACGCACCGTATCCATCAGTGCGTTGGCCGCCGAGGCCGCGGAAGAAAGCCCGCGGGCCTTAAGGACCTCCGCCCCCCGTTTTTGCACCGTTTCTATAAATGGGCCCTTCAGCCATGCCTCATCTTGTATCACTTCCAGCACCGGATGTCCGTCGAGCGTCGCATGATAAAAATCCGGATATTGCGTCGATGAGTGGTTCCCCCAGATGGCCAGGTTTTGGACAAGGGACACGTTGAGACGCGCTTTTTGCGCCAATTGCGTCCGCGCACGGTTCTCATCGAGCATGGTCATGGCAAAAAAATTCTTAGGGGGAATGTTGGGACACGCGCTCTTGGCAATAAACGCATTGGTATTGCAGGGATTTCCGACGACCAGCACTTTGCATGCGGGTTTAGCCTGGTCTGAAAGGGCCCTGCCTTGGGACATAAAAACCCCGCCGTTGATTTTGAGCAAATCGCTGCGTTCCATGCCTTCACGCCGCGGCACGCTACCAATCAATAAAGCCCAGTCAACATCCTTAAACGCCAGACGAGGGTCCGTATGGACGGACACCGTCCTCAACAGAGGAAAGGCGCCGTCCTGTAGTTCCATCGCCACTCCCTGCAAGGCAGGCAAAGCTTTTTCTAATTCCAGGAGACTGCAATCAATGGCCGTATCTTTCCCAAACATTTCACCGGCGGCCATGCGAAACAATAACGCATAGCTGATCTGGCCGGCCGCACCGGTCACCGCCACTTTTATCCGTTTCTCCATATATGTCTCTCCTTGACTGGATCCCCCGCTAAAAAGCAGCGGGGCAGGCCGCCTCGCCTGGCCAACAGCCCCAGCGGGGCTCTTAAGACACAATCCCCGGTAAAATCGCCCTTGCTTTGTTGACCTGTGTAAGGCTGATATCAGCAAAAATAATTTCTTGGGCCCGGGCACGGCCCTGCGCTATCACCTGGCCCCACGGGGAGATGATCATGCTGTGCCCATAGGCTTGTGAACCCTGAGCCTTGAAGGGCCCCACCTGATTGGGAGCCAAAACATAACACAAATTTTCAATAGCGCGGGAACGCAACAACACTTCCCAATGCGCCTCTCCGGTTTTTTTAGTAAAACAGGACGGTACCGTCAAAATGTCAACCCCCCTGCGACCATAGTTTTGATACAAGCCGGGAAAACGCACATCATAACAAATAGAAAGCCCGACGCGCAGGTCTTTGACCTTAGCCGTTGTGAGTCGGCGGCCGGCCCGCAGACAATCGGATTCCTTAATGACGCGTCTCCCCAGACAGGCATCAAATAAATGAATTTTACGGTAGCGAGCGGTGATTTGACCCGAAGGATTAATAAACACCGACGTATTGTAGACGTAGTCCCTCGTGGCTTTCTCTAAAATAGAGCCCAGCAGAAAAGAGGCTTTGTGTTTTTGGGCGAGTGCCATAAACACACCGGTTGAGGGGCCCGGTATTTTTTCCGCGGCTTGTCTATACAATTCTTTTTTCTTGCCTTCGCTGTGAGCCCTCGTCAATCGAAAATTAAAAACTTCCGGCAAAAGCACAAATGCGGCGCCTTGGGATAGCGCCTGTTGGGCCATGCTTACGGCTTGTTGGACATTGGCTTCTTTTTTTTCTCCGGCACAAAGTTGTAAAAGAGCGACTTTCATTTACGTGTCTTACGCTTTCAACATAGCCCCATATTCTTGATAACAGCGCGTATAGAACTTTTGTTTTTTAAGCCCTGCGCGCCAGGCGCTTAACTTAGGGTAAGCGCTTAAATCTATGTGCGCCACATCCACCGGCTCGAGCAGTGCCAATAAAACAATGTCCGCTAAAGATATTTCTGCCCCCACCACGTGTTGGTGGCGTGTCAATTGTTTTTCAACAATAGGCAGATACTGCTTGAGGGCGTCCAGTCCGTCGGTAATGGCTTTTTCATTGACCGCCTGCCCCCTGCGCGGGGCAAAAACCCGGTTATACACAACAGGCATGACATTTGCACCCACATGAAAAGAGATATAATCGATCCATTGATCGACGGTGGCGCGCTTTTTGGTGTCCTTGGGGTACAAAGAAGCGCTGTGCTTATCACAGAGATATTTACACATGGCGTTGCTTTCAAATAAATAAAACCCGTCATCGTCCATGGCCGGCACCTTGCCAACGGGGTTGATTTTCAAAAACCATTCCTGTTTTTGCTCGCCTTCGCGCAGGTTGATTATCTGCCACTTATGCTCCAGGCCTAAAAAACTGGCGGTCAAACGGACCTTGATGGCCGGCGCGGATAAATCAGAACCGTAGATGGTTAACATAAGAATCCTCCTGAGGTATCCATGTCATTCCCGCGAAAGCGGGAATCTTAAAACATATCCCCCAAGATTCCGGCTTTCGCCGGAATGACATGTATTCAAAACGACCCCAACGGGATTTGAACCCGTGCTGCAAGCTTGAAAAGCTTGTGTCCTGACCAGGCTAGACGATGGGGTCAATAAATAGCAACGATTGGAAGCGGTATTATATGCCGGCGTTTTTTTTCGTCAAGAGTAAACCTACTCCTCCTCTTCATGGCTGACCAAATGCGCAATGGACGAGAGCTTGTCGTTTTTCTCCAGCGTAATCAAACGGACCCCCACGGCGCTGCGGCCGGTTTCCCGGATTTCAGCAGGAGAGGAACGCACCACCATCCCCTGTTTGGTCACCGCCATGATTTCATCCCCGTCGGAAACCGCCATGATCCCTACCACCGGCCCATTTTTCTCGGTGATCTTCACATTAATAATCCCTTTGCCTGCGCGCGATTGCGTGCGGTATTCGGCAAAGTCCGAGCGCTTGGCGTAGCCTAATTCACACACGGACAAAAGCTTGGCGCTGGTCTTGTCCACATCAGGGGCAAACACCAACATGCCGACGACAAAATCGCCCTTGTGCAGATTAATGCCCCGCACACCCTTAGCGGAGCGCCCCATGTCGCGCAACTGTTTCTCTGAAAAACGTAAAGATATGCCCTCTCTGGTCGCCAGCAGGACATCTTCCTTGCCGTTGCTTAAGGCGACCCCTATCAGTTCGTCTCCTTTTTCTATACCAATGCCGACAATGCCCCCACGGCGCGGATTATTGTACGCGGCAACCTTGGTCTTTTTGACCAACCCTGCTTTGGTGGCAAACACCAAAAACTGATCTTCCCTGAATTCCTTGACCGCCACAATGGCGCTGATTTTTTCCTCGGGCTTAAACGACAATAAATTCACAATGGCCTTGCCGCGGGCCGTCCGGGAGGCCACCGGAATTTCATAGACCTTCAGCCAGCGCACCGTGCCGGCATTGGAAAAAATCAATAAAAAGTCTTTGGAAGAGGCCACAAACATGCGCTCCACAAAATCTTCATCGGACGTGGTCATGGCCGTGACCCCTTTGCCCCCGCGTTTCTGCGAACGGTAGCCGTCGATGGACAGACGCTTGACATACCCTTTATGGCTGATGGTGATGGCCATGTCTTCGTCGGCAATCATGTCCTCGATCTCGATATCTTCCGCCCGCCCGGCGATTTCGGTACGGCGGGGGTCCGCATACTTCTTTCTCAATTCGGCCAACTCTTCTTTAATGATCGCATCCACCCTCTTTTCAGAGGCTAAAATCCCGCGGTAATTATCGATATCTTTTAACAGCTGCTGATACTCTTCCTCAATTTTGTCGCGTTCAAGGGCGGCCAGGCGCTGGAGTTGCATCTCCAGAATGGCCTGAGCTTGGGCGTCAGAGAGGTCGAATTTCTTGATCAGGGCGTCTTTGGCATCCTGTGTCGTCTTGGAGGCGCGTATGGTTTTGATGATCTCGTCTAAATACTTAAACGCGATTTTAAACCCTTCTAAAATGTGCGCCCGGCGAAGCGCTTTGTCTAAATCGAATTGCGTGCGCCGGCGAATAACCACACGACGATGGGCAATGTAGTGGTTCATCAGCTGTTTTAAATTCAGCACCTTCGGGGATTTATTGACCAACGCCAGATTGATGATGCCGAAGGTGACTTCCATCTGGGTGTGTTTATACAGATAGTTGAGCACAATATTGGCATCCACGTCGCGACGAAGTTCTATGACCACACGGATCCCCTCTTTGTCGCTTTCATCGCGGATGTCGGTGATCCCGTCGATTTGTTTATTCTGCACCAAATCGGCCATGTTCAAAATAAGATTGGCCTTGTTGACCTGATAGGGGAGCTCGGTAATGACAATGGATTCTTTGTTGGCCTTTTGCTGCTCGATGCTGGCTCGGGCACGGATCAGCACCTTCCCGCGGCCGGTATTGTACGCTTCGATAAACCCTTCCCTGCCGCAGATAATGCCCGCCGTCGGGAAATCCGGGCCTTTGACAAATTTCATCAAATCCTTGACCACGGCCTCGGGATTGTCCAAAAGATGCACAATGCCGTCAATCACTTCCCCTAAATTATGCGGGGCCATGTTCGTGGCCATGCCCACGGCAATGCCGGAGGACCCATTGACCAAAAGGTTGGGAATCATACCCGGGAGTATGTCGGGCTCCTCTAGCGACCCGTCGAAGTTGGGGCTAAAATCCACCGTCTGTTTTTCGATATCATTGAGCATCACTTCAGCCACCGAAGCCATGCGCGCCTCTGTATAGCGCATGGCGGCCGCCGCGTCCCCGTCGATGGAGCCAAAATTGCCTTGGCCGTCTATCAAGGGATAGCGCAGAGAAAAATCCTGCACCATGCGCACCATGGTGTCATAGACCGCAGAATCTCCGTGGGGATGGTATTTTCCCAGCACCTCCCCGACGATACGGGCGGATTTTTTATAGGGCTTATTGTGCTCGAGATTGAGCTCCCTCATCGCATAAAGGATGCGCCGATGCACGGGCTTGAGCCCGTCGCGCACGTCCGGCAACGCGCGCCCGACGATCACAGACATCGAATAGGAAAGATAGGAGTTCTTCATCTCCTCTTCAATATACACCGGAATGATCTTTTCTTTTTTGTTCAAATCGCGTGACATGTATCTGCCTTTCTATAGTTTATCCACCTGCTTAATGGGACAATTTGTTCTTCTCGCTCCACGGGTCGATTTTTTAACGCCGACGTTCCTCGGTCACTCGGTGCCTGCAGAACTCGCTGTGAATTTTTCTGAAAATTCACAGCTCAAACAGCTTCGGCATCCCTCGCCCTGCGGCTCGGGACAGGCCTCGTTCCCTCGGCCTGCGTCGGCTAAAATCGACAGTGTCGCTTCAAAGAACAAATTGTCCCTTAGATTATGTGCGCCCTGCTAAATATCCAGATTCTTGACCTCGTGCGCGTAGCTTTCAATAAATTGCCGACGAGGTTCTACTTCATCGCCCATGAGCATGGCAAAGGTCTTGTCCACCTCTACCGCATCCTCCAGGGCGACCTTTAAAATCGTACGGCGCTCGGGGTCCATGGTGGTGTCCCAAAGCTGCTGAGGATTCATCTCGCCGAGCCCTTTATAGCGCTGGATATGCATGCCTTTTTTCGCGGCTTCCCTCACATAATACAAAATGTCGACCACCGACATCAAGGGGGTTTTGATTTTATCGTCCTCAATGACAAACAACGGCTTTAAACTGGCCTTGGGGAGAGTTTTTCCCTTTTTATCTTTGGCTAAAAGGACCTGCTCCTCAATGCTGCGCCTGTAATCCTGCAAGAAAATATCCAGTTGGTCGAGTTTTTCCTGCAAAAGCTCTATCTCTTCGGACTCAAAAACCTCGATGTATTGCGTTTCGGTATCATTTTGGGTTATTTCGGCCAATTCTTTATCGTCAAAAACATATTCTTCCTGACCGCCGACTTTGACCACATAGCGCGGCATTTTTTTCATTTTAACGTTATACTTGGCCACGTACGCGCCGAAATCGACACCCCTGCGCTTGAGACGTTCCACAATATGCTCCAGCTCCACTAACGCCTCCAAAATGTCTTTGACTTGGGGTGACGTATAGGTCTTTTTCCCTTCGAGTTTGGTCAACTTAATGCCGTCCGTTCCTAAATCCAAAATTAAATCATTCATTTCTTTTTCGGTTTGAATATATTCTTCGCGTTTGCCGCGGGTCACTTTATACAAAGGCGGCTGGGCGATATAGACATACCCGCCTTCAATGAGCTGCGGCATTTGCCGGTAAAGCAAGGTCAAAATCAAGGTCCTGATGTGCGAACCGTCCACGTCCGCGTCGCACATCAGGATAATTTTGTGGTAACGCAGTTTCCCCACATCAAAGTCTTCGCTAATCCCCGTGCCCAGGGCTGTGATCATGGTGCGTATTTCTTCATTGCTCAAAATTTTATCCAGACGGGATTTTTCCACGTTTAAAATCTTGCCCTTCAGCGGCAAAATCGCCTGAAAAGAACGGTCCCTCCCCTGCTTGGCTGAGCCTCCGGCGGAGTCGCCTTCCACTAAATAAAGCTCGCACATGGCAGGGTCCTTCTCTGAACAGTCCGCTAATTTGCCGGGCAGTCCTGAGGAATCCAACGCCCCTTTTCGGCGGGTCAGCTCGCGCGCCTTACGCGCCGCCTCGCGGGCGCGGGCCGCCACAATGACTTTATCGACGATCTTGTTGGCCACCGCAGGGTTTTCTTCAAAGAAAGCCGTCAGGGCTTCGAGCGTCATGGACGCGACCAGACCGTCGACTTCGGAATTGCCCAACTTGGTTTTCGTCTGCCCCTCAAACTGCGGCAAAGGTATCTTAATTGAGATGACCGCCACTAATCCCTCGCGGGTATCGTCTCCCGCAATCCCCACGCCGTCTTTATCTTTGAGCAAATTTTTCAATTTGGCATAGTTGTTGATCGCGCGGGTCAACGCCGAACGAAACCCCGAGAGATGGGTCCCTCCCTCAATCGTATTGATGCTGTTGGCATAGGAAAAAACTGTCTCGTTGTAGGAGTCGTTATACTGCAGGGCCACTTCCACGTTAATATCATCTTTTTCTTTTTCAAAATAAAAAACCTTGTTATGCAGCGGCGTTTTGTTCTGGGACAGATGCTCGACAAATGAGACGATGCCTCCTTTAAATAAAAACAGGGATTCTTTGGGTTTTTCGCCGCGACTATCCACCAGTTTAATGGCGACTCCCTTGTTTAAAAAAGCGAGCTCCCGCAGGCGCTTGGCTAAAATATCATACGAAAAAACCTGGGTCTCTTTGAAGATCGTCTTGTCCGGCTTGAAGGACACCTTGGTACCCGTGGACTTGGTCTTGCCGATGACAGTCAGTTTGGAGACCGTCACCCCTTTTTGATAACGTTGATGATAAATATTGCCGTCGCGTTTTACCTCCACCTCAAACCATTCGGAAAGGGCATTCACGCAACTGATCCCCACCCCGTGCAAACCGCCGGACACTTTATAGCTGTCTTTATCAAATTTGCCTCCGGAATGCAAGGTGGTCAAAACCACCTCGACTGCCGGTTTTTTTTCGGTCTTGTGCATGTCCACCGGAATGCCGCGGCCGTTATCGATAACGGAAACGGACCCGTCATGATTGATGCTCGCCTCGATGGCGGTGCAATATCCGGCCAAAGCTTCATCGATGGCGTTGTCCACCGCTTCATACACCAAATGATGCAATCCCCGACTGGCCGTATCCCCAATATACATGGCCGGGCGCATGCGCACGGCTTCCAATCCTTCTAAAACCGTAATGTTACTGGCATCATACGTGCCTTTGGACTTGCTCTTCTTTTCTTCTGCGCTCATAATCTCTCTTTCTTTAAAAGTAGGGGCGGACCTTGTGTGGTCTCATGCCGACCACTATCGTTGGTCGTCGGCCCAAATCAATGCCTTGTCTTAACCCCTTCGATCGGGCGGACACAAGGTCCGCCCCTACGCAACATCCCCCACCTTAAAACAAATTTTTTTAATCGACGGAAATTTTTGATTTAACTGTTGCAGAAGGCTTTGTCTGTTTAAGTTAAGCCTCACCATGCGCATGGACGTGTCCGCGTAAATGGTGACACATCCGTCTTTAAAATCCGCCACTCGGCTCCCTTGTCCGCCGGCAATCCTCCCCCATGTCTGCTGGATGTCCTGGAATGACGCCCCCTGTTGGGAAGACATCCGTCCTATAACTTCGGCAACAATATTTTTAATAGTATCCATTGTTAGATTCCCGCTTTCGCGGGAATGACACTATTTATTTACGGAATGACAATTATCACAGCCTCATCGGCAGGGCCAGATATAAATAATCCGGCATCCTCAATACACACGGCTTATCCGGGCCCAAAAATTCCAGTTCGATCTCCTCATACGGGACATTTTTTAAAACATCAATAAAGAATTGCGGATTAAACCCTGCCATTAATTCCTGGTGCCCGTATTGAATATCAATTTCTTCCCTGTGTTCGCCGACATCAGGCGTTGATTTAGAGATGACTAATTTATCCTTAAACAACTCAAACTTGACCGCCTGAAAATCCGGAGTGGATAATAAATTGGCCCTGCGTATGGCCGCCAGATGAGCAGCGGTTTTAATCCGGACTTTATTGGGAATTTCTTTAGGGATCACCTGCTTATAATTAGGGAACTCTCCTTCAATCACGCGCGTGGCAATCAAAATACCGTCAATATTAAACAGGATTTGATTAACCCCCTGAAGCAGACTTACCGAACCTTCTTCTTTTAGGTTACGGCTGATTTCATTAATCGCTTTAATAGGGATAATAGTATGAAAATCTTTAGCGGCGGGTTGAATTAACTTTTTTTCAATTTTAGCTAATCGTCTTCCGTCAGTTGCCACCATACGTATCGTATCCGCAGCCACTTCCAATAAAATACCGTTTAAAACATACCTAGATTCTTCATACGACACAGCGAAACTAGTCAGTTTAATCATTTCTTTTAAATCTGCTTGTTTAATTAAAACAATATCTTTATCTTTAAACTCCGGGAATTTTGGAAATTCTTCTTTAGGCAGACCATTGAGTTTAAACCGGCAATTGGAACCTTCAATATCTATCTGGTTATTTTTACGGGCCATAATCATCACATCCCCGCTAGGTAACTCGCGCACAATATCACTAAAACGCTTGGCGGGTATAGTTATGGCGCCTTGTTCATAAACATTCACAGATAATTCACAGGATATGCCAATATCCAGGTCCGTTGTGTTTAATTTTAATACGTTATCTTTAGTTTCTAAAAGCATATTGGATAATATAGGTAATGTGGCTTTTGGAGAAACAATGTTGCTGACTGTGGCAATAGCGGCTTGTAATTCCTCTTTATTGGTTTTGATTTTCATATACACAACCCTCTGCTTATAGTACTGAATGGTTAGTGAGTTTCGAAACAGTAGTAATTGTATTAGTTGTTGTGGATAAGTTGAACTAGGAACTTATCTCTAATTTTTTCAATATGTTATAGCTATTAACACCTGTGGATAACACTTGCATAAAATTTATTATTATCCACATTCATGCCTATGCTAAAAGAATTGAGTTTAAGTTGTCAATATTTTTTTTCATTTCTAAATTCATCATCGAATCTTTTTCTATCTTTTTATAAGCGTGCAAAACAGTCGTATGATCTTTACCGCCAAAAGCTGCGCCAATTTCCGGCAAGGAATGAGTGGTTAATTTACGGGTCAGGTACATAGCGATCTGCCTTGGCAGGACCACATTTTTATTGCGTTTTTTGGTTTTCAGGTCCGCCATGGTAATATTAAAGTAAACAGCGACTTCTTTTTGCACCATATCAACACTAATCGTTTTTATAGTTTCTTTAACCATGTCTTTCAGGACCTGCTTGGCCACAGATAAAGTGATGGCTTTATCTTCCAGGAGCGAATAAGCCACCACCCGGATGAGCGCTCCCTCCAACTCCCGGATATTGGTTTTTATTTCCTGGGCAATAAAGGAGACGACATCATCAGGCACCGCTACGGCCTCTAACTCCAGTTTTTTACGTAAAATAGCGACCCTTGTTTCATAGTCCGGCGGCTGGATATCCGTGATCAATCCCCAGGCAAAACGGGACACTAAGCGCTCTTCCAAATTAGCGATTTCCTTAGGCGGACGGTCCGAGCATATGATAATTTGTTTGCGATGATCATGCAAAGCGTTGAAGGTGTGAAAAAATTCTTCCTGGGTCGATTCTTTTCCGGCGATAAAATGGATATCGTCAATTAAGAGGATGTCCAGGTGCCGGTATTTTTGACGGAAGTTTTCCGCCGAACGGTGCCGGATCGAATTGATCAATTCATTGGTGAATTGTTCCGACGAAAGGTAACAAATGTTCAGAGCGGGATTTTTTCTTTTACTCTCCTGGGCAATCGCCTGCAGTAAATGGGTCTTGCCCAAACCCACAGGACCGTAAATAAAAAACGGGTTATACGCTTTGGCCGGATTTTCAGCCACTGCCTGGGCCGCGGCAAACGCAAAACGGTTGGAAGTCCCTACCACGAAATTTTCAAAAAGGAAACGGGGATTTAAATCTGCCAGCTTCTGGGTGGGCGCCAAACTTTTTTCAATGGATGTGAGTTTTTGCTGGGTGTTGACATTGATCAATTGAGAGTCGACGGCAAATTCAATGACAATCCCCTGCCCTGCTTCGGTGCGCAGGCACCGTTCAATAATGGCACGGTAGCGCTCATCGATCCAATTTTTAAAATACTCATCGGGCGCCTGTATGGTCAAGACCCCGGGATTGTTTTCACAAATGTGCAGATGGGAAAACCAGGTGTCGTAGGAAGTCTCTCCAATAGTGGTTTTGATGGGGTTTTGGGCTTTTTGCCAGACGTCTAATAGGGTCATTGTTGACGAGATCACAAGTTATTAACAGCTGTGGATTCACCCAAGCTAGTGGGCCATTATAACAAAGCTTCGTTTGATTGCAACGGTTTTTTCTAACGCCTTTTCATGCGGGGCCTGGCTCGACCTTGCTATTTGGGTGCTCCTGATTCGAGGGCATCCCCTATCAGCGTCCAGAACTGTGGTTGCCCTAAATCGCCCCATTGGGCAGTCACCGTCCGCCCCCAAACAGCAAGGTCGAGCCACCCGCCGCAGGTATCTTCAAAGAACTTGACTTCACTTGAAGCCGTGTTATAATTGCCCCTCTATGAAGGCCGTCAACGGGCACATCTCTAGGATAAATTTGAGAAAGTAAAATTTATGAAGAAGCATTTAAAAACACCAACCAATATTGTTGGGACAAAAAGACACGGATTCCGTAAGCGCATGAAGAGTTCCGACGGGCAGAAGGTATTGAGCCGCCGTCGCGCCAAAGGCCGCCGTAAGCTTATCCCCTAAAGGCCAGTGGGCTTGCCGCATGATTAAAAAACTCCTGCTTTCAGGCATAAAAGTCTATCAGTGCCTAAGCCGTGCAGTATTTTTTAACAACTGTCGGTTTTATCCCACATGTTCGCACTATGCGGCTGAGGCTATCGAGCGTCACGGCGTTATCAGCGGAGTTAAAAAAGCGATAGGCCGTATCTTGCGCTGCTCCCCTGTGTCCGATGGCGGGTGGGATCCTGTAAGGTAAATTTTATGGAAAAAAACACATTGACAGCCATTGTTTTATCCGCGTTAGTCTTTTTTGCCTATCAAGCCTTTTTTGTTCCCCCTCAACAACACGCGCCAATGGCAGTGAATATGCAAAATAATACAGCACAAGAGGCCACAACAAAGAATAATTTGGCAACAGAGACCCTTCCTAAGAATAATGAAGAACCCAAAAAAGCGATTAAAAACAGTGTAGATTACAAAGTTCAATCCACAGATGTTGATTTATACTATACAAACGTGGGCGGAGACCTCCACAAAGCAGTTTTCCCTGAGAATAAGGATTTCCCTATAACGGATGTTTTAAACGTGAAAGGATTAGAAGACGTTTCGTATACAGGTCAAAAAATAGACAACAACACAATCTCTTTTATATATAGGGACAAAACTTGGCAGATCACCAAAAGGTATGAACTTAAAGACAAAGGATTAATAAGCGTCAGAATGGAAATTAAGAATTTATCAGAAATGTCCATTCTGAATAATTTCTCAATAACGACGCTGGAAATTGATAATTCAAAAATGGAAGGCAATTCCAACAACAGAGAAATTGCTTTATATGAGTATTCCGTCTATGTTAACAATAAAATATTCCGTAAAGGAAACGCGTATAAATTTAACGACAAAGAGTATAAAAATGAATCGGCAAAAATACATTGGATTGGCTTCAGGAATCATTATTATGCCCTTATTGTCAAGCCTGAATTTGAAACAAAAGCCTATGAAATTAAACAAAATACGGATAAAGACCTGAGCATTTTTATTCAGCTTCCGGAGAAGAATTTAGCGCCAGGGGAAAGTTCGGTTTATGAGTTTAGCCTATTTGCCGGACCGCAAGACCCGTGGCTGATGAAGAAATATGGCAAGAATTTTGAGAAAATAATAGCGTTCAGCGGGTTTCCTATCATTGAATGGATTGCCCAAGCGATCTATTATACCATACCATTTTTTCACAATATTTTTAAAAGTTGGGGGATGTCCATTATTTTAGTCAGCGTTTTGATCTATGGGATTACCTATCCTTTAACCATGAAAAGCATGTTGTCTATGCGCAAAATGCAGGAAGTTCAGCCTAAAATCGCGGCCCTGAGGGAAAAGCACAAAAATGATCCTCAAAAATTGAACGCGGAAATGGTCGAGATTTACCGTCGGGAAAAAGTAAATCCTTTCGGCGGGTGCCTGCCTTTTTTAATACAAATGCCGTTTTTTATGGCCTTGTACCAAATCTTATGGCGGGCCCAATATTTTCAAGGAAAAGGGTTTTTATGGATTAAAGATTTATCTGAGCCTGACCGATTAATAATTTTGCCTTTTAACTTGTTTTTCATAGGGAATGAGGTTAATATATTACCAGTTTTGACGGGATGTATTATGTTCCTTCAGCAGAAAATATCCAGCAAAAACATGATCGTGGTCGATGAGCAACAAGCCACACAACAGAAAATGATGATGTATATATTGCCTGTGATGATGACAGTTATGTTTTATAAGTTTGCCAGTAGCTGGGCCATCTATTTTCTGGTTTTTTATATTCTTTCTACGGTCACACAGTGGAAAATAGCTAAGATGACAGGTCAAAAATGAGCATGGATATTAAGGCAGAGACCAGTGAATTTGAAGGAAATACCTTAGACGAAGCTATTAATAAGGCGGTCCAAGCGCTGGGAGTTCCTAAGAATAAACTAAACATCAAAATTGTTTGTGAAGAGAAACGCGGGCTTTTTGGCATGCAAGGGGCCAAAAACGCTAAGATTAAGGTGACAAAAAAGCAGTGAGTTTCACGTGAAACTGGGCTGTGGGGAAACCCGAGGGCAGGACCCGATGATCAGAAGAAGAGGCCGAGACCGGCCCCGCATAGTAGGGAGCTTTAATGGCGAAAATTATTGCGGTTTGTAATCAAAAGGGCGGTACAGGGAAAACCACCACAACCATCAATTTGGCTTCCGCTCTGGCTGTTTTAGGTAAAAAAGTCCTTATCGTAGACATGGATCCTCAAGGGAATGCTACGAGCGGGGTGGGCGTTAATAAGAATGAAATTAAAGCTTCTCTTTATGATGTTCTCATTCACCGCATCGACATTGAACAAGGTTTAATTAAGACAGATTTCGATAATTTAAGCATTATACCCTGCAATATCAATTTAACCGGAGCTGAAATTGAGCTCGTAGGCGTTCTTTCCAGAGAAACCAGATTGAAAAAAGCCCTGGACTCTATAAAAAACCAATATGATTTCATATTTATAGATTCTCCGCCGTCTTTGGGGCTCTTAACCCTTAATACTTTAGTGGCGGCTGATTCCATATTAATACCCATTCAATGCGAGTTTTATGCTCTGGAAGGCGTATCGCAACTTTTAAATACTATTACCTTGGTCAAAGACGGGCTTAATCCAGAGCTGCATATTGAAGGGGTATTAATGACCATGGCAGATTTTAGAACAAACTTAACCAATGAAGTGATTAATGAAATTAAAGGCTATTTTAAAGATAAGGTTTATAATTCTATTATTCCGCGCAACATTCGCCTTAGCGAAGCTCCAAGCTTTGGCAAGCCCATCAATTTTTATGATAACACCTCTGTTGGGGCTATGAAATACAAAGAATTAGCCGAAGAGTTTATGACGATCAATAATAAAGTTGTAACTAATTAAAATAAAACAGGTTATAGAAATATTTGTTATATTGGAGATTTCAGAATGGAAAATAAAGTTTTAGGTAAAGGGCTAGAAGCTCTTATAACAAAAAAAACTCCAGAAAGTATTATTCAAAGTGAAATTTCCAATCTGGGAATTAATTCATCGGGTGAGGTTGCGTATGTTAAAATAATGTCCATTCAGGAGAATCGTTTTCAGCCGAGACAAAGCTATGATGAATCAAAATTGGCAGAATTGAAAACTTCTATAAAAGAAAAAGGCGTGCTGCAGCCTATTTTGGTACGTAAACACGAGAAGGGTTATGAAGTTATAGCAGGGGAGAGACGTTTAAGAGCCGCGCGCTCTCTGGGGATGGATCAAGTCCCTGTCATTGTCAAAAATGTGACGGACACAGAAGCTTTGGTCTTGGCCCTGGTGGAAAATATACAGCGCGAAGAATTAAACGCCATTGAAGAAGCGCAAGGGTTTAAGCGCCTGATGGAAGAATTTCAATTTACCCAGGAATCCGTCGCCCAAGCGGTCGGCAAGGACCGCACGACGGTGACTAATTTATTGCGCCTGCTGCGCCTTCCTCAGGAGATCCAAAAACAGGTAGCCGACGGACAATTGTCCGTCGGGCATGCCCGCGCTTTGTTGAGCTTAGAAGACGTATCTACGCAGAAAAAAATGGCCCAGGTCATTATCAAAAAAGGTCTTTCTGTGCGCCAGGTGGAAGAGATGGTGAAAAAGGCCCGCGAGAACCGCCATAGTAGTAAGGCCGGGACGGCAAAGCCTAAAAATCGTGATATTGAGATCCTGGAAGAAGAGCTGCGAAAAATTTTGGGAACAAAAGTTGTTATCGAAGACAAAAAAGGCAAGGGCAAGCTCGTCATTGAATATTATACCCTGGATGATTTAGACCGTATTTTAGAGGTCTTGCGCCAATGACAACACATGAGAGATCCATTTCAGGAGGCTTATGATAACAGGCATGACAGGCTTTGGGGCCAGTGAAATCACCTTTGGCAAGGTCAAAGGGATTGTTGAAATTAAAACCGTCAATCATCGCTATTTGGATGTGGCGTTTTATCTTCCGGCGGGCTTCTCGTCGACAGAAGACAAGATACAGAAAATCATCAGTCAAAAAATCAACCGTGGCAGGGTCACGGTTTCTGTTAAAATCACCGAGCGCCCTCACACCGCTATTTTACTCAATCAGGAAGCGGTTAAACGCTATCTAGATTTCGCCAAAGCCTTAGGGCAAAAGCACCATATAAAAAATGATATCACCGTCGCTGATATTATGCGTTTACCCGGAGTGGTGGAGGCCAAAGAAGTTTTTGTGCAAGCCTCAGAATTGTGGCCTGTTTTAGAAAAATCTTTGCAACGGGCAACCTCAGGGGTCGTCCTCATGCGCAGGCGTGAGGGCAAAGCCCTTTATGGGGACATCAGCGGTCAGCTTAAGCGTATGCTGATGCAGATTGGCCGGATCAGAAACCGTTCGAACGCTCTTTTAAAAGACAAGAAGAGCCATTTGCCCGCGGATGAATTTTCTTCTTATCAAAAGAGTAATGATATTAACGAAGAACTTCAGCGTCTGGCCCATTATATTGAGGAAGCTAAAATTCTTTTAAAGCAGGACGGGGGAGTGGGCAAAAAAATGGATTTTATTGCCCAGGAAATGCAAAGAGAAACGAACACCATTGGTTCCAAGGTCCAAGACAAAGAAATTTCCGCCGCTGTTATTGCGATCAAAAGCAAGGTTGAAAAAATCCGCGAACAGTCCAATAATGTCGAATAAAAAAACATCTCCATCAAAAGCCAGGGTGGTCATTATCTCCGGCCCATCGGGTTGCGGCAAGACAACGCTGCATAAAGCGTTACTGGCGTCGAGCTTCTGCAAAGGCAAATTGGTCAAAGCGATATCAGCGACCACACGTCCGCAAAGACCTGGGGAGCGCGGAGGCAGGGACTATTTGTTTTTAAGTACAAAAATGTTCAAGGACAGGATTAAAAAGGGTTATTTTTTAGAGTGGGAGAAAGTGTTTGATCAGTATTACGGAACCCCTAAAAGGCAAGTGTTGAATTATCTCAACAAAGGCATCCATGTGCTTTTGTGTATTGATGTTAAGGGAGCCAAGAGTGTCAGACAAGCGTTCCCTCAAGCGTTGAACATATTTATCAAAGCGCCATCCTTGAAAGTTTTGGAAACTCGCCTAAAAGCCAGGGGCTCTGAAAGCGGTAAGGATTTAGCCCTGCGCTTAAAGATAGCCCGTAGGGAATTAAAAGAAGCGAAATATTATGACCACATTGTCATTAATGCAGACTTAAAGGAAGCCTTGGGGAGGCTGCAGCAAATTGTTTGCAAAGAACTTTTGCATCAGAATGGACATTAAAATGTCCATTCTGGAAAATCTCCATTATTAATCAGGCTGAATGCTGTGAGATTTTTTCAAAGGCGTTAAAGTTATTTAATGGCAGTGCGTTATGGAGTATTCATCCAGTCTTGACATGGGAAGGAACATGTGGTATAATTTTTTTTATTTCCTGTTTTCCTGTTTTTTCCGTCGAGCCCATGTTATACCTAAGTACAATTGCAATAATCTTATGTATTTTGTATAATCTTTTTAATGTCTATACTCCATAAGCCTATCGCCAGCAAACTATTTTTTTCATTTGTATTCAGCACAGCGATTCTTTGCTCGAATGCATTTTGTGCCGGCACGACAACGCCAAACAATTCTTCAGCAACCACACCCGTATTTAACGTCTCCATAGTCTCAGGCCAAGCCAAAATTACTCAATCCGGTTTAGTCACAGACATCATTCAGTCCTCTGCTGGGAATTTAATAGCCTCAGGGAATCTTTCAACTATAGCAGGTGAAATTGTAAAGATCTTCTTAATGTCCAGCAGTAATAATGTTCTTCTCAGAGATACGACTGGGGTCCCAACAATGGCTGACGGATCCTATTTTAGTAATGGTGGTTTGTTCATGATAAACCCGCAAGGGTTTGCGTTTGGGCCAAACTCTCAGGTTCAAGCCGCAAGGATACTCGTTTCTAGCTTAAACATAAGCAACAGCGATTTCCTTACAGGCAGCGCTACAGGAAGATTCCATTTCACCGGACAAGGCACATATATTATCAATCAAGGCAGATTAATGGCTCAACCTGGCGGCTACGTTGCTTTATTATCCGGGGCCATTAGAAACGAAGGAACGATTCAGGCCCAGTTAGGGAGCATTGTACTCGCCTCGGGCAAGGGGATAACGTTGACCACGGTGGCCCTTGATGACAACGACACGATATTTGCGGTGGTAGATAAGGCCGTAGAGAGCCAGATCCTGGGGCCGGACGGCAAGAAGATCAACGACGCCATAAGCAACAAAGGGCTTATTTCAGCAAATGGTGGCACAATTACTCTTACAGCCAAGTCGTTGAACACGATATTTGATAACAGCATCAATAACGCAGGGATCATAGAAGCTAACGCCCTTAGAACGACTCAGAACGGCGATGTGGTACTTAAGACGGAAGGCGCGTCCGTAGAGAACACGGGGACGATTACGGCCGGCAATATAGATATTTCTGCAGAAGATAGCATCTTCTCCACGGGTTCTCTCATTGCCTCGGATGCCTTAAATTTGCTGTCACAAGGGCCTATTTATTCTCTGGGGGTATTGCAGTCGTCTTCCCTAATAGAAAGGGGCGCTACTTTTCAGGTGGGTGGTATATTTAGCCCGGGAGAAGCTAATGTAGAGAATGCGGATAATGCCTTAGTCTACGCAGCTAACGCCGATGTTTCGGGCAGCATCACGGATCCGGTCAATATTATAGTAGATCCTAATGTGACCCTTACCATGACAGACGACACAAGCTTCACAGCCGGAAGCTCATTCCTTATGGATTCTTCCTCTACTATAAATGGCGGGGGATTTAACCTCTCTATTTTGGCAGGGAGCGATGTTGCATTGGGCAATATAAATAATGTAAACGCGCTTACAGCTACAGCTACCGCCGGCAACTTGACCATTCCTTCCGCGGTTTCTACTAACGGGGGAAATGTTGCTCTTACCGCCGGACAAGATATCGTTCAACGGAACGCTATTAACACTAATGGCGGGAATTATACAGCTCGAGCCCAAAACTATATCATAGAACCAGGTTCTGCTATTGCCTCCGGCAGCGGCACAGTGGATATCTTTGCTTCTACCGTGGCAGAGGTTGGCTTTCCTGGCAGCAGCAACACAGCTACTACCTATGTTTGGAACTATGCGGGAGGGGTCTCAGGCATGACCCTTTTGCAATTTGGTTATTACTTTTCTCTTGGCAGCACGATCGTACATATACCGTCTGAATCCGTAGGCATAGGTGGAAATATAGACTCAGGCTCAGGGACCCAGACTATTATTAATATAAGCGGTGTTGGGGAATATATCAAAAAATATACGAATGGGATTGGTTTTCCTTTTGGTCCTCCGGGAGGGCCGCTTAACACTATTCTTTATTGGTATAGTAATCCTGCTCTAAACGCGGATGGGGCAGACCATGTGATCATCGTACCAGCCAGCGGGGAAGCCGCGTGGTTAGCCGCTAATCCTACGTCTGCCACACCTTATTCGAGCCTTGTTATTGATAACCCTAATGGGACCATTTACAACTGGGATGATGCTTGGGACAATTATAACAATCCAGGGGCTCAGTATTGGAATGATAACATCATCGAGAGTACCGCGACGACGTCGAACGCCTTGATTATTACGGCCAATAATCAATCTAAAATTTACGGGGCAGCTTTGCCGCCTTTGACTGCCAACTATAGCTATGCAAGCTATGTTAACAGTGCCACGCCGCCTGCAGGACTAACCACGCCGCCAACAGTGACAACGACCGCCACAGCTACTAGCTCAGTCGGCAATTATTATGCGATCACAGCCAGCGGGGCAGTTGATTCAAACTATACTATCCTTTACGTGCCTGGGACATTGACAATTAATCCGGCCACACTGACGTTAACGGCCAACAGCCAGACCGTTACATACGGCGATGCTGTTCCAACTTTGACGTATAACATCACGGGCTTTGTGAACGGGCAAAACTCCAGCATTGTTACCGGCACGCCAACGCTATCTACTGCCTATACACCGACCACGAACGTGTCGGCAAGTCCTGTGACCATCACCGCGGGCAATGGGACATTGGCCGCGACTAACTATGTTTTTGGTACACCGGTCAATG
>Ga0182027_10003835_pt1 | contig 23586 bp, 19 predicted proteins | sample 712E1DmetaG_FD_121300 | JGI IMG/M metagenome (GOLD analysis project Ga0182027, IMG submission 121300) | Permafrost microbial communities from Stordalen Mire, Sweden - 712E1D metaG (Illumina Assembly) | ecosystem: Environmental > Terrestrial > Soil > Wetlands > Permafrost | place: Sweden... | reverse complement strand
CTCGATCAGCGCCACCATCTGGGAGAATTTGCGTGACCAGACCGCCGTATCGCCGGGGTCTTCGGACCGTCCCGTGCACGCTCCGGCTGTCTGCAACCATCCATCGGGTCCTTGTTGCAGAGGGCCGAAAGCGGCATCTCTGGATCAGCCAGGTGGTCGAAGAGCACCTCCGGCAAACCCTGCCTGGCCTCTCGCCAGCAGAGGAAATGGCATCCGAGCCGGCGGATATTTCCGGCCTCCAGAATGGCCGCCACCGGTGCCAGGTCACCCTGGATGACCGCCTCTGGGAGGCCATGAGGCGGTACGCCGCGTACCACCGATGGTCGGTGGATGGGGCGGTCCGGCACCTGCTTGTGGTTGCATTAGAGCACGCTGCTGCGAGTCTTACGATCGCCAACGGAGGGTCTCCGTCAGCATCGGACCCTTCTTTTGGGCCCCACTCAAACCCTGGGGTCGGCCCGATGCTGGAGGTGGCAGACCGGCTGGCGCGCACCGACAACGAGACCTGGGTGGGGTCTACCCAGGCGGCCACGGACCAGATCCACAGCCCATCACGGAAGGACAGCTAGATGGCAATTGAGACGTCCGAGACTCCGTTGCTGGATGCCAACCGCGTGCTCCTCGTGGGCTTCGACCTCCCCATGCTGGACCGAATGACGGCGGCCTGCCAGGCCGCTGGTATCGACTGGCTCTATGCCCCGACCGCGGCGTCTGGGCTACTGGAGATCGAGGCAGACCGGAGCTACGACGGGGTGGTAATCGACCTGACCCGGTCCCGTGCGGACATCCTGCAGGTGGCCCAGCGCTTCCAACTTTGCCAGATCCTCCACGTCACGACCCTCCTCATCCTGCCAGCCGGATCCGGGGTCGTCCCGGGACTTGACCAGTGGGTTGATGGCGTCCTTGTGGCTCCCGTGGAGCCGGACGTGGTGATCACAACCATGTCGGAGGCGATCGACCGTGTGGGCACGCACGACCGCTACGCGCTCCAGGGGCATCGGAGGCCGGAGCACATCCGGCAGCGCCTCGCCATGTTTCAGGCAGTCCGGGTCCTGACTGCCGACGTGGCCAAGGATCTCGATTTCGACCGGTTCGTCCGGCGGGTTCTCGAGGTCTGCTGCGAGTACATCCGGGCGCAAAGCGGGGTCTTGTGGGTGGTCGATCCGAAGGCGCCGATGCTCGTCCGGGCCTCCGGGTACGGGACGTCGCCTGCCGGCGCCATCCCCGATCGGATCCCGGTGCCGGGGGGTGACCTGGATGCGCTGTCGCCATCCGTTACGGCGGTAGTGAATGACCTCGGCGCCATCCTTGATTTCGTCCAGCCGCTCGTTGGTCGGGGTCAACTGCTCGGGGTGATCGGGGTCTCCGGGCTCCCGGATTCCTCGGATTCAAGCCGGATTGGCGAGCGCGAACTGCTCGGCGAGTATGCGCAGATGGCGGGCATCCTTTTGGAAAATGCGGCCCTCTATTCGGCTGCGGTCCAGCACAAGGAGGCGGTGGTCGGCATCCTGTCGAACCTCCGCGTGGTCCTCGCCTGCAAACATCGGGACGACCTGCTCGCGCGTCTCGTCGAGGTCGCGGTCGGCATCTCCGGATGCCCGAATGTCCACGTCATGCTCTTCGATGATGCGAGCGGGCACCTCCGGGTCCTGGCCAAGGACGGAGTGGCCTCCGTCGAACTGGGCGAGTCCGTGCCGCTCGTCGGCTGCCTGGCCGGACTGGCGATCCAGCGTGGCGACATCGTCTCCTCGCCGGCCTGTCAAACTGATCCAGACAATCCGCGCCGAGATCTCGACGCGGCCCATGGCATCCAGAGTCTCGTATGTCTGCCCATCCGTGCCCCGGAGCGGAATGTCGGGGTCCTGGTGCTTGGATCGGAGCACCCGAACGCCTTCCCGGCGGGGTCCCTGGACGCCCTCGGGACCGTGGTCGATCTGGTGTCGGTGGTGATCGAGCGGTCCAATCTCTTGGCGTCGCTCCAGGACGCCTACCAGACCCGCGAGCGATACCGGAAGGAGTTGATCCACGCCGAGAAGACCCGCGCGCTGGGGGTGCTTGCTGCGGGAATGGCGCACGATCTGAACAATACCCTAGCCGTCACCTCCTCGAATCTTGAGTCCCTCCTTGAGTCGGGACGGCTCGATGAACCCACCCACTCGGTGATCCGGGATGCGCTCCGCGCCACCCACGATGCCACCGAAGTGGTCCGCCGGGTCCAGGCATTTGCCAGGACCGGGAAGGAGAAGCCGGATCTGGGACGGTGTAATCTGAGCGACCTTGTCGAGTCCACCCTGAGCCTGACCAAGAACCACTGGTACGAGCGCCCTCGGAAGGAGAACCGGCCGGTCCTGGTCGTCCGCCAGATCGGCACGCTGCCACCAGTACGGGGCAACCAAGCCTACATCCGAGAGGCCCTGACGAACCTGATCATGAACGCGGTCGATGCCATGCCGGCCGGAGGAACCATCACGTTTGGCGGGGCCGAGCGGACCGATGCGGCGGGCCAGCGCTGGATCGATCTGCGGGTCGCCGACACCGGGGTGGGCATCGCCGAGGCCGTTATCTCTCAGGTGTTCGATCCCTTCTTCACCACCAAGTCGACCCAGGGCGGGTCGGGTCTCGGCCTCAGCGTGGTGCAGGGGCACATGCAGGCGATGAACGGACTTGTCGGGGTCGAGAGCGAGCGCGGCAAGGGGACCACCTTTACGCTCCGGTTCCTGGCAGAGACCGATCCTGTGGACAGCGCACCCATGCTCCGGTCCCGGCCGGTGTCGACCTACCGGGTCCTGATGGTGGACGACGATCGCAGCTTCCGGCGAGTGATCCGGACCTACCTGCAGCCCATGGGGCACACCGTGATCGAGGCGGAATCGGTGGAGGAAGCGCTTCGACTCGCCCAGCAGCACCCCATCGATCTAGTGATTTCAGACATCGTCATGCCGGCCGGAAACAAGGATGGATTCGGGCTGGTGGCAGGCCTGCGGGACTCCGGCGTGCCCATCATCCTGATCACCGGGTTTGACCCGGAAGAGCAGACGGCCCAGCAGAGAGAGGGGGTATCCGCCGTGCTACGCAAGCCGATCCGGCGCGAGGATCTGATACGGATTATCCAGCAGGTTATGGCCGAATTCGGACCGGCTGCCCGCCGGCCGGGAAACCCCGCAGCCACCGAGGAAGGAGCTCAGTCGTGACCAATCGTTCATCGGAATCCTTGCTGATCGGCTCCGGCGCGCTCGTCGCCGACCATGGCTCGATTGACGCCTTTGCCGAGACCATTGCCCACCTCGGCCGTCAGGCAAACCTCCAGCGCCTCGTGGCGCCCGTGCTGGCACGCGTCTGCGGACGGCTGGCTGCGGACATGGCCGTCCTCTATGTCTGGGACGCCGCCTCCGGTGCCCTGGCCCCGCGTGCCTGGGTGGGGATCGAAGACTGGATCGCCGACCTCAGGATCCGGCGCGACGTGGGTCTGGTGGGCACCGTCGCCAGCACCCGGTCCGGGCAGATCGTGAACGGGTATCGCGCCTCGTCCCTGGCCCTCCCGGAGGAGCTCAGCCACCTCCAGGTCGAAGCCGCGCTGGCCGAGCCCCTGTTGCATGACGACCGGTTCGAGGGCGTGCTCTGGGTTGCGCGAACCGCCACCGGGGCGGTCTTTGCCGAGGCTGAGCAGGCGACCGTGCAGGGGCTCGCGGGGCCGTTCGCGATCGCCGTGGGGAAGATCCGGCTGGTCATGGAACTTGAGCAGGAACTTCAAGAGAACCAGGAGGCCGAGTCCGTTCTGGCCCGCCGGAACCGGCAGCTGGAATCGGTTCGGGACCTTGGCGCGGAACTGGTCCGGGAGATCGACCCGAAGACCCTGCTTCACTCCATCGTGGAACGGGTCGCCGAGCTTCTGGACGCCGGCGGCTGCGCCTTGTACCTCATGGAAGAGCACCAGGATCTGATCGCCCGCGACGCCCAGGGGGGCCTGAGCGACCGCTATCTTGTCCGGCTCCGTGTCGGCGAGGGTCTGGTCGGCCAGGCTGCCCAGGATGGCCGCGGACACCTGGATAACGACCATCACCGTGTAGCCAACCTGCCGGCCGGGGTCATCCACCGCTCGAACCTGGGGTGCGTGATGGTCGAGCCCTTGGTCTTCCGGACCCGTGTACTCGGGGTCCTCGAGGTCGGGCGGGATGGGGCCGATCATCCGTTTAGCGAGGACGATCAGCGACTGCTCTCGCTCGGCGCGGCCCAGGCGGCCTTGGCCCTGGAGTATGCCAACGTCTGCGCGGACCTGACTCAGGCCACGGAGCAACTGACTGTCCTGCACGAGGACGGGATGCGTCTCGAGCGGCTACGGACGCTCGGCGAGCTCTCGGCCGGGATCGTGTTCGGCCTGAACCAGAGCCTAACCACGGTCATCATGCAGGCCGAGCAGCTGGGGATGCAGAGCCGCGACCCACAGGTCCGGGAGTCGATCCGGATCCTGTCCCAGGAGGCGAGCAACGGAGCAGGCATCGTGCGGCGCCTGCGCATGCTGCTCTGCGACCGCCGGAACCAGGACCTCGAACCCTGCAACCTGCAGCAGTTGGTACTCGAGGCGATCGCCGTCACGTCCCCGCAGTGGCGGGATAACGCCCAGCTCTGCGCCCGGGAGATCCGTGTCGAGTCCGACATCCCGGATACCCTGTCGGCCGTCTTCGGCCACCCCGAGGACATTCGCATGGTGATCACCAGGATGATCCTGTTCTCGGTCGGGAACATCGTTGCGCGGGTCGGGCTGGTCACGATCTCGGCCCGACACGAGGCAGAGATCGGGGGGGATGACGGGGCTGGATCGGTACTGGTCACGATTCGCGACAACGGGATGGGCATTTCCGAATACACCAGGGAGAAATTATTCGACGTTACCATCCCCGACCCAGTACGCGGCGACTCCAAGATGGGCCTGGGCATCGTCCGTGAGATGGTTGAGGGGATGGGTGGCCGCATCCTGGGGGTCAACAGCGTCCCCGACACCGGCAACGTCTACTCGCTCCGCCTCAAGGCGTCGGAGGTCCCGCTTCGGCCGGATGTCCCCAAGCGGGCCGCCGAGCACGTTCCGGGGCGGCGGGTTCTGATCGTGGACGATCACCCCGATGTCCTGGAGAGCACGGCCAATCTGCTCCGGGCGATCGGCCACGAGGTCCAGACCGCGAACAGCGGGCAGGCCGCCCTCGATCTCCTGAAACAGACCACCGTGGACATCGTGATCACTGACCTTGGGATGCCTGGGATGCTGGGGTGGGAGCTGGCCCGGAGCGTCAAGGCCTCCTGGCCCACGCCGGTTGTCCTCCTCACCGGGTGGGGTGACGAGATGGTGCACTCCAACCACAACAACATCGAGTTCGTGGACGCCGTGCTCCACAAGCCGCCACAGGTCAAAGAGCTGAAACAGATCATCGCGGATCTGACGGCCCCGGCCCACGCATGACCCGCGGGACTGGGTCGGCATGATGACAGGACCTGTCACGGCGGCTCGGCACGGATGGGAACGAGGGGAATAGACAAGGACCCCCGGGAAACCGGGGGCCCTTGTGGTGTCTTGGACGGGGAAGGCTACGCGGCCCGGAGGACCTGCTTGCCGGTGAGCGCGCCGGCAACGGTGGCCTCGTCGGCATGCTCCAGGGCCCCGCCCATCGGGATCCCTACGGCGATGGTGGTCACCGCAACCGGGTGGGTTTCCAGCAGGCGGAGGAGGTAGGCCCGGGTCATGGCCCCCTCTGGCGTGGGGTTGAGGGCCAGGAGGATCTCCCGGATGGTCCCCGCCTCCACCCGGCGGACGAGTTCCAGGGCGTGGAGGTCGTCCAGTCGGCGGCCCTCCAGGGGGGAGACGGTCCCGCCCAGCACGTGATAGAGACCCCGGTAGGTTCCGGTCTTTTCGATGGTGAGGACGTCCTTGTGCTGGGCCACGACGCACACGATCGACGCATCCCGGCGGGGATCCGCACAGATGGGGCAGAGCGGACCGTCGCCCGGGTTGAAGCATTGCTCGCAGGTCTACACGCCCCCATGCAGGGCCCGGACGGCCTCGGCGAATGCTGCGGCCTCGTCTGGCGGGCCGTCCAGCAGGTGCAGCGCGAGCCGCTGGGCGGTCTTGGCGCCGATGCCAGGCAGGCGCAGGAATTGTTCGACCAGGGCGGCGAGGGCAGTCGGGGTGGCTCCCATGGTGACTCTCCTTCGGCAGGGGTGATCCGCATTCCGATGCCTCCTTCATCGGCTGTCCGGGGCCGCGGGACCACTCTTTTTCTCCTGGAGAGGGGCGCAGCATCGTGGAGGGACCGGGGTGTCCAGATCCGGCCCGCTTCATACCCTCAAGCGCCTTCGGGCGCTGTTTCTGGAGAATTTGCCCTCGCTCCTATTGACCGATCTGCTGTTGTGCGCATACTATGCGCCTATACCGGGGTGCCGCCTGGTCTCTCCCAACCCTTAGCCTGGAGGTGGTTCGATGCCAACTGCTACTGCTAAGGCTCTCACTAAATCCCAGTTCGTCACCCGGGTCTCGGAGGAAACCAGTCTTCCAAAGCGGCAAGTTGAGGCCTGCCTGGCGGCCGCCTTTGGCCTGGCGGCGAAGGAGGCGCGGACCAGGGGGCTGTCCATCATCCCAGGGCTCGGCCGGCTCCGGAAAGTTGACCGCAAGGCGCGCGTGGGTCGGAACCCCGCGACCGGTGCCAGCATCAAGATTCCGGCCAAGAAGGTTGTCCGGTTCCGGCTTGGGAAAGCGTTCGCGGAGTCCATCGTTCCGCCCAAGAAATAGTCGCCCGGGCTCAGACGACAGTTCCAGCGGCCGCCGAGATGCTCGGCGGCCGCTGTGCATTTCTGCTAGGCGGATTTCTCCAGGAGGGGGGGTGGGTGGACACTCAAGGGACGTGATCCACAGCCTGCGGAGAGCCTCCCGGAAGGGGGCCTCGCCGAGTTGGTCGAGGTATCGCTCGATCTCGCCGACCTGCTCCGGCGTCAGGAGGCGCTCCGGTTTTGTGGGCTCCGGCCCCGTGCTGGCCGGTGGAACGGTTCGGGCAATGGGGCCGACCCGCAACACGATCTCCCGGAGTTCGCCCGGCGCGATCGCGGCCCGCAGCGCGGCGAGGAGGCGGGGCCGCATCATCGTCATCTGGTACAACCAGAGGCTGTTGGTGACGTGGACGATGAGCTTCCCATTGGCGAACCGCTGGGGGTGCGCCTGGCCCGCGAGCTGAGGGCCCACGACGGTCGGCCAGACCGTGAAGATGGCGTACTGTTTGATTCGCTGCTCGAGGCCCAGGCGGGACAGGCTGTCGCTCAACGAATCGCCGAGCCGTCGGATCGGTCGCCAGTTTGGCATCGGTTATCCTCGCTGCCGAGGTTTCGTGCCGCCGGGATGAATTCCGTGCGCACTGGAACACTATAGAAAATTGCCCCTAAGCTCCAATCACCAGAAATTGTCAGGCGCGAAAGTCTCGTCGTAGATCGCAGCAGGTATTCTCGGGTTGTTGGGTAGTGGAACGAGTCTGATGGCTGGTCAGCCGGATGTGATAATAATTATGGGAACATTGTAATTTACCGTAATATAAGCGCTTACCTACTGATAAGAGGTGTTATGGTGCACTCAGGAAATCGATCGTTCTACCCCTGTGCCAGTTCCGTTTCTTCTTTCGGACGGCGGCCGGCGGGGTTTCCTCCATCCGGGGAAGAGGTGGCGGGCTCCCCCGCTCCGCCAAACTCGCCGTGGGTGATCGCCGGCGGAGATTTCGTCATCCGGCAGGCCAGGCACTGTCGCGTAACCCCGTACGCGACCGCGTCGGGGCGCCGATAGGCGGCCTGGAGCCCCTCGTAGAGCGGCGTCTTGAACGTGGCGGTCCGGCAGTGGGCACACTGGACCCGGGCGTACGGCGTCTGGGTGCTGGCGTGGATCGCCCGGACGATGTCCACCCCTGGCTCTTAGCATACTGGATCTCGGGCATCAGGAACCGGACTGCGAAGAAACTCGCCCGGTGATCCACGACCATGGCGGCTTTCATGGTCTTCTTACAGGTCGGGCACGCCATGGGGTACAGGACCAACTCCCGGGGGTATAGGGGGCCTTTTCGGCAGTGACACTGTTCCAGGGGACACGCGATGTCGAGGTTCCCGGTCAGCGTATGCGGGACCCTGAGGGCTTCCAGGTCGTCCGGCTGCGTCAGCCGGATCTGGGCGACGGCGGCCTTGAGCGATCGTGCCGTCTCGAGGACGGCGGGCTCCGGCGCGTGGGTCACGACCACTTCCAGGAAAACCAAAGGGTGACTCCCCTCCCCCAGAACCTGCACGTCCGGCTGGCAGGGTCCGAGAGACCGCTCCATGGCCACGTCCTGGGCGCGGTGCAGGAGATCGCGCGTGTGGAAGATGCCGCAACTTCCGCAGCGCCACCGATAGCTGACCGGCGTCCGGGTCTTGAGGCCCGCGGTCAACCGGTCGGTCAGCAGGAACTTGGCGACCCGGTGCATGGCCGACTCGCCGCAGCCCTTCCCCGTAGCGTGCGCAAAATGGTGGCGCCGCACGGTGCCCTTGCGCGCCACCATCGGGGCCCCGCACTTCAGGCCTGGGCAGACGCAGCCACAGGCGGCTCCTGACTCCACGCTGTCCACGTGGACGAGCTGGCCGTTCCGGAGCGCATAGGGGATCAGAAACCGGTCCCCGTCGGCGTGGGCATCGACAGACGGTGCGGGCCGCGCGGGCCCGGTCGGCAACCCGAGTTGCTCCATTCCTAGTCTCGCTTCGTAGTCTGCACCGAGATCGCTTTGGCCACCGTGAGGAGGACCGTGTCGGGACGGGCCATCTTGTGTAGGGCGAGGAGCGCACCCGATCGGAACGCGCGCTCGTTCAGCGCCGGGTCGTTGAGCGCGGTCAGAATCACGATCGGAATGTCCGCCAGGCGGGGGTCCGCCTTGATCGCCGCACAAGTTGCGAACCCGTCCATCTCCGGCATCACCACGTCCAGGAGGATCACATCCGGCGGCTCCTGCTTGGCACTCGCGATGCCGGCCGGTCCGTCCTCCGCTTCTCGGACCACGTATCCAGACTTCGTCAACAGTTCGACCAGCAGGATGCGGAAGAGGGGCGAATCGTCGATGCAGAGGACGGTCTTTCCGTTGGCTCCCGGTGATGCGGCGGTCCCCTCCCCCACCGGCAGTCCGCACGTCAGGCACCGTCGCGTGGGCATCCCGTGTTCAGCATCCTCGAACACTATTTGGATGGAACGGCAGAGCGCGCAGTATGCTTCGATCAGCTTCCGGTCGGTCATGAACCCCTCCCTTGGGGCTTCCGGGCTACGGGGTTACGGGGCCGACGCGGCGCACCGGATACGCGGCGTACTCGGGAAAATCGTGACAGGTGAACAGGAGGACCTGTCCGCCCTCCGGGCCGGCCGCGTACTCGGCCAGGAACCCGAGGACCGCCTGGCGGCGCGCCGGGTCGGTATGGATCAACGGATCATCCAACACAAGCGGGGCGCGGTCAAAGCCGCAGAGCCGGACCAGATACGCGAGCCGCACGGCCAGGTAGAACTGATCTCGCGTCCCGCTGGAGAGCTCGGCGTCTGCCAGGGCACTACCCTTCTGTGCCGAGACCAGCGTGGTCCGCTCCCCCTGCACCTCGATCGCCGAGTAGCGCCCTGCCGTCAACTGCTCGACGTACCGGGCCGCCAGGCGCGGCAGTTCCTGGTCGCGAAGCACGCCGATCGCCTGCCCCCGGGCGGTCTTGATGAGGTTGGCAACCTGCTCGTCAACGGCGGCGTGCTGCTCGAGCGAAGCGAGGCTTCGGAGCGTGATGTCGAGCATCTCGACCGTCTCCGCGCGCTGCGTCTGCCGGCTGCTATCGTCCGTGGCGCGCGCATCAAGCTGGCCGGACGTCCGCAGGAGATCCGGGAGGTCCGCGTCGATGGCCTCGATCCGCTGGCGAAACTGTGTCAACTCCTCGGGGGCAAGCACGTACTCCCCGTTCTCCTTGATGGTGCGGGCGGCCACCTCGCCGTCGAAAGCCGAGCGGGTGCGCTGTTGCGTGAGCGCCTCCCGGTCAATCGCGGTGCGGCTCGCCTGGGCCAAGTCGCGGGCCGCGCGGGCGGCCTGGGCGTCGCCCTTCCGGGCGTCGAGGCGGCTGCGCGCCTCGCTCAGCGTCTCCACATCTGGTCGGCCCCCGGCCGCCTGGAGGGCGGTGGCCAGGCCCTCGAGGACCTTGCCAAGGTCCATTCGCCGCTGTTCCAGGTGCTCCGCGCGCCGATCCCGAAGGATCCGGCTCCGCTCCGCCTCCGCCGTCTCCCGGGCGTCTGTCCACTGGGTATGGGCCATCCGGCAGACACTCGCTGCGTCGCTGGCTGGCCCGAGTTTGGCCTGAAGGTCGGCCAGGACATGGCTTTTGCGGGCAACCTCACCGCGGGTCTGTTGCACGACGTCGGTGGCGAGTGCGCGCGGGATCTCCGTAATGCGCTCATTCAGCGCCCGGACCCGGCTCTCCAAGGCACCGGATTGCCGCTGTACTTCGCCGAGGTCGGCCCGGAGCCCCTCCTCGGGCGCCGCCTCCGTCGGCAGGGTTTCCAGGGCGGCTTCTTCGACTGCCAGGCTCGCGTTGAGCTCGGACACCCGAGCATCGAGGGTTGTCGAGTCTTCACCGCCGAGGGCGGCGTAGAGAGCCTTTGTGGTCTCTGTGATGGCCCGCGCGCATTTCTCGCGTTCCGCCAGGGCGGCCAGCACCTCGGCCACCGTGGGACAGCGTGCTTGACTCAGTCGCTCGGCGAGCCGCTGTTCCGCCCCGGCGAGGCTCTCCGCAAGGGCGCCCGCGCTCCGCACCCGGAGGGTGGCGACGGCGGGGATTCCGAGGTGGATCTCGTGGTGAGCCGTAAATATGGTCGGCGTCGGTTCCACGTCGACCTGGTGCGGCGTGGCACCGTCCGCAGCCACGGTGATGCGCAGATGCGCAGTCGGCTCGACGGTCACCTCGACCCCCTGCTCGCCCATGGTCTGCTGTAGGGCGGCTACCCTCGCATCGAGTTCGCGGAACTCGTCGGCCGTTAGCCCGGACAGGTGGGTGGTTGTATCGTGAGCATCGGTGAGTACCCGCAGCGCCGCCTGAAGGCGTACTCCTTCGTGCACCCGCTCCAGCCAGCCGTCCCGCTGCCGGACAAGATCTCCCCTCCGCGCCTGGTGCTGACCCCGGCGTCCCAGATCGGCGATGCGCCGGCGAAGGCAGGCCTCCAGCGTGACGGCGGCTCTCTGCTCCTCCTCGACCGTCCGGAGGGATTCCCGACAGGTCTCGAGTTCCTGCGTCAGGCGGGCCCTCGCCTCGTCCGCTGTCTGGATGTCTGCCCGCATCCCCGCGATCTCGCCGGGGAGAGCCTCCAGGTTGTCGATCTCGGCGAGTGTGAGCGGCAACGCCGCGATCCGACGCGCGGCTTCCCGGATGGCGGCAGCGTGGCGGGCGATCTCCGCGAGATCGACCTCCAGTTGGGCCACCTCTGCCCGGGCCGTCTCCAGCTTTTCGGCGGTTGTGGCGGCCTGTTCCAGCCGCGCGACGGCCTCCTCCTGATCTCGCACCGCGTCTTCGGCCTGTGTCGCGGCTGTCCCAAGCCCTGGGAGGTTCCGGTCGAGATCGGCAGCCTTGTCGAGAAGCTGCATCGCTTCGCCATACCGGCTCAAGGCCTGCTCCTGCACCCGCTCGGCTTCCCGGCAGGCCGTGTGGCGGTCCACGCGGTCCTGTTTGCTGGCGCGCTCTGCTCGCAATGTGGCGATCCGCTCCTGGACGCGCGAGAGGTCCTCCGCCGCGGTCGCGGCCGCCGCCAATTCCCCGTCCAGGGCGCGCAGGTGGGCTTCTAGATCGGCTTTCCGGTCCTGGTGCTGCCGGATGGGCCCGGGCGTCTTGGCGGCAGCGCGGGACCCCTTCCGGAGTTCGGCCACGCGGGCGTCGAGGGCCTGCTGGATCTTGAGGACGTCCACCCCACTGCCCGTCAGCACGTGCCGCTCGATCAACCGCGCGAGGTCGTCCGTATGCATCGCGACCTCGGCCATCTGGTCGGGGCCAACACAGGCAATTGCCCGCCATCCGTCCCGCGTCGGGATGGGAAGGCGCTCTCCCAGGGCCTGCGTGACGGCCTTGTTGCCCTTCCACTGCCCGCCGGGCCCGGTGAGAAGGTTCCGCCCTTCATTGAAATCCCGGAGCAGCGTGTAGGCGCCGTCTCGCAGGACGAAGTCGAGCGTCAAGCCAATGCCCCCCTGCGCTCCCCACCGGACCGCCTGCTGAAACTGGGCGGCGGACGAATCCGCCGAGCAGTAGAGCACGGTTTCGATGGCTTCCCGGAGCGACGACTTGCCAGATTCGTTCGGCCCCTGCCAGATGCTGAGGCCAGCCGGGATCTCCAGTTCGACATCTGGGAGCCCGCGGAAGCGCTCGGTCTTGATCTTGGTTAGTCGCATCAGACGCTCTCCCCGCCAGACAGGACCGCCGTTCCCCGCCGGATCACCGCATCCCAGAAGGGATGGTCCGCCTCGGCCGCCGCGTCCCGCTGCGTTTTGGCGAGCGTCACGAAGGCGTTGCCGACCGTGCCGGGGGTGAAGAGGCGGTCCGGATTGAGTCCTTCAGCCTGCATCTGGACGCCGGCAGGATCGAGGCGCAGGTAGGCGAATCCCTCGGCGAGCGCATCCTCCATCTGGTCGGCATCGAAGGCCGCGGTCGGGGCGATCGGTCCTCGGAACCGGACCCACACAATCCGGTCGGGACCGGCCAGCACCCTGATCGCCGCCCGCACCTCCTCGGTGTTTGTCATGGTCCGGACGTCGATCTCGTGCGTGGACCAGCGGTACCGCCCCACGAGACGGCGGGTGATCGTGGTCTGCTGGGGCGCGATCTCGACCTCGAGTGCATACCCGCTGTCCCCGTCGAACTGGACGGGCTCGGGCGACCCGCTGTACCACGTTGGCACCGGGCTTCCCGGAAAGGCCTCGTAGCAGGTGTGCCAGTGGCCGAGTGCACAGTAGCGTGCTCCGGTTGCTTCTATCTGGGCCTGTGTGACCAGTACCTCGGCCTCCGCCGCCGCGATGTCCGCCCGCGGGATTGAAGCGTGCGCGGTGGCGATATTCACCGGGATTTCGCTGAGCGCCCGGATGTTCCCCAGGGCTTGCCCATCGAACTGCGCTTGGGCACGCCCGTGGATCGCGATTCCCACGCCCGGCAGGATCACCGGGGCATTCTTCACGACGAGTAGATTCTTGGGGTGGGTCGTGTCGGCCAGGTATGGGGACGTGGGTTTGAGCAGGTCGTGTGTTCCAGGAAGGACGACGACCGGGAGGCCGCCATCCCCGATCGCTGCCCAGACAGCTTCGCGGTCTGCACGGTCCGGTTGTGCCTTATCGAAGAGGTCGCCGGCCACGACGACGGCATCGGCTCCGGCGGCGCGCGCGGTCTCGATGGTCTTCCGGAAGGTAGCTAGAATCTGTTTGCGGAGGGTTTTGGCGAATGGCCCGAAGCCCCGGAACTCGCGGCCCGCGTGGATGTCGGCGATATGGAAGATCCGGACCATCGTGTACTCCTGATTGGTTATCCTGCTTTGCCCTGACGTATCTTACATCGGCATTCCGTTGCGCTGCCGCCATGAATTTCTGTGGGGTTCAGGTGAGTCTCTTATGGGGGGCTGTATGTGGCATTCTAGCGCACTGCGAATCGCCATGGTGGCACGGCGTCCGCTCTCTCTCCTTGTGCGTGGGCGACATAGCCGAATTGGCTTGCAAATCCAGGCGCTTCGCGACCCACGTTGGTGATGCTATCTCTCTGGCAGGGGCTGACCGATCAACTTCAGAGTGCGCAGTTCTTTGAGAATCATAGCCTTGGTGACTTCGATCGATTTCTCAAGTTTTTCGTCGACTCGCACGAGCACTGTCCCGTTGCCGGTCACCCTCTTTTTTAGTTCGGCTTCCACATACCGTTTCGTTCCGGCAGACAACGAATCCTCCAGCACCATCAGTTCTTCGCGTTGGCGGGTCGCTTCAATTTCTTCGAGTTCTTTATTCCGTTCATTCATCCGCCGCTGTTTTCTAGAAAGGTATTGTACTCCCTTGGGCACCCCCGGCTTGGTGCGCGCCTTCAGGTAGGAGCGCAATACCGCGATGGGGCTTCGAATCGAACTTCCGCGTGCCCGCGTGCAGAGGGCAACGAGGTCGAGCGTCTCTAGGATGTCGTCGATCTCCATCCCGATAATGTCTGGTCTAATTACGGCCAGGTCGTGCTCGCTCCAATCCGATGCCACCTGGTCATCGAACGCGATGACATCGAGCATCGCATCCTCGATCCCTGATGTCTCTTGTTGTTGTTTATTAGTATCTGTCTTAACAACAACAGAGACTGCAGGTTCGGCTCCCTGCAGACCCTCCTGTGGGTCTCCCCGCGCCTCACCCTGCCCGTCTCCCCGCGCCTCACCCTGCGAGCCTCCCTGGCGGTCGGGCCGCTGATGATTGACCACACTACTCGTCTCAGGACCGCGATTAGCCGCAGAAGGGATCGCCCCAGGCCCAGCATCGGTTCGACCGACGCCGGTTGTTCGCCGGGCTGCCCGCAACGTGGGAAGCGCCTCGGTGTTGAGTTGATACCGAGCTCCATGACGGGTCCCGACCGTCCATTGCTCCCCCTGGATCAAGTACCCGCACTCGCCCAATGTCACTAGAATGCGTTGGGCACTGGAGGCGGCGACGCCGATCTGCGCGGCCAATTCATCTCGTAAAAAGACCGTCGACCAGCCGATTTCTCCGCCTCGGCCGGGCTCATCGATGCGATCCATGATGAAATTGAGCGCCTTTTGTGCTCCCACATACATGTTCTGATATTCGAGTCCCGCACGGCTTGAGTTCGTCCGGTAGATCCAGGCACTCTGAAATTCACCACCTGGAACGCGCGGACCCGGAGTCCAGCCCGGAACGCGTTTCATCCAGGATCGGATTTTGACGGTAACCCGGTCATCAGCATCCCACCAGCCTGGTTGTACCCGCGTGCCAGCCCGGTCCTGCATGCCCAGATGCCCGTCATCGCGTGTGCCAGGGTGGGTACCATCATGCTGACCACCTGCCACGTCAGCCTGTGAGGCATGGTGCGCCTCACCATGCTGGTCACCATGCTGGCCACTGTCATGGAGCATTCCAACACCACCTAAATCAGGCGTAACGCTTGAATCCCGAGTAGTTACACTCTTATACATGCCACCTGGAGCGTCTGTATGTGGGGCTTGGAGAGAGGCACTATGCGCCTCATGTTGCGCCTCACCAAACGCGTCATCATGGGCGTTATTCTGTGAGCTGGCCTGAGGGGGTCTCTGATCGTCTTGGAGAGAGGCGCCTTGTGACACTCGCTGTCTGCTTGGACTGGTCGGCTGCAGCCCCGAATGCGCTTCTGCGTCCCCGTCTTCTGTGGAGGCTGCGGATGAACCGAGGGGCTTGGCTGGTTCCTTCCTGCCAGTTCCGGACTCTCTGATGCCCTCCTGTGGAACGGCATTTTGCAACCGCCCGCGTCCGCCGTTTGTGCGCACAGGGATGGCGGCGATCGCCTCTTGCGTCTTTGGTTGTGCTATATCAGCGCTCGTCGTGGTCCCGGACGGGTGGTCACCCTGGAGCGGCGGACCGGGGCTGGTCCTGCCCTCTCCCCCGGTGAGGACCGATGCTCGATCGCCGCTGAGAAACGACTTGACGGCACCACTGGCGTTCGGCCGGGGTTGAAAGAGAGAGTTGCCCGGAACACGTGACCGGCCTTGACGCCGTACTGTCCGAGCATGCTCTTTGGGTGCCATGTGTACTCTCGATGCTACGCTGTGGCGCTGGCCGGCACGGCTGCCCCGACCATCTCGGTCGTCTGGTCAGGGACACCATCGTGTACCGGGGCTTCGCCCGTGGAATGTTTGGAGCCTTCTGCTTCCGGACGCTTTCGGAGCCCCACCCGCTCCAGGATCTCCTGCGCAAGGCTGATAAAATTCCGAGCCGGCTTTGATCCGTGCTGCAACGCAATGCAGGTCTTCCCTTCCATTTCCGCATTGCGAACGGTTGCTGAAGCCGCGATCGTTGTCGCAAACACCTTGGAGCCATACCGCATCCGGATATTGTCAACCACCGGACCTGTATAGGTGTTGCGGGGGTTATACTTGTTAATAATCACTCCCAGAACGTCGAGCGTGGGCTGAACCGGCTTCAAACTGTCCCGCAGCATAAGCAGATCGTCAGCACCGCGAATGGAGAACATCGACCCGCTTTCCAGCGGGATCAGGATGTGATCGGCGGCCGCGAGGGCGTTCATGGTCAGGAAGGACAGGGACGGAGGGCAATCGATCAACGCCAGGTGGTGCGATAGATTCGCGGATCGGAGTTTTCTTTGGAGCAGCTGGACTCGATCCGGATCTCGCTCTTTTGCTAGTATCGTCTCGGCGCTCGCCAGCTTGAGGTTGCTGTAGACGAGCGAGACATCGGTGTACTTGCTCGGCTGCAGCACATCTGCAAGCGTTACGGCAGGGTCTAAGAGGAGTTCGAGCGCGGACGGCGTGACCAGATCGGGCGTCTCCAACCCCAGGATCAAGGACGAATTAGCCTGCGGGTCCATGTCGATGACGAGGACGCGAAACCCGAGCCGACGGATGGCATCGGCAAGATTTACGGTGCAGCTTGTCTTGCCGACACCCCCCTTCTGCATTGCGACGCAGAGGGTCAGCATAGTTACTCCCTTACGGCTTCGTGTTTTGCGTCTCAATAACATACCCATTAGACCAATGTCAACAATAAAGTTAAAATGAGCAGCACAGCGAAAGATAGCAGATCACGTAACTCTTCGTAAGGTGAGCTGGTTCAGCGAGTATTCTCAATGGTAAACTACTTGGTAATATTGTTGTTATATCTGGGCACAGCCCCGCAGGACCCCGTACGCCCCTCTCCTGGTTGCCGGTTCAGCAGGCACTCCTCTCGGAGTCTTGCGCCATATCGACGCATTTTCGGAATTTCAACAGGGATATTTTGGAAGGGTTTTGATCTAGCGGGGAGACTCGTCGGTTGGCGCAACGGCGGAGGCATGTGGTATTGGGTCGACGGCCCCTACTCGGTACCGGGCCGAAAAGTGCCAGCCGCGGATGCCGCGGTCGATCACATCGATTAGGCCAACCTCCGAGAGGAGCCGGAGGTTCCTCTTGATGGTGGTCCGGCTGCACCCCGTGCGCTCCATCAGGGCGGATTGTGAAGCGTTCACGGTCCCATCTTCTTCTCGGGGCATCCGACTGAGAACCTCCCACAGGAAGCGGACAGATGGTAGGAGCTTCCCTGCTGCTGCGGTTATGATCACCGCGAGGGCTGGCCGTGTTGCCCGTCGGGCCCGGCGCATCTCCCCCCGTTGTCGCCTCTCGGGTGGCGCGGCCGCAGCCGGGCCTGCAGGTACATCCTCCGGCTGGGGAGGCCACCTCTCCATGCGTTCCCGCGGTTCCGACCAAGTTGGAGGTTCGGTTACACCAGGAGCCGGTTCGGCGCCCACCGAGAGTCCTGGCCCAGGGGGCACGGGAACTGTCTCGGGCGGCACGGGAACCTCGGCGGTGGGCGGGGCCGCGTTGGGATGTTGGGACGCGTCACGCGCCGCGGTCCCCGGGGCTCCTGGCCGCCTCTTTGGTTGATCCGCCTGGATCCCCTCGAAGAGGGACTCCATTCTTAGCCCCTCAGTACTTTCCGAAACCGCGCGCGCGAGATCTTCCCGTTTACTCATCGCGAGCCTCCGCGGGCTGTCTCGTTGCCTCTCCAGCCTCTTGCGCCGGGGTCGTGGACGCACTGTCCCCAGCCTGGCTACAGCACTCCGCTTCCCGGCGCACGGCCTCCTGGGCCTTCCGGATCGCACCAGACTCGAGATGATCCAGGTTGGGCGGCTCGTGTTGCGGGGGGCCCACCTCCGGCGCAAGGCGCTCCAGGATTTCCTCGCCCACCTCCCTATAGGCCATGGCTGCCGCCGAGTGCGGCTCGTACAGGACCACAGGGATGCCCCGTGGCTCCGCTTCGCTGACGGCCACGTTGTCTGGGATGGCAGTCTTGAAGGTGAGCCCTGCGAACTTGGTGTGGATGTTGTCGCGATAGAGGGCATGGAGGTTGGTGCGCTTGTCAAACATAGTGATGAGCACGCCGAGGCACTGCGGGTTCCGGTGCGTCTTCCGGACGAGCTGGACGAACTCCCCGAAGGATGCGGTCCCATGGAATCCGTAGAGTTTGGCTTCGATCGGCATGATGTAGTGCGGGGCTGCATAGAGCGCGTTCATGTTCATGATCCCCAGGTTCGGGGGGCAGTCGATCAGGTAGAAGTCGACGTCGAGCCCAGCCTGCGCAATGGCCTCGTCGAGGATCTGGTGCCGGTGAGGCAACCCCGAGAGGACCGTCTCGCACGCGACGAGGCCGCGATGGCTTGGGGCGAGCAACAGATTGGGCACCCGCGTGCGCACCACGATGCTCCGCAGGCTCTCCACTTTCTCGACCATCACATCGCAGAGGGTGCCGGCCGAAGATTCGGGCTTCAGGCCGAGGCCCAGGGTTGCGTGGGCTTGTGGGTCTGCATCGATTACGCAAACTCTGTACCCCTTCTCCACGAACGCGGCACCTAGGTTCAATACCGTTGTGGTTTTTCCCACGCCTCCCTTGTGGTTCGAGACCGCTATTACCACAGAACCCATGCTGGGGCCTCCGTCTGTCACTACCGGCCAGGTTTCTTTGCCAAGCAGGATCGGGGTATACCGGGAACCTAATCCCGATCGACCCACGTTGTCAAGGGAAAACATGGCCCACTGTAGACCGTCTTATGTAGACCGTCTTCAATAGGTTCCCTACCGTTGACGGTCTGTGGTGGCCCTCCTGGATACTGTCCAAACTAGACCATCTATGGCAGGCCGTCCACAACAGGCCGACCACCAAAGGCCGCCTAGTGCAGATGATCTTCCATAGATCTTCATGCAGGCCATTTATAGAAGACGATCTAAAACAGGCGGTCTGTGACGGACTCCGTCCGCCGCATGTCCTTGGCTTTGCCGGGGGATAGGCGGGTCCGGGTTCTATAAATTAGACTGTTGTTATCCCCGGCAACTGCCGATAAAAGACCAGAGACGGAGACGGACGTCCTCCATCCGCGCCGGGCTCACACCGCCTGGCCGGCTGCGCAATCGCTGCTTGGCCGTGCGGGATGGAGGCATACGGAACCTGTGAGCGTGGCGAGCACGCTCGCCACCGCGCCGGGGCTCCCGACGCCAGAACGGGTCGCATGGCAAAGGGCCCTTGCCCGTGGGGATGCTTCGGATGGTGTAGGCGCAAGCCGAGAGCCGAAGAGACCTGCGGGATCCGGGCCCAGAACCTCACGGCGTTAGCCGGGGGAGATTCAGAGTCCACTACACGCGTGGGAGCCAGAAAGTGGTCCGAGGATGAGCCGACCCTCTGAGCGGGGGCAATGATCGATCTGGTCTGTGTGTAGAGGGTACAGCGAGGACGGTCTTTCTTAGGCCATCTACAGCAGGACATCCGTAGAAGACCGTCTACCCTATGTAGGCATGGACGAGAAATTGTAGACCACAACCTCCGAGGGCTCTTGGTGTGACCATGAATGTTCATGGGCAAACTGGTCCAATGCAGGCCGTCTACCATGTACCGTCTATTCTGGAAAGGTGCTGATTATCCAGGGGATAGCTGTGGGAGCGCGCATACCGTGATGTGCATGGACGACCAGCGCAGACCGTCTAATAGAGACGGTCTGTAGCGACTTGTGGCTAGATCAGGCCAGCACTCTCACGAAACTCCTCTTGCCGATCCAGACCGATCATCCTCTGGAATGTCGCCTCGAGACGGTAGCGGTAGGTATCGTCCGGCGACGCATGTTCTGCGGCGGTCCACCCGGCTTGTCGCATCATCGCGTGGGCAGCCTGGTGCACGTCCTCCCGTTCGCGGGTATCGAGCGACTCCTCCCGCTGTACGACGACCGCCCGGTGGTGGGGCAGGAGCCGATCAATCTCGAGAGCGGGGGTGGCGGGTTGAAACGCCCATTCCTTTGGCGGCCGCCACGCCAATCCTGTCCGGCCCTTCTCGGGCAAGAGCGTCGAGTACGTCCGAGGCTTGCGCGCACTCAACCCGGCCACCTGAAGCACATGCCTCGCAATGAGCCGGGGCAGGTTTCGGACGATCGAGGCTCGGCTCTTGCCGGTCAGCGTTGCCAACTCGGCATGGGTGAGGGTGCAGGTGTCGCAGCTGCGCCCATGCGTTTCGAGGAAGATCGCCAAGTAGAGCACGGCCTCGCCCGGATCCAGCATAGGAAGGACGGCCTGGATGACCTCGGCGAATTGCTGGCTGAACCGCTCGCAATCCACTGGACCTGGCGCCCGCCACGGCAATCCTGTCTCGGCTTCCTTGGATAAGATCGGCCGGTACGTCCGCGGCCTGCGAGGATCTGACTTGGTCACCTGGAGGACGCGTCTCGCCTCGAGTTGGCGCAGGGTTCGGAGGATCGACGCCTCGCTCTGGCCGGTCAGGGCTGCCAACTGGGCCTGAGTGAGGGTACACGTGGGCCGCCCGCGCCCATGCGTCTCGAAGAAAAGTGCCACGTAGAGCACGGCCTCGCCCGGAGCCAGCACCGGCAGGACGGCCTGGATCACCTCGGCGATTTGTCGGCTGAAATGCTCGAAGTCAAAACGGCTTGGTGGGACGGCTGGTCTGGCGGAGAGTGGTGCTGTATCTGGAATACGAGCGGCCGGCAGGACGGGCTTGGCACCCTTCGGGAGGTATTTTGCCCATGCCTCGGCGCTCTGCTTGTCCAGGGTAAACACGCCCACTAGGAGGAATCCCCGTGATGATCGTTGCTTCCTGGGCCTCCTACGGCCTCCAGGGAGCGAATATAGCCCTGATCGAGCCTGGCAAAGGATTTCGCCTTGGCCATGCGTTCCCGGGTGCGTCGGGTGCCCTCCGGGCTCATTTGGGCGTACGGCTGGGTCGAGCTGACGTTCTTGTGCCCCAGGGCATCGGCGACCTCGTAGGGGCTGAACCCCTCGTCAGTCATGGCCGATCCGAGCGCGTGGCGAATAGCGTGGTGGGTATAGGCTTTCGACTCCGGCGTTCCGATCGCTCGCAGGAAGCGTTTCGTAATCTTCATCGTCAAATGGCGGCCGATCCCCTGTACTGCCCGCTGGCCATCCACTTGCCTCCACTCGCGGCTCGGAAAGAGAAAGTCCTGCTCCGGCGGCGGCGTTGGGCCGTGGGGGAGGAACGCGTGGCGGTAGTGGTCCAGGTACAGGCGGAGAAGTGGTAGGACGTGGTCGGGGATCATGTGGCGGACGACCTTCCCGCCTTTCACCCTGGGGACCAGAAAACTCGGATTCTCCGGATCTAGGGTCAGGTCACCCAGAATGATCCGGCCGGGCTCGCTCGCCCGGAGCGCGAACTCGTAGGAGAGGACGAGGAGCAACTGGTCCCGGATCCGAGTGCCCGGCTTGGTCACCAGGATCGGCTTCTCCTTCTTGTCTCTCCCTGGATTTGGATAGTTCCCGGCCAGGGCGGCGCCGAAGAGCTGCTCGACCGTGCGCTTGGGGAGCGCGATCCCCATGCGCTGGTTCCGAGGCTTCGTAGCATTTCCAGGGAACGGCGTGCGCCGGGGCGGGGCCGTCCGGGCGTCCTCCGGCTGCGGAAGGGGAGGGGGCACATCATCTGCGTCCACGAGCACTCCCTATTCTTGTTGGTAGAGCATGTGTCATTTTCCGTCCTGGTCTATCCCTGGTATCATACCACAGTTACCCAGTTCACGGAAACTGGGGAACTGACATTCAAGAGGGACGAACGCGAAAAGAATCGATATTCCAGTAGGTTATCTCTCTGACCCACCCACTGGTGGGCAGCCAAGAGGGCCAGTAGGTGGTTTTGGTGGTCCTCCGCGTTTTCTCCTATCAAGTTGATACGTCAAGTTGATACAACGGATAGGAGAGGGTATACCGCGGGCCTGGACCCGTTGTCAAGAGAAGAATCAAGAGGCGACAGGTATCATGCGGGGAGGACTGTGCCCTCAAGGCCTTCCGCCGAATCAAAGCACGTCCAGGGCGCGCCACTTCATATTTCGTCAGGGCGGACCGGCGGGACCATGCCGGACTTTACGAGGTCCCCGAAGCGGGCGGGCTTGAGATGGGCAAGCGCGTGGCGCATGCGCGCCAGGCAATCCAGACGCCGAATGAGTTCCTGGCTCGCCTGGTGGGTGCGGGCAATCGAGAGAAGGGGGCCGATCTCTAGATCCCGGGCATCCGTAATGACCTCGTACGATGTGGTGAACGGCAGGTGAATCATCGGGCGCATGGTCTCGACGGCCTGCGTGCGCACATCCTCGATATAGGGAAACACGACGGGCAACTGCGCCCGCCAGAGGCGGCGGTCCAATTCCTTCGTGTCTGATTGGAGGGCCAGGACGGCGGGGTGGAGGATCGGGAGATCATCCATCTCATCGACGAGCCCGGTGGTCCACTGTGGATCCTGCGCGTCGGCCGGCAACCACCCACGCTTTTCGGCATAGGCTGCGAGGAGCGGCAAGGGGCTCAGGAGAGAGCATTTCAAACTGAGGGCTACGCTGCCTTCCGCAACTCCTCCCGCTCACCCGTCGGCTCAGTGCGCAGCCCCGGATACCAGCGGCCGAAGGTCGCCTGGAGATCGCCATTCAACACCTTCGTCCGCACCTGGAGGAGGTGGTGCGCCCCGCGCTGACTCCACCGCATCTGCTGCCGCTTCACCATTCTCTTGCTGACGACCTGATTGATCGTCGATTCGGCGAACGCCGTCGAGATGGCCTCCCCGTGCCGGTACCGATCCCCGTAGTTCGGAATGTAGGAACGGTTCACGGCGATGTAGCCCTGGAACTCTCGCAGGGTCTTTAGCAGCTTCCGGCCGCGGTCTCCAGGCTCCGGCAGGAGGTCGAGGTCGTCGTCGAGATCGGCGAGGACCTCCAGGGCCCGCGGGACGTTCCCGTGCCAGAGGAACCACTTCACGCGCTCGAGCTGTGTGGCCACCAAGGTGGCGTCGATCGGCGCCCCCTCCTCTTTGTCCCCGGGATCCGTGTCGAGTGAGGCTGCGGCAGGCTCGTGCACCAACCCTTTGGCCAGTTGGCCCATGACGGTGAGCCGCATGGTGATATGAAACCAGTCCAGCCAGTGTTCCGATTCCGGGCTCAGATACATGGGCACTTCTCAGACATCGTCCGCGCCATCCGAGAGGAATGTCACTTGCTGGTTGGTCTGGAGGCCCTGCGACTTCAGCAGCTCAAAGAGCCGCCGCTTTGGCTTGGTGTCGTAGTTCTGGACGTACGCGAAGACCTTGCCCGTGCCGTCTGCCGGCAGGCTCTTTCCTGCGATCACCTCGAACCAGCCCTCGTGGCGGGAAGGCTGATCCTTCGCATGGACGAAGCCCCCATCCAGTCCGACTGTCAACGGCGGCCCCGGGGGCGGGATCGCGTCCCAGTCGCGCTGATACCCGTCGAGGAACTGGCTCTTCTCGACGCCAAGTTCCGCATCCAGGCGGGCGGCCACGCGGTCAAGGGTGCGGTGGAGGCTGGCCACGTTGATCATGCCGCCCAGGG
>Ga0182027_10003834_pt1 | contig 23586 bp, 18 predicted proteins | sample 712E1DmetaG_FD_121300 | JGI IMG/M metagenome (GOLD analysis project Ga0182027, IMG submission 121300) | Permafrost microbial communities from Stordalen Mire, Sweden - 712E1D metaG (Illumina Assembly) | ecosystem: Environmental > Terrestrial > Soil > Wetlands > Permafrost | place: Sweden... | reverse complement strand
TGTTACGTAATCCCTTAGCATGAGACCACCTGAACCAAGTCCGAAAGAAGCCATCAATTATTATGGCCCGAAACCTTCCGAAAGCATTGAAAACAGGGAAACCAAGCGTTCTCCCGGGTACCGTGCCAATAGTGCCCGGAAACTTTACTTCGAAGCAAAATCATCTGCTTCTGTAGAGTTTCCTTATTGGTATACCCGCAGGTGGGAAGAACTGGAAGGAGAAATTCCAATCGTTCGCAGGGGAGAAGCAATGAAATCGGGTTTTGAACACCTGACCCCGGTGATTTATCCCGGCGAATTGCTCGTTATGGGAAAAGCCGCATACCTGAGGGGTTCTTACCCTATGCCCTGGCTCTCTGAGGCTTTCTTTATGGCTGTTGAAGATAAACTTTACAAGGAAGCCATGGAATCCGGGAAACTTACCGCCGACAGTTTCACAACGATTGGAAAAGGAGGAGGTAACGTCATAAGAAGCAGCGGGAATGTGATCTCAATTGCGGGTAAATTCGGTCTCAGAAAGGAAGAATTACCGGTCCTGATGGAGGTTGCAAAAAAATGGAAAGATAAATCGGTGGACGATATCGGCCATAAATACGAACAGCTGGTTCCGGGATATAAAGAGAAAGAAGCACTTATGCGTTCGGTGATCTGCATGTTCGATTCGGGTTATACTCTTCCTCAGGGACGCGAAGTCATCAATTTTTATTATCCCCTGCAATATGGAATCGACGGGATCATTCGAATTTGCGAGGAGGGGATTGCAGAAACTGCCGGCACGCCCGACATGGATCGTATCTACTTTTTCCAGGCAGTGATCCTGATGTTACAGGGATTGCAAAGCTGGATCCGCAATCATGCCGAAGAAGCAAGATTCCTGTCCTCTCTCGAAAAAGACGAAAAGCAGAAACTGGAATACGATGAAATCGCCGGGCGGCTTGAATGGCTTTCTACCAATCGTCCCCGCAGCTTTCATGACGCAATGCAGATGATATGGATCTTCCAGACCGCAGTATTGAACGAAGATGCCATTTCGGGCCTCTCTCCGGGTCGGGTCGGCCAGGTATTATATCCTTACTGGAAAAGGGATATGGAAAAAGGCATCATTGACCGTGAAAAGACACTTGATTTACTGGAATGCATGCGGATCAAATTTACTGAGATCGATTGTTTTGCTTCGATGGGTGTTGTAGGTGGAGTTCTTTCGGGAAATACCTTCAACAACCTTTGTATCGGCGGTTTGAAAAAGGATGGAACCCAGGCAGCCAATGAACTTGAGATGTTAATCCTGGAGGCCGGGATCACCTGTGATACACCTCAACCTACCCTTTCCCTCCTCTATGATGAAAAACTCCCGGAAGAATTTCTGTTAAAAGGAATTGAATGTACGAAGATCGGGACCGGCTATCCTGCATGGGTCAACAACCAGGTTGCTATGGAATTCCTGCTCAACAATTACGGGCACGAAGGCATGCAGTCAGAGGAAGCCCGTGCCTGGTCGATCGGCGGATGTCTTGAAACTTCGCCCGGAAGCTGGATGCCACTCGAACTCGATGGTGAAATCCATTGGATTCCCGGTGGTTCTGCCCCGGCAACCAGCGTTGGCGTCCACTTTCTTTCCCTGCCCAAATTACTGGAAGTCACCCTTTTCGACGGTCTCGACATGCGCAGCGGTGGACGGGTCTTCCCTTCCCATGGATATGCGCTGGAGTCTTATGAAGAACTCTGGAGTGCACTCAAAGATTATTTTCATCGTGCCGTTCATGTTCTTACCCTTACCAACAATATCCAGCACGATGCCTGGCGGAAGATCTCTCCATCGCTGGTGAATTCGATGCTTAAGCCGGATTGCCTGAAGAAAGGCAAGGATATCGGACAGATGGGAAGCCGGTTTAACTCGACCTTCAATGTGGAATCCTGCGGAACGGCAAACCTCGTGAATTCACTGGCATCCCTGAAGAAAAATGTGTATGATGATCATAAATATTCCCTGGCTGAATTCCGGAATGCCATCCTTGCGAATTTCGGATTTAAGACAGCCCAGGAAACCGGTTCTTATTCACTGATCGACCAGGTAGCAACGGAAGAGTACCATAAATGGAAAAAGATCCACAAAGCGGGACTCGATGCACCCAAGTTCGGAAATGATGATGAATATGTTGACCGGATCATGGCCGACTGGGAAAACTGGTTTTGTAGCATGACCCATGAATTCCGGTCACTGTACGATCAACCGCTTTACGCCTGCCAGATCTCAGTTTCCACTCATGGACCGATGGGAGCAGTAACCCTGGCATCGCCCGACGGACGGCTTTGCGGAACCACGTTTTCAGATGGTTCTATGTCGGCTTTCCCCGGAACGGATAAAAATGGTCCCTATGCCTTATTTGAATCTGCCTCCTGCTGGAACCATTCTCTTTCGCAGAACTCCCAGATGAACATGAAGATCCATCCTTCTGTCGTAAAAGGAAGAGAAGGATCCCGGAAGTTTCTTGAACTGATCCGGGCCTATATGCGGAAAGGAGGATTTCATGTCCAGTTCAATATCGTTGATTCGAGGATGCTGAAAGAAGCCCAGGCCGAACCGGATAAATTCAGGAGCCTCCTCGTAAGGGTTGCAGGTTTTACCCAGTATTGGGTCGAACTCGGGAAACAGATCCAGGATGAAGTAATCTCACGAACAGAATATGAAGAATTGTAATATCCGCGGAAACCATGGAAAATAATTGTAAAGATTGCAAATATTACCTTCCTGTGGATGTTTTTAAAGGCATCTGCAAGATCGAAAAGACCAATATTGGCCCGGATGACCTGTCATGTATTCAATTTGAACGGTTGCCTAAATGTAAGTTTTGCCGGAAATACAAGGCTGAAAAGGAGTTCCTGGGAAGCTGCCTCGGGGAAACCATCGCTTACCCTGATATGAATGCTTCCAAATGTGCCGGATTTGAATGGTTTTAGCAAAACTGACCGACGGTTATCTTTTCGACATCCAGGGTTTTTCAATTCATGACGGACCCGGATGCAGAACATTAATTTTCCTGAAAGGATGTTCATTGCAATGCAGTTGGTGTTCCAATCCTGAAGGCCTGCATGTCTTCCCTGAACCTCTTTACAATTCATCAAAATGCATTTTCGATAACCTCTGCATTGAAGCTTGTTCCAAACAGGCCATCACAGCTATCGAACATGATCTTCATTTTGACAACAACCTTTGCAGTGATTGTGTTACCTACGAATGCGCTCAGGCCTGTTGTACCGGTGCCCTGAAAATCGGAGGATACAAGATCACGGCAGACGAATTAATGAAAAAAATTCAGCGTGACCGCCAGTATTGGGGAAGCGTAGGAGGCATAACGCTTACCGGAGGAGAACCTTTTCTGCAACCACTTTTTGTTAAAGCACTATTACAACGGTGCTACCAATCCTACATTCATACTGCAGTTGAGACCTGCGGTAATGTTGCCTGGAAGAACATTGAACCTGCCCTGGAATACCTTGACTGGATCTTCTACGACCTCAAGCAAATGGATGACACCAGGCATTTTGCGATGACCAGTTCAGGTAACAGGATGATCCTGGAAAATGCCCGGACGCTTGCAGCGAAATTTACCGGCAGGTTGGTTTTCCGGATGCCTGTGATTCCAGGGTACAACGATGATGAAGAACATATCCGCCAGTTATCCGCGTTTCTGAATTCCATCGGGAAAGATGAAATCAACATTCTGCCTTTGCATCACATGGGAAGAGAAAAATATAATCTACTTGGGAAGAGCTATTATACAGCGGATTTCACTTCCCCGCGTAAAGAATCCCTTTCTTATATTCAGTCGGTGTTCAGGGATCACAAGATAAACTGTTACATCGGCAGTGATACACCTTTTTGACCTTGCTTTACGAGATTTGAAAAACACGAAATGTCTTAATACTTAACTTCTCACCTTTCGCCATTCATTTCTCCTCCTGTCCCGTTTTCTGAGGAAATGTTTATAAATTCGCATAAATATCTGTTTCTGCAAAATAAAAAGGTTGCACAATTCGCAGAATATTTTCAATTTTGTTAAAAGATTTTTTTTAGCACTTTTTATTCCTGCTAATCATGAAAGATACTCCCATAAATTACGATATTGTCAGCAGGCATATTCGTGAAAGCAATATTCAGAACATTGGCAGGGCTTCCATCCGTGAGATAAAGCGGTTGATCAATAATATTGAAAAAGAAACCGGCGATCAATTTATCAGGATGGAGATGGGTGTACCCGGATTGTGTCCGCCAGAAGTCGGGATCAATGCGGAAATTGAAGCTTTGAAATCGGGGGTGGCTGCAATTTATCCTGACATTGAAGGTATTCCACCGCTGAAAAGGGAAGCGGCACGATTTGTTAAACTATTCCTCGATATTGACGTTGATGAAGCCTGTTGTGTCCCCACGGTTGGGTCTATGCAGGGCGGATTCGCCGCTTTTCTGACTTTGTCGAGAATCAATAAAGAGCGGGATACTACATTGCTGATCGATCCCGGGTTCCCTGTTCATCATCAGCAGCATATCGTACTTGGCCAGAAGTTCGAGTCGTTCGATGTTTATGATTTCCGCGGTGAAAAATTGAGAGATAAGCTTGAATCCTGTTTTTCGAAAGGGAATATTCATTCTGTATTGTATTCAAACCCGAACAATCCATCCTGGATCTGTTTCACGGATCATGAATTAAAGATCATCGGTGACCTGGCCAATAAATATGATGTAGTCATCCTGGAAGATCTTGCTTATTTCGGGATGGATTTCAGGAAAGATTATTCCAAACCGGGTGTTCCTCCTTTCCAGCCCACGGTTGCCAAGTATACGGAAAACTACATCCTGATGATCTCAAGTTCAAAGGCCTTCAGTTATGCCGGTCAGCGGGTATCCTGCATGATCATCTCCAATAAGATCTTTCATTCAAAAATGCCTGATTTGCTGAGGTTTTATACGACCGATATTTTCGGGAGGGCGATGATCTACGGAACCATATACGCATTAAGTGCCGGCACAAGCCATTCTGCGCAATATGCACTGGCTGCGATGTTCAAAGCAGTTAATGACGGCACTTATGACTTTATTGAAGTTGTTAAGGAGTATGGCAAGAAAGCAAAGATCATGAAGAAGTTATTTATTGACAATGGTTTTCATATTGTTTACGACCAGGATGAAGGAGTTCCGATCGCCGACGGATTCTACTTCACTTTTGCCTACCCGGGATATACAGGGGAGCAGCTCCTTGAAGAACTTTTATATTACGGGATCAGCGCCATTGCGCTTTCCATCACCGGGAGCCAGCGTACTGAAGGGATACGGGCCTGTGTTTCCCTTGTGAAGCGGGAACAGTTCCCTGCACTGGAATACCGGTTGAAGAAGTTCCATGAACAGCATTCCTAACAAACGCCTCACCCCCCGTCCCCCTCTCCGGAAGGAGAGGGGGACGGGGGGTGAGGCTAATTAAACCGGTTCTAAATTGATTGTTTTTCCTTAAAAAACCGGGACAGGTTCTCCTTTTATCCGGGAAATTTTCTGTAATTTCGTGCTATTGTTTCCGATAAAATATTTAAATCTCAAAAATTTATGGCAAAAATCAAGGGTGACATCGTAATCAATGTAGAACGATGCAAGGGTTGTGAAGTTTGTATTGCATCTTGCCCTTTTTCCGTGATCGCTATGACCAAGGAAGTGAATGGCAAAGGGTATCACTATGCAGTTAAAGTCAACGATGATTGCACCGGTTGCATGAACTGTGCAATTGTTTGTCCTGATGGCGTTATCACAGTTTACAGGGCAAAAGTAACCACCGAATAAAAAAATCAAAAAATATATCAGAATGGGTGAACTAAGATTAATGAAAGGTAACGAGGCTGTTGCAGAAGCAGCGATCCGTGCCGGATGCGACGGGTATTTCGGATATCCAATCACACCCCAGTCAGAAATAATGGAATACCTGATGGCTAATAAGCCTTACGAAACAACTGGAATGGTTGTGTTACAGGCAGAGAGTGAGACGGCTTCCATAAACATGTTATATGGCGGTGCCGGAACAGGAAAAATGGTTATGACCTCTTCGTCAAGTCCAGGTATCAGCCTTATGCAGGAAGGTATCAGTTACATGGCCGGCGCCGAATTACCGGCATTGATCGTGAATGTTGTCCGGGGTGGTCCCGGTCTTGGCACCATCCAGCCTTCACAGGCAGATTATTTCCAGGCAGTAAAAGGTGGCGGACATGGAGATTACAAGATGATCGTCCTTGCTCCTGCCTCTGTTCAGGAAATGGCTGATTTTGCAAAGCTCGGATTCGAACTTGCGTTTAAATACAGGACCCCCGCGATGATCCTTTCTGATGGAGCCATCGGGCAGATGATGGAAAAAGTGGAATTATTTGATCCTGTCCCACGCAGGACGAAAGCAGAACTTATCGCCCAGTGTCCATGGGCTGCCACCGGGAAACCGAAAACCAGGGATCACATCATCATCACCTCTCTCGACCTTGATCCGGCCGGACAGGAAAGAGTGAACCTGAAGCTCCAGGCGAAGTACAGGCAAATAGAACAGGATGAAGTCCGTTACGAGATGATCTCCTGTGAAGATGCTGAATACATCTTTGTCGCATTCGGACTTTCTGCACGCATCTGCCAGAAATCAATCGATCTTGCCAGGGCCAAAGGAATCAAGGTGGGATTGTTCCGGCCCATTACCCTTTATCCTTTCCCTGTAAAACAGATTGCGGAACTTGCAAAGAAGGTGAAAGGCATGCTGGTGGTTGAGATGAATGCCGGACAAATGATCGAAGATGTAAGACTTGCGGCAGGCTGTTCCCTGAAGATCGAACATTATGGACGCTTTGGCGGTATCATCCCCGCTCCGGATGAAGTGGTAAGAGCTATGGAAAAACAAATAATCGGAGGCTGATATGGAAGAACAATTTGCAAAACTTGATATACGTAAGACCGAAAATATCGTTTACAAAAGAACGGATCTCCTTGTCGACCGGCCCCTCAGCTATTGTCCCGGATGCGGTCATGGGGTCGTTCACAGACTGCTGATGGAAACCCTTGAAGAGATGGGACTACAGGATAAAACGATTGGCGTTTCTCCGGTAGGTTGTTCTGTTCTCGCCTATGATTTCATGAATATCGATATGCTCGGCGCTGCTCATGGAAGAGCTCCCGCCCTGGCAACTGCCATCAAAAGAATGTGGCCTGACCGTTTTGTTTTCACCTACCAGGGTGACGGTGACCTGGCTGCTATCGGCACCGCTGAAACCATTCATGCATGCAACCGTGGTGAGAATTTTACAATAATCTTTATCAACAACGGGATATATGGGATGACCGGAGGACAAATGGCTCCGACAACGTTACCCAACATGCGCACATCGACATCTCCCTATGGAAGAGATACCGGTATCATGGGATTCCCTATGAAGATGACTGAACTGGTAGCCCAGCTTCCGGGTACTTATTATGTGACCCGCCAGGCAGTACATACTCCATCGGCTGTGCGCAAGACAAAAAAAGCACTTCGGAAAGCTTTCGAGAACCAGAAGAACAACACTGGAATTTCTTTTATCGAAGTGGTTTCCAACTGTAACTCCGGATGGAAAATGACACCTGTGCAATCCAACAAATGGATGGAAGAAAATATGTTTCCTTTCTTTCCTTTAGGCGATATCAAGGTCGACGGTGTTCTTGTCACACCAAAAGCTGAAACCGTTAAAGAATAAATTTCACAATTTCACAATTTAAATTATGACTGAAGAAATAATCATTGCAGGATTTGGTGGGCAAGGGGTATTATCGATGGGAAAGATACTTGCTTATTCAGGAGTAATGCAGAACAAGGAGGTCAGCTGGATGCCTTCCTACGGCCCTGAAATGAGAGGTGGCACAGCGAATGTTACCGTCATCGTGAGTGATGAGAGGATCAGTTCGCCGATTTTGAATGCCTTTGACACGGCAATCATTCTCAACCAGCAATCGATGGACAAATTCGAGAAAGCCGTCAAACCCGGAGGTCTGCTTATTTATGACCCGAATGGCATTACCCGTCATCCTTCCCGCAAGGATATCAATATTTATTCTATCGATGCAGCAGACGAAGCGGGGAAACTGGGTCTTTCGAAAGTTTTCAACATGATCGTTCTGGGCGGTTTCCTTAAACTAAAACCGCTGGTTGCACCCGAATTCATCCATAAAGGACTTGAAAAATCCTTGCCTTCACGGCACCATAATATGATCCCGGATAACGAAAAAGCCATCGAAATCGGGAAGGGATTGCTGAAGCCCCTGAATGTATTGAATTAACCGATGGAATTATCGCATCAGGAATTGTTTGATTTCCTCGAAGCAAAATACGAGCAATACAACCGCCCTGAATTTATTGAGACCGACCCGATCTCGGTTCCTCACCATTTCACCCGGAAAGAGGACATCGAGATCGCTGCTTTTCTTACGGCAACAATCTCCTGGGGAAATCGCCAGAGTATCGTGAAAGATGCGGATAAACTTCTCAGACTGATGGAGTTTTCCCCTTATGAATTCATTCTTCATTCAGGCCGGAACGAAACCAAACGTTTCGAATCTTTTTATCATCGTACCTTTAATGGAAGGGATTGCATCTTCTTCCTTGAATCCTTAAAAAATATTTATCAGAATCATGAAGGGCTTGAGTCTCTTTTTCTTCCGGATGAAATAACCGGGATCAAAGGAGCCTTGTGCCGCTTCCGGTCAACATTTCTGGAAACTGATCATCCTCACAGGTCGGAAAAACACATTGCAGATCCTTGCAGGGGCGCTTCGGCCAAGCGGTTACTGATGTTCCTCCGGTGGATGGTACGAAACGACCAAAGAGGTGTCGACTTTGGTCTATGGAAAAAAATTCCTCCTTCGATGCTGATGTGCCCGTTGGATATTCACAGTGGAAATGTGGCACGGAAACTCGGGTTACTGATCCGTAAACAGAACGACTGGAAAGCTGTTGAAGAACTGACAGCCAACCTGCGACAATTTGATGCGGAAGATCCGGTCAAATATGATTTTGCATTATTCGGACTGGGGGTTTTTGAGAAATGGCGAAATAGCGACATGGCGAAACCTGCCTGCCGGTAAGCAAGTAGCGAAATTAAAAAAGCAGTTCGCGTGCAGGGTTCGATTTTGTTTCAGAAATTTAATTTAGATTTGTTTTAAATAACAAAAATTATCATTATATTTGCAACATTAATTTTTAAATTACAGATTAAATCAAATTATAAACAAATGAAAACTATCATTTTATTTTTAAGTCTTTTTACCATGACAACCCTGGCAAATGCACAAAACGTCAAATCGTTTTACGATTTCAAAACTACCACTATCGACGGGCAGCCCTTTGATCTTTCCTCACTGAGAGGAAAAAAAGTACTGGTTGTCAATACGGCATCCAAATGCGGCAACACTCCGCAATATGCACAGCTTGAACAACTTTATCAAAAATACGGAGGAGCCAAATTTACCATCATTGGGTTTCCTGCAAATAACTTTCTCTCCCAGGAACCCGGCACCAATGCACAGATCAGGGAATTCTGCACGAAAAATTATGGAGTTACTTTCCTGATGATGTCGAAGATTTCCGTGAAGGGCAAGGATCAGGATCCGATTTATCAATGGCTGACCTCTAAAGAAGAAAATGGAGTCATGGATGCCCCGGTGAAATGGAATTTTCAAAAATTCATGATCGATGAGAAGGGACATTTTGTGGGAATGGTTGCACCAGGAACAACACCGATGACGAAGGAGATTGTTGACTGGATAGAAGGGAAGAATTAATGCAGCCTGCCTGCCGCAGGCAGGGAATGCAGGAATGCAGGAATACGGGAATGCGGGAATGAAATGTGAGAAAAAACTTTGAACCTGGAACCTGGAACCTTGAATTTTAAACAATAGGGAAGATATTTAAAGAAAAATTGAATATGAAGAAATATCGTTGTGTGGTTTGTGGCCATGTGTATGATGAATCTGAGGGAGACCTCATTCGCGGATTTCCCCCGGGAACGAAGTTTGAAGATCTTCCGGATGACTGGACCTGCCCGGTTTGCGGAGTGGGAAAAGAGGAATATGTCGAGATTGAAGAATGATTGAGATGTTGGATTTTCCTGTTATCTTTGATCAAAATTTACAACTATGGAAAAAAGTATAAAAGGAACACGGACTGAAAAGAATTTGTTGAAAGCCTTTGCAGGGGAATCGCAGGCAAAAAACCGTTACACCTTCTTCGCCAAGCAGGCACAGAAGGATGGATATGAACAAATCGCTGCCCTTTTTGCAGAAACTGCGCTAAATGAAGAAGAGCATGGAAAATTATTCTTCAAATGCCTTGAAGGCGGGCCGGTTGAGATAACGGCAACCTATCCTGCGGGAAAAATAGGCACGACTGCAGAGAACCTGGCTGCCGGTGCTGCGGGAGAGCATGAAGAATGGACCGAACTATACCCGGAATTCTCCAGGATTGCTGCGGAAGAAGGGTTTCCGAAAGTGGCAATGCTTTTCAAACTGATCACCAATATCGAAAATGATCATGAAAAAAGATTCCTTAAATTGCTGAAAAACCTGGAGGAAAACCAGGTATTTGAAAAAGGTGAAAAGGTATTCTGGTTCTGTCGCAAATGCGGACATGTTCATTTCGGAACCAAAGCTCTGAATAATTGCCCGGTTTGCAGTCATCCCATGTCCTACTTTGAGTTGAAGAAAGAAAACTACTAAATCTCACAACACGGAGAAAACCCACAAAATAAGGTCGCTGAGTAATTCCGCGTTAACCGGTAAGGCGATTGTGCTGAGGGATTACCAGATTGCCTGTGAGAGCCGGCAGGCCAGTTTGCTGGGCAGAAGGGAAGTCCTCAACGGAAAAGCCAAATTCGGAATTTTCGGAGATGGCAAAGAGGTGGCACAGATCGCGATGGCGAAGGTCTTCAGGGAAGGCGACTGGCGATCGGGATATTATCGTGACCAGACATTCATGCTTGCATCCGGGATGTTCACCCTGGAAGAATTTTTTGCACAGCTTTATGGCGATACGGATTTAAAAGCCAACCCTGGTACCGGGGGTCGGTTAATGAATAACCATTTTGCCACCCGTTCCCTGGATCAGGAAGGGAAATGGAAAGATCTGACAAAACAGAAGAATTCATCTGCCGACATCTCCCCTACTGCCGGCCAGATGCCCCGTTTGCTGGGACTTGCATTGGCTTCCAAATTATTCAGGAACAACCCCGGGCTCAAATCCTGTTCAGGGTTTTCAAATAACGGAGATGAAGTGGCTTTCGGAACCATTGGCGAGGCCAGCACCTCGGAGGGCCATTTTTTTGAGACACTCAATGCCGCAGGGGTATTGCAGGTTCCCATGGCGATTTCGGTCTGGGACGATGGATGGGGAATCTCCGTTCCCAAGAAATATCAAACTACCAAAGAAAACATTTCCGAACTTTTAAAAGGATTTGAACAAAAGGAAAATGAGCCCGGCTTCCATATTTTCCATGAAAACGGATGGGATTATCCGGCTCTTTGCAGGATGTATGAAGAAGGTATCAGCCTTTGCCGGAAAAACCATGTTCCTATACTGTTTCACGTCACCGGCCTCACGCAGCCCCAGGGTCATTCCACTTCCGGATCGCAGGAAAGATATAAGACGAAAGAACAGCTTGATTGGGAAAAGGAATTCGATTGTATTGTACAGTTTCGAAAATGGATCCTGGAAAATGAGATTGCCGGTACCGTTGAACTGGATGAAAATGAAGCTGCTGCGGTAAAAACGGTAAAAGCCGCAAGAGACAAAGCATGGAAAAACTTTCAGGTTCCGATCAAACAGGAACGGGAACTTCTCATCCGGACAGTGACAACAACGCATTGCCCTTGTAAAAAGCAGGAACGTATTGATAAAATCATAGAAGACCTTCAGAAGATCACCGAACCCATCCGGAAGGATATCATTTCGTCCGGAAAAAAGATCCTGCGGAATGTTTGTACGACCTGCAGCCTGAAGAAACCCATGAAGGCCGATCTCTCCGGGTGGCTAGAAGATCAGCTGAACCTCAATGCCGAACGTTATAGTTCACACCTGTACAGCAACTCGGAAAAAAACGCCTTGAATGTGGTGGGGATTCTTCCGGACATTCGGTATGATTCCCGCGTAGTTACAGGTCGTGAAGTATTGCAGGCCAATTTTGATCATATTTTTGCCACGAATCCTTATGCATTGATCTTCGGCGAAGATGTAGGTAAGATCGGAGGCGTTAACCAGACGCTCGAAGGATTACAGGCCAGATATGGCGATCTCAGGATCACTGATACCGGGATCAGGGAAGCAACGATCATCGGACAAGGGATCGGGCTTGCCATGCGGGGTCTCAGACCGATCGCCGAGATCCAGTATTTTGAATACCTTCTTTATGGTTTGCAGGTCCTCAGTGATGACCTTGCAACGCTTCAATACCGTACCAAAGGAGGCCAGAAAGCACCGCTGATCATCAGTACACGCGGTCACCGCCTGGAAGGGATCTGGCATTCGGGATCACCGTTAAGCATGGTCATCAACTCGATACGCGGCATCTACGTGCTGGTCCCGAGAAACATGACACAGGCAGCCGGATTCTACAACACCATGCTGGCTTCCGATGATCCGGCCTTGATCATAGAACCTTTGAACGGCTACCGGCTTAAGGAGAAAATGCCGGTAAACATAGGGGAATACAGAATCCCCATTGGCATCCCGGAAAAACTTACCAAAGGAACTGATATCACTGTTGTCACCTATGGTGCATGTGTCAGGATCGCCCTGGAGGCTGTTCATCAACTGCAGGATTTCGGAATTTCGGTCGAACTTATCGATGTACAATCCTTGCTTCCTTTCGACCGTAATCAAACTATTCTTGAATCCCTGAAAAAAACAAACAAGATCGTGTTTTTTGATGAAGATGTTCCGGGAGGAGCTACCGCATATATGATCCAAAGAGTGCTGGAAGAACAGGGTGGTTTCCGTTATCTGGATGCAGAACCCCGGACACTTACGGCCAACGACCACCGACCTGCCTACAGCACCGACGGCGATTATTTTTCCAATCCCAATGCGGAAGATGTGTTTGATCTTGTTTATGAAATGATGCACAATTACAGTCCTGCGAGATTTCCAACGCTTTATTAAGACCATGACATTTCAGGCTGTTATCACGGAAGACGGATCCACAACGTTGTTCATTCCCGAGTTGAATGAGCATTACCATTCCATCCATGGAGCCGTGCAGGAATCCATGCATATCTTTATCCGTGAAGGTTACACGCAGATAAGGAATTTTCCTGCACATATTTTTGAAGCCGGCTTCGGAACAGGGTTAAATGCATTCCTCACTTTCCTGGTTTCGGAAAGAGAAGGAAAGTCTATCCATTATACAGCGATTGAGAAATACCCTCTTGAAGATCAGTTTGTCCGTCAGCTGAATTATCCGGAGATGACGGATCCTGCAAAAGCCGGAGTTTTTCATGCCCTCCATGATGCTTCGTGGGACCAGGATATCCGGATATCTGAATATTTCACCCTTCATAAAATGAAAGGTGACCTGCTTGAGGTTCAGTTGCCGGATACGTCTTATGATCTTGTTTTTTTTGATGCTTTCGGACCGGATAAGCAACCTGAATTGTGGACAGAAGAAATCTTCCGGATGCTTTATCAATCTATGAATGAAGGCGCCAGTCTCGTTACTTTTTCAGTAAAAGGATCGGTGAAAAGGGCGTTGAAAGCTGCTGGTTTCAGCCTGGAGAAACTGCCCGGCCCCCCGGGGAAAAGAGAAATGACAAGGGCAACAAAAAGGATTTAATTTTCCTTCAGGATATACTCATCATATTCAATCTCAAACCTTAGTTTATGTCTCGACTCCTCCAATGCCAGGGTAAGAAACAATCCTTTCATAAACGGATCTGTGACTTGTTCCGACAGGAATGAATAGAGCTGGAAAGCTTTCTTCTCTTTTTTCATCGCCAGGATAAGTGCATCAGCATAAGGCATATCAGGTTTTGGCGCGATATCCACGAGGTAATCGGCGATCTTCATATCCCTGACCTTTTCTCCTGACAATATCAGGGTCTTCTCTTCCTTAATACCCAGTAACCGTGATTTATGCTTCATCTCTTCCCCGGCAAACTCCTGGAACACTTTTTTAATCTGCTCATTCTTCGACCTTGCAGCAAGATCCGAATAAAAATCCACTGCTTCCTGTTCTGCCCTGATTGCAAAATCCAGGATCTCTTCAACACTGTTAAATTCTTTCATATTTTTGTTTGTTTTTGAAACTTTTTCTTTAACCCTATCCCCTCTCCCCCCTCAGGGGATGTCTAAAAAGTATACCTTTTATTTCTCGCATAGGCTCGCTGATGAATCGCAGAGTTACGCTGAAGATGATATCATGTATGTTAACTTTGCGTGACTCTGCGTATAACTCTGCGAAACTTTGCGTGAAACTTCCATGTTTCTACTTTTTAGTCAACATTACTTGGGGTGAGGTGTATTAAAAATTCCGGAGTTCACCTCTCTGCGAATGCATTTTCAAATTCTTCCTCAAAACGCTTCACTACCGCATCGCATCCATGATCAAAGATACGGTTGAAATCATCGTTATCGGTCACATGGAATGAAAGTTTTGAATGATCCTTATTCTGTGGTAACAGGGAGATAAATTCCATAAACACCTCTTTCGAAGAGGACAGTCCGGCAAATCCGAATTTCTTTAGCAGTCCCGCCAGTTGTCCGGAATTCGTCATTTCCGTTTTCGGATTCATGGGAGCATCAAATTCCTGGATCACCTTCTGCGCATTGGTATAACTTCCTCCTGACTCGGCCGGGAAGGATGCAGGCATTACCAGGTCGGCTTCTGCAGCGGTAGGGGTCATGAAATAATCCTGAACCATAACGAAATCTGCATTCCGAATCCATTCTTTCGGTTCCTCACCGATAGCACATCCAACGGGATCTTCACCGAAAATAAAAAGGTTGCGGATCGCCTTACCTGAAATCAGTTTCAGCATATCCGGAATGGCTTCAGGGAGTGTTTTTGTTTCCCATTTCTCTTCCAGCAATTTAATGAAAACCGGGTCTTTCATGGATTGTCCGCCCGGACCTGAATCCGGTGTGATTCCCATATCAAACAAACCCTGTGAATTATTTTTTTCTTTCAGAGAGATGATACCGTTGGCGGTCTTTCCCAGTTTCCCGGTTATCATCGCAAGGATAAACAATTCCGCTGAGGCTGCCGAGGAAATCTCTTTCTCAGAGAAAATGAGGATTGCATTCATTTGCCGGTTATAATCTTCAGCAAATTGCGCGATCATTTCTTTTCCTGAAATCCCGGATAATTTCACCAGCAAGTCGTAGTCTTCATTTAGTAAAGTTGTCTTGTAATCTTCAAATCCTTCCGTCCGGTCATCCAGGAACAGTCTATTTTCCAGGCCGTTGGCGAGCAGGTAATGATTGACAGCCTTAATAAAATGGTAGTATGATCCTATTTTCACAATCTCATCTACCTTGTGTTCCATTGAGTTTTCTTCTTTCACTGTAATCAATGAAACCGGGATCTTTTTTCGATAGTGCACATTCTGCACCAGGAATCCTGTCACTGCATGATCCTTATTGATTTCTGTACCCAGGAGGAAGATCTTGCTTGCCTCCTTGAGTTTTTCCATTGGGACGTTGAACTCACAGTTCGACCGGTAAGCATCTCCCCTTCCCAAATAATGGAAACTGGAGATGTTGTTCGTTTTTGCAGCAGCCCTTGCCAGTTTCTGGACCAGGTACATCTCTTCGTTCAAGAGACGGGCACCGGCAAAGAAAGCATTTTCATCCGGATTGACCGATGTGATTTTTTCTTTAATCAGGGAAAAAGCTTTTTCGAAACTGATGGAATGGAATTCACCGTTTCCTTTCAACATCGGTTGGGTGATGCGTGCCGGATCGTTCAGGTATTGATATCCGAATTTCGGATACTTACAAAGGCTTCCGTCGTGATTAACCAGGCCTTTATCTCCGGTCACTTTCATCACAAAACCGTTTCGGTGGTTCAGGATGATGGAACATCCCACCGAGCAATAGTTGCAGATGGTTTTTGCTTCCTCTGTTTTTACCGGACCAGGTTTGAAAAGCACATTTTCGGTCATGGCGCCGGTGGGGCAGGTAGAAAGGCACATTCCACAGGATTCGCAGAAAGTATCCTGGAGTGCATCGCCCATGCTGGGTGCAACAAATGTATCAAAGCCCCTGTTGATGAACCCCAAAGCGTTGGCACCCACCACTTCGCGGCAGATACGGATACAACGTCCGCAAAGGATACATTTATTGTTATCGATTTCGATGTAGGGATGCCGGAAATCCACATTGTATTCTTTGAATTCGCCGGTAAACCCTTTCTGGTTGGCATTATAGATGGTTGAATATTTCTGAAGGTCGCAATCGAGGAATGCCACACAACCACATTCCAGGCAGCGTTGGGTTTCCTGGTTGGCAATGGTTTCCGATTCATAACCCAGTTCCACTTCATTGAAATTGAACCTTTGATCCGGTGCCAGGGTGGGCATTTCCTCCCGGAGTTGTTTACCGAACCGGTCAATGTAATCCTGAGGTACCTGTTTCCTGAAACTGCTTCTACTGCTGGTAAAGGGTTTTTTCGAGGGTTCGATGGGTAAATTCATCAGGTATTGGTGAGCGCTGGTAGAAGCAATTTTAGCCTGTGCGATGGCTTCGATAATGGTGGCAGGTCCGGTAACACCGTCGCCGGCTGCAAATACCGAAGGGATCCCGGTTTGTAGTGTATCTTTTCTTGCATCGATATCGCCCCATTTATTGATCTGAAGACTTCCGCCTTCAGCAAATGCATTGATATCGCCGATAAAATTCACATCGGTTTTTTGCCCGATGGCGGCAAGTGCATAATCGACTTCTATGGTGAAGTCTGATCCTTCAACCGGGATCGGGCGTCTTCTGCCGGAGGCATCAGGTTCACCCAGTTCCATCCGGATACAGGTGATGGATTTGAGTTTCCCATCTGCATCCTTATTCACTTTATTGGGTAACGTAAGGAACATATATTCCACGCCTTCCAGTTTTGATTCATGGATCTCAATGGGGTTTGCCGGCATTTCCTTTTCTGTCCTCCGATAGATCACATAAACCTTTTTCGCTTTGCAACGGATTGAAGTCCGGCAGCAATCCATAGCTGTATTTCCTCCCCCGATCACAGCGATGGTCTTGCCCGTGAAATCATACCGCTGGCCTGTTGCTTCCATGTTCCGGAGAAAATCAATTCCCGAAAAAACATTTTCCGCATCATCTCCTTCGCAGCCGATCCCTGTCCCGCGCTGTGAGCCAATGGTCAGGATGGTAGCCTGGTATTTTTCTTTCAGTTCTTTATAACTAAAATTCCCTCCGAGTTTTTTATTATAATGGATATTCACTCCAAGATCAGTGATATTCTTTACTTCCTGATCCACGATATCGTTCGGAAGGCGGTACTCGGGAATCCCATATCGCAGCCAGCCACCGGATTTTTCGGAGGCTTCAAAAATGTCAGCCTGGTGTCCCTGGATCTGGAGGAAATAAGCGGCAGATAAGCCTCCCGGGCCTGCCCCGATAATGGCGACTTTCTTGCCGGTGGAGGGTTTTACTTCCGGTACAAATTTAGTTTCAGATTGAAGGTCGATGTCCGAAGCAAAGCGTTTCAGGTAATCGATGCCAACCGGTGCATTTTCGCCAAGCAGGTTCCTGCGGCATTCTGCTTCACATGGACGAACACATACACGTCCGCAGATGGCCGGAAGAGGGTTTGTTTCCTTGATCAGGGCAACAGCATCGTTGTAAAGACCTTTTTCAATAAGCGAAATATAACCCTGGACATCTACTCCTGCCGGACAAGTCTGCTTGCAGGGCCCGATACAATCGGCGTAATGGTTGGAAAGCATGAGTTCCAGCGCCATTTTCCTTGACTTGCGAATGCCTTCGTTGTCGGTAATGATCTTCATTCCCTCGGTGATCTTCGTGGAGCAGGCTGGCTGATGGCCACGCATGCCTTCCACTTCCACCACACAAACATAGCAGGAAGTGAAAGGTTCCAGGCGGTCGTCGTTACAAAGAGTAGGTATTTCGATATTGTTTCGTCGGGAGAGTTCAAGGATAGTTTCACCGGGGATCCCTTTTACAATCTTGCCATCGAGTATGATGTTAAAGAAATTTTCTGTCATCATCGGAAAGTATTACAGGTTTTGTTTGATATTTTAAATTATCAGGATAAAACGATTGCTTCGAATTTGCACTTTGAGAAGCAAACGCCGCATTGAGTGCATATATCCTGGTTGATGAAATGAGGCTGTTTTCGTTCGCCTGTTATGGCTTTTACCGGGCAATTCTTCAGGCAGACCAGACAACCGGTGCATTTCTCGGGATCGACCGTATAGGTCAGCAACGGCCGGCAGACTTTTGCAGGGCATTTTTTATGGAAGATGTGTGTCTCGTATTCATCGCGGAAATACCGGATTGTTGTGAGTACCGGATTTGGAGCTGTCTGCCCCAGACCGCAAAGCGAATTATCCTTGATCTGGTAAGCCAGCTCTTCAAGTTTTTCAAGATCGCCTTCCACGCCTTTGCCGTCGGTGATTCTTTCGAGGATCTCCAGCATACGCATGGTTCCCATACGGCAGAAAGTACATTTACCGCAAGATTCTTTGCGTGTAAAATCGAGAAAAAACTTTGCTACGTCCACCATGCAGGTGGTTTCATCCATCACCACCATACCGCCCGACCCCATGATGGCCCCGGTAGCATTCACCGAGTCATAATCCACGATGGTATCGGCAAGATATTCGGGGATACAGCCGCCGGAAGGTCCTCCCATCTGGACAGCCTTGAATTTTTTATCTTTCTTGATCCCTCCGCCCAGTTTGAAGATTACATCCCGGATGGTCATACCCATGGGCACCTCCACCAGTCCTGAATGACTTACCTTGCCTGCAAGAGCGAAGACCTTGGTTCCTTTGCTCTTTTCGGTTCCATAGGCAGCAAAAGCTTCAGCACCGTTCAGGATGATCCAGGGAATATTGGCAAAAGTTTCAACATTGTTGATGTTGGTAGGTTTTTTCCACAAACCTGATGCAGCGGGGAATGGTGGACGTTTGCGGGGCATCCCGCGCTCGCCTTCCACCGATGCTATCAGGGCTGTTTCTTCGCCGCAGACAAATGCGCCGGCTCCTTCTTTGATGTAAATATCAAAATCAAATCCTTCAATCCCGAAGATGTTCTTCCCCAGGTAACCTTTATCCCTGGCCTGTTCCAGGGCAATATTGAGTCTTTTGATAGCCAATGGGTATTCAGCACGGCAATAGATCACACCTTGAGTTGCCTCGATGGCATAGGCTGCAACGATCATCCCTTCCAGCACTGAATGGGGATCGCCTTCCAGGACAGACCGGTCCATGAATGCACCAGGATCGCCTTCATCTGCATTACAAATCACATATTTTTCAGCTGATTTATTTGCATTGGCGAATTTCCATTTCAAACCGGTAGGGAAACCTCCGCCACCACGGCCACGGATTCCGGAATCGAGGATCGTCTGAATAACTTCCATCCTGGGTATTTTCCCATCAGCGATCTTCCCGATAGCTTTGTAACCCTGGCGATTTTCATATTCTTCAATCGATTCCGGGTCCATATAGCCGCAATTCCGGAGTACTATTTTCACCTGGGATTCGAGAAAATTGTTCTCAGGTGCATCGAAAAGATCGCTGTAAACAATGTAATCGCGGATCGGTTCTTTCTGGTTAATATGTTTTTCGATCACCTCAATGGCACGACCTTCCGTAACATCACCGTAAAGATAAGTCCCCGATTCATCCTTGATCTCTACCAGGGGTTCCCGGTAGCACATGCCGATACAACTGGTCTTTTTAAGGATAAAATCCAGCTTCTCGGTTTCTTTCATGGCTTTGATCTTCTCAAACGTCTTGCCTGCGCCTGCTGCTATTCCACAGCTTCCAAGCCCGACAGTAACAGTAGTTGTTGTCATAGTATCTCGGTAGAAGGATTGATATTTTATGGTACAATAATAGAACACATTCAGTGTTCATCGGTACATTTTCATTTTTTGCAATTTCGCCATTTCGCTATTTCGCCTTTCGCTATTTGTTAGTTGCTCTCACTGATCCGGATATTCTTAACGATTTTCGTAGCTTCATTACCGGTCAGTTTGCCATAGGCCTGGTTACTGATCATCATGACCGGAGCCAGGGAACAGCAACCCAGGCAGGCTACGGATTCCAGGGTATAGAATCGATCTTCGGTGGTTTCTCCATCCCTGATCTTCAGCGCTTCTTCCAGCGCCTCCGAAATTTCTTTCGCATTCTGAACATGGCAGGCGGTTCCATGACACACCTTGATGATATGCTTCCCAACCGGTTTCAGGCGAAACTGGGAATAAAAGGTTGCCACACCGAACATCTCACTCAGGTTCAGCCCGGTTTCACTGGCGATCTTTTCAAATGCCATTCGTGGCAGGTAACCATAGATATCCTGTGTTCCCTGGAGCAAGGGGATCATGTTCCCTTTTTTACCATTGTATTTACGGATCAGGGGATCGATCAGTTCAAGGTTAACCGGATCCGGGTCTGTAGTGTTCTGAACAATTTTAATTCGTGCGATTCGCATAGTAAAGTATTAAGTATTAAGTTTTAAGTACAAATCATCCTTCATTTTCAAAAGTAATGACTGATATCCGTTTTCTTCCATCCATTTTAACGGTGAGGGGTTTATCAAACCTGGCAATTGTAAAATATTGTGTCTTCCGCAGATTCTTCTGTGCCATTAAAATATCGTACCGGATAAAACTTTTTGAGAATTCGGGCTGAACACAGAAATACCCGACATTCATAGAAGTCACGTTGTGAAAGAAATGCGATCCGGAAGATGCATCCAGCGGAAAACCTTCTATGCTCGTCTCCACGATAACTTTTGCATGGGAGATCTGTGGCCATGTTACCGGCACGCCGATCCAGCGGTCGCGCGTACCCCATCGGCCCGGGCCGATCAGGATATAATTCCGGTTTTCCCGTATCATCTCTGCATTGATCTTATCCATTTCATCGGCCATCTCAATGGTCTTCGATTTATCGAATTTATCCGGTTCAACAAACACTACTTCCCGAATATCATCTATCATCCCATTGCCCATCTCCTTTTCTGAATAAAGCAGAATGTTTTCTTCCCTGATCTTCTGCATATCTACATTATAATCCGTAGCATTACCGATCAAAGGTTTTATCTGAAGTACATAAAATGATGCCTTGTTGTCTTCATCCTTATTCAGATCCACAGCAAATTCGATCTCTACAGGCGAACCCAGTGCTTCTTTTACAACATCCAGGACGACTTCGATGGTCTTAGCAAGCGGAATATAATTGTATTTGAGGATATCTGCAAAATTCACCACCCTGGGTCCTGCAGCGTTCAGACCCGGAATGATACGGTTGTTGTCGAAAGAGAATACAGATGCACAATGTTTCAGGGTTCCATGACGTTCGGCATCATCTACTTCGAGTTTCCGTAAACCTGCTTCTTCTCCTTCCAGGAGATTAACTTCTTCCTTCTTCAGGTCTACGGCATAAAAATAGACCTGTGAACCTTTGCACTGGTCGGCCGGCGAATTGATTTCAAGGTTCGGATACTGTGGTGCAAAACGGTATGCACGTTCTCCTTCCACAACATATCTACCCAGGCCAATGGCTGCAACGGCAAACCCTTCTTCCGGCTTCATATGGGCAAAAGGATAATAATTATAGGATTGGGCGACACCGCTGATGTGCGGATAATAAACATCTTCGTATTGATTTCCCACTACCTCCTGGATGACCACAGCCATCTTCTCCTGTTCAATCTTGTAATTAATGGCTTCTATATATCCTTTGGCAATCTTGGAATAAACCGATGCATACACGAGTTTTATCGCATTCATCAACTGTTCAAGACGGACTTTGGGATCAGGATGGATATTCGGTATGAGATAGGTTTCAAAGATCCCGGCAAAAGGTTGGTTGAGTGAGTCCTCAAAAAGTCCGGATGACCTGATTGCCAGCGGCTTGGTTATGGACTTGATGATCAGTTTGAGTTTCCTGACCAGGGTGTCCGTAAGTTTTCCTTCAAGGAACCATTCTTTGATCTGATTATAATCCTCTTCAAAAACCGCCCGTTCCCGGAGTTTATTCCGGTCAAGAAAATATTCAAATTCATCCGTTCCGATGACGGATGTTTTAGGTGTCCGGATGTTGATATTTGGAATGTGCTGGGAAAAATCGTAATTGTAGATCAGCGTATTGATGAATGCCAGTCCACGACCCTTTCCGCCCAAAGCGCCTTCGGTAAGCGTCAGGATGTTATGTTCATCAGAGATGGCGGATTCCTCGAAAGGAATTACTTTCCCGATATTCTGTTCATTCCTGAAATTCAGGATCACACTGATGAGGTATTCGCGCAGGCTGTCTGGATCCTTGAAATCCGTCACTTTGGCCGGGTTGAGGATCTTGGCTACCTGGATTTCGCCGCGGGCCATGAGCCATAAGGAGAAATGATCTTTCCGTGCATGGTACAACAGTGATTCCTCCGGGATGGTCCGCAGAAGATCTTCAAATTCCTTCAGTGATTTGGCCACGGCGATCTGGCGTCCTTCATTATCGCGGTAAATGAAATTCCCGAACCCCAGGTAATGCGTTATGAAGCTCTTGAAATCGAGCAACAGGGTTTCCGAATTTTTATTGATGAAAGTAGTCTTCAGCTCATACGCCTGGTTGGCATTTTCGTCGCTTGACGACTGCAAAACGATAGGGAGTTCTTTGATCTCTTTCCGGGTCTGTTTCACCAGGCTGAATCCAGCAGTACTGTTAAGTTTACCATCTTTTTTAAATTTCACGTCCGAGATCAGGCAAAGGATGTAATCCTTGTATTTACCGAAGATGTACATAGCCTCTTCATAGGTTGAAGCCAGCAGGATTTTGGGCCGGGCTTTTAACCGGAGGATCCGGTATAGTTCATCGGTCGTGACATCTTCGATAATATGTTTGGTTTGTTCAAGAACGATGTTGTAAAGATTCGGAAGGTACAACGAATAATATTTCGGAGAATCTTCCACGAGCAGGATCACACGCACCATCCCGATATTGGTATCATTCTCAACATTGATCTTGTCCTCCAGGTAATTGATCATGGCGAAGAAGATCTTGGAATCGCCGTTCCACACAAATACGCGGTCGATCCAGGTAAGCTTTTCCGGTTCCGATTCAAACAAGGCAATATCTGTATTGCTGTTCAGCAGTGTGAAGACAGGAATATACTGAAATTTTTCCTTGATCTTTTTGCTCAGTTCAACCGGGAACTGCTTTTCCACTCCCATCATGATGATGACGAGGTCGTAATGTTTGGTTTCAAGTTGTTCAAAAACCTCATCCGATGAAGATACGCCGGTGATGCGGGGCATCGTGCTCAGGCTGAGCTGGTAGAACTCACCCAGCACATGTTC
>Ga0182027_10003833_pt1 | contig 23595 bp, 19 predicted proteins | sample 712E1DmetaG_FD_121300 | JGI IMG/M metagenome (GOLD analysis project Ga0182027, IMG submission 121300) | Permafrost microbial communities from Stordalen Mire, Sweden - 712E1D metaG (Illumina Assembly) | ecosystem: Environmental > Terrestrial > Soil > Wetlands > Permafrost | place: Sweden... | reverse complement strand
TTCTCGCGACCGGTAAGCTCCGGGTGAAATCCAGTTCCCACTTCGAGCAGACTCGCCACCCGACCGTCGATCTCGATGCGTCCCTCGGTGGGTTCCGTAATGCGGCTCAGGATCTTGAGCAGCGTCGACTTGCCAGCCCCATTGCCACCGATGATCCCGACCACGTCTCCTCGTTGAACCTCGAACGAGACCTCGCGAAGCGCCCAGAAAGCCTCGTCCTTGAGGGCCTGGTCAGCATTGGGACCTTTGCCCGCGACTGCCCGCCCAACCGCGCGCAAAGGCCGCGACACCCAGCCGACGATTTCTTCGCGGAGAGCCCGGTACGGCGGGCGCGTCTGATGCTTGATCCAGTATCGCTTGCCCAGGCGGGCTACCTTGATGATGGTGGATGCCATGGCTCAGATCACGTCGGCGAAGCCGCGCTCGGTTCTGCGGAAGAATAGGAATCCGCCGATCGCCATCGCAACGACAATCGCCGCAGCGACGAAAAAGCTCCACCCGAGGAGTGGGCAAGCGCCCCCGAGGAGACACCAGCGGAACCCGTCGATGACCCCCACCATGGGGTTCAGGGCGTAGAGCGGGCGCCACCTGTCGGGAACCACGCTGCTGCTGAAACCCACCGGTGAAACGTAGAGACCAAGCTGCACGATGAAGGGTACAACGAAAATAAAGTCTCGGTACTTCACGTTGAGAGCCGAGATCCACGCGCCCATGCCGGCCGCGCTGAGCAGAGCCATGAGCAAGAACAAGGGTAAGAACACAATCTGCCATCCCGGCGTCACGCTGTAGACAACCATCAGCACCGCCAGCATCGACGCGGAGATACCGAAGTCAACGAGGCTGGTGACCATCGAACTGCCCGGGATGATGAGGCGCGGAAAGTAGACCTTGGTAATCAAGTTCGAGTTCGCGATGAGGCTGCTGCCGCTGTCGCTCAGCCCCGCACTGAAGAGCTGCCACGGCAGCATGCCGCACAAAACCAACACGGGATAGGGCACGCCCCCGGACGGAAACTTTCCCAGCTTGCCGAAGATGACAGTGAAGACGACCGTGCTGACAGCCGGGCGAAGCACCGCCCACGCTATGCCCATCGAGGTCTGCTTGTAGCGGACCGAGAGATCTCGCCAGGCGAGCACATAGAAAAGCTCCCGATACCGCCAAAGGTCCCTGAGGTATTCGCGATCCGCCTTGCCCGGTTCGAGGACTATCTTGGGTTGCATCGGTTGTGAGGTGACGCCACGCTGGTCGGCGTGTGGATGACGCCATCCGAATCGCGATTGGATAGCGGTGCTCTGAGTTGCCGGATGTTACAGCTCGGACCGGGTCGGCGCAAGCTCGTCTGCTTGCGGCAAGTGACCGCACGAACCTGCCGTCGCGCATAGCTTGTCGGCCGCGGCTCGCCGATGCATACTCGCCCCAATTCGCGCGCGCCTAGGCGAGACGGGCCGCGCGACTGGGCCGTTCTCTCGCGTTCAGACCAAAGACCACACGGACAGAAGATGGCGGAAACGCTGGGATCGTTGTGCGACAAGCTGACCGTCGTGAAGCTAAAGCAGTGGCATTCGACCGCGCCCGAGCGGTTGGATAGCCTGCAGGCACAGGCTCAGCAACTCTGCCAAGAAATTGATGACTTCGTCCGGTCTGCCAGTTCGGGGTCCGTGCCCATCAATCGTCTTACCTTCGCATCGAACAAGGTCTACAAGCAGGAAGGCAACTCGATAAGACCCGCCGTGGGAACGATTGGAGAGATGTTCTCTCGCCTCGCGACCGTCAACTGCCAGCTCTGGCATGAGCAAGAGAAGGTCTACGAGTTCGAGAAGGTTCCGCCGGAAAACAAGAACACCGTGGTAAAGCAAATCGCTTTGCTTAACCTCGATCGCACCGAATGCATCGACGCGATCGATCGCATGTTTCGTGATACTTTGGCGGCAAAAGGCTGAACCCCGCAGTCGATCTCCGACCGGATCTTGCCGTCTCTTCCAATCACCAACCTCCCAGAAAGAAAGTCAAAATGCATCTGATCCATCGAACCACATGCCGTGTCTGCGGATCCTCGGCCCTCACGAAGGTCATCGACCTGGGCGAGCAGCATTTGCAGGGTTCCTTCGTCAAACCTGGCGAGCAAGCTCCGCCGATGCGTCGAGTGTCGACGTCGCTTGTGCGGTGCGATCCCATGCGAGACGAGCAGGCGTGCGGTCTGCTTCAGATGGAGTACACCGTTCCTCCCGAGGTCCTCTACTCGACCTATTGGTATCGCTCGGGCACGAACGCCACCATGCGGAACCACCTGGGTGGGATCGCAAAGGAGGCTGCCGCGCTCCTCGACAAGAAGTCAGCGCGGGTTCTCGATATCGGTTGCAACGACGGGACCCTGTTGTCGGGGTTTCCAAAGGGTTTCGTTAAATTCGGAGTTGACCCGTCGGATCTGACACGAGAAGTTCCATCGGACATTACCGTCGTTCGGGAGCTCTTTCCCTCAGAGGAGCTTTTAGCCGCGCTTGGGGGCGAACTGTGCGACATCGTGACCTCGATCGCGATGTTCTACGATCTGGAGAATCCGGTAGCGTTCGCTTCCGCGGTGAAGCAAGTCTTGTCGCCGGATGGCCTGTGGTGTCTCGAGATGTCGTACATGCCATCGATGCTTCGGATGACCAGCTACGACACGATCTGCCACGAGCACCTCGAATATTACAGCTTGGCGGTCATCGAGCACATCCTGCGCAGCGCGGGGCTCAAGCTGGTGAATGTTTCGCTGAATTCGATCAATGGTGGTTCCATTCGCTGCTACGCGACCCACAGTTCCAACCACCGGTACAAGCGGGACGAATTCGCACAGAATATCAAGAGCCTACGCCAGGACGAGTTCGACATGGAGCTCGATACCGACAAGCCATATCGGTTTTTTCAGGAACGTGTTAATGTTCACAAAGAAGAACTGCTTGCCCTTTTGAAGAAGATTCGTCTCGAAGGCAAGCGCGTCCACATCTATGGCGCCTCCACGAAAGGAAACACGATCCTACAGTGGTGCGGGATCGACAATCGACTCGTCGAAGTCGCGGCCGATAGAAACCCGGACAAGTTTGGCGCCCGTACGCTGGGCTCCGACATCCCTATCGTGAGCGAGGAAGAGTCACGCAACGCTCGCCCGGACTACTATCTGGTGCTGCCGTGGCACTTCCGGAGTGAGTTTGTCGAGCGGGAGAGCCAACTGCTCGCGGCGGGCGTCGGCATGATCTTCCCCCTCCCGACGATCGAGATCGTACGCCAGGGAAGCAATCGATAGACGGATGCGTTGGCTCGATGAAGGCTGTTGTTTTTGGGTCCAATGGTCAGGACGGCACCTACCTGGTTGAACTCCTTCGGAGCAAAGGTACAGAGACAGTCGGCGTCTCGCGTTCGGGCGCGTGGCACCCAGGCAATGTCGCCCGCTTGACCGACGTGGAAGCGGTTCTGCGTGACGTTCGTCCAGACTATATCTTCCACCTCGCAGCCAGCTCGACCACCCGGCACGACGCTTTGTTCGAGAACCACGAGACGATCTCCACGGGCACTCTCAACGTCCTCGAGTGCGCCCGGAAGCATTGCCCGGGCGCCCGTGTGTTCATTGCTGGATCAGGCGTTCAATTCCACAACAGCGGGAAGCCCATCGACGAGGCCACTCCGTTTGAGGCCACGAGTCCCTATGCCGTGGCACGGATCCAGTCCGTGTTCGCGGCCCGCTACTATCGGTCGCTCGGGATGCGGACCTACGTCGGGTATCTTTTCCACCACGAAAGCCCGAGGCGAAAGCCGACCCACCTCAGTCGCATGATTGCCACAGCGGCGCAGAGGATCGCCTCGGGCGCTCGGCATGAGCTCAGCCTGGGCGACATTTCTGTTGTCAAGGAATGGACCTTCGCTGGCGATACGATGAGAGCAATTCTCTGCCTGGTCGAACAAGACAACGTTTTCGAGGCGGTCATCGGCTCTGGAGAGGGCCATTCCGTGCAAGAATGGCTGAACTGCTGTTTCGCGCTGGTCGGTCTCTCGTGGCAGGACCATGTCCAGATCAAGGAATGCTTCCAGGCCGAGTATAAGTACCTGTTGTCCTGTCCGACGCGCATCATGTCGCTCGGCTGGAGACCAGAGGTAGACTTCGCAGCATTGGCCGAAATGATGATGGCGCCGCAGGAATAGGAATATGCCGACTCGCAGACGAGTTCTGCTCGGGCAGCTCGCGGCCAATGGCGACTGCGTGTACGCCACGACCGTTGCACGACAGATCAAGGCGGACGATCCTGATTGCCATCTCACGTGGGCGATCGGTTCTGCCTACCGACAAGTCATTCAGCACAACCCACACGTGGACGAAGTGTGGGAAATCCCGTTCGGACCTGGCGACGACCTGTCATCTGCTTGGCGTGCTTTCGAGCTTCGGGTAGAAGAGCGTCGCCGACGCGGCGACTTCGACGAGGTCTTCCTCACTCAGATCAGCGGAAGTAACTATAGAAACTACGACGGGACCGTTAGGGCCTCGATATTTCGTGGATATCCGCGACCCATTACCGTGCCAGTCACACCGGTCATTCGACTCAGTTCCGTAGAGATCGCACACGTGCGTGCGTTCGCAAGCCACCACCGCCTTGCCGAAACCGGGCCAGTCGTTCTACTCGAATGCGCGCCTCGAAGCGGACAGTCGCTGATTACACCGGCCTGGGGACTCGCCGTCGCACGAATCATTGTCGGCCGGCTCCCAGGAACGCGCGTGATCATGAATTCTCCGGTCCCGGACGGCAGCGCAGCCGCAGCCATTATTGATGCCAGTGTGCTCGGCTTTCGAGAAATTGCCGAGCTGACACGCTATTGCTCGTTGTTCATCGGCTGTTCCAGTGGAATCACCTGGCTGTGTACATCGGACGCCGCCCAGACTATTCCGACAATCCAGGTGCTAAGCAAACGAGCTGGGATGCTAGGAGCTGTGGTTGCCGATCTGGAATACTGGGGCCTGCCGAGTGGACATATCATCGAAATGCGCGACAGCAGTGTCGAGCGCGCGGCGAAATGCGCACTGGATGTCTTGACCGACGGCATCGCTGCCGCGCGGGCCAAACACCATGAACGGCAGGATCTACAATTGAACCAATACTACGACGCCCTATTGCATCTGTTACAGGAGGGGCGGTTCGCGGAAGTGGTTTCGTCCATGCGGCACAGTATTGGACGCTACGGGATGAGAAAAGAGTTTGTCACCGATTTAGCGCGCGTTCTCGCATTTCATCTAAGCGAGGGCGCGAAACGGATATTGCGGCGCTCGGCAGATTAGCCAAGCAACTGGGTTGCTATCAGAACAACATGTCCTTAATAGAGTGGGACCACCTGGGAGAGAAACGACCGTAACCTCCGCGCAGCAACTCGTCGAGGCTCCAGAGGATGCGCCGCAAACGAGAGGTGCACTCGGCGATGGCAAGACGGCGTGCTTGGTGCGCGACCTTGCGTTCGACTAGGTTGACGAAGCCGGGTTCCATCAGTCGCACGGTCAGCGCGCATAGCCGTTCATGCGCCAACGAATAGCGTTCATAGGCCAGTCGAAAATGAGCCGGTCCCACTTCGCGCGCCAGCCGATAAGTCTCTTTCCAGGTCAGCTTTCTCGAACCGATTTGCTGGGTGGAATGCTGGCGGTATTGGATGGTTGGCTGATCGACGCAAGCGATGGGGGCCATGGCGCCGATTAGGAACGCAATCCATCCGTCGTGAATCCAATTCTCCGGAATGGGCAGAACGAACTCGCGAAGGTCGGAACGAAACGTCATGGTCGCGCCCGTGACCAGCCACTGCCGGAGCAACACTTCAAAGGCATGGCCGTCCCGAACCCGCCTTCGCGCCGAGCGGCTGAAGTACGTGGTATCCCATAGGCGTTGGCCGAGCGGGCGCAATTCTTCGTCCACCAGCTCGGCATTGGTGAAGACCAACCCCAGATGCTCGTTTCGGATGAATTCCGCCTCGGAAACCGCCAACTTCTCGCACAGCCAGACGTCGTCCTGATCGCTGGTGGCGATAAGGTCGCCGTTGCAAAGCCCAATGGCACTTTCGAAATTCTTGGTTGATCGAAGCGTGGTCAGATTCTGTTTGATGCGCACCGGAAAGGGCGCGTGCTTCGCGAAGTCGCGCAGAATGGACAGCGTGCCGTCGGTCGATCGATCGTCGCACACTACGAGCTCGTCGGGAAGCCGCGTCTGCTTGGCAAAGCTCTCAAGCTGCGACGAAAGAAATCGTTCGCCATTGTAGGTACACAAGGCAACGGAAATGCGCATGGGTCTCGCGGTTTGGTCGCTTCTCACGCCGAAGGGCCATCCTTCGCCGCCGCCTCCAGCATTTCCCTCGCCAGCAGGCGCAGCTTGTATTTCTGGATCTTGCCGCTGGCGGTGGTGGGATAGCCGTCGACGAAGAAGATGTGTTTGGGGCACTTGTAGCGGGCGATGCGGCTCTTGGCGTATTCGCGCACGTCGCCCTCGCTGAGCTCGGCGCCGGGCTTTTTGCGAATGAAGGCGCCGACCACTTCGCCGTATTTGGCGTCGGGCACGCCCACGACCTGGACATCCTCGATGCCGGGCATGGTGTAGAGGAATTCTTCGACCTCGCGCGGGTAGATGTTTTCGCCGCCGCGGATGATCATGTCCTTGATGCGGCCGGTGACGCGGTAGTAGCCGTGCTCGTCGACATAGCCTAGGTCTCCGCTGCGCAGCCAGCCGTCGTTGTCGATGGCTAGGGCGGTCTCGGCCGGCATGTTGTAGTAGCCCTTCATGACGTTGTAGCCGCGACATTGGATCTCGCCTTGCTCGCCCGTCGCGCATTCCTTGCCGGTGTTGGGGTCGGCGATGCGAACTTCGACCTGCGGTAGCGCGGTGCCGACGGTGCCGGTGCGGCGTTCGAGATTGTCGTCGGTGCTGGTCTGGGTCATCACGGGTGACGACTCGGTCAGGCCGTAGGCAATGGTGATCTCGCTGGCGTGCATGTCGCGAATCACCTGCTTCATGGCCTCCACCGGGCAGGGCGATCCGGCCATGATGCCCGTGCGCAAGGACGTCAGGTCGAACATGGAAAACATGGGGTGGTTCAATTCGGCGATGAACATGGTGGGCACGCCGTAAAGCGCGGTACAGCGTTCTTTCTGAACCGCGGCCAGGGTCACCAGCGGATCGAAGACTTCGATCATCACCGCGGCGGCGCCGTGGGTAAGAATGGCCAGCACGCCCAAAACAAGTCCGAAGCAGTGAAACAGCGGCACGGGCAGGCACACGCGATCGGCGTGCGTGAGCTTCTGGCGCTCGCCGATGAACCAGCCGTTGTTGAGAATGTTGTAGCTGGTCAGCATCACGCCTTTGGGAAAGCCGGTGGTTCCGGACGTGTACTGCATGTTGATGACGTCGTGGCAGCCGATGCCCTCGCGCGCCCGCGCGTAGTCCTCGTCGGACGCGTGCTCGCCGAGCAGAAGCAGCTCGGGAATGTTGTACATCCCGCGGTACTTTTCCGGTCCGAGGTAAAGCAGGCTCTTGAGGTGCGGAAATCCTCGGCTCGTCAGATAGCCGCGCGGGCAGGTGAGTGATTCGGGCACCAGCTCGCGCACGACCTGGATGTAGTCCACGTCGCGAAATCCGTCGACGAGGGCAAGCAGCTTCATGTCCGACTGCTTGAGCACGTGGGCTAGCTCGTGGCTTTTGTAGGCGGTGTTGATGGTCACCAGCACGGCGCCGATCTTGGCCGTGGCGAACATGAAGGTCAGCCAGTCGGGCACGTTGCGCGCCCAGATGCCCACGTTGTCGCCCTTGCCGATGCCGATGGCCAACAACCCCTTGGCCAAACGGTCGACGCGCTGGTTGAACTCGCCATAGCTCCAGCGCAGGTTGCGATCGGGATACACGATGAAGTCGGCGTCGGCGCGCGCGGCGACCTGCTGGTCGAAGAATTCGCCGATGGAAAGATTGGTGTAGGGCATGGTCCGTTCCCCGCTTGCTGGACTGCCCGTTCAGGCGGGCGCGTACACCGTGCTGATCACGCGCGCGCTTGCGCTACCCACCGCTTGCGCCCGATGCGGCACGATGGAATCGAAGTAGATGCTGTCGCCCACCGCCAGCTTGTAGGTTTCCTTGCCGTACTCGACCTCGACCTGACCTTCGAGCACGTAGATGAACTCCTCGCCTTCATGGGCAGAGATTTCCTGGCTCTGCCCCGGGCTGATGGTGACCAAGAAGGGTTCCATGTGGCGGGTGGATTTTCCCGACGCCAAGGCGCGGTACTCCATGGCCGGCGCGATGCCCGGCCTGCCGGCATTGCGGAAGCGCGAGACGCCGGTCGCTTCGTCCCGCCGGGTCACCACCGGTCCCACCTTTTGTTCATCGTCGAGCAAGGTTCCCAGGCGCACGCCCAGAGCCCGCGCGATCTTCGCCAGCGGTGCCAGCGACGGCGCCAGCTCGCCACGTTCGAGCTGTTCGATGAGGCCCTTGTCGCAGCCGCTGCGCGCGGCCAGTTCGTCGACGGAAAGTCCGAGGGTCGTTCGCAAGGTGGCGGTCCTGGGTCCAGCAAGGCCGGCTGCTGCCATGGCGTGTCTCTCCTGAAAGGGGGTCTGACCGGATAATCGTATTTTCGGGGCCGAAGCGCGAGGCTCAAGTGAAGGCCCGTCGCTGGATAGGCCCCGTATTCACCCGATGGCAACCGAGTGGTCGACGGAAGACTGCGGTCGCGATAGTGTTCCTGGTTCCCGTGGTCAAAACCCTCTGTTTGCTGGCCTTGGCGGCCATCGTGCCTTTTTCGTTCCCCGTGCTAGCGGGCCCGCTCGACGATGCGCACGTGGGCGACACCGGGTTTGCCGGGCCAACCACCGGCGATCTCAGCGCGGTGTATTGGAACCCGGCCGCGCTGGGGCTGCTGCAAGGCCCGCAAATCATGATTGGCGGAGCGCTGCAGATGACATCGGTATCGGTGGCGCGCACATCGATAGATCCGGCCACCGGCGCCAATCCCGGCGCGACCACCTTCCCGACGGCCACGGGCGGCGCCACCCTGCAACCCTTTCGCTGGCCACCAGGACCAAGCGGCTTCTTCGCCGTGGGGGCCGGCATCGGCCGGCGCTTCGGCATCGCGCTGGCCATGTACTCGCCCTATTCATCCAAGCTGACGATGAACCCGTCGAACCCGGCGTCCGATGGCCAGGCACCCGCGCGCTACCACCTCGTCAGCATGGACTTCGAGCACATCGCAACCGCCATCGGGCTCGCCGTCCACGTGTCCGATTCGATTCAGTTCGGTGTCGCCCCCGGCCTGCTCTTTCCCACTGTGCACCTGGTTTTCGACGAGGATACGGCCCTGAGCGGTTCCCCGAACGGTCCGGGCAATCCCAGCGTGGGCGTGGAGAATCCCGCATCCGCGGCACGCTACGACCTGGCTTCCCACGGCATTATCGTTCCGTCCTATTTCATCGCTGGCGGGATTCACTACAGCGCCGGGCGGCTTGCGGTGGGGATCTCTTACACCAGCGCGCCCCTGGGCACGGGCGGCGCCGTCACCGTGCCCATGGACAACACGCAAATCGGCCTGCCGTCCGCCTCTGGCCCTGGTTTGTGTGCCGGCGCTGCAACATCGACGTGTTTGTTGGGCCAGGGCCAGTTGATCTATCGCTTGCCGTCCATGTACAACGCCGGGGTTACGTGGCAGGCCACCAAGACCTGGTCGGCCACCGGCATCGTGCGCTGGGTGCGCAACAGCGCGCAGAACAACATCACGGTGTTGGTCGTCGGCCCGACCTCGCAGAACAACATCCTCGGCTCCTCGGTGCCGAACCAGGTGGTCCTTTATCGCGGCCTGTCCGACAGCTTCGACCTGCGCGGGCGCGTTGTCTACACGGCCAAAAACTTTCGCGTGGGCGGCACCATGCGGCTCGAAACCAGCGCGGTGCCAGCCAGCCATGTCAACGCCGCCGCCATCGACGGGCTCAAAATCGAGCCTTCGCTGGCCGTTGAGGTCAAAGTCTGGCGAAAAATCCGCGTGAGCGCGGGCTACGCTTTCACGTGGATGTTTCCCGTCAGCACCGGCACTTCGGTTTTCGATCCCACGGCGGATTCAGCCTGCACCCAGGCCGGTGGCGATCTGAATAGCCCCGCCTGCCAAGCACGCCTGAACGGACAGGCCCGGCCCAGCGCCGCGGGCGACTATCGCCTATGGCGCCAGACCCTTTCGGTGCTGACCACCTTTGGATTCTAAGCACATGCGTCGCTGCTCTTTTCTTTTTCTGTTGCTCGCCTCTTGCGGCTCGGATCAGACGCTGGAATACGACCTCTATCCCATCCAGCTCGCGCGGGCGCCGATACAGCCCGGCGGCGAGGCAATCGGCGGCTTGATGGCCCAGGTGAACACGCCCGCGGGCATTCAGCCGCTCCTCATCGATTCGGCGTTTCCGCTCAACAGCCTTGGTCGGCAGGGGTGCACCGGCAGCCAGGCTCCCGGATGGACGTATACCGGCGACATCGATTTGCTCGACGGGTCGAGCGGGGTCTTGCGCGCTTCGTTCGACGATGTCGGGCTGTTCGACATTTGCCCGGGTCCGGTCGGGGATGCATCGGTGCAACCCGCCGGCGTGGTGGGAGGCTCGCTCCTCGCCAGTTTCTCGGTCGGGCTCACCCTGCCGCGAGAGCCGGGCACCGCGAGCATGACGTTGTGGCCAAGCTTTCCCGGGACCGACGACCAGCTCAACCAAGACGGCTGGGTGACGCTGCATTTCGATCTGCGTGGCAGCGAGTCCGTCGCTCAAGGCGACGGTGAGGCATCGGTGACGTTACCCAACTCCCGCACCGTGCTGGCCGCGTGCGCGGCACCGAACAGCTTCGCCACCACCGATCCACTACAGACCTGCGCCCTCAGCGAAGTCGCCGTCAAGTCGAGCGGCCAGAATCTGCTGCTCGCCGTCGGCACCGGGGAAGGACCGCTTATCCTCAGCCAGTCCGCCTGGGTGCGCATCGCGAACGACATGGGGCTTTCACCCGACTCGGGCACCGCGGGTGATCTCTACACGCCCTTCTCGACGACGGCAATCCCCGCGCTCTTTGTGTCCCTGCCCAGGCTGGCAATTCTACAGGGCACGATCGACAACGCGTGGACCGGCGCCTGCGCCGAGCTGGCCAGCGCGCGGCGGATCGAATGGGTCCTTGCCAACCAAAAGAGCGTGGACAACCCGACCGGCACTGCGTGCTTTCAGCCCTGCGACGCCAGCGGCGGCCAGGCGCTTACCACCCGCTCGTATCTCGAGCTTGGCGGTCCGTTGTTGGCGGCTGTGGTCAGTGACACCAGCGCTATCATCAGCACGCTCAATTCCGACGTGCCTGCCAATCCCGTGGTCGACGGAATCATCGGCGCCGGCACGCTAGCGGGCACGATATTGCGGCTGGATTATCCGGCGCAACCCGATGGGCGGGTCATCGCGGCTTGCGACAGCGCCTCGACCCGCGACACCTGCTGGGCCGCACCCAGTTGCCCGAGCCTGAGCGCGAGCGGGCAGAGCCACACCTGTTTCGGGCAAAATTCGCGGCCCCTGGCGCCGATATGTCCCTGACAATTTCCTAAAGCCCGCGGCTCACACTTCTTCACGGCGAACGCTGTGCACCGCCCGCCAGCCCGCCCACGCGAATCCCAAAACAATGAAGAGACAGCGGGACAGGTTCTTCCCCTGCTCTGCGATGAGCTGGTTCAGGTAGAACGGAAACAACGGATCATCGGGCTGCGCCAGCACATTGGCGGTGCTGAAGAGCAGCACGAACAGCAGGATGGAGACGACGAGGGTTACCAGCAACGCCTGCCGCCAGAGCTCGCTGGCCCGGGCGTAGACGCCCGTCATGGCCAGCGCCAAAGCTGGAAAGGCGATAGCCAGGTAGCGCGGGCCCGGCGTCGCACCGCCATGCCAGGCACCGAAACTGGCGTTCATTCCCAGGAGCAGAATCAGCCCAGACACACCGAACGCGGAAGTCCATTTCACGAAGGCACGCTGCTCGGGCAGCCAACCCGACTTGCGCCACAGCAGGAAGGGCAGCATCAACAGGCACAGGAGGACCCAGGGCTGGGTGTAAAGCAGGCCGCGATGCGAGCTCCATAAGAGGTCGAAGACAGCTTCGCGCCGAGGAAGCAGTCGCAGGACGCCCCACAGATTCGGGACTTCCTTTGCCACGTCAACGAAGGCCGGATTCTGAAACTTGCTGGGCAGGCAAAACGGGCTTCCGAAGCAGAGCGTGTGGTAGACCGCGAAGGCCACGGCCGGCGCGGCTCCGCCGAGGACAAAGCGGCCGACGTGGCGCAGGCTGTGCCGGCGCCGGCGCCACAGCACCCACAGCAAGGGCACGAGAAGGAGTGCCGCGCCGTAGTCGCACAGCGTGGCCAGCCCGAAGAACAGCCCGACCAGCACGGATTTATTCCGGTGCAACGCCAGCAGCAGCGCCACGACGAACATCGTCGCCATGCCATGCCCGAAGTAGGTGTTCATGAAGAGGCTGCCGGTATTGCCGAAAAGCAGCGTCAAGGCAGCCACGTGTAGCGCGCCCGCCGGGAGCCCGAGTCGCTGCAACGCCGCGATGAAGAGAAACACGACGAGCCCGTAGGGAACCGCTTGGGTCGCCACCGAGAGAACGTGCAGCACAGTGTTTCTATCCTCGGTGCGGCGCTGATCCCGCTCCTCGCGATTCTTCGCCCCGTGGGTCGAAATCATATCCATCAGCCAAAACAGCGGATAGCCGACGAGCGCAGGTCCGGGCGCCTTGTTCGAGTAGAAGTGACCGTCAGGCGTCTGCGCCCAGTCGATGGTCTGTTCCTGGTACCTGTCGATGCGAAAGCTGTGGTCCTCGGTCATGGCGGCAAGGGTCGCCCAGCGAGAATGGGTGTTGGTGAAGCCTTCCAGGTTGACCAAGCACTGGATGGCGAGAAAGAGCAGAACCCAATCGCGCGCCGGATTTGCGGCGACACGCGCGAAAAAGCCCGGCCTCGCCTGCATGCCTACGCCAGTGAGGTCGGTAGAGCGCGAAGAGGCGGCGACCGGCGTAACGCTGTCCAGGTCATGCCCCGCGTCTGGCAACAACGGATGCGTCCGCCCAGTGGTTTGCGTTTCGGTGTCGTCGGCAGGACTCATACTGCCCTGGGCGAAGCAATGGCCGTGCCGGCGTGGCCGGCGTAAATGGCCACGAAACGGCCCGTATTTTCTGGTTCAATCCTCCAAAACTGCGATCCGGCCGTCCGATCGCGACACGGCTGTCGGTTCTCGACCCAAGCACGAAACGCAGCGCCGTTCCGACATCGGAAAGGCGATAGGCGCGCTCTCGCGGCCATGTTCAGTCCAGGCACAACCCGAACCGCCCACGCGCGCGTTGCCAGGCTAGCCCTTCGCTACGGCAGTCTTGTTTTCGAGCGTAGCCAGTTGATCTTCAAGGTGCTGAATGGTGGTACGCAACGTGACCACGTCTTCGTGGGTAGCCAGACCGAACGTGCCGGCAGCGAGGCGGCCGGCCTTGTCCAGGTTCGACTTCACCGCGCCGCCCACGCTCATGGCCTTCATCGCCGCGTTCATCAGGCGCGGATCGCTCACCAGCTTGGACACTCTCGGGTTACCCGCGAGCTTGAACGCCTGGCCAACAACGACATCCTTGATCGACTTCAGAACCGGCATGATTCATGGGTTCTGCCACGATCAGCGAGTCAGGTCAACGCGCCCCGCCCGCAGGCGTGTCGAGCGCCGTGAATTCGTGTTAGAGCGTGTCTTCGCGAATGGAGATCCTGAACAGTCCCCTCGGCAAGCTCGCCATTTCGCTCCTGCTGCTGGGTGCAATCGCGCCGGTGGTGGTGTGGTTCTTCCGCGATACCTGGAAACAGCTCGACGCCGAGGCGCTGGCAACGCGCATCCAGCGTGGCAAGGCCGCGGGTCTCGACCGACGCGTCCCGGTCACCTTCGCCCTGGGCGCGCTGTCGCTGGTGCTCATCAACTATTACGGTTCGCACGATTTCTACGACGGCACGATCCAGCCGCTCTTGCAGAGCTACGCCAACGGCCATCCCGGCTCGCTCGACATGGGCGAATACAAGGATCTCTACTGGCGCGTGTACTGGGGCTTTTCGCGCTACGCGGCCTACCTCCTGCCGCTCGTGGTGTGGCCGTTGGTGTTCAAGGAAAGCCCGCTCAATCTCGGGCTGCGCTTCCGCGGTTTTCGCGAGCACGCGTGGATCTATCTGCTGTGCCTGGTGGTCGTGATTCCGACCTTGGCGGTCGTCTCGACCACGCCCGACTTCAGCCGCTACTATCCCATGTATCCCGACGCCGCCCGCTCGTGGCTCGACTTCTGGGTGTGGGAAATCATCTACGTCGGCCAGTTTCTAAGCCTGGAGATCTTCTTTCGCGGCTTCTGGCTGCGTGGCGCGCGCACGCTTGGGGTGGGCGCCATCTTCTCCATGGTCGTGCCCTACGTGATGATCCATTTTCCCAAGCCCTACCTCGAAGCCTGCGGCGCAATCGTCGCGGGCACCGTGCTGGGTTCGCTATCGATGAAGACTGGGAGCATCTGGGCCGGCTTCCTCGTCCACTCGACCGTGGCCATTTTGATGGACCTGCTCGCGCTCGATCGGCGCGACCGGTTGCCCACCCGACTCACGCCCTACGCGCCGGCTTCGTACAAATTCCCCTACACCGCGTACGCATTGTGGGGCGTGTGGACATTGGCGCTGCTCGGGCTGGTCATCCTACTGCGCCGCCGACGCAAGCGCCGCTGACCGGCCAAGCCTGCCGGCCAGAAGCCACCCTGCCTGCCCTCCCGTCCCCGATCACTATCCAAGCGAATTGTGAGAGAGCCGTTTGCATCGAGATCGGGAACGGGAGCGCAGGCAGGACGATTGTTTAGAGCCTCAATGTTGCGTGGATGGCGGAGGGTGAAAAATGGCCGGGACGAAAACTACGGCTTGCGTGCGCCACATCCGTTTTGCTTGTGCAGTATGGGTTGAAGGGGACGACGGATGAGAAACCAGCGAAGCAGAACTGCTCTCGTCCCGGCCTTCCAAAGGCCTTCAAAATTTCCACTGCCACGTCCATCTCCACACGGTCAAACCTATGAGAAGTGATGCTGATTGTAACCGTTACCCTTGCTGATTTGCCTGTCCGCCAGGCGCGCAATCGCGCTGTCAGGTTTTGTCCTACATTGATGACTCAGGCGAGAACGGACCCGTTCCGCTAGAATCGCGGAACTTTGACAGCAGACCCCTCGGAATCCGGCTCCGTGCGCGACCGGCTCATTGCCGCGCTTGCCGATCCCGATATCGCGGGCAAGGCTGGTCGCAACCCGGCGGCCGTGGTCGCGTTCCATGAAGCGATCGCAGTCCTTGAGTGGATTGGCTCGGGCAAAGGCTTGGTCATTCTCGACAGCGCGGGCATGGCCGGCGCGGACCTGGCGGCGCATCTCGACCGCATCCTGAACTCGCACGAACGTGGGCTGCTCTTCGTCGCTGTCGTGGGCGGTGATGCGGAGATTGCGCCCGCCCTGGTCGCGGCGGACGCGCGCGCGCGCGATCGCGACCAGCTTGGCCTTTACCACATCGACGATACGGGAAAAGCTCGGCGTGTGGCTGGCCGGCGCTTGCCCGAGCTGGAGAAGGCCTGCCGCAACCTGCCGCCGATTTCTCGCCTGTCGGCTGACGCCATCGCCGGCATCATGGAACGCGGTCGCAAAGAGCGCACCGAGGCCATGGATTTCGTGCGCGGTTCGGCGCGCCGATTTCCCCACGTCACGGTGGGCATCATCGTCATTTGCGTCCTAGTTTTCGCCCTGACCGCCGGCAACGATCCGCGCGCCCAGCAGGCTTTCCAGCTTCTCTGCAACAATCCGGACAAGGTTCGTCAGGGCGAGCTGTGGCGACTTCTCACCTATGCGCTGCTGCACGATCCGACCGGTCCAACCCACCTCATCGTGAACATGCTGTCGCTCTACAGCTTGGGCGCGTTTCTGGAACCGCTGCTCGGCCGCTTTCGCATGGCCACGTTGTGGGTTGTGTCCGCGCTGGTCGGCGGCGCAGCGAGCGCTCTCTTCGCGGGCGGAATTTCCGTCGGAGCCTCGGGCGCGGTGTGGGGCCTGGTCGGCGCGACCTTCGGCCTTCTGCGCGGCAAGAACTTTTTCCCCGTCTTGATCGCGCGCGATTTGCGCCGACGCCTCGTGGTCGTCCTGGCCATCAATATCGGCATCTCGTTCCTGCCCCACATCGACCGCTATTGCCACTTTGGCGGCGGCCTGGCGGGATACCTCATCGCGCGCCTGATCCTTGCCCGCAGGCCAGCTGCGCGCGCCTGAGCGCGAGCTACTCGCTGGAAGGGTCGACAGTCGCTTCCGCCCGCGCGGCGAAATAGTCGCGGATGGCCGCGGCCGCAGCCTGGTTGATGCCCGGAGCGGCCAGCAGCTGCTCTAGCGACGCTTCGCCGACCTTTCTCAGGCTGCCGAAGTGACGCAGCAGCGCGCGCTGCCGCACTGGTCCGATGCCGGCAATGCTGGACAGGGCTGAACGCAAGGTGCGGCGTTTGCGCTGGCTGCGATGGAAGCCGACGGCGAAACGGTGGGCCTCGTCGCGCAAGCGGGCCAGCACGTACATCTCGGCGCTGGTCGGCCCGATCGGGATGGCATCCTTGCCGTGGGCCAGAAAGACGCGGTCGGGGCGAGTCGTTGCGGTCGCGGCTTTGGATGGCGCATCTGCCGTAGCCTCACCCGTTGCTTGCTCCGTCGTGGCCTCGCCCACCAGCGCATCGCGCTCTTTGGCCAACGCAACGATGGCCAGCCCGGCCCCGGGCCGCACGTCCACGCCGGTATCCCGGGCCGCGGCCAGGGCCACGCCGAGCTGACCCTTGCCGCCGTCGACGACGAGCAGATCGGGCAACTTCCACGGATCGCCATCTGCGGTGGCCTCGCGTCCGCGGCGAAAGCGGCGCGAAAGCACCTCGTACATCGACGCGAAATCGTCGCCGCCCTGGGCGCGCTTGATGCGATAGGTGCGATAGCGGGCCTTGGCCGGCTCGCCGTCCTCGAACACCACCATCGATGCGACGGGGTCGGTGCCTTGCACGTGTGAGATGTCGTAGCATTCGATCACGCGCGGGGTGCGCGCGAGCCCCAGGCGCCGTTGCAGGCGAGCCAGCGTGACCTCGCTGTCCCGGCCGCGGTCGCGCCGGCTGACGAAGCTGGAGGCGGCGTTCTTGCGCGCGAGCTCGACCAAGTCGTGGCGGGGTCCGCGTTGTGGCGTGAGCACGTCGACCTTCTTGCCGCGTTTTTCCGCCAGCCATTCCGCTTTCACGTCCGCATCGGCGATGGCAAAAGGCAGCAGCACCTCGGCGGGCGGCTCTCCCTGCAAATCGTAGTAGAGGCCGAGAAAGCTCGACAAGATTTCGTCGTCGGGAAACTCCTGCTTGCCGAACGAGAAGGCGCGATTGCCCACCAGCTTTCCCTGCCGGATGAACAGCACCACGATTTCCACCGCCTGACCTTCGCGGTGAAAGCCGACGACATCCTGGTCGACAAAGCTATCCTGCACCACGCGCTGGGATTCCAGCACCGATTCGAGGGCGCGGATCTGATCGCGCAAGGTGACCGCGCGCTCGAACGCCGTGGCCGCCGCGGCCTCCTTCATACGCAGGCGGAGATCGTCGAGCAGCTCGTCGTTCTTGCCTTCGAGAAAGAGCCCGACGAAACGCACTTGCTCGGCGTATTCGTCGACGGATATGGGCAGCACGCAGGGCGCAAGGCAACGCTTGATCTGGTATTGCAGACACGGGCGCCGCCGGCTTTCCAGCGTGTGGTCGGTGCAGATGCGCAGTTGAAAGTGCCGATTCACCACGCGCAGGGTTTCCCGGCACGCCGTGGCCGAATGGTAGGGCCCGTAGTAGCTCGCGCCGTCGTTCGCCATCTTGCGCACCACCTCCAGGCGTGGCCATTTCGCTCGTGGATCCAGGCGCAGCACGAGATAGTTCTTGTCGTCGGTCAGCTTGACGTTGAAGCGCGGCTGGTACTGCTTGATGAGGTTGTTTTCCAGCAACAGGGCTTCCTTCTCGTTGCCGGTCACCACGGTGTCGATGTCGGCCACGATGCCTTCGAGCAAAGGCACGAAGGCGCGCGTGTCGCCGGTGGCGGGTTGGAAATACTGGCGCACGCGCTGGCGCAGGTTGGCCGCCTTGCCGACATAGATGATCTTGGCCCGCCGGTCCCTCATCAGATACACGCCGGGCTCGATGGGCAGGCGTTCCAGTATTTCGGCAAGCGTTCGCTCGGCCGGCGCCATTTCGGCGTCGCGCAGCATAGGCGGATCGGATGGAGGATCGTCGAGCTCGGACACGGCAGCCTCAGTCTACCGTTGATACCGTCGCCTTGGCACAGCGGATGATTGACGCCCGGCCAAGTTTGGCGGCTAACTCGTGCTCATGGCACGAAAATGGCGAAACCGGTTGGCGTTCCTCGTCCTGGCGATCGCGCTGCTCGCACCGGCCCGCCTGCAAATCGCGCAGGCTGCATCGCGACCGGTGGCCTACCTGACCTGGTATGGCCAGTCCTGCTTCCTGCTCGAAAGCGCTACCGGCACGCGCATCCTCATGGATCCCATCCCGACCAACATCGGCTACCTACCGCCCGCCGACCTGCACGCCAACGCCGTGACCATCAGCCACGAGCATCCGGACCACAACAATGTCGGCCTCTTGCAGGGCAAGCCGCGCATCCTGCGCGGGCTGACCGCCGACAAAAAGGGTTGGGTGAAGGTCGACGAGAAGATCAAGGACATCTCGGTGCGTTCGGTCGGTGTGTACCACGACACCAAACGCGGCGCCGAGCTCGGCCTCAACACCGTGTTTATTTTCGAAACCGGCGGTGTGCGCATCGCGCACCTCGGCGACCTCGGTCATGCCCTGACCGACGAGCAGATTTCGGCCATCGGCTCGGTCGACGTGGTGCTGGTGCCGGTAGGCGGGACCTGGACCATCGACGCGCAGGAAGCGACCCACGTCGTGGATCAGATTCGGCCGCGCCTTGTCGTCATTCCCATGCACTACAAAACCGACGTCGTGACCATCAAGGAACTGGCGCCCGTCGACGCCTTCCTGGCCGGCCGCCCGAATGTTCGTCGCGAAAAGACCAATCGCGTCGCCATCACCGGCCTACGCTACAAACCCTCCGCCGAAGTCGTGGTCCTGAACTACAAGTAGTCGAAGGCCGCCCATGCCATAATGCCCGGCCATGAAACGCCGACGGCTTTCCAGCCTGCGCATCCCGGTGCTCACTCTCCTCATCCTCGCCGCGTTCGCGGGCGGCATGGCGGCTTCGCGACCGCTCGTCGCCGGCCGCTTCGACCCGTACCACAAGCTGACTATCTTCACCAAGGTGCTCTCGTACATCGAGAACAACTACGTCGAAGACATCTCCGAGTCCGAGCTCATGTACGGCGCCGCCCGCGGCCTCACCGAGGTCCTCGACCCGCATTCGCGCTTCATGGATCCCGACGAATACGAGAAGCTCAAGCAAGAAACCGAGGGCAACGCCGAGATCATCGGCATCGGCATCGACCTCGAAAAACGCAAGCGCGGCTTCGTGGTGGTTTCCCCCATCGAAGGCTCGCCCGCCTGGCGCGCCGGCATCGAGACCGGCGACCTCATCGAACGCATCGACGGCGTCGACGCCGGCCCGCTCGACTGGAACGACGCCATCGCGCGCATTCAGGGCGCCGCCGGCAGCGAGGTCGTGCTGGTCATCAATCGCCGCGGCCGATCCATCACCTTCCATATCAAGCGCGAGAAATTCGAGGTCAAGGCGGTCGAGTGGCGCATGCTCGCCGAGGGCTACGGCTACATCAAGCTGCGCGTGTTTTCCTCCATCACCGACGCCAAGGTCCTGGAAGGCCTGGAAGACATCGAAAAGCAGTGCGCACAAACCGGCGGCATCAAGGGCATCATCCTAGACATGCGCCACAACCCGGGTGGGCTGCTCGACCAGGGCGTGAAGGTCGCCGACCGATTCATCGCCGATGGCCTCATCGTGCGCACCGTGGGCAAGGGCGGCAAGGAGATGGACCGCCAGATGGCGCACAGCCGCGGCACCTGGTTGGGCTTCCCCATGGTCGTGCTGGTCGATGGCGCCACCGCTTCGGCCGCAGAGATCGTCGCGGGTGCGCTTCAGGACCACGAGCGCGCGGTGGTTCTAGGCAGCCCGACCTTCGGCAAGGGATCGGTCCAGACCGTCATGACCGTCGACGGCTGCGGCCCCAAGCCGTGCGGGCTCAAGCTGACCGTCTCGCGCTACTACACCCCGAGCGGCCGCTCCATCCAAGGTCAGGGCATCGTCCCTAACATCGTCGTCGACGCCACCGCGCCACCCTCGGACATCGGCGATGGCGAAACGGTGCGCGAGCGCAATTTCGATCGCCATCTACGCAACGAGCAAGGCGAAAAGCCCATCGAGGTCCAGCGCCTGTCCGACTATCAACTCCAAGTTGCGCTCGACTACCTAAAATCTTGGGCCGTGTTTTCCAAGCAATCTGTTAAAAAGGGCTAGCTTCGCGGCGCCTATTGCGTCGCATTGAACAAAGGAGAGCACGATGGTTTCCTGTCCAAAATGCGGACACCAGAATCTACCCAGCGCCCAAGCCTGCTCCCAGTGCGGCACCACCCTGCCCGCCGCCGTTCCCGGCGGTGTCGGCCCCGGCATCGACGGCGTGGAGGAATACGCCCGGCAAATGGCCGCACGCGAAGCGATTCGCAGGCGCAACCGCATGATCGTCGGCGCCATCGCCCTGGTCGTGATCGCGTTCGTCATCTACAAGCAGATGCAGGACCGCAACCGCAAGGCTGCCGCGCAGGAGAAACTGAACTTCGCCGAGAAGTTCGTCGAGCTGGAAAAGCGCGAGACCGGCGCGTTCTGGAACTGCGTGATGGCGAGCGAAGTCGACATCGGCATGTTTCAGAAAGGCGAACAGTTCCAGCAGCGCATCGAATCCGCCTACTCCACCCAGCAGAAGACCTTCGCCGACTACCTCGGCACGGAATGCATTCCCAAGATTGAACGTGCCCGCCAGGCGTTTGGTGGTCTGCGCGATGCCCCCGAGGAGCTTGCCGGCCCGCTCGAAAAGTACCGCGAAGCCCTGCCCAAGCTGCAGGCCGGCCTGGAGGACTACGCCGAGAAGATCAAAGCGCGCGGCACGACCAAGGACACCGACCAGCTGATCCAAGAGTTGGGCACGACCTGGCACACCACGCCGGACATCACCGCCGAGACAGCGGCGTACGAGAAATTCCTTTACTGCGCCATCCCCGGCCTGGCGAAGATGAAGGACACGCAGGAGGTCCTCGAATACATGAGCGACCAGTGCTTCAAGAAGGATCCGGTCGCTTTCATGGATCGCGTGCGCAAGGACTGCGGCCCCATGCTGGTGGTGGCCGACAAGGACGCCAAGGTCGATGCGAAGTCGGTTCCCACGTGGAAGGTCTCGCGCAAGCAATTCGTCGAGGACGACATGCGCCAGCTGCAGGCCTGGGAAAGCTGCGGCAAGAAGTCGCGCAAGGGCAAGAAGAAGGAAGACCTGGAACAGTTTCTTACCGCGGTCAACGACTACATGGCCGCGCGCTCCGGCGTCGCCAACGCCGCCCGCATGATCGCGGACAGCGCCAAGTAATTCGACGACAGGTTCTGCCTCCGAAGACGGGCGCTTGAGGCGCCCGTTTCTATTTGGACCACCTCACGAAACGCGGCGGCGCCGGCTGGCGAGCACAACACCAATCATCAACAAGATGCCGGCGGCCGGGAGACGATTGGAATCTCCGCCGGTCAACGCGCATGAACAGCCGGCGGGGCTCCCGTTGCCGGCAGCCGTTCCGGTCGAGCCGCCGCTACCCGCGCCACTGCTTCCACCGCTGGCACCGCTTGAGGACCCGCCATTGGCCGAGCCACCCGTAGCGGCGATGCCTCCTGTAGCCAGGGCTCCGCCGGATCCAAGCGAGCCGCCAGCCGGGATCGCTCCGCCCGTGCCCCCGGAACCAACCGCGCCGCCCTTCGACGAGGCGCCACCTGTGGCACTCACGCCGCCCGCTGCAACCGTTCCGCCTTTGCTCGATACGCCGCCCGAAGCCACACCGCCCGCCCCCGCTCCGCCCGTCACCACGGCGCCCCCGCCCGCCGCCGCGCCGCCCGCAGCCATCGTGCCGCCGCTGTTTCCCGCGGAGTCCATCTTGACCAGAGCATCGACAGGCCGGGAATCCGCAACTGCGCCGTCCTTCAGCGTGACAACGCCACCGTCCGGGACGGGATTGGAGCCATCGAGGCCGAGGAAATGAATTGCATCCGGGGCCATTGGATCGACAACAAGATCGCTGTGCCCCTTTCCGGTTTCCTGGATGGCCTCGACCTGAATGACGCCGGCGCTGTCGATATAGCGGGTCCTTATCCAGGTGGCTTGGGGCGTGTCATTCTCGGTTGTCGTCGGCGTACCGCTCACGCCGAGCACATTGGTCCACTGGGCGATCTCGTTGGTGAAGTTGACCGGATTGACGGTCGTATCGACCGTTCCGTGCCATACCTGGATGCGCGGACGAGGGCCGGTGTAGCCGGGATAGGCCGCGCGCACGAGATCGCCCCACTGCGCCGCCGTGAATTTGACTTGGCCATTGGCACAGGTCGAGCTCCATCCCGTGATGGCGTCGACACTGCCCTGGGCGAAACAGGCGAAGGGTACGCCGGCAAAGGCTGCCCCTGCCTTGAACACGTCGGGATAGGAACCGAGCAGCACGTTGGTCATCATGCCGCCGGACGAATAGCCAGCCGCATAGACCCGGTTGGCGTCTCCATTCTTGTTGGCAATGACGTAGTTGACCGCCGACATGATTCCTTCCACGTCGCTGCCCGTCCCGCCATGGGTCAAATCCGCGGTCGAGTGCACGTCCCAGCACTGGTCGCTGCTGACGGCCGAAGGACAAATCATGAGGAAGCCGTATTTGTCGGCCTGCTGCGCGAATGAATTCGCGGAGCTGCACATGCCCTGGCCGCCGTTGGTTGCGTGGCAGGCGTGAAGATGGACCAAAATCGGCATCTTCGCGCTGACCGTGGTGGGCGTGTAGAGGTACATGGGAAGATTCTTGGGGTTGGAGCCAAAGTTGGTGAGAGTGGTCTCCGTACCCGCCCGTGCCGTCGGGACCGCCATCGCGGTGGCCAGCAAACAGGCAAAGCCCATCGTCAACTCGGCGCGGTATCCACAGATTGTTTTCATGTTGATACTAAAGGGCTTTCACGGCTGAGAACCTTTCAAAAAAAATGTTTCGTCTGATTCGTCCACTCGGCCGCAACGGCACACACTAACGCATGGAGACCTTGAGTTGCGGGTCATGATTTTCTCTCCACTGATGGCGAGAAACCGGAAGCGTACGGATTCCTGGGGATTGAAACCAGTTGCCAACCCATGCATCACGGGGCACCATCGGCGCCGTCCGGGTTGAATATCAAGGGATGAGACCAATTCCATGCGTATACCTATAGTTGTCGCCGTGTTCATCGTCCTGGGCAGTCCCAACCCGCTGGAGGCTGCGCCCAAACCTCCGAC
>Ga0182027_10003832_pt1 | contig 23601 bp, 20 predicted proteins | sample 712E1DmetaG_FD_121300 | JGI IMG/M metagenome (GOLD analysis project Ga0182027, IMG submission 121300) | Permafrost microbial communities from Stordalen Mire, Sweden - 712E1D metaG (Illumina Assembly) | ecosystem: Environmental > Terrestrial > Soil > Wetlands > Permafrost | place: Sweden... | reverse complement strand
TCCTTGCTGAGAGCTAAGCTCTTTTATCTTATCTGCAACAGCTGTCGCATAATAATCATTTCTGTATAGGACAGCAATTCTTGTGACATTCTTTAATGGAGTATCTACAGAATCAAATGAAGGCTTTGCAAAATAATCTGCATCTGAATAATATCTAAAAGTGTATTCATTTGTAAGATTGTTCGCTGCGCTTTGAGTCACAATCATAGGCATTTTATCCTCTTTAGTTAAAGAAGCAAGAGGTATCGCAACACTGCTTAGCGCCGATACATATACATCTATCTTTTGAGTTGACAATTTATTATATGCTGAAATGCCATCTGGAGCTAAACCCTTGCTGTCTTCATAGATTATCTTTATTTCTGGGTGATCTTCAATAGCGAGTTCCATACCATTTTTGACGCTTTGTCCCCATAATGCTGATGGACCGCTTAATGCAAGTATTGCACCAACAGCAATCGTCTCTTTAGGAGCAACGTCATTAGGTGCTGTTCCTATATTGACAACAACATCACCTGTTTTTGCACATCCGACTAAGAATATCAGGCTTACAAACAGGATCAATACAATTGTTAATGTTTTTTTCATTTTCATCATCCTCTTTTTTGCCGTGCATAAAGCCCGCACGGTTTACCGCAAATTATTAAATTGTTTAAACTCAATAGTAATGACATATCCGAGGAAATATTTAAATATTACCTCCCCCTGTGTGTAGAGTAGAATGGATACAAACTTGTTAGAATCTCTCGGATTGACGCATAATGAAGCCTTAGCATATATAACATTAGCGAGGATAGGCTCGAGCAAGACAGGCCAAATACTCAAAGAGTCAGGATTAAATACTGGCAAAGTCTATGAGATACTGGAATCACTAAAAAGAAAAGGCCTTGTGAGCGAGACAGAGATAGATAATGTAAAGCACTTTGCTGCTTCTCCGCCAGAAAAATTAATGGATTATGTGACAGCAAAAAAGAAAACTCTCGAAGAAGAAGAAAAATTAGCCAAATCACTCATTCCGCAGATTGAATCGATGCGCCAGTTCAAATTAGATCCTTCAAGAGTTGCAGTATACACAGGATTTGACGGTTTCAAGACAGCAGTCTTTGAAGCTACGAGGACACTAAAAGCAAAAGAAGAGGTTCTTGCTATGGGCATCAGATCCTCCAAAGGAGAAAACTTCAATAGGGTTTGGACAAAATGGGCTGATGAAACATTGCCGAAAAATCATGAACGAGTGATATTTTCAGAGAAAGGATATTTCTATGAATATAAGTTGAAATCAAAATATTCTAAAATCAGATTATTAGAATCATCGACACCGACGGCAATAGTCATTTTCGGGAACCACACAGCATTGATAATACAATATTCCCCACCAATCAAAATCATATTCATTCAGGATGAGATGATGCTTATCACATTCATTTCACTATTCGAGCAATTATGGCAAATTGCAAAGAAAATAACATAGATAAATATCTATAAAAACAATAACATTTATTAACAAAGCCCTCTAGGAACAGATTAACATATATCGTAATTAATAGTAGTTATCCGAGGTGGTAAAATGGCAACAGATGCTCTTTTGACAGCAGATCCGTTTACAGCTAGCCCTACTAGCGCCGGGCTCTTAGCGATGGGCCTTTGGGCAGTGATTATATTCATAATAATCGCAATAGCGGCCTACTTATACATTTCTTTTGCATATATGAGGTTTGCAAAAAAGCTTAATCAAAAATATCCTGGACTTGCATGGATCCCTGGAGCAGGCCCATTGATTGTATCATATAAGGCATCGAAATCGAGCGCAAGACCCTGGCATATTCTACTCATTGGCGCAGTCGCAATGGTGATAGGTTTGATACTTCTGGCAGAAGGCACTGTCAGCACAGTCTCATTGGTAATCGGGATAATATTCTTGGTTGCAGCAATCATCTTACTAATATATTTCAGCGTATACACATATATCTGGTCATGGAAATTATTTGACGCAGTAGGAAGGCCTGGATGGTGGGCGCTCATACCTTTGTTCTCCATACCATTTGCTGTACTTGCGTTGATTCCGGCTTTAATGGTAGGATTCACAATAATCAATTATGGAGTAACAATTTGGTATCTTGTGATGATAGGCATCGCTGCATGGGGAACAGCAGATGTCCTCAAAAAATCACAAGGTGCTGTGCCTCGAGTCGAAGTATCATCTCAGAGCGATGTTACTGAAAAAAAGGCTGCACCAAAAACCCTTGCAAAAAGGCCTTCAAAGAAAGTCGTAAGAAAGAAGAAGTAACATCATTTAATTTTTTTATCTTATTTCTTTTATATAATCTCTCTCAAGAATTATTCTATACAGACTTTCCTCTTTATCTTGAAATATTTTGACTTTATGAACATAGGAGGCACAAAGGTGTAAGTCGCTCTCTTACCAATCTCTGTGCCAGATTTTTTCAATAGATATGCCACCATCTCTCCGCAGGTCCAGCTCTTCTTGAAAGACATATCCTCTTTATATCTCTTATTCCTGAAAAATATATATCTCATCCCTAAAGTCAAGCAACCAGTATATGTATGATTAAGTGTCTTGCGATTCTTTATGAATCTGTCCATCGATTCCTGGACGACAATCTTTCTTTGTTTCCTGGTGTATGTTTTCGGGGACACGACATATATCTTGATGCTTCCAAAAAATTCTATCTTAGATCTTATCAATCCTTCTAAAGTTTTCTCTTCAACTTCATTGGACCTATCAAGGGGCTTATAATCTATGTCTAGTACCCTCTCGTCTCCGAGATATACACATGAATGGGTTATCCCTCTCAGGACATGTTTTACTATGAGGACGGTGACATCAATGAATCTTATGAGGGAATTCTTGGAAGCGGGGCCTGTCAATATTATGTCTCCAGGCTTCAAGACACCTTTGAGTATATAGACTGCCTCGCTGATGCTGCTTTCTCTTCCAGCTCGTATAGTGATTTTTTTCATACACCCTCAACTCTCGATGATTATTATATCAGAATTATGAAAATATATAAAACTTGCGAATCTTTTATGGATTCTCGTCAATTTTTCCTGTTCAGGTCATACAGAAGCTCTTCTACCTTGTTAAGGTTCCATTTGATTGCATCAGATTTTTTTCTAAGCTCGCCATTCCTCAAATCAAACTTGATGAATGCACCGTATATCTCATCGATAAGATCCCTTATGGCTACAACTCCTGCCTTGTTTCTTGCTGTCGCTTCAATGACAGCTTTTCTTCCAAGCTCTCCAGTAAGGTCTGATAATCCTCCAAGATAATTCAATGGAGACAATCCTAATTCATTGCTTGTAGGGATTTTCTTATCTTTTACAAATCCTAAGAATACGCATGCCTCGCAATATTCTTCCAAAGCATTATCTATATTCTGCGTGAAATGAGGATATGTCGCTATGATCTTTTTCAGCTCTTTGATGATCTTTGAACACTCATCAAGATATCCTATGGCAGATTTCAATTCTTTCCTGTGTATGGAGTATATCGCTGCCTTGCTGTTCTTTAGGACCACTCTTGCTTTGCTGAACAATAATTCTCTGCTTGCATCCTCTTTCTTGAGATAAGATTCCATCTCTTCAAAATTTTTCTTGCTTAGCATAGTTGAAGAGATATGAGCCTTGTATTTAAATTTAATGCTTAGGAATGATACTTAGAAAAATATTTTATAAAACTCTTTGACCTAAGATAATATCTAAGATAATGTCTAATTATTATTCAGATAATCGCAATGGGTCATGCATTGAGGTTGTGCTGTAGCTCCGCTTATATTGAATAACAGTTGATTTACTTTTCCAGTCTCAGAATTTCCGAATATTACTGTCGAATACCAATAGTTATCTTTTGCGTATATATTTACTCGAGTATAGGTATCTCCTTTTGCCTGCGCAACAGCCCTCCCAAAATTATCCATCGCAAGTCCAGCCACCTGCTGCGTGACCGATAGTGTAGGGCATTTCTTCATGTCAATCTGAGTAGTCCCGTCATAGCATACATACACAATCTTTGATGTGCATCCAACAATAAAGATTGCTATAAATGCCAGCAATAATATTATAGCTAATTTCATACCATAATCATGATTATGCTTTTTTATAAAGTTTATCAATTGAGCGGCACTCATGCCATATCTTGATGCTAGAGGGTTGTGCTCAAATATCGTAAGATTTATATATACATTATTTTATAAATTGAGTAATGAGTGTATTTAGCGAGAGCATCCAGTTTTTGGATAAACTGGGCATATATGATGTAATCCTACCTTTCTTATTAGTATTCACGATAGTTTTCGCCATACTCGACAAGACGAAGATCCTGGGTGTCGAGAAGGGATCTGACAATAAGGATTACACAAAGAAGAATCTCAATTCCATGGTCGCATTCGTCATGGCATTTTTCGTCGTGGCATCATCACAGCTCGTTGCCATAATAAACAAGACCTTATCACAGGTCTTCATCCTGTTGCTCCTTATTGTATGCACGTTGATGCTTGCAGGATCATTCCATAAGCAGGAGAAAGATGGATTCTTTTTTCAAGGACCATACAAGGACGTGTTCATGGTTGTCGTGATAATAGCTATCGTCATGATATTCCTTAACGCCTTAGGATGGCTTGACCTGATATATAATTTCCTAAAAGACAACTGGAACACAAGTTATGTCGCTGCAGTTGTCATGGTACTCGCAATGGCAGGATTCATCGCATGGATAACACACGATAAACATACAGCTCCAAAAGAAGAGAAAAAGGAGTCATGATAGATAGTTGATGAAAAATAAAGACGAGATTATTGAAAATAAGAGCATTAATTACGATTAGAAAACAAGAAGGTGATTAGCATGGGTATTTTTGATGAAGGCATAATGAGGCTACAAGATTTGGGGGTACTCGACGTTATACTCCCATTCATCCTTGTATTCACAATTGTGTTCGCAACATTACAGAAGACTAAGATACTAGGTGAGGACGAGAACAAGAAGCCTAGAAAGAATTTCAATGCGGTGATTGCCCTTGTTATGGGACTCGCTGTCGTGATCCCTCATGTGATCGGGAGCTATCCGAGTCCTGATTCAGACATCGTCAATATCATTAATTCTGCATTGCCTAATGTATCAGCAGTGCTGATAGCAGTTATAATGCTACTATTGATAATCGGAGTATTTGGAAACAAGGTAGATATCGCAGGCTCGACATTATCTGGTTGGGTAGTCATCTTCGCCATTGTAGCGACTGTCTTCATATTCGGAAATGCTGCAAACTGGTTTCGTCAACTTCCAGATTGGCTACAATTCCTGAACAACTCTGATACACAATCGCTGATAGTTGTGATACTGGTCTTTGCAATAATCATCTGGTTCATAACTAAAGAAGAGAAGAAGAAGGATCCTAAGGCCTACAGCGGCATCGAGGATCTAGGAAGAATACTAGGTTATAAGAAAGAGTAATAGAAAATGGCCACCTTCCTCGACATTTCAGTAATCGGACATTTCACATCCATATTCACCTTCTTGTTAGTGTTTGTGATAGTGTTCGGTCTGCTGCAAATGTTTAAGATGTTCGGGGAAGGACATACTGGCATCCATGCGATAATCGCCTTAGCGATAGGCTTTATAGTGATATTCCAGGGAGGAGTCGTCAATGTAATACAGACATTCATCCCATGGTTTACACTGCTGATCATTGTTGTTTTTTTACTGATATTTGCATCAAGGATGTTCGGACTCACAGAAGGGGATGTCAAGGCAGGATTCTATAACAATCCATCATTCATGACGTGGATATTGATATTTAGCGCATTGATATTATTATTCTCTCTTGGCACAGGGTTTGGGCAGTCGACACTGGAACAAGGCCAGGGACAGAACCTGACGACACCACAAGCAGCAGTATCAGCGACAGGAGGGAATGCTACAGCAGGATCGACAGCCACACTGAGCTTCAACCAAAACCTATCAAACACATTATATAATCCAAAAATACTCGGGATGCTCCTGGTATTCATAATAGTCATCCTAGCGATGCTGTTCTTGACTACAACAGAAGGGCCATAAGATTCTTTTTCCTATAAGTTTATTTCTATTATTATCCTATTTCTATAATTGATCATTTTTATTCTACGTATTATTAAAATATATAAATAGGGATTATTAAGCCTAACTATGCAGGATGAATTCTGGGGCAGGATCAAGTTCGAGGGAAAATTAGAGGATATTTCTAGGATAGTCTGCAAGGAATTTGCGCTAGGAAAATTCATATCGAATAAATTGGTCTTAACCGGCTATGAGGATTTTAATTTTATTCTTAAGACAAATAAAGGAAGATATTTTGTCAAAGTATTTGCAAATACGAGAGATATAAAAGAATGTAAGAGGATAATAGATATAATGTCAAAAGTCATTGCTGCAAAAGTTTCAACTCCAAAACTATTCAAATCAAAAAGCGGATATTTATTTGTTGACAGAAAAGCAGCTCTCCGATTGTGTGTGATGGAATATATTGATGGAAAAGATTTCTATAATTCAAAAAAATCTCCAACAATTGAGCAGATAAAAGACATTGCGATGAATGCTGCAAAGATAAATTCACTTAATATCAAACCATATCCCGTATACGATAGATGGGCTATTGTATATTTCAAGAAAGAATTCAAGAGAAAATCTCGCTACCTAAAGCCAGAAGATTTGAAATCATTAAAGCCTTTATTGAAGGCATTTGATGAACTGAAGATTGAAACATTGCCTCATGCTTTTGTTCATGGAGACATACGTTGTGGTAATGTTGTCCAGGATAAGAATAGATTATGGATAGTTGATTTCTCTGTATCTAATTATTATCCAAGAATAAATGAACTGTCAGTAATGGCATGCAGTATATTTTTTAATGAGCATAATACAGAAATAAGTCAAAAGAATATTGATTTTGCAGTGACAGAATATCAAAAAGTTCTTCCTCTGACAAAGAGAGAATTGCAAGGACTGCCAATATTCATAAAACTTGCACATGCCATGCAAATTCTCTTGGCATCATACTATAAGTATGGAAAAAAAATAAAATCAAAAGAAAGTGAATATTTCTTGAATCAAGGAAGAGTTGGTTTGAAACAGATGTCAGAATTATATCCTTAGTCTTCTTCTGCTTTCACAACTTTTACCGCTTTGCTTTTTGTAGAACTTGATGGCTTTTCTCTCTGCTTGTCTGTTATCCTAGAAAGTTCATTGACATTATCTACAAATTGTGGCAAGACTTTTGAGAATACTTTTTCCATTGCCTGCAATTCTGCGCCGACTTCTAGCATATTCTTGTCATAATCCCCGATCTTTCCAAGGATTGCTGAATGTAATTTATCGAATTGTTCCCTTAGATCATTCACCTGCTGGTCTATCTGTGTCAGCCTGCTGTCGGCCTTGATTTTCCATTCTATGACTTTGTTTATGTCTTTCACTAATTCATTCCATCTCTCATCTATTATTGCCTCTATCATCTCTTCGTTGTTGCTCGACATTCCGCCCATCGGCATCTGACCCATAGGCATGGAACCCATCGACATCTGCTGAGGACCATATTGTTCTGGGCCACCCATAGGAGGCAAATCTTGTGGTCCTTGTATAGGCTGCTGAGCGCTTGACGGCGCCATCTCTGACTGCGATATAGCATCAAATATCTGGCTCGAGGTATAGCCATCTCTCTGTAATGTCTGTATTATCTGATTATTAGAATATCCTTGAGTCTTCATCGCTATCACTTGATCTATAGGTATATCTGGACCTGCTGATAGGTCACTTTTTTTTGCCTTGAAGATGCCCATAATAACCTCTTTTTATATCATAAAACAAATCATAAACATATACTAAAGAATATATTAATATGAGGTATATTTAAACTTTTCGTTGATTAGGCGGAGGGACAGGCATCGCAACCTTTTTAAATAAACCAAGTTTCGTGTTCTAATAATAATGGGGTTTAATAATCATGAGTTTTTTTGATAATCTAATCGAGAATCTCCCTGAAGTATCAGGTCCAACACAAAAGAAGCTGCCGTTCAAGGAGAAACTGAAATGGACTTTGATAGTCCTGATAATATTTTTTGTGTTAGGTGTCATCCCATTATTCGGTCTTGGAGCTAATGCGCTTGCACAATTCGAATTCTTGTCAATAATCTTAGGAGCAAGCTTTGGCTCGATAATCAGTTTAGGTATTGGCCCGATAGTCACAGCATCTATTGTATTGCAATTGCTCAACGGTTCAGGTCTTTGGAAATTTGATCTGACAAAGTCTGAAGGAAAAAAGAGATTCCAGGGTACGCAAAAATTATTCTCGATATTTTTCATATTGCTAGAAGGTGCTATCTATGTATTCATGGGTGGGCTCAGCCCAAATCCGTCGCTTGTAGGGACTCCATTATATGCACAACTGCAGATATTATTGATAGTGCAACTATTCATCGGCGGGATATTGATAATGTTCATGGATGAGATTGTGAGCAAATGGGGTTTTGGCTCAGGAATATCACTCTTCATCGCAGCAGGCGTTGCCCAGCAGATATTCATAAGGGCATTCTCATTTCTTCCAAATCCGCAAAATCCTGAAAGTACAGCAGGTGCTATCCCTACATTATTCACAAGCCTTGCATCAGGGGATCCTACAACAGCATTCCTTCAGATAAGCGCACTTGTAGCGACAGTAGTGGTGTTCCTCGTCGCTGTATATGTACAATCTATGAAAGTCGAGATTCCATTAAGTTTCGGGAGGATCAGGGGCCATGGGATAAGATGGCCGCTCAATTTTCTTTATACATCTAACATCCCAGTAATCTTAGTGGCAGCGCTCCTTGCAAACGTGCAACTATTTGCTACACTGCTGCAAAAATGGGGGCATCCGATACTCGGGACATTCAGCAACGGAAGTCCTGTGTCAGGGTTTGTCTTATGGATATCTGGACAGCAATTATTGCCGACCATCATCAAGGGTGGAGCCACAGGAATAGATGTATTCTATGCATTAGTGTATGTATTATTCATGGTCGTAGGCTCAATAATATTCAGTGTCTTTTGGGTACAATCTGCTGGTATGGATGCAAGAAGCCAAGCAAAGCAGATGATGGCATCAGGTCTACAGATTCCGGGATTTAGGAGAGATGAAAGGGTCCTTGAAAGGCTGCTAGACAGGTATATAATGCCGCTCACAATAATGGGCGCTATCACAGTAGGTGTCGTAGCTGCGCTTGCAGACCTGACAGGAGCATTATCAAGAGGTACAGGAATATTGCTTACCGTCATGATCATCTATCAATTATATGAAAGCATAGCAAGAGAGCATATGATGGACATGAATCCAATGATGAGAAAATTCATGGGGAAAAATTAATTCTTATGCTGCAGAATGCAGCCTTTTTTGGATGCAACATTTTCTTAAAAGGTTGCATACCGACACGAACCCGATGATGAGAAAATTCATGGGGAAAATAGATTATTATAATTCTAAAGATATATTTGCCATAATGTTATTTCGCAGAAATTATCCGATATGTTTTGGTCCTATTGCCATGAGCGAGCACTTCTTGATGCAGCTTTGGTTCAAACACTTCCAAGACAAATGTTGACGCATCTCTATCTTGCGATGTATCTATCAAATTTTCACCGTCGGCACCAGATAGCCCAAGTATCTCTGCTCTCAGTTCATATCCTGATCTGGAATCATTATGCGCTCTTGATACTATATTTTTGACAATCAAATTTTTGTATTGTAGGAAAAAACTCTGGACATTTCCATCTGAGAATGGAATCAAATCAAGCCTATATGCCATCCCTGGATAGCAGGCAGCTCTTGTCGTGCGCATGAATAATTCATCGAATTCATCCTGGCTCTGATGGCCTTGAGTATATATGCTGCAGACCATGTGCCCCTGCACATAGAATTCTGCCTGTTCATAAGACAATATTTTTTCTGCCAATGACATCGCATCACCAAATGCAATCCTATCAAGCCTTATGACGTCAAGATTGAATTTCTTTATGTCCAATTGAGGCTTGAGTTTTTTTAGCTGTATGATTGCGTCTGGCATGAGGAAAGGATCAGAATCAGCTTTAAATATTTAATCACCTTTGGAGTAGAATTGATATTCAGCAACATTTTTAAATATCCTCCTTTTCCGTATAAGCATGATGAGGGTGAATTAGTGGCAGGTATCTTAGATTCAATCTTTAGTCCATGGCTCGGATTAGTTCTACCTCTGCCGCCTATCTGGGCAATCCTTATCATTTCTGCATTCATCACATTGCTTGTGACTATAGTCTATAAATATACTACAAATCAGAGAGAGATGAAGGTCATCAAAGAGGACTTGAAGAAACATCAGAAAGATATGAAAGAGACTAAGGACACAAAGAAACTGATGGAGATACAGAAAAAGGCACTCGACCTCAACATGAAATACATGATGTCTTCTTTCAAGTCGACATTATATACATTCATCCCTATAATAATAATCTTTGCTTGGCTCAACATGCATATAGCATATTATCCATTATATCCAGGCCAACCATTCACAGTCACAGCGCAGTTCGCAGAGGGTGCGGCTGGAAATATGACATTAAGCTCTATCCCTGACCTGAATATAGATTCTGCTACTAAAGAGATTGTGAACAACTCTGTCGTCTGGAACTTGAATGGGACTGCAGGTGAATACAAACTCAAACTGGATTATTTTACTGAAAGCTATGACCAAAGTATTTTGATAACCAGTGATAGGACCTATATCAATCCACAAAAACCTATCTCAAATAGTAAATTAAAGATGATTATTGTAGGAAACAAGTCTGTCAAGCCTTTTGGCGATGATTTCAGCCTGTTCGGCTGGCATCCAGGATGGCTTGCGACATACATAATATTATCTATAGGTCTTTCAACATTATTCAGGAAGATATTTGATGTATATTAAGATGATAAATTTATTTCTAGACCAGAATACGCCTGCTATGAGAGCAGACCTTGAAACTCTTGCGCATGCAAAGGATTATCTAAATAAGGCTAGGCAATTATTTGAAGAAAAATTCTACTTCAGTGGCCTCGCATTCCTTGAAGAATTCCGAAAGCATAAAGGGATGCTGCAGACATCATTTCTTCAGGCATATATAGAGAATACATATTGGCTTGCAAAAAAGGAAAGCGACCTCGATTTTAGGGAGAACTAGATGATATCAGACAAGCCATTAGAAAATTTCAGACCGAAATTCGATGCAGTAGGATGTAAGCTAGAATATGATGGGAAAATACTTCTTTTGCAGAGAAATAGGAAAGGCACAGGCTATCAGCAATGGAGTTCATGTGTAGGAAAAATAGAGCCTAACGAAGAAAAAGAAGATGCAGTAGTAAGAGAGGTCAGAGAAGAGACATCGCTAATCATAGATAAAAACAACCTAAAATATATAGGAAAATATTATATGAGATACAAGGAATTCGACTTCATATTCTATCTATACCAATATACCCTAACATCAGAGCCTAAAGTGAAAATAAATAGTGAGCATTCAGCATATAAATGGCTGACACTGCAGGATGCATTGAAAGAAGACGTGGTGGAAGACGAAGCTTTCTGTATAAAACAAGCATATAATATCTAAAATAGATGCTTATTTAAACAATTACCTTTATAAATCACTTAAATTTCCTTTTCTATATCAAAAAATTGCACATAGTATAGATGTTTCATGGATCTATTTTTGTGTCGAGGTTAAAAATGCCGAGAGGAAGCAGGAAATCAAGATCATTGAGAAGAATTTATGTAAAGACTTCAAAGCAGACTAAATTAGTCTATGCAAAAAGAAAGCATTCAAAGGCACATTGCGCAAAATGCGGTGTTGTGCTCAAAGGCGTAGCTACTGGCGCTCCTTACAGGATGGGCAAGTTAGCTAAGACTGAGCGCAGGCCTGAAAGGCCTTATGGGGGAGTGCTTTGCTCAAAATGCACTAGGCTGAAGATAAAGGAATCATTGCAATAAAATTATTTTTTATATTTATTTTATAATATTCATTCTATAATAGTAAAATATTTAAATATACATCAATCTACATAATCTATGAAGTTGGGGATAAGACAGGATCGTCATACAAATAATGTTGATTCTATTGCAGATGAACACAATGCTCATCCATCATTTCAATACTGCATAGCATCGATAGACATTTCTAAAGAAGCCGAAGATGCATTTGCCCTCACTAAAAGATTCTGGAAAAATAATGGAGTTCCTATCGTCGTTCTTGGTGGAGGATTCCATAACATAAGTTCTGGACTTGTATCAATGGCAGGTGTTGAAGAATGCTTCTTGGATAAATATAATCTTCCTAGCCCTCGAAAGATGATACTCACAAGAATATCTTTCGGTACAGGATATATTAACGAAAACAGGCAGGGACTTGTAGACTATACTGATCTTAGGCGGTTTCACATAAATGTCCTTGCTGAGAGAAAATTTTTTCCTGAGGAATGGGATGACATCATCCCCAAACAGGATAGGTGGGGAGACCCGTCGCAATATAGGGAGTTGAGTAGGGTGACTGAAAGATTGCATCTGGCGTTGCGATGGGAAAAAAGCGCGCAAGGGATATGGGTATATGATGACTGGAACAATGTAAGTGAATGGGATGCGACTGATAATTCAAGAAAAAAGCGTTTGAATATGAATCGCACGACATATTTCCGGTCAGAAAGCTATCCGCCACAAACCTCTGATAGCGAAAAAGCTGAATTGAAAAATTGGTCAAGATTGCTTGAAGAGGAAGGACGCAAGCAGGTCAGCGCTCCTCTAAGCAGACTTCTTAAAAAGAATGATCCCCTTGTACAACAATATGGAAGTGACGCAATGACCCTGCCAACCATAGGATATGATAATATCAAGCAGATATTTGGTTTCTTACCTGCAATAACAGGGGAAGAACGAACGAAGATGAGTGTGGAAGAAGGTACAAGGTTCTTGTTCACAGATGTGCTCGATTCCCTTCTAAATAGCGTCTTTGCACCAAAAAACTAGCACACAGGAATATTTATAAATTCATCATCACTTCTCTGATTAATATTATCTCTCGGAGACTCGGCGACGGATCCATTCTGTAGAGATGGAGAAGATTAAGATGTTTGATGTTGGAAGAGTATGTCTAAAGATAGCTGGCAGGGATGCTGGAAAAAAATGTGTAGTGGTTGAAAAGCTTGAAGGCAAGTATGTATTGATAGATGGCATGACCAGAAGAAAGAAATGCAATACATTGCATCTTGAGCCATTAGATCAGATGATAGATGTCGGCGATGGAAATCATAGCGCTGTTGCAAAGGCATTCAAAGATCTAGGATTTGAAGTAACAACTACAAAAGCGAAGTCAAAGACACAAAGACCTTCTGCTATAAGGAAAGTCAAACAAAAACCTGTAGAAAATCCTAAAGCGAAAAAGAAAACTGAGAAGGCAGAAAAGAAGCCTAAAGCAGAGCCTGTGAAAAAGGCTGAAAAGAAGGAATAAATCTTTTTTCTATTTCTTTTTTATTTATTTTTATCTATTTTCTTTAATATACTGTTATCTTTTCAACAATCTTTATAAATTATCATTCTCAGAGTATATTATATGTTTTTACATAAGGATAAAAGAGGTTCGAGTAAAGGGCAGTTCACTATCATAATAATCCTTGGTTTAGTAGTATTCTTCACATTTGTGCTATTGTTTCTTGTCAGGGCCCAGCAGATAAAGGCTCAATTGAATAACCAGGTCAATAATCAGATAAAAGATTACATCAGCCAGAACTCTATCAACATCTATGTCACGACATGCCTTGACGCTGTCGTCAATGAAGGCATCACGCGTGCATCTATGCAAGGAGGTGTCTTAAATTTTTCTGGCAGGATCTATGGGAGAGATTATGTGACTTATTACAGCCCACAATTCAACAGGACTTTTAATATTAGCGTGGCAGTGACTCCTAATTTTTATTGCGATCTCATAAGGAATAACCCTCCTGATTATCCTTATCCTAACACCACTGTTGCAGGTGATGGATTAAGATTATTCTATAATGACATGAGTAATCCTGATTATTGCGGATACAACGATATCTTTCTCGCATATAGCGGATTTTTTGGGCTCAACAACCTGACAAGATTATGCTCTATGACTGGAGCGAATAGACCTGGAGTCACTCCTATCTACGGTATGCTGACATGCGATCCTGCAACATACAATGATTATCTGGCTCCTGATATCCAGGATGAATTGCAGGATTTCATCTCTAGCGAAATCCCTAAATGCGTAAACTTCAGCATGATCGGACCGAAATTTGCGAGCAATATAACAATACTGAATGATACTCCACTGACGACTGTGACTTGGGGCGATAAAGGATTCACAGTAAAGCTTCAATATCCATTTTCTGTATCTATAAACAAGCAACAACCAGTCATCAAGATGGTGGATTTTGCAATACAGAAAGATGTCTGGTTCAAAGAGCTCTATGATTATGTATTCTACATGATAACAAATGACGTCTCAGAGGCTGATTATGATATCATCTTGCACAGGATGCGACCAGACATTGCAAATTATTATAGAGGATATACTATCAATAAAATAAGAGCCATCAACGAGAATTATACTGACATAATACAAGTGATTGATAATAAAAGCGTAATCAATGGAAAGCCTATGACATTCCAGTTTGCTGTCATCAACAGACGGCCTGCTCTAGAATATATCAGGTCAGCATCTCCATATTATGACAAGCTAAGTATAGAGAATGAAACCATTGAACTAGATCCGCAAGGGTTTGACCCTGATGAAGATGCCATCACATATAATTATTCTTATTGGAAAGAAGACTATGATGATTATTATAATTTCTCTGACCCGAAATGCTTCAATGGCAGCAGTATCCAATATGTCATAGCAAACTGTACAATCCATAATATGTCAAAGATGCCGCACAATTGGAGCAACTCTATATTGTTCACGTTCACTCAACAGAATGCTAGCTTTCGGACTTATAGGAATGATACTGGCTATCATGTCACAAAGATCACGATATGGGATAGGCAACGTCTTAAAGATTGGCAGGACATAAGGATAATGATACTTGACAAACCAGTCGCTAGGATAAATGGGACTAATTTCTATAACGACACACCTTCCAGATATGCATCATACGAAGACATGTATCTTTTTGACGGGTCGAATTCCACAGTCGGCATATCAAGCGGGATGTTTGGAGATAATTTCTCGACATTTGCATGGAATGATACCACAAGAAGAGAATTCTTCAAGATAAAGCCTATTATTGCAGGACTTCCTTCATCAGAATGGCTATTGATACCAAATGAAACCAATGGATCATTCACAATACAAAACATAACAATGTATGTCTTTAGAAATATCTCGACGATACATTCACAGCTAAGAAACATCTCCTTGATAGTAAACACGACAAGAGGATTAGTGAGCGATCCGGCATATCTTGAATTGAATGTGACTGAGTGCCTGAATCACAGCAGCAATGATAAACCTTGGCCATATAACTCTGCATTCAATCCAGGCAACATCTTTGACAACGTCATGGCAGCACTCCAGGCAGACCATACATGCTGCACAGACCAATTCACATATGCAGGAGTATCGACAGTGTGCTATAGCGATACAACATATGGCTCTAATATGAGTTTTAATAAAAAATATTATCCAGACATAATCCCTGCACCGACACCAAAAATAAAATATGTCGGCAAACCTTTGAGTGAATCTAATTGGCAGATGATGAATGATATTTTTAGAGATGATTTCACAAGAAATTGCACTGCTGACAGAGGCAATGTCTGCACCGGACTTGGGATAGAGACCAGGACAGTGATAGAGAATTGCAGTGATGATAATAAGATAAACCTACCTGCATTCCATGCTGAAAGATGCTCTGGTCCACAAAAGATAGGGTTAAACTGGCCAAACAGCCTGACAAATACAATCCAATGCATGAATTATACTTTTGGAAATTCATTTGAGAAGTATACAGGCATAACAAAACAAACTATTCCTGCTGCGCCAGCAAATGGTATCTGTACAACAGAGAGAAGATGTGCAGTAGAGATTGTTCCTGGAGGCCCCATATTATTTTATGAATATAATACTGGTCTTGGGAATCAAGGAAAATATGTATGCAGCGGACAATGTGATGGAACAGGGAGATGCAATACGACTACTGATTGTAGATGCAGCAGAGGAAATTCTGGACTTGGTACTAGCTGCACAAATAGTGTTGGCACCACAGTATGCAATGGCCTCTCTTCACCAGGAAATGGAGATCCGCCAGGAGGCACCCAATGCACTGATAATCATTTAGGATATTGCCAAGATTGTGAATTGAAAGATAGGCCAGCAGCTTTAGGCGGACCTATATGTGGTCCTGCTAATAGTCCGCCTAATCCAAACAATTGCTTCGGCTCTGGTAATTGTGTAAACAAAAAACCAGATGCAGCATTTAATGGACATGAAGGATGTACAGAAGACTGCAAATACAGAGATTGTGTCAAATACAAATTCGATCCTAGCATTGGTGGTTTAGGCGGTTGTCCAACAACATGTTCAAGTAATGCGCAATGCAATTATCCGACATATAGTTGCACTGGCGGATTTTGTTCATAAGATTTTGTAATGCAAATATTCATAGAAATCTTTGTGCTTGAAAACCGCAACATATTTAAATACTGTAAGTCGATAATGCAAGAAAGGTGGGTATTGATGAGTTTTAATTATAGGCTGTTCATATTCGTTCTTTTAGCTGTCGGAGTGATATTGTTCATAACTCCTGTTAGGGCTGATAATTGCTGTGTTATCCCAAGCAGACCGTATTGTATTGATAATAGGCCTTGTACTGCTGACGGAGAATTTGAATTATCGCCTGCATCTAGCTGCACAGCTATGAAACAAGAATTAGAACTGGCAGAATCAGGGGCAGGACAATCTTGGTGGGATGATGAATGTTCTGCAGGATGCTGCTGCTTTAAGAGCGGCCCAGATACTTCTCCCATATATTCTGCACAGGTCGGTGCTGTAAGAACACTCTGTGAACTTTCTCAAGGGACCTTTAAAGCAGGCACAAGCAATTGTGATGTTGCTCATTGTCAAGGATTAGCTCCTACAACATATTCTATCCATGGAACAATCTATGATTCTAATCATCTTCCTGTATCATCAACAACTGTCAAGATTCCTGGTGGAAGCGTCGCAATGTCTTTGGCTTCAGGATTATACACCTTCACAGGTGTCACAAAGACCACAAGTGCATTCACAATCACAGCCAATAAGAGCGGATGCATCGGATCGCTCAGGCTAGATAATGGTGTCCAGACAGATTTAGTCTCTAAAGATATAACACTTGACTGCTGCCATGATGAACCGAAGTCATGGAGTGCATGCGATCCTATAACTCATAATCAATCAAGAATTGTAAATACTGTCTGCGGAGTTACTGTGACCAAGACCTGGATTGAGAACCAATCATGTCAATTAAAAATACCTTGTGAATGGAATTGTACATGGACTCCTGATTGTCCAAACAGTGACGGTTTTACAATCAGCCATTGCACTGAAATACCTGATGGATGCAATGTCCATGTAGCTCCACCACCTGTAAGATTGCAATGCCCGACAGATTTATATCCTGACTGCAATCATGATGGAATTGTACAATCTCCGAAAGAAGAATGTGATTATAATGTCACATCAGGAGTATTCAATGCACCAGCAAGTGATAATTGTCCTTTCCCTCGCAACAACAGCATGAGCAATTGCGATTTTGCCACATGCAAATGCATCCCTCCACCATCGACTCCTGATGATTGCGCAAATAATCCTGACATTTTGACTGCTCCACTTGATGTCAATATTGTCCCTATGGAGAGGGCTTTCAAGCTTGGCGCTTGGACATTCGCAACCAATAGATGCCTTGATTATATTGATCATTTTGAGATAATAAGATACTTAAATACCTCGACAGGCATATATACTTTCAATGCAAATGTGAACCTTAGCGTGACAAAGACGACCAGGTTGTATAAGGATAATACTACGTCTCCTAAGATTCTTGCAAACACCCAGTATTGCTATGAATTGACCATGGTATACAATGCCAGCGTTGTAAATCCTACATTAAGAAAACAGACGATAAAAGGATGCAAAATGTCTGGCGACGATATATGCATGAGCCCTCACTTGCCTACATGGTGCGATTTTTCTCCTGTAAATCACATTCCGAACACAATCGTCTGGTGCGATGGTGCAAATAATATAACAGCTGATGAAGGTAATTGTACTGCAAACACTTATTGCACTATGGGCCCTAGCGGCGCTGTATGTATCCCTCAAGGCCAATGCGATAAATGCAACAATCTATTCTCTGTCTTTGGAAACCAATTATTCCCTAATGTAGCTGGAAACAGCTATTCATATAATAGGATAAATAATGATAGCATCGACGAAAAATATGTCTTATGCCCAACGCTTGTGAATCCTGATCCTCAGGTAGCTCCAGATAAAGTTAGTGAAGATCTAGGAGGATGCTATCTTGATTATACCACGACAATATTTGATATGGCATATCCATGCACTAATGTAACCTCATGCTATGATTATAAATCGCAAGGTGCATGTGTGAATGATTATTGTAAAAAATTCATAACTAATAGTGCTGGTCTTGCAAGCGATAAATGTGAATGGGTATTTTATAGCACCGATTTATATAAAGGCGTATGTAGGCCGAAGGATCCAACATTTAGATCTGAGCAGAACTGTACATTATGCGGCATCCAGTCAATCAATAGGATATATCCTGACTGTACAAAAGACACATGCACATTATTTGGATATTGTTTCTATAAAAATAATCTTTGCGCAGATGGATCGACAATACATTGCAGTAATTATCTGACACAGCAAGAATGCACTGGCTCAGATACATTGCCAGGATTTACAGTCGATGTCCCTCCAGCAAATGCATACGGCACCAACAGCATCACTGCCTTAAGCAAAGATGTTCCTCTCAACATCTCAAGATGCAGATGGATAGCAAGCGGATGCATCAAAGATGCGGATAATAATAATCTTGATGACTGCAAGAGCGAAACATCGCAACCAAAGATCTGTGAACGAGACATCACTCCTCCAATCAGCCATGTAATCAACAGGTCAGTCTATGCATTGATGATGGACTTCCATGACATGAGCATCATTGATGACGGACCATGGACATTAGGTGATGACACTCCTTCATATTCCATAGATTATCTGATGCTGCATTATTGCATTTTTGAAGATTATCCTGGAGCAGACTGCTATCCGAATAATATTCTTCATATCAAACCAGCATCTAGCCATCCATTCATGATAAACCTTTCAGAATTCAAGAATCATGATAATACTGTCATCAATGCTGCATCCAACGGCAAGAAATACATAATGAAATATTTTGCTGAGGACGTGGCAAAGAACCTTGAAGTTGTCAAGAGTTTCAATTTCACACTTGATGCCCTGCCTCCAAAGATAAATCTGACAATCATTCATAATGCATTCCCTCAAGGCAGCACTTGGAAGACCAACCTTACATTCATAATCAGGCTAGACGCTGAGGATTATCCTCCTGTACAATGCAATTTCTATATAAGGCCTACGTATGCTACTGTCGATTTCTCTGGAATGAGCTTTTATGATATTAACAACCTCACATCTATATATAGAACTAATATATCGAGAGTCGGCTGGAGCATCAGCACGATGTATCCTTATCTTTCTGAGAGCTATTATGATTACAATCTCACCTGCACAGATGTTGCAGGGAATATATACCAAGAAAACAAGACAATCAAGGTCGAGGGAGACTTGACAATAAATGATGCAGAGCCATCTCTTGCAGCGACATATAGGTCTACTGGCTATGGGACATTATCTGCTCCAGAGAATATGAGCATACACACCACATATCCTGGAACCTGCAGATACTCTGACACGACTACCAATTACTCTCTGATGACAGGCGCATTTGACAATAATTATATGATTGCAGACAAGGATTATTTCCATTCAACAAAACTGAAGATAAGGTCTACTGATGCTTCTGGAGTCTATAGGTATTATACTGCATGCAATCTGACTGTTGCAGGTGTCCAGAAGATAATAACTGGCGATGATGTAGACATGATATATTTCGCAATAGATGATCTTGCTCCTGTTACAAAAGTATTGTATGAAAAAGATACTCAGTTATTGGAATATCATTATAATGCAAGCGAATTCAATGATAGCATGACTGTGACGCTAAATTGCAGTGATTCTGACCCTAGATTGATTGAAGATTACACAATAGTTCCTGGACAGCCTCCTTATTATAGGGATAGATCATTCCAATGCGACAAGACATATATCTGTATAAAAAGAGCCAATGATACTATCTCATGTGGCAACATGCTTGACATGGACATGTTCCATCTCTATGACAAGAGTCCGATATTTTTCAATTACACTGATGAGACCAATTCGTTAGATAAAGAGCGCTATGGCAATGCACCATACATCTGCTATTATTCTATCGACAATGGGAATAATACAGAGAACGATAACGGCAAGGCCATATTCACAAGGATAAATGTCCGTAACGGATTGTTCCTTTCTCCCATCATCAATATCAGTTCAGGAGACTAAAATCATAATCATATTTCAGAATAAATAATATTTCAGGGTTTATTTTCATAGATTTATATTTTTTTATAAAGTCATATTTTAGTATTATATTTAATAATGAGTGGTGTACATGAGTAAAAAGGGGTTTGAGCATTTGAAGAATTATATTTCCCTGATAATTATAGCCTCATTTTTCTTGGTCATGCTTTCTGCTGCTGTATTATCAGATGATGCTGATCAACCATTCGTCGTCACTGCCCATCCTTTGATAAATGTCTCATATTTTGAGATCCCTGTGACTGTCACAAACTATTATCTTAAAGATCTTGCCCTCGGCCAGAACTGGAGTGTTCAACCAATGACATCTCTTGTCGGTCAGATAAATTTCAGTTTCAAAACAACCGCATATCTTGGCAACGGATGGTACGATTTTATTATAACAGCTCATGACAGTGATGGAAATGAGGTCACTGCAGATAAAGCCTTCGAGATAAATCATCCAGAGATGCCTGTCTGGCTCATAAGTCCGCCTGTAGGAATAGGACAGAGCAGCCCTTATACTATAACAATCAAGTCGTTGTACCAATCAACATGCAAATGGGATACTACATTATATTCTGCGTGCACTAATCATTCCTGCATATATTCTCACTTAGGGCATTCACTCCAGACAATCGATGGAGGCATAACGCACACAACATCTTACACTCCTCCACCACCAAGAAATTATATTCCCATATACTTCTATTGCAGGATAAACAATGCTCTTGATGATAACGACAGCTCTTATGGAAGCAATGTCTCCATGTCTGGCTACGATGATCAGGCAATACATATATTATCAATCGGTCCAAATCCTTCGACAGTCTTTGATTCAGGAAATAAGGTCGTCAACATCAATGTGATCACTGACAAGCCTGCAGTCTGCAACATAGCTGACGCTGTAGGATCTAACTTTGTAGCCAGCGGGATGGGACCGACCAATAAATTCTTTGATGGAGAAGACCAGAGAGGCTATCTTACATATACTACGAATCATACTGTGAAGATGAGTGATTATTATCTAATCCCTCCATCCATAAACAATGTGAACTTCAATTATGATATAAAATGTTACAGCCTCTCGCAATTGACTGACACAAAACCTTGGACAGTGCATTACAATATCAATAAGGCAATAACAATAACTAAGGTCACGTCTGATTATGTTAAATCTGGCACTGACGTCAAATATGAGATAGACACAAATCTTGTTGACTGCTATTGCCAGCTGGCATTGAATGGTGGAACTCCTATAAATATGGAGAATGAAAGCCAGACAAGAAGATATGTCAATCTGCCTAGTATAAACTTTGGCTCTAATGAGATAAGCGTCACATGCACACAATCTGAAGCGAGTGCAACAGAGAAATTCACATTAGGCTATGACGATCAGTTTCCATCATTGACATTGAAAACAACAGGCTCTTCCTGCGGCCTGACATCAATCACTTTCTCAATGAATGGCTCTGATGTCGGATCTAGAGTGGAATCTTACCATTATCAGATCATAGACCAGCTCGGAACAATACTTGTGAATAGGACAACGACTGCTGGAGGCACATTCAAAGAGAATCTTGCATTGACAGCAGGCAATACATATACTATCATTGCGTATGATGTCGATTCTGCAGGAAATCCGTCTGATCCCTCAGGATCAACAGCATCTGTCATAGCAAAATCTTCAAGCGATATCACCTGCGATTTTATCAATCCGACATTGACGACTAGTGTGAAATATATCGGCACATATAATTATCAGGCAAATGTCAGCGTGAATTGCTCTGATACTGGCTCTGGATGCCAGGATTATTTCTCTTATTATTTTGAAAAATATGATAGCCCATGCAATTATTCCAATGCGACCAATCAGATAGCATATACTACTGGCTTTCCGACACTGGATCCCAATATCATCGGTGTAAATAAGACCAAGATATGTATCCTTGCCCAAGACAATAATTATAACAATGCTACAGCAGAAATACCTTTGATATTGACCAGGAGAGAGTGCCATAATGGGATATTAGAGGATGGAGAGGATTGCGAGGATGGAAGCCTCAGAAATATGAAATGCGCTGATCTGACCATCAGCAATGATGCTAGTCCGTTCAAAGGCCAAAAATATGTCGGAGGCACATTGAGATGCAACGAATGCCATTGGGACACGACCAATTGCAATGAATGGCCAGGATATTGCGGAGACAATGAGACAAATAATTTCCCTTATGAGACTTGCGACGGCAACGGGGCAAACAAGGATTGGGGCAGCGTGATTGGCTGCACAAGTCTTGGATTCAAATCAGGGACACTCAGCTGCAATCCACCATATTCTATAAATCAATGCCATTTCAATACCAGCCTATGCACTGACTGGACAACTCTTGTCCCGAACTGCACTGGATCAAAATCTTCCAGCGCAATATTCATAGACTCTGGAGAGGAATGCGAAAAGCAATTGACACCATACAATGTGACTTGCACAGCCTTCGACCACCTTATCGGAGGAACAATGGGATGCACTGAGGATTGCCAGTTCGACTTATCAGGATGCACACAGCCTCCGACCTGCGGAAATAATGTAGTAGAGAGCGGGGAGACATGCGATACTAATCAAGTCATAGATTGCACTGTTGTGAATGATACAATCTACAAAGCAGGAAACGCAACATGTAATGCTCCAGGCACTGCAAATCAATGCAAATATGACACTTCCAAATGTGTTGCAAAACCTTACTGCGGCAATGGTTTCAGAGAGACTGGAGAGCAATGCGACCTCAATGATTTTGCTGGGTTCACATGCAAGGATTTTGGTAATCCAAGATATTCTGGAGGGATATTGA
>Ga0182027_10003831_pt1 | contig 23610 bp, 24 predicted proteins | sample 712E1DmetaG_FD_121300 | JGI IMG/M metagenome (GOLD analysis project Ga0182027, IMG submission 121300) | Permafrost microbial communities from Stordalen Mire, Sweden - 712E1D metaG (Illumina Assembly) | ecosystem: Environmental > Terrestrial > Soil > Wetlands > Permafrost | place: Sweden... | reverse complement strand
GAACAACCGATCCCCGCCACCGTGGGATTGTCCGTAATAGATCAGGCAAGCATCCTCGGTCGGGTTACACCCCATGGAGCCGGGATGGCCGGCCGGTTAGCCTCCTTGGATGGTCAACAACAACAATTCTGTCGTTGTAATCTATCCATCGCACACGGCTGCTGACGTGGCCATCAAGGAACTGCAGCAGTCTGGTTTCGATAGGAAGAAACTGCGGATATGAGCGAAATCGTTCTGGAGATTAAGGCACTAACCCGCCGGTTCGGAGCATTTACCGCGGTCGATACGCTTAACCTTTCGGTCAATGCCGGGGAAATCTTCGGCCTGCTCGGCTCCAACGGGGCGGGGAAGACGACCACGATCAAGATGCTGACCACGCTGTTGCCGCCGTCCTCGGGCGACGCGAGCGTGGCCGGTTTCTCGATAATAACCCAGGCGGTCGGCGTTCGCCGCGCTATCGGTTATGTGCCGCAGGCGGTCTCCGTGGACGGTTCGCTTACTGGTTACGAGAACCTGCTCATCTTCGCCAAACTCTACGACCTTCCACACGGCGAACAGCAAGCGCGCATCCGGGAGGCATTGGAGTTCATGGGGCTGACCGCCGATGGCGGCCGCCTGGTGGGCGAATACTCCGGCGGGATGGTCCGCCGCCTGGAAATCGCCCAGGCCACGCTGCACCGGCCGCGGGTGCTCTTCCTCGATGAACCGACCGTCGGGCTGGACCCGATCGCGCGTGACGCAGTTTGGAAGCTGCTCGTCGATCTGCGGGCCAACTACGGCACGACCCTGTTCTTCACCACCCATTATCTGGAAGAGGCGGAGACTCATTGTGATCGCATCGCCATCATGCATCTGGGCAAGGTGGCCGCGCTTGGCACGTGTATGGAACTCGAAGCCTCGCTTGGCGCGGGCCACACGCTGAATGATGTCTTCGACCATTATGCCGGCAGCGCCTCGGATTCCGGCGGCACCTTTCGCTCCGTATCCGCAGAACGCGCGACGGCCAAGCGCCTTGGCTAGACCCATGACTATGAGCTCCACGTTCATCCCGCCTGTGACCCGATTTGTCGAGAAGACATTCGTGATCACGGAGTTTGAGTTGCGCAAGCTCCGTCATGATTTCACGGAACTGATCACCCGCGCCCTCCAGCCCGCGCTCTGGCTGCTCATCTTCGGGGAAGTGTTCTCACGCAGCGGGGCGATGCACACCGGCAACATGCCCTATCTGGACTTCATTGCCCCCGGAATTTTGGCGCAAAGTGTCCTCTTCGTGGCCATTTTTTATGGCATCAACGTCATCTGGGAGCGCGACCTCGGCATTGTGCAGAAATTCCTCGCCAGCCCGACCCCGCGCGCGGCGCTGGTGCTCGGCAAAGGCTTCTCCGCAGGCATCCGCTCTCTCTCGCAAACCGTGATCGTCTACGTTCTCTCGTTGTTGCTCGGGGTGAAGCTGGATTGGAGTCCGCTTGCGCTCGGCAACGTGCTGGTGATCGTCATCCTCGCAGCCACGCTGTTCTCGACGTTTTCGCTCATCATCGCGTGCATTGTGAAGACGCGCGAACGCTTCATGGGCGTCGGACAGGTGCTCACCATGCCGCTGTTCTTTGCGAGCAACGCGATATACCCCACGGATATCATGCCTGGCTGGCTCAAGATCGTTTCTCATCTCAATCCATTGACCTACGTCGTCGACGCCCTTCGCACCTTCATGCTGGCCGGCAGCACGAGTACCTTCGGCCTGAGTCTCGACTATGCCGTCATTCTTCTGACCACGATTGTTTTGGTTGCCATTGGCGCCCGACTATATCCCCGACTCGCAACCTGAAACGCGCACGGCAAATTCGTTCATGAAACTTCCTTCCATCCATCTCAAACGTTACCGGCAAATCGCGTCCTTGCTGTGGAAATACGGCCGCTCTGACCTTGCCCAGCAAATGAGCGCCGAGGAAGGTTTCGGCATAGACCAAACGCTTTCCGCGGAGGGTCAGCCGGTGACGGATACCGCGAAATCCGCCGCCGGACAGGCTTCACCCGAGCAACTGGCGGATGATCTGGAGGCGATGGGACCGACCTACGTGAAGCTGGGGCAGGTGCTCGCCGGCCGGCCGGATTTGCTGCCCGATACCTACCGGAAGGCACTCTCGCGGCTGCAGGACAGGGTGAAGCCATTTTCCTACGCCGAGGTTGAGGAAGTTGTCATGACCGAGCTGGGCGTGCGAATCTCGAAGGCGTTTTCCCGTTTCGATGTCGAGCCGGTGGCCGCCGCCTCATTGGGGCAGGTGCATCGGGCGGCGTTGCGGGACGGCCGGGCCGTGGTCGTCAAGGTGCAGCGTCCGAACATCCGCCGGCAGATCGCCGAGGACTTCGAGGTGCTGGAGCAGATTGCCGGCTTCCTCGACGGATACACTGCACTGGGCCGCCGCCACCGCTTCCTCGTCACCCTCGAGGAGTTCCGCCAGACGATCCAGCAGGAGCTCAATTACGAGCGCGAGGCGCATAACCTCATCGCGCTCGGCAAAAACCTTAAGGAGTTCAAACTGATCCAGGTGCCGCAGCCCGTGCCTGATTACTTCACGCGGTCAATCCTGACCATGGAGGAAGTACAGGGGAAGAAGATCACCGCGCTCGGTCCGCTGGCCCGGCGTGATCTGAAGGGCGCGCCGCTGGCCGAGGAATTGTTCAAGGCCTATCTGCAGCAGGTGCTCGTGGACGGATTGTTTCATGCCGACCCGCATCCCGGCAATGTGTTCGTGACAAACGACGGGCGCATCGCGCTCATCGACCTTGGGATGGTGGGCCACGCGGCGCCCGTCATGCAGGAGAATCTTCTGAAGATCCTGCTGGCCATCGGCGATGGGAATGGCGAGACCGTCGCTGAAATCGCCATGCAGATGAGCGAGAAACTGGAGGAATTTGCAGCCCCTGAATTTCGCCGGCGCATCGCGCAGTTGGTGGCGCTGCGGCGGGACCAGGGGTTGGAGCAGCTCGATGTCGGCCGCTCACTCCTTGAAGTGACCGGCATCGCCCAGGAGAACGGCCTCATTGTCCCCGGCGAACTGGTGCTGCTCGGGAAGACCATGCTGCAACTGGATGAGATCGGCCGGATCCTCGACCCGACCTTTGATCCCAACGCTTCCATCCGCCGCAATGTCGCCGCGCTGATGGCCCGGCAGATGCGCAAGGACCTCACCCAGGGCAGCATTTTTGGCACGCTGCTCGAGATGAAAGATTTTACGGTGGGACTGCCTTCCCGGCTCAACCGGATCATGGACGCCGTCACCAACTCCGAGCTGGAGGTGAAGGTGAAGTCTCCCGACGCCAGGTTGGTGATGGATGGCATGCAGAAGATCGCGAACCGCATCACCATGGGCATTGTGCTGGCCGGCCTGATCGTCGGCGCGGCATTGCTGGCGCATGTGGAGACTCCTTTCAAGTTTTTCGGCTATCCCGGACTGGCCATGCTTTGCTTTATTGCGGCCGCGGCCGGGGGCTTCTGGCTCGTGATCAGAATCCTCGTCTCGGACTTCAGAAGCCGAAAGATGAAACTACATTGAGCGGCCCCAGAGAACCTGTCCCCACGATGTTCAACGCTGCCAAAGATGCTCTCGCCAGTCGGGCCGCCCACGTCTGGGCCAACAAGCTGATCGCCCGCTACGGCAAGGTGCAGGACCTGAGAATCGACTCCCGCCGAAAGACGTTGGAAGTCTCCTGCTTGTTGGATGGCGAGCTCACGCCCATCACCGTCAAGATTGAGAACTACGTGGTGGAAACCGAGCGGGGCAAAACATTCATTCGCGCAACCGATTTCAGCTGCACGCGTCCCTGGTTGCACAAGCTCCTGGAAGATCTTGGTCACCGGCATCGGGTGGAGCTGCCGCCCTGGGTCGTCGCTGTGCTGTAAACCAAAGACTGTTCAGCCGGGTTTACGCAGCCAAAGCGTATCTGCGCGGCATCGAACGGCGCATCGCGGCCGGTCTCAATCCCCGGGTCGGTTCCGTGGCATCGGTGTTCATCAGCCGGTGGGATGCCTCGGTGGTGATCGCTTCCAAGACCACTGCTCTAGCCCGCATATTTCGCAGTCTTCGCCATCGCTATGACCATCTTCCCGCTGACGATCCCTATGATGGCGGTAATCAAGGGATATGCGGGCTTAGCCCGGATGTGCCGGCCAGCGCGCTCGGCCCGTGGATCGTCTACAGTCTGCACGCAGGCTATCGGGTAGAGTGTGCTAATATCAGTCCGGATCGTTCATGGCCGCGACGATTTTCTTGCAGGGTGGTGCGCTGTCACCGCCAAGGGGTTTATGGGCGCTGACGGCTCAGCGCCCTCCACTTTGGTTGCGGCCTCACGCCGCGGTGCGAAACATCCGGGCTGGTTCAAAACTCCTTTTCCCCATCGGAAGAAAACGTTCCGTTCCGCACCAAACGCCGCCCGCCGTTTGTAAGGAGCGGGCGGGCGAAGCCCGACACGCTCTCAAGTGATCTTCTCTTCATCGACAACTTCAGCGTCGATGATCGGTTCGTCGCTTGGTCTGCCGTCTTCCGCACGTTCGTGAGGTTCAGGAGGGACTCCGCGTTCTCCGCCGGAGGTGCCCTGGCTTGCGTGTGCTTTCTCTGAGGCCGTCTTGTAAAGTTCCGTCGACACAGCCTGCCAGGTTTCGTTGAGCTTCTCGCTTGCCTTCTTGATGGCCGAGGAGTCGCTGCCCTTGAGCGCTTCCTTCACCCCGTTCAGGACGGATTCGATCTTCCGGCGGTTCGCCTCGGAGATGCTGCCCTGATTGTCTTTCAATAGCTTCTCGGTGCGATACACCGCGCCGTCGGCCTCGTTGCGCGTTTCAAGCGTTTCCTTATGCTCCCGGTCCTCTTCAGCATGGAGTTCGCCATCCTTGCGCATCCTCTCGATCTCGTCCTTGGAGAGACCACTGCTGGCCGTGATAGTGACTTTCTGTTCCCTGCCGGTACCGAGGTCCTTGGCGCTGACGTGCAGAATGCCGTTGGCGTCAATATCGAAGCTGACTTCAATCTGCGGTACCCCACGTGGGGCGGGCGGGATGTTATCGAGCGTGAAATTGCCGATGGTCTTGCTGTCGCGGGAGAACTGGCGTTCACCCTGCAAAACGTGGATTTCCACGCCGGGCTGATTGTCCGCGGCGGTCGAGAAGACCTGCGACTTGCGGCTTGGGATCGTGGTATTTCGCTCGATCAACTTCGTGAATACGCCGCCGAGAGTCTCGATGCCGAGCGACAGCGGCGTTACATCGAGCAACACGACATCCTTGACCTCGCCTTTGAGCACGCCGGCCTGGATGGCGGCGCCCACCGCCACCACTTCGTCTGGATTGACGCCCTGGTGCGGAGGTTTGTCGACCAGCGTGCGCGCTGTTTCGACCACGCGGGGCATCCGGGTCATGCCGCCGACAAGCACCAATTCATCGATTTTTGCGGAAGCGATGTTGGCATCCTTCAAACACGCCTTTACGGGTGCAATGGTGCGTTCGAACAGCGCATCACAAAGCTGCTCCATCCTGGCGCGCGTCAATTTGAGGCTGAGATGCTTGGGGCCGTTGGCATCTGCGGTGATGAACGGGAGATTGACATCATATTGCAGGGCGCTGGAAAGGGCGATCTTGGCCTTTTCCGCCTCTTCCTTGATGCGCTGCAAGGCTTGCGGTTGCGTGCGCAGATCCATCCCGTTCGCCTGTTTGAATTCATCGAGCATCCAATCCATTAGGCGATTGTCCCAGTCGTCACCACCGAGATGCGTATCGCCGTTGGTGGCTTTGACCTGGAATACGCCGTCGCCGAGCTCTAGAACCGAGATGTCGAACGTGCCTCCGCCGAGGTCATACACCGCGATCTTTTCGTCCTTCTTTTTTTCCAGGCCGTAGGCCAGCGAGGCGGCTGTAGGTTCGTTGATGATCCGGAGCACTTCAAGACCCGCAATGCGGCCGGCGTCCTTCGTCGCCTGGCGTTGCGAATCATTGAAATAGGCCGGGGTCGTAATGACGGCCTGGGTGATCGTCTCGCCCAGCCGCGTCTCGGCATCCGTCTTGAGCTTCGCGAGGATCATGGCCGAGATCTCGGGCGGGCTGAACTGCTTGGGCTTGCCGTTGACTTCCACCTCGACGGCCGCGTCGCCGTTGGCGGCCCGGACCACCTTGTAGGGGACGCGTTTGATCTCTTCCCGCACCTCGTCAAACTTCCTCCCCATGAAGCGCTTGATCGAATAGATCGTGTTGCGGGAGTTCGTGACAGCCTGCCGCTTGGCAGGTTCGCCCACGAGGCGTTCGCCGCTCTTGGTGAAGGCAACCACGGAAGGCGTCGTGCGTTTGCCTTCGGAATTCTCGAGGACTGAGGGCTCGCCGCCCTCAATGACCGCCATGCAGGAATTCGTAGTGCCCAAATCGATACCGAGTACTTTGCTCATGATTTTTTGGCCTGTTCTGTGTTCTGATCTCATCAGCGAGGTCAGCTATATTTGTGAGGAGATACTATCCTGCGAGGCGGGCCCGTCGCTATGGGGCGCAACCCTACCGTGAATGCAAGGAACCTCAGTCCTAGCCCGGATGTTTCACACTTCACTCGGTAGCCTGCATGCAGACTGTCGACGATGCGCGGGTCGAGTCCGGTGGCCGGCACATCCGGGCTAAGCCCGCATATCCCTTGATCACCGCCATCATAGGAACCGCCAGCAGGAAGATGGTCATAGCGATGGCGAAGACTGTGAAATATGCGGGCTAGGGATACACCCCATGGCCCGGATGGCCCTTTCAGCGCATCGTCGGCCGGCGAACCAAAAAACCCGTCAACGAATGACCTGAGCATGAGAACCATGAAGACAGTGTGTATTTATTCCTACGGCGGGCCGGACGTCCTGACGTATGAGGACGCTCCGCGCCCATAATAATTCGATGACACAACCTGCAATAATTTGGTTAATAATATGAATACGATATCAGGGAAAAGTGATGCCGAGTTGAAAGATGATGTGCTCGCGGAACTCAAGTATGAGCCGAGCGTAAAAGTCACAGACATCGGCGTCCTGGTGAAAGATGGGACGGTGACGCTTAACGGCTTCGCCACCAGCTATGGCGAGAAGTGGGATGCAGTGCGTGCAGCCCGGCGCGTTGCCGGAGTGAATGCGATCGCCGACGACATTGAAGTCATTCAGCCGGATTCTATGCGCCACACGGACGGGGACATCGCGACGGCAGCGGCAAATCAGATTAAATGGTCCCCAAGGATTCCAGCAGAAGCAGTCAAGATAACCGTTCGGGAAGGCTGGATCAATCTCGAGGGCGAGTTGGAGTGGGCCTATCAGAAAGACGCCGTTGAGGCCGCAGTGAAGTATCTGGCGGGCGTCACTGGCGTGGCCAATTTGATCGTGATCAAACCCAAACTGACGGCATCGGATGTTGGATCATCCATTAAACGCGCTTTCAAACGGAATGCCCAGTTGGATGCCGACATGATCGATGTGGAGACATCCGGAAACAAGGTTACGCTTTATGGTAAAGTTCGGAATAATTCTGAGCGAGACGAGGCCGAGCGCGTAGCCTGGGCGGCGCCAGGGGTGTCCTCAGTGGATAACAAATTGGTGCTGGCGTGGGGTTTCTCGGACTAGTGCTCGAGCTATAGGGGAGTGCAGCGCCGATTTTGCCTCCCGTTGGCTGCCGGATGCCGGCGCCGAAATTGAACAACACGAATCCTCTGCCATTCCTTCCATGACTGCAATCGGTGACCACCAGCCGCGCTCTATTCTCCAGAGCATCGCCCGTCGCGCGATGATCGCGCGCGGGCTGCTCCCCGATTTCACTCCTGCTGCCATGGTCGAACTCGACGCAATTCGCGGCCCAGTCGCCGCGACCGACGCAGCAACGCGCGATCTGCGGCACCTGCCCTGGTGCTCAATCGACAACGACGACTCGCGGGATCTCGACCAGATTTCCGTGGCTGAGATCCTTCCGGATGGCGCGACGCGGCTTCTCGTGGCCATCGCGGATGTTTCGTCCGCCGTGAAACAAGGCTCGGCCATTGATGATAGTGCGCGCCAGAACACAACCTCCGTCTACACGGTTGCGCAGACATTCCCGATGCTGCCGGAGAAACTCTCCACGGATCTCACCTCGCTCAATCCCGATGTCGACCGCCTCGCCATCGTCGTTGCCATGCAATTCTCCGCGGACGGCTCGCTGGCCACCTCGGAGATTTTTCCGGCGACGGTGCGCAATCTGGCGAAGCTCGCCTACAACAGCGTCGCCGCATGGCTCGAGGGAACCGCGCCGATGCCGAAGGCAATCGGTGCCGTCGCTGCCCTCGCCGACAACATCAAACTCCAGCATCGCGTCGCCTGCCAACTCGCCGAAGTGCGTCATCAAAACGGTGCGCTTTCTCTCGAGACCCTTCAAACCCGTCCGATGTTCGACGGCGCAATTCTCACGGGCTTGGAAGTGGATGCCCCCAATTCAGCCAAACGCCTCATTGAGGACTTGATGATCGCATCCAACGGCGTGACGGCGCGCTATCTGGCCGCCAAACGATTCCCGTCGATCCGGCGCGTCGTTCGCGTGCCCAAATCCTGGAACCGGATCGTCGATCTGGCCGCCGAACACGGATCGATTCTGCCAAAGGAACCGGACCCGAAGGCGCTGGAACTCTTCCTGGTGGCGGCGAAGGCGGCCAATCCGGCCGGATTCTCCGGATTGTCGCTCAGTATCATCAAGCTGCTGGGCGCCGGCGAATACGACCTTGTGCTTCCCGGCGCCCCGGTGGCCGGACACTTCGGTCTTGCCGTGAGGGACTATTCCCACTCGACGGCGCCGAACCGTCGTTTCCCGGACGTGATCACCCAGCGGTTGCTCAAGGCCGCGATGGCTGGCGGTCCACCGCCATATACGAACGACGAACTGGCCGTGCTGGCAAAACATTGCACGGAACAGGAGGACGCAGCCAAGAAAGTGGAACGGCAGGTCGAGAAGTCGGCCGCTGCCATGCTGCTCTGTTCCAGCATTGGCCAGCAGTTCGACGCCACCGTAACGGGAGTGACCGACCGGGGAACATGGGTTCTACTTTCGCAGCCGCCCGTGGAGGGAAAGCTGGACAATGGACCTGCCGGACTACAAGTCGGCAACCCCCTGCGGGTTCAGCTCGTGAGTACCGACGTGGAGCGCGGCTTCATCGACTTCATCGGCATCGGGGATCGCTTCGCCGCGGTTTCGCGAAGTTGATGGCGCCGTTCTTGGCGGCGCAGAGCGTTTCAAGCAAACACAACCCGCTTTAATCCCCAACGCGGCGGGGACTGCGCCCGGCGGACCGAGATCACACGCGGGTAACACCCCATACTTTGACTTGGCGCAACCAGCTAGGCTGTCGTTTTCGCAAACTCTGAACACGGATGAGCGGGGCGTCTTTGCCCGCGCTGCACCGATCACCAAAATGCATACAACGCTTGTTTACCGATTGGCGACTGTCCTCGCCGTCACGATGTTGCTGGGAACCGGGTTTCCGGCCTCCTCCCGCGCCGCGGGATTTCCGGCGCTCAACAGTCCTGCCACAACAGAGACCCACCCGGGCAAATTCGTCTGGGCCGAACTGCATACGGCCGATTCCGTGGCCGCGACGAAATTCTATACCGGGGTTTTCGGCTGGACCGCCGTCACGTTCGAGCAGCAGGGCGTGACCTATACCGTGTTCAGCAGTGGAAACCATCCGGTCGCCGGATTGAGGCAGCGCTCCTCATCCGCTACAAGTCATGCCTCCCGCTGGATCAATTACATCGCCGTCACCGATATCGCCTCGGTTCTTTCGGCGGTGACGAAGGCGGGCGGAACGGTGCGCGCGCCAGCCCGCGACTTTCCGAAAATCGGCTTGCAGGCGATCATCACGGACAACGAGGGTGCACCCGTCGGCCTCGTCCAGTCGAGTTCCGGCGACTCTGCCGATATCGAGCCGGTGACCGGCATGTGGAATTGGTTTCACCTTTTTGTGAAGGCGCCGGAGACCGCTAGCGCGTTTTATCGGCAGGTCTTCAGCTATGATGTGACGCCGGATGGTCGCACCGGAAAAAAAGCCGAATTGCTGCTCTCGACCGGCGCGTTCAATCGCGGTGGCGTATCTGTCCTCCGTGATGGCAAAGATGCCAAACCCGGCTGGCTGGGCGTCATCCGCGTCGCGAATCTCGACGAGACGCTCGCACGTGTGCCAGGGCTCGGTGGGGAAATCGTGATCGCTCCACACGACGCGGCGTTTGGAAGCCGTTTCGCCCTTATTGCAGATCCCACCGGCGGCACCGTCGGCGTGGTGGAATACGTCAACAACGCCAACCCGGTCAACAGTCCATGAAAAACATCAAAAGAACTCTTTTCGCCACCCTTATCTTGGCCGGCCTGTATTTGGGCCTGGGCGGCTGCCTTGTCGGAGTCGGAGTGCGTGGTGGCGGAGGATGGGGCCACGACGGTCGGTGGATGGACGGTGGCCGCGGAGGCTATGGCGAGGTTCATCCCGGAGGGTTCCGCCGCTAACTCAAGCGACCTTGGGCCTTCCTGCGCCGTTTGGTGGCGCAGGAGCCCACGTCCCCTGACTTTTCCCAACCAAGCTTCATGAAAACATCGCGCCTTTATCTAAGTCTTGCTGCTTGGTTATACGCTCACCGCCCGCTGCGTTGGGTCGAAACCATTGTTCCCGATTTTTCCGATTGGAACCCGCCGGATTGAATCCGGTCGCTGTTGGAGGGCGGCGTGCCCGGACTTCGCCAAGACTTCGCTGTGGCCCGTCCCAAATGCAATGGACGCAGGGTAAGGCCCCATAGCAGGGCTGCCAGCGGAGTGCTATCCTGCAACCATGAATCTACTGGTCCTCACGCTTGTCCTGCTTTTTCTGTTCGGCGCCGACTGTTTCTACTTTGCAGGGCTCGTAATAGGGGGAGAAGTGATTGGCGTGATTCTTTTGATGAGCGTCATCATCTATCTGGTCGGCCGGTTTCATCCTGGATTCCGCAATTGAGGCTTCCGCTCCTCGTAGCTGCGAGCGTGAGCCCCTCGACACGCTCGGGGCCTTGAGCCTGCTTGCGGTGTCGCAGACCCTGAGCCTGTCGAACGGGAGCTTGTCGAACCCGTCGAAACGGCGAGCGGATTCCGCCTCAACTGCGGAATCTAGATTAATCCACAAGCAGAGTAGGGTTCTACCCTATGGCACCGGCTGGCGGTTGGTCTATGCTCTCAGCCCCTCCTGCGTGTGCCAACCGCAGCTTTAGGATAATTCAGGTTCCCCCGATACGCCTTGAACCCGGCCAGCGCGCCCTTTTTCAGCCATGAGAGATGACTATTTCAAAGAAGCACTCGTGATCGTTGATGATCCCTATGTCCTGGTCAGCATGATCGCGAGACGCGTCAAAATGTTCCGGCGCGGGAGTCGCCCGCTTGTTGATTCAATTGAGACGCTTTCGCTCGAAGACGTTGCGTTGCGCGAAATCATTGCGGGCCAAATCATCTACGTTCTTGGGGATATCGTTGTTCTCGACGATATCGTTGGTTTGGGCGACATCGTTGCCGGGAAGTGCACTGGCAGCTCTGGATCTCCCTTTGTCAGTGCATGCTGCAATGCGCCGGCCCCGCTGTGATCCAGGCCGGCGTCTTGCACCTGGTGCCAGCCAGCCATGGTGAGAGTCACCCCACCGACACTCCCAGGATTCGGCCGATCAGGGCGGTCACGGCCATTGCCAGGGCTCCTCCGAGGGTGACCCGCAATGAGGCGCGGCCGAGCGGCGCGCCGCCGAGGTGGCCGCCAAACGCACCGAGAGCTGCGAGACTCATCAGCGACAACGCCGCGATCATGGGGATGCGCAGCGCCGCCGGCGCGACGAGAAGCGTCGCAATCGGAACCACTGCGAAGCAAGCAAAGCTCAGGGCTGATATCCACGCCGCCTGCATCGGGCGCGCGAGGGCTTTCTGGTCGATCCGAAGCTCGTCGAGCATGTGCGCGCCGAGCCGGTCTCGCGCACTGAGTTGCGCCGCGACCTTCATTGCGAGCTCGTTGTCGAGGCCTCGCTTCACATAAATCAAGGCAAGTTCGCGCAACTCGGCTTGCGGTTGCTCCGCCAGTTCCCGCGTTTCACGCCCGATGTCCGCCTGCTCCGCATCGCGCTGCGAGCTAACCGAAACATATTCGCCCACGGCCATCGACATCGATCCGGCAACAAGACCGGCGACGCCGGCGACCAGGATGGCGCTCTTTGGCGCGGAGGACGCGGCGACGCCAATCATGAGACTTGCGGTCGAGACGATCGCATCGTCCGATCCGAGCACTGCGGCGCGCAACCACCCTGCGCGCCCGCTGCGGTGCATTTCGACCTGGCTCGTAGGAACGACTGGTTTTGTTTTCATGTGCCAATGCGCGCTGGCGCTGCTAACCGCGGAAGATGTCGAATGGTTCGATCTTGAGGACCTTGCGTATACCGACATAGCTGGAGATTCCGGCGATCAGCACGACCATGCCGAAGGCCAGCCCCAGGTTCCCGAATGTGATCATTGCGGCATAGTTGGGCAGCCGAGATCGTGTGATGCAGATCATCAGTGTCACCAGGCCGACGCCCAGGCCGTAGCCGGTCAGCGCGGTAAAGGTCGCCATAAACAGGATCATGTAGACCAGTTCGCGCCCTTTTGCGCCGATGGCCTTCAGAGCACCGAATTTCTCGAGGTTTTCGAGTATGAACGTGTAGAAGGTCTGACCCGAAATCGAAAGTCCCACGATGAAGCTGATTACGGTCATCAAGAGGATGTTGGTGCCTATGCCGGTCTTGTAGGTATAGAAGTCGGTGATGCGTTTGTTGAATTCGGCCTTGGTCAGGGCAATGTAGCCGAGCTTGGCGACTTGCTGCTTGATGCCTGCCACGGCAGCTTCGCTCTTCGTCTGAACCAGCACATAGGAGATGGTAAAACGCGTCGTCGGGATGTATTCGATCGCGCGGGTGTAGGTTGTATAGAGCGTCGGCACGCCATTGAGGCCGTTCGATGCGACACGAGCGATGCCCACGATCACACCGCGGTGGTCATTGAGTGCGAATGAGGTGCCGATTCTCGGATTCTCCAGCTTCGAGAATTCAGCGTCGTTGAGCACGATAAACGAGTTGTCGGCATAGATGTCCTGAATATTGCCCTGTTCGAGTTCAGGACGACCGAATAGGCTGGTGTCGTCCAGACCGACAACGTTGACCGATTGATAGGTTCCATCATCCAGCTTGACCTGAGCGCCGCCCATGAAAATCGGCACCGCATAGCTGACCCCGTCCATGCTGCGCACCGCGTCGAGAAGGTAATCGGGCAGGGGGATCGCGCTGGTGGCCGTATTGACCGCCGGATCCATGATCCACATCGACGCACCGATATTGGTGACGGTCGAAAAGGCCCGGTTGAGGATGCCTGCGAACATCGCGGTCATCTGCATCATCAGGAACACGGCGAACGTGATTCCGATCAGCAAGGCGGTGAATTTGGCCGTGTCATTCACCAGCAGCTTGAAGCCGATGCGAAGGATGCCGCTATGCTTCATGGTGCCTCGGTTCCACCGGTCGGGTGTTGTCCGTTCCACCAGCCTCCGCCCAACGCCGCGAACAATGCGACGGTATCCTGGTGGCGTTGCGCAATGGCCTGCAGGCAGGCGAGGGTTGCTTCGTGAAACTGCACGTCGGCGGCCAGCACATCCAGGTAGGCAACAAGGCCAGCTCGGTTGTTGGCTTGCAAAAGGTCCAGGGCTTCGCTGGCGGAGCGCTGGGCTGCTAGCAGCGCCTGCAGAGCCTCAGCATCGTGTTCCAACGCCTGCAAAGAGTCGGCAACCTGTGCGAATGCCCCGAGCACGGTCTGTCGGTAATTTGCTTGCGACACCTGGTATGCGTCGATTGCCGCCTTCCTGCCGTACCATAAGCTGCCGCCCTGAAACAGTGGAATCGTGGCCGATGGGCCGATGCTCCAGAACCGGCCGCTGGCTGCCGGAAGATTCCCGAAGCTTGAGCCGGCCGCGCCATAGGTCCCGCTCAAACTGAAGCTGGGAAACATTGCCGCGGTCGCGACGCCGATGGTGGCGCTGGCAAAATGCAATTGTGCCTCGGCAGACAGGATGTCGGGACGCTGTCGCACGAGGTCGGATGGCAGGCTTACCGGCAGGTCGACCGGCAGCACGAGTCCATTCAGATCGATGTCGGGCAAGGCAGCCTTGGATGGCACCACGCCTTCCAGCGTTGCCAGCAAATGTTCGGCCTGACTGATTTTTTGCTTGAGAGGAGCGAGCGAAGCCTGGTTGGCGGCGATCAGGCTGCGCATGCTCAACACATTTGTATACGGGGCTGTGCCAGCGCGGACCTGCGCTTCGGTGATGTGAAGTTGCTGGTTCTGCAGGTCAATCAGTTGCTCCGTCGCGCGAATCTGTGCCGCGTACGCGGCGCGCGCGATGCAGGTGTTGACGACGTTTGCGGTCAGCGTGAGGCAGGCTGCCGTGTGGGCGTAACGCTGGTAGTCAGTCTGAGCTCGCAAGCCTTCCACCGTCCGGCGCTCGCCACCGAACACATCGAGCGCATAGCTGACGGTGCCGCTCAATGTAATCAATGTGAAGATCGAGCCGGGCCCTTGCTGCGATGCCGGGGTGCGTTGCCGATAGGCATCCATTCCTGCTTCAATGTGAGGGAAGAACACGCCGTAACCGGCGTGCAGGCTGTCCTGGCTCTGACGCAAGCTGGCCTCGGACGCCTGGAGCGTCGGATTGTTGGCGATGGCTTGCCGGACGACCGCGTCCAGTTGCTCTGACTTAAAAAGCCGCCACCAGTCAGCAGCGATCGAGGAATTGGGCGCGAAACGCTGCGCCTGGCCATTCGCTGCGACCGTGGCCGCCGTCAGCGGTTCGCGCGTATAGCGGTCCGCATCAGGAGGGGCAGGGCGGACGAAATCGGGACCCACTGCGCAGCCGCCGATCAGTGCCGTGATCGCACCGATGCAGACGCCCCGCCAGATTGGTAATCGAGAGTAGCTCATCGCGTGGCTGTGCCGTGGAGTTGGTCGGTCGCGCTACTTCTGCCCGATGTAGACATCCACCAACTGGCCCGGGTAGACTGGGGAGTCCTGCTTCTGGAAGCGGAAGATCACCGGCAGAACCCGCAGATCAACCTGCTCCTGGCGCTCATTCGACAGTTCGATCTTGGGCGAAACATAGGGCTGTACCCGGACGAACTCCAGCGGCACCTTGGTATCGGTCCCGCGGACTGTCATTTGCGCGACAATATGCCACTTTGACGGCAGACGTGAGACGAGGATTTCGTCGATGAAACAGCGCACCGCTAGATAATCCTGCGGTGCGCTCATGACCGCGAGCGGGTCGAGCCCCTGCGTATAGGCGTTGTAGGCGCCAAGCGAGGACACATAGCTACCGACAGTAGCGTTGACGGCCAGCACGACGCCATCGACCTGCGCCTTGACCGAATACTTTAGCAACAGTGCGTTGGCGGCCAGATACGCCTGCTTGAGTGCATCGTACTGCTTCTCCTGGTTGACTACGTCGTAGCTCCAGGCGCCGGCCTTCGTCAGTTCATATTGCTTGCGGACCACATCCAGTCCTGCCGCCGCCTGCCTGGCTGCGTCTTCTGCTGTATCCAGCACGTCCTTGCTGATCGATTTTGGGTCAATGTCATAGGAGGCACGGTCCTTGTCATACTGGTCGCGAGCAACCTTCAGGCTGGATTCAGCCAGCACCACCTGCGCCGCGGCGATCGCCAGCGTCTCCGCTCTCGGTTGCGCTTTGAGTTCGTTGACGAGGGCCAGAGAGGCTTCAGCCTGCAAACGCAGTTGCTCTGTATTTGCCTTTTGCACCGAGTCGTCGATGGTCAATAATATTGCGCCGGCCGACACTTGTTGGCCCTCGTGCACAAACACCTGGGTGACCGGACCGAAGACTTCAGGATAGATATTGATGTTTGAACCGCTCGCCTGGTCACTTTCGATGATTCCATTGGCATAGATGGCCGACTCGTAAGGGCTGCTGACCGGTGTGAACACGGGGGGCTGCGCCTTCCTCTCGATGCCGAACAGGTAGGCAGCGACCAGGGCGCCCAGGACGCCTAGGATCGAAAGGCCGAAAATGATCTTGTTTCTGGCTTCAAGCTTGGGTTCGGTTGCCTTGGTCTCTGGCTTGGGCTCAGCAGTCTTGGTTTCGGCCATCGGCTCGACCGTCTTGGCTTCGGGCGCAGGCTCGGTCACGTTGGCTTCGGGTTTAGGCTCGGCGGCATTCATTCGGTCCCCTTGTCCGACGCGGAGAGATGTCCATCTTCCATATGGAGGATCCGGTCCGCATACTCGTTGATGCGCGCATCATGGGTGACGATCAGGATGCAGCGGTTTTTGTTGAGTATCTTTTCTTTAACGAAGGCGATGATCATCCTCCCGGTGTCACCATCAAGGGAGGCGGTCGGTTCGTCGAGAATCAGAATCGCCGGGCTGCTCACGATCGCGCGCGCAATGGCCACGCGCTGTTGCTCGCCGCCCGAGAGCTTGACCGGAAGAATCTCGCTCCGGTTCTTCAGACCGACGATCTCGAGGAATTTTCTGGCCTCGGTGATCGATTCGTCCCAAGGGCGCTGCTTCAGGATCAATGGGATCGCGACATTCTCGGCCGTGGTGAGCCGCGGAAACAGATGGTAGTCCTGGAATACGAAGCCGACAGTGTTCAGACGGAAGTCAGCCAGTTCGTCATTGCTCTTGGTCCAGATATCGGCGCCCTTTACCGTCACCTTGCCGACGTTGGGACGCAGGATGCCGGAAATCATGCTCAGCATCGTAGTCTTGCCGCTGCCGGAAGGGCCGACGATAAACAGCATCTCGCCAAAGTGGGCGACAAGCCCGACGTGGTTCACGGCAGTCACCCTGGTCTCGCCTTCGCCAAACCATTTTGTCAGATCGGTTGCGACAATCGCCTGGCTTTCCATTGAGTTCGCGCTGTCGGAGTTTATGAGTCAATTCGTCAGATCCTTCATCAGAGGATCGATCCTCCGGTTTCTGACCGCGGCAGTGTAGCCTGGAAGAACGCAGGGGTTTATGGGGTGTTACCCGCGCGGCGCCGGGGAAATTCAGGGGACGCTGCTGCTTCACCCGCAGAAGATTCCCGCTAGTTCTGCTTTGCCGGCTGCCTGGCGGGGCCTGATTTGACGGACGCCATCACTGCTTGATGAGTCCGGTCAGCATCCCGTTTGTTGGTTGGGGCTCCGCGTCTGTCTCTGTCGACTTTATCGGAATCTTTGGGGACCATTTCAGCCATTCCTTGTCCGGCTCGGAGGCGAGAGAGAATCGGGCGTCGTTAGGTGCCGCGGGCGCAAGTGCGCCGGCGTCTGGGGTGGCGAACGCGACGCCACCCGTGATCAGCGACTCGAGCGACGTGTCCTTGAGCTCGGCTCCTCCGAAGAGGCTCATTTTAAGCGTGAAGCCGCCCGCGTTCCAAAACCTGGAGCTGGTGCGCACAAGATCGGCGTACGGTGCCTCAACGTGAATGCGGATCAGCACAGCCGTTGAATCATCGGAAAGGCGGCTGGCTTCTACTTGGCCGACCTTGAATTCGCGGTAGAACACAGGGGCTCCTGTGGTGAGCGAGCCGAGCCGGTCGCTCTGGAGGTTGAAGGTGCGGCCCTGGTCGGTGACATCCGGGGCCGGCGCTTTGTCGAGGCCGGTGAATTGCTCTGCAGGCGGCCCGTTGCCGGGCAGGACATTCAGCCGCACACCAGTGACGAGCGTGTCGAGCCCTCGCACACCGGAAAAGCCGATCTCAGGATGAACGATCCAGAACCGCGCACCCACGGAGGCGAGCGAAGTGGCGCTCTTGTCCAGGCGCAAGCGAATGCTGACTCCTCCAAGCCCCGGCTTTAGCTTCACCGCCTTGACGGTGCCTGCGGAGACTCCCTTGTATTCGAGAACCGTCCTTCCGGCTTCGACCCCCGATCCGTCGGCGAAATCGATGGTGATCTCGGGCCCTCGATTATGCAGTTCTTGAAAGCCCATCCAACCGCCAATCGCGATCGCAATCAAAGGAACCACCCAGATGAGGGAGAACGCGGGAGCCTGGGACACGTTGGGCGCGGGTGGAGAGCTCATGATGGAAAGGGTGGGGCGGCGCGCCAGAGAATGCGCGGGTCGAATGCCTGGGTGGCAAGCACGGTCAGCACCACTGCCGCCGCAAATGCGACGATCCCGCTGCGCGGCACAACCGTTGAAAACTCTCCGAACTGCACCAAGCCCATGAGGAATGCGGCCAGAAAGACGTCGAGCATCGACCAGCGCCCGATGAAATCGAGAGCCGCGTAGATGCGCGTCAGCTGCCGCGCATTCGCGGAAACGCGCCGTCGCGTGTTCAGAAGCAGCCAGCCCAGCCCCGCGAGCTTGAGCACCGGGATGATGATACTCGCCGTGAACACAATCACCGCGATCGCCCAGAGACCCTGCCGCCAAAGCTCGACTGCACCGGAGAATATGGTGTCACTGCGGTTGCTGCCGTAGGTCTCAGTGCTCAGGACAGGAAGCAGGTTGGCCGGCACAAGCATCACGGCGGCGGCCAGCCCCAGGGCAGCGGCGGTAGACGTGCTTTTGAACCTGACCCGTGCAAAGCGGCAGTTCATGGCGGGACGACGGCATCGGACTCACCGGCATAAGGAAGCGAAGTTTTCAAATCGGAAGCGGAGCTGTGTTGCGCGATCAGCAGCGAGAGGGCCATTGCGCAGTAACACCAGAAACCGGTGCCGACAGCTGCGTCGACGAGACTCTCCAGCTTCATGAGCGCGACGAGCACAGCCAGCACCTGCACTTCCGGAATTGCCCAGTGTTCAAGGATACGGGCAGCCCGGCGTAAAAACCGGAAGTCGGCCTTTAGCCAACCCACGCGAGCGGGTGCGTGCAAGACCGTCAAGGCGGCGAGGAGCGCGAGGGGCAGGATCCCGCCGCAGAGGACGACAAGAATGGCCAGCGGGCGCATGCCGCCATCCCACAGGCTCCTCACGCCAGTGAACAGGAGGCTGACCCGCTCGGCGCCCAACTTGCCCGCGCTGACGAACGGCAGCAGGGCTGCTGGAAGGAAAAGGACCAAGCCGGTGATGGAGAAGACGAAGGCTGTATCGGGCACGATCCGCACGCCTCGCGCCAGAACAGCGCCGCAACGCACGCAAAGAGCCTTCTCTCCAGGCTCAAGGGAGGCCGGTCCGTGTTCTTGGCCGCAGAGATGGCATATTAGCCGCGCATTCGGACTCATCTTATGCCGAGTATGGCTCGGTGACGCAGACTGTGTGGTGGAAACGCGACGGGGGCGTCGCGTCTCCATACTATTATCCGTCCGTTTCGTCGCATCGCACGACGATCTTGTTGGAGGGCGGTGCGCCGTCACCGCCACAAGGTTAATGGGCGCTGACGTCGCAGCGCCCTCCACGTTGGTTGCGACTTCTGCCGCGCCATGGGATCATCCGGGTTAGAAGCGTATCCGGGTCGGGTCGGGCGCGAGTGGTGCTTAGTCTTCGACCGCTTTGCGCCGGCGATCAGGGCGACTTCACGGCAGTCCAGTCCTCGTCGGGATTGAAGTCGGTCATTGCAACGGCCAGGTCGGCGCTTTGGGCGCCCAAATTGCTCTGGTAGACTTTGCCCCACTGGTTGACGACAAAGGTCATGACTCCGGATTCCCCCCAATGTTCGGGATATGCGACCAGTGCGAAACCAGCGATCATGTTACCGTTGATAACATAGTCGTACGCTCCGCCGGGTGCCGACGCGCCCTGTGCTGTCAGAACCTTGAATCGGTAGCCGTGAAATGGCTGGGGTTGTCCTTCGGCCGTTTTGCCGCCATAGCCCTCGGCGTGCACTTCGGCGATGAACGGACCAAACGGGCTTGGATCTTCGTCGGCCGCCGCCGGCCAATACAGACCGTCCTTCTGGCCCGGTGTGCTCCGGAGCTTTTTTGCGAATCTGAGCACGCCATCACCGACGCGATCCTCGCCGGCGTATTCACGCTGGGCCCCAAGGTAGGTCCGGCAGACGCCGATGGCGATCAGTTCGTCTTCGCCAATCCGCCGGTTGACGATTTCATCTTTGCCCGCTGCCGTATCGAAGAACCAGGCTCCATCCTTCTTCACGAGCGGGATGGGAAACGGCCAGTTCTGATCTCCAAGATTGAGCACGAAGCGGTCGTCGGACTTCTGGACCAATTGGGAGAACTGCCCCACCAGCTTCGCAAACGCAGCGAACTCGATGGCGTCCTGTTTGGCATCCCCTGACAGGAGGTCTTTCACGTCGGGCCCAAAGATCGCATCGACCGTCGCGTGATCGCCAGCGTTTGTGGCCGCTACGAGTGCCTTCACGGCTTCGTCGGGCGAACCAAACGTTCGCTGCGAGGTTGCCGGGACGATCGGATCTGCACGAAGTGCGGTGATGGCTGAGACGGCGACAAAAACAAGCGCCGCTGTCAAAGCGTAGGGGAAGCGGATCATTTTCGGAAAGGGGTTCATGGTGACTGGGTGGTTCGTGGTGGAGATCAATTCCGGTCCCGTTTGTCTTTCGACCCTGAGGAAGGCTCGCGTGACGGAGCCGCGGCGTGGGCGGGGGCGCGATCCGGAGCCGCGGCCCGAGCCGGGGCAGCGGCCCTCGGCGAAGGAGACGTGCGCGCAGGAGCCGACCGGCTCACTTGTCCGCGGGCGCTGAACTCCCGTGTCTGGGTTCCCCGATTGTATCCGCCGAAGAGGTTGCTCGATGGCGCCGGGCTCGACGGTCGCGGCGCCGCGACCGTCCGACCGCGAAAATCAGGCCGGGAAGCCGGGGGAGAGATCGGGCGGGAGATCGGAGGACGGAGTGCGGCGTTCGGCTGGCGGGCTGGTGCGCGGTAGCCGGCAACGACCCTGGGACTGGGCAGACGGCCTTCCGGTCGGTAGAAATTGCGTACCATCGCGCGGGACCGACGCGGATCGGGTTGCCACGCCCGCCAGGAATCCCTGCCGGAACCCGGATTTCGCCATCCACGGCTATAGCTCCAACCAGGACTCCACGGTCCAACCCAGATGCCATAATCATCCCAGTTGCATTGATAACCCAGCCAGGCGCCCACGGGAAAACCGATTCCAAACGTGACGAACGGGCCGGCATAACCGACCGGTGTTTCATAAACGATCGTGGGATCGTACACCGGCACGTAAATGATGTTCGGTTGGGCGGGCACGATCCGGATGTTGTCACCCTCCGCAACGACCTGCTGCTGCGGCGTATTGACCAGGGTGCCGGCCGCCCGCGCCTGAACCCGGAGCTGTTGAACGGATCTCATGACGTCGGCCGGCTGCTGCCCAAACGCGGCGCCCAAAGCCTGGGTCCAGTCGAGATTCTCGTTCATCCATTTCACCACATCGGGGTAGCGGGCCAGCGCCTTGACGCTCGGATCCCACGGTTGGGCGTCGATTCCACCCGCGGATCCATTGGCCGCCAGATAGCTCGCCGCGAGCGCAAGGTCGGAGGGCACGGTCGATGCCGGCAGAATCACGGCGATCAAGGGATCGGGATAGAGCGCAATTGGCCCCAGCAATTGATCCAGCTGTTCGGACGAGTATGTCGCGTCCGGAGTCTGCGCCCGGACGGAAAATGCGAGGCAAAGCGTGAGCGGCAGCAATAGATAGGCTTTCATGGGCAATGGGCGGGAGTAGCGTTGTCGACCGGCACCAACAATTCGCTGAAACGATAGCTCGTAACCCGAAACGAACGTATGGGGTGTTACCCGCCTGGCAGCGTGGCGGGCGCAGGCCACCACGCTGCCAGAACAAAATGGCATCCGCCATTTTGGAGGAGCAGGGAAAGGGCGAGTGTCTTTCACCGGATTTGCGCCCGACCTCCTGCGTCCCAAATCGGTTTCCAAATCTCACACATTGTTGCGCGCAAGTCCGTCCCAAATGGCGCCAGCCATTTGCTTAGGAACATGGAGGGCGAAGCCCGACAAGTTCCTAGGGGTTGACGGTCGGCTGCTGTATATACACCGTCATTACATGCCTACCATCACCGCCAAAGTGTTCAAATCGGGCAATTCGCAGGCCATCCGTCTGCCGAAGGCCTGGCGGCTCGCTACGATCACCGTGCAGATCGAGAAGACTGGTCGCGGGATGCTCATTCTTGATCCAAAAGCGGAAGCGAAACGGCTTAAGGCCCCCGCCAGACTCTATGGCTCGTGCCCGGATTTTCCGTCGGTTGAACCGTTGCCGCTCTCTGAGTCGTGATTTACGGCGTTGTTCGCGCTCATCTTTCGCGGCTGAAGCCCAACGCGCAGCTGATCGACCCCTACGACCTAATGCTGGCCGCCCAGGCACTGCGCCTCGGTGCGGTGCTGGTCACCCGCAACACCGCCGAGTTCGCCCGCGTTCCACAGCTCGTGGTCGAGGATTGGCAGGGGTAGAGGGGTAGGTTGGTAATGGGGCGAACCCAAGTTTCCGGCCGACGCCGTCGGAATAAGTCGGAGCGAAAAGTCGGGGCAAATCCAACGGATCTTCTTCGACTACACCGGCAACCTGGGCTTGAGGCAATTGGAAGAAGTCCGCTTCGCTTGAGTCAGCCCGCCAGCGCCAGCCGTCCGAATCCCCAGGCGTGCGAGCCCCAATAAAGGACGATGGCAAAGTGCAAAGTTTGACCCTTTCGGATCGTACTCAACCCTCGATCCCGATCCATTTGACCACGGATTACGCGGATTTCCTAGCGCGGCTCCGCCGCAAACGAAACGTAGGGGCGCGATCTCGTCGCGCCCTAAAAGGGACGCAGCAAGCCTGCGCCCCTACGGGATTAACCCGCCTCGCCGCATAGGGAACTGCAAGACTTCGTCCTCCGCGCTCCTTGCAAACGGCGGACGCCGTTTGGGGTGCCAATCCTATGCCGTGATCACACCATGCGCTGGTTCGTCACATCCCGATCCATTTGACCGCGGATTACGCGGATTTCACGGATATCAATCGCCGGACCGCCCTCGGTTCCCGCTCCTCGTAGCCGCGAGCGTAAGCGAGTGGACTCCCATCCGTGCGATCCGTGCCATCCGTGGTGAATGGTCCTTTCTGCTTCGCGGCTTTGCGGCTTTGCGCGAGGAGGTTCCTTTTCCGTATACCCGTTTACCGATTTGTGGACGGATCCAGAATCGATACGGGTTACACCCCATGGTCCGTGCAGATTATTAAGCACATTCTGAAACAATGGAAACGACACTTAGGACTGCGTCTCGGTGACCGCAAAGGTCAAGGCTATGATATCCATTAATTTACAATGACTGCTCTTCGGTCCGCCGATTCCAGCCACCCGAGCGTATGTCCGACCGCGCGATCTGCACGCGAAAGCGCCAGATTTTCCAGCGAACCACCGGATTGTCTCCGCATGAAAGCCGTGAAGGTGGAGTCCATCGCTTGCGCTGGAGGTACCAAACCCACTCTCCTCAAATCTAGTTTCCCAACAATTGGAGGATAAAATGGTATTCAGACTGGATGAGTTCAAGCAGAGCGGCCTTTATCTTCTTTTTCCCGGGGGAAAGCGGATCGTTCTCACCCGCGAAAAGATAGAAGCCTTCGCGCACGTTTTCGAATCCAATCTGGACCAGATTCCCG
>Ga0182027_10003830_pt1 | contig 23612 bp, 17 predicted proteins | sample 712E1DmetaG_FD_121300 | JGI IMG/M metagenome (GOLD analysis project Ga0182027, IMG submission 121300) | Permafrost microbial communities from Stordalen Mire, Sweden - 712E1D metaG (Illumina Assembly) | ecosystem: Environmental > Terrestrial > Soil > Wetlands > Permafrost | place: Sweden... | reverse complement strand
GTCCACATCGTTGGCTTCGGTAATGGCCCCGAACCTGTGGACCAGGCGGAGCTGCACGCCATCCGCCGTTTTGTGGATTCCGGTCTCCCCATAACGCCGTGGCCCTACCTGAGGGAAGGCGAGAGGGTCGTGGTGCAATATGGGGCCTTATCGGGGCTGGAAGGCATGGTTCTACGGGCTTCGGATTCTCTCCGGCTGGTGGTTTCCTTGAACCTTCTCCAGCGCTCGGTGGCCGTGGAACTGGATCGCGATATGGTGAAACCGCTCGCCAGCAATCCCACTCCTCGGCCGGTCGCCCAATTCGATCCAGGCTTATTGGTTTCGGATGCGCCCGCGCCATCCGCACTGCTTTCGACGCCCCACAAAGGCATGCGATGACCAGCGTCCACTTGGCAGCTATTGTCGTTTTCTGGGCGTGTGCGTTCCTCGTCGCCTATACGTATTTTCTCTATCCCCTGGTGTTGTTCTTTGCCTATGCAGCTTCGCAGATACGCCGGGACTGGAACTTCCTCACCAACGGCAGGCGGGACCGTCGCGTCGCACTTCCGGGGTGGCAGGCGCTGCCTGCCGTCAGCATAGTTGTTCCGGCATACAACGAAGAGGAATGGCTGGATGCCAAACTGGCGAATCTGCGCGAGTTGGAGTACCCCGCCGACAAGATGGAAGTGATCCTTGTTTCCGACGGGTCAACCGACCGCACCGGAGAAATCCTGAGCGCCAACCAGGATGCACGATTCCACGTGCTGCTGCTCCCCAATCGCGGAGGGAAGGCCAATGCGCTAAACTGCGCCGTCGGTGTCGCCCGCAATCGGGTACTCGTGTTTTCGGATGCGAGCACCATGATCGCTCCGGGCTCGCTTCAGACCATCGTCAGGCATTTCTCAGATCCTTGGGTTGGTGCGGTGTGCGGGGCCCTTCAGTTCCAAGGCTCTCAGGAATCGCGGCAGACCGAGGGGGTCTACTGGAAATATGAGAGCATGCTGCGGCTGATGGAGGCTCGGATGGGAGCCACTCTAACTGCCTCTGGTGCCTTCTATGCGGTTCGCAGGGATTGTTTTGTGCCCTTGCCTGTCAACGCGATACTTGACGATTTTGTAATTCCGATGAATGTCCGCAAGCAAGGCAGCCTGGTGCTTTACGACCCCGAAGCCGTCGCGACTGAGTTTGCCGCTGCCACCGTCTCAGGTGAGTTTACGCGCCGGGTTCGGCTGGCAACGGGCAGTTTCCGCGCCCTTCCCGATCTGTTGCGGACTCCGATGCCGGGATTCACCCGCCTCGCGTTCGTCTCCCACAAGCTTCTGCGGTGGGTCTTGCCGTTCGTCCTCATCGGACTTGCGGTCAGCAACCTCTTCTTACTCGGCCCGATCTTCTATTGCATCAGCGCCGCCGCCCAAGCCGCGATTTTGCTCTGGGGGTTGGCTGGGCTGCTGCTTCGAGAGCAACTCACGCGCGTCAGGCTCGCGCTCTTTGGATATTTCCTGCTAGCGATGAACGCCGCGTTCCTGATCGGTTTTGTCCGCTCGTTGAGGGGCGGAAAAGAGGCTACGTGGGCCAGAAGCAGCTAGCGGTTTCGACAGCCCCTGCCCGGCCGCGCTCCAGGACGGGAGTGGTTTTGGTGTATCACGGCCTCACCACCACTCCCTCGGCTCCCACGCGCGAGGGCAAGTATTGGGTATCGGCAGACGAATTTCGACATCAGTTGCTTTATATCCGGGAGAGCGCTCACAGTTCGGTCCCTCTCGATTGCTTCTTGGAGGGGTCCGGTGATGCCGGGGGCGGCAGCGTGGTGTTTACCTTTGATGATGGCCGCTCTTCGGATTACGAGATCGCATATCCGCTCTTGGCTGAGGCGGGAATCACCGCCTGCTTCTTCTTGAACACCGCGAACATTGGCGTGCCAGGGTATCTCACGTGGGAGCAAGCCCGGGAGATGCATGCGGCCGGAATGGCCTTCCAGTCCCATTCACACGACCATGTGTACCTCACAAGACTATCCCGAAGAGGCGTGGACGACCAGCTTCGCCGGTCCAAGGAGACCATTGAAGAGCGGCTGGGGCATGCCGTGACCTTCCTTTCCGCTCCATATGGCGAGATCGACGCCGCGGTGCGGGACAGCGCTTTTGGCATGGGATACCACGCGATCTGCAGCAGCTTGAATTGGCCGGCGCGGTCCGGCGCTTCCATCCTCCCCAGGGTGTGCGTTGCCGGCTCCACATCCTTCGCCACCTTCAGGCGTTTGGTTGCCCAGGAATTTCTTCCGTATGCTTGTCGCGGAATTCGTGCGGCTTCCATGTACATCCCAAAGCAACTGGCGCTGCGCTTGTTTCATTTCAACCAATCCGCGATTGAAAGGGAAGGATGAGGAACATCAGCCTCTTCGTCCTGATCGATGCCCTTGGTTGGCGCCTCCTCGAGGGTCGCGAGTTCCTGTCCGACCTGCTGCCCTACCGTTATCCGCTCCGCACCGTACTGGGCTTCAGCTCCGGGGCAATTCCGACCATTCTGACCGGCCTGCCCCCAGCGCGCCACGGACATTGGAACCTTCTTTATTACGACCCCAAGAATTCGCCCTTTTGGTGGTTGCGGTATTTCGGCTTCCTTCCCGACTTCGTGCTCGATACGCGGGTGGGGCGCAAGGTAATTCAACAACTGGGACGCCGTGTGCTAGGCATGGGACCGGGTTTCGAGTGCTGTGTCTCGCCGCGGCTCATGCGGCACTTCAACTGGGCGGAGAAACGGAACATCTATGCGGAAGGCGGGCTCGGCGCCGTGCCCTGCATTTTCGATCAACTGGCCGCGCGTGGTGTGGATTATCGGGTGTACTCGTATCACGACGCGAGCGATGAGGATATCCTGAGCCGCGCCCGCCGCGATCTAACCGCCAGCAACGCCACCTTTTTCTTCGTCTACCTCAGCGAGATGGACGCATTCCTGCATGCCCATTGCGCCGATCCCGGCCGCCTGAACGAGCGCTTGGCATGGTATGAGGAAGCCCTGCGCCACCTCTTCGCCGCAGCGCGCGCCGAAGATCCCGATGCCGCCATCACGGTCTTCTCCGACCACGGCATGGCCCCCGTTCGACAGCATGTCGATCTCATGGCCGAGGTGTCCCGGGCCGGTTTCAACATGCCTCGGGAATATCTTGCGGTCTATGATTCCACCATGGCTCGCTTCTGGTTCTTCTCCGACCAAGCACGGCGGGAAATCACCAGCGTCCTGCGGAACGTTCCTCTCGGCCACATCGTTCCGGAGGCCGAGCTCAAAGACCTGGGCGTCTGTTTTGAGGACGGACGGTACGGCGAGATGGTTTTCTTACTTGACCCGGGGTGCATAATGGCCCACGGCGACTTCAACGGGCCGCAGTGGATGCCCGCCGGCATGCACGGCTATCACCCCGACGACGTCCACTCGGATGCCATATTCCTGAGCAACCGGCCACCCACCCAGCCGGTGCGTATGATCGCCGACGTGTGGCGCTGCATGGATGAGAGAGTGGCGTAGATATGGTCCGGAATCCCATCTCCTGACGCTCCTTCGGGGTCTTGACTGCCATCGATTCGGGATGTGCCTGGTTTGCCCGCTCCAATTGGCCGTTCAACTCCGGCCGGATGTCCCGGGAGATGTAGAATTGGTTCCCCAAGTGAGGAGTCTTAGTCCGATGCTGTTGCCGGATAAGCCATTCGATGGCATCGCCTCTGAATATGATGCCACACGCTACGGCGGGCGCAAGGCGCGCTTCACCGCGGAAGTTGAGCTCGGCGTTCTGCGCGACCTCGTGCGACGCTATGTAACTGACAATCGCCTATTCGTCGATGTAGCGTGCGGGACAGGCCATTTTACTGTAGGAATGGCGCCCTTCTTCAACCACGCCGTTGGGGTGGACCTGTCCCGTAGAATGCTCGAGAAAGCACATGCAAAGACTACCGCGATGATCGATCATTGCAACCCTGACCTCGTCCAGGCGAGGGTTGAGAGCCTGCCATTTCGATCAGGCATCGCATCGTGTGTTTTTACGTCCCGCTTTCTGCATCTGTTTCCTCGGAGCGAGCATCCGCGGATTTGTGCCTGGTTGGTGAGTCTTGTGCGTCCTGGAGGGTTTTTGATTATCGAGCATGACTCGCCTTTTGTAGAGACGCTGCAAGTGTGTATTTCCTGGCTGCGTGGAAAGCCCAGGACGAAGTTTTCGAGCTACGACCGCTCCCAAGTCTTGGCTGGCGTTCGGCTTTTGGAGGACTTTGGAGTCTCGGCTCCTGGTTTGCCAACCCTTTCTCTGAAATGTCCCCGCTTGGCTGCAAGGATGGCGGCGTTGTTCTTCAGGGGGCCTTTAAAAAGGCTGTCTGCCTTTGTTGTAGTAGTATACAGAAAGCTATGAAGAGGCTCGTCGGCGCGATATGCCGCCTTCTGGCCGATTCCACCCTCCGGGCCGGCCTCAACATGCCTCGGGAGTGTCTCGCGGTCTACGATTCCACCATGGCTCGTTTCTGGTTCTTCTCCGACAAAGCACGGCGGGAAATCACCAGCGTCCTGCGGAACGTTCCTCTCGGCCGTATCGTTCCGGAGGCCGAGCTCAAAAACCTGGGCGTCTGTTTTGAGGACCAGCGGTACGGCGAGATGGTTTTCTTACTTGACCCGGGGTGCATGATGGCCCACGGCGACTTCAACGGGCCGCAGTGGATGCCCGCCGGCATGCACGGCTATCACCCCGAAGACGTCCACTCGGATGCCATCTTCCTGAGCAACCGGCCACCCACCCAACCGGTGCGTATGATCGCCGACGTGTGGCGCTGCATGGATGAGAGAACGGCGTAACAATGGTCCCGAACCCCATCTCTCTCCTGTTCTTCACCAACACCGTCGATCGGGGAGGGACCGAAGAGCATGTCCTGACGCTCCTTCGCGGTCTTGACCGCCATCGGTTCCGCATGTGCCTGGTTTGCCCGCTCCAATTGGCCGATCAACTTCGGCCGGATCTGCCAGACGATGTGGAACTGGTCCCCCTGGATTTCTTCAAGCCGACGCAGTTGGCCGCGACGCTGCGCCTCGCCCGGATCATCCGCGAGAGGCGGATCGACATTCTCCATTCGCACATGTTTTGCAGCAGTCTGGCAGCCTCGCCCGTCGGCTGGTTTTGCCGGGTTCCGGTTATCGTCGAAACGCCCCACGTCCGGGAGTCCTGGCGCAAGGGATGCTTCAAGTCGCGGTTCTTTGTAGATCGGCTCGCGGGCAGATTCGTCGACCACTATGTCGCTGTCTCGGCCGCCAACGGGACGTACCTCGCGGAAACCAAAGGCTTGCCGAAGCAAAAAATCGTCGTGATCCGTAACGGGTCGGACCTCAGCCGCTTTACTCCAGTTGGAACGGTCGATTCCGACCCCGCACTGGGTCGAATGCGGCGTGACTTGGGCTTCGACAAGGGCGATTTGGTGCTTATCGTCGCAGCCCGGCTCGAACCTCAGAAAGGTCATCGCGTCTTATTCCAGGCGATGCCGCTCATTCTGCGAAACTTCCCCAAAACCCGGCTCGTCTGCCTGGGCGACGGGGCCTTGCGTTCCGAACTCGAGCGGCAAAGGTCTGAGTTGGGCCTCGAAGATTCGGTCAGACTGGTCGGGTTTCAGCCGAATGTGGCGGCATGGCTATCGATGGGGGATATCACCGTCCTGCCGTCGTTCTATGAAGGTCTCCCTTTGATCGCCATCGAATCGCTCGCCGTTGGCCGGCCGGTAGTAGCAACGGCCGTGGATGGAACGCCCGAAGTGGTTCTCGACGGCCAAACTGGCCTCACCGTTCCGCCGGGAGACCCGGAGTTGCTGGCTGGCGCGGTATGCCGCCTCCTGGCCGACTCCAGCCTTCGGGCCAGATTGGGCCGAGCGGGAAGACAGTGGGTGGTCGAACGCTTTAGCCGGGAGCGCCAGATTCGCGAAACCGAGGATTTCTATCTGCAGGCTTTGGCGGAGCGCAGCCGGCGGCGCCGTACGGTCGCTGTCGATAGGGAGTCGACCCAGCCGGTCGCACAATGACCATGCCGATGAGTACTCCTACTGAGCTTCCGGCCGGGGTCGAACTGCCCGGCGGCCAATGCAAGGTAACGATCTGCAATACGGTGGCCGAAGTCTGCGATGCGGCATACGGCGAGCGCCTGCGCGCCGGAGTACTCACCGGAAGCCTGGCCCGAAACGAAGGCACGTTTCTGCGGAATGGCCCCGGTTGGTCTCTCCCCGGGGATGCCGAGTTTATCCTGATCTTTCGTGACGCCCAGCGCTTGCCTGGAGAGCGGGAGATAACGGATCTTCAGAGCGCGATAGAGCGGCAACTGCTTACCTGCGGAGTCGAATGCCCCATATCGTTGGGAGCCGCTCACGGACAGTACCTTCGGAAACTGGAGCCTCGAATCTTCAGCTTTGAGCTGCGTGCTTGCGGAGAAGTGATTTGGGGCGAGCCCGGAATCTTGAATCTGATTCCATCATTCCCGCCTTCCGCTATTCCTCTGGAAGATGCGTGGCGTCTGCTCTGCAACCGCATCGTGGAACAGTGCGGAGCCGCACTCGACTATTCGGACCAGTCTTCATGCCTTTCGCCGCGCATGCAGTATGCGACCGTCAAGCTCTATCTCGATATGGCGACTTCTCTGCTCGTATTCGCCGGCGCTTACGCGCCCACTTACCGCGGCAGAGAATTGCGGCTGGCTGAGCTCGCCGAATCCCGGCGCGATGTGCGGCCCTGGCCATTCGACTTGTCGGACTTCTCCCGGCGCGTCAGCCTGTGTACTACATGGAAGCTTACTTCGCGGATTCCTCCCGCCGAGGTCACATTCCAGTTGTGGTGCGATGCCGTGGAATTTGCCCGCCGGTTGTGGCTCTGGGAGACGGCTGCCCTTACGGGATCGTCCGCGAATCTGCCTGTAACGGAGCTCTGCCGGGCGTGCAACGGTACGCAACATTTTGGCAAACGCGTGCGAGGGTGGCTTTACGTGCTCCGCCGGCAGGGCTGGTGGCACAGTTGGCGGCACTGGCCGAGATGGATGCGGCAGTCGACCCAAGGCTCGCCGCGGCGGCTCGTCTACTCGGCGGCCTGTGAGTTGCTCTTTCAATTGCCGGGCATCTTGAGCAAGAGGGCAGGGACCCTCACTACCGCCAGCGACCTGGAGTCGCGCCTTCCGATAATTCCCCAGAGCGGGCGGAACTTGCGGAGCGTTGCCTCGAACATCGTCTGGAACTACCAGAAATTCTTGACAGGGACATCGTCTTGATTATGGACGCACAACTCGCCAGCCCGGCAATGGCCGCCCATCTGTCACGGCCCCACCTGACTTGGGCTGAGCTATGTCAATCGCCGCTGCACGATTTTCCCATCCGGGATGAGGTTCTGTACCAGTACCTCGATTGGTCGCCCGATCTCAACGTGCTGGAGATTGGTCCGGGCAGCGGGTTCACGGCGTTTTGGCTTTGCCGCCAAGTCCGCCAGATGACCCTGCTCGACGCGGCGGCGCAAACCATCGACGACCTTCGGGCTCAACTCGGGAGTCTGCCGAACGTCGATCTCGTGGCCGCCGATGCGGCCCAGCCGGGGCTCGCAGCCCTGTTGAAGAGCCGGTTCGATGTTGCGTTTGGCCTGGACGTCTTTGATCTGATTCCGGATCCCATCGGCACGCTCCGGAACCTCGGGGAATCCCTGAAACCGGGCGGCCAACTGCTGTTGAGCTTTCCCAATGTGCCGCCCCCGCGAGCCAAAGGAGTGACCTGCTTCGCGCGCACCGAGGAAATCGAACTCCTTCTCAAGAACGCTGGATTCGCGAGATGGGAGATCTGCAATATCCGGCTTGCCGGGTACGCAGCAGGCGCCTACGAAGCCCTGCATGAACGGCCGCTCAGGCTGTTTCGCAGGCTCCGCCGCTCCGAGAAGAACGGACGGCCCCAGGTCTACGATGCCACCTGGGCCTTCCGGAATCGAGGGGCAATTGGCCGATACAAATCTCTGGTGCACCTCTACTGGAAGGTTGTGGACTGGGCCCTACGTCAGAGAGGTCCTATCTTCGTCCAAGATCTCAATCGCCAGTCCATCCTCAACGGTCAACTCCTGGTGCGCGCTTGGCGCTCGTAGTCCCATAGCCAATGAAGCTTCTCTGTGCCCTCGCGGATTTCCCCGTCCCCGCAAACAACGGCCACCGGCTCCGGAATTGGGCGATCTTGCAGGCGCTTGCGGCGGAGGGGCACGAAATCTCGCTTCTTGCTTTCGCGCCCCTGGGAGAGCCTTCACCGTCCGCGGCGGCAACGGTAGGCGAAGTCTGCCGCGAGGTCTCCTGCGTTCCGCTTGTCCTCCCGAAGGTCTCCGTGGTTCGCGAGTGCGCGCAAGCCTTCAGGGCGCTGTTTTCGCCTGTCCCTTACTCCGTGTTGCGATTTCGTTCGGCGCAATACCGGTCTCAGTTGTGCACGCTCCTGAAGTCCCGGCGCTTCGACGCCGTCCTGTGCGAGACCTGCTATCCTCTGGTCAACCTTCCGGAACATCTCGAAGTTCCTCTGATCCTCGATAACCACAATATCGAGCATGTCGTCGTGAAGCGCTACCGGCGTTATGAGCGAAACCCGGCCAAGCGCGCCTACGCGGAGTTGGAATGGAGGAAGTTGCGGAATTGGGAGCGCCGCGCCTGGAAACGAGCCGCCCATGTACTGCTTTGTTCCGAGCACGACCGCGCGGACTGTCTGCGACTCTCGGCAGCGCCGCGAACTTCCGTGGTTCCCAACGTTGTCGACGTTGAGCAGTACCGGCCGGAAGCCTCTGGCGATGGCGCGACGATCCTCTACACCGGAGGCATGGATTGGTTCCCCAATCGCGACGCCGTCTCGTTTTTCGCCTTCCAGGTCATGCCCGGGATCCGGAAGAGATTTCCGCGCGTTCGATTCGTGGTTGCCGGGCGCGCCCCCGATCCGTCGTTTCGGTTGCTGTTCAAGGATGTCGATGTTTCGTTCACGGGCACACTGCCGGACATGAGGGCGGCGTTTGCTCAAGCCGCTGTCTGCGTCGTGCCGCTCCGGATCGGCAGCGGCACACGGCTGAAAATTCTGGAGGCCGCCGCGATGGGTAAAGCCATCGTATCTAGCAGAATCGGGGCGGAGGGGTTGGATTTTGTGAGTGGCAGCGAAATCCTCCTCGCGGATACCGCGCGGGAGTTCGAAGGTGCGGTGTCGAAACTGTTCGCGGACGCGGCTTGCCGGTCGTCTCTGGGGCGCTCAGCCCGAAGGCGAGTGGAGTCGCTCTACAGCCATTTAGCGATGCGCGTCGCGATTCGGTCAGTTCTGAAATCTCTTTAGGCACGCCCTCGGGGTTGAACAAAGGGACTTACATCGTGCGGGCCCGCCAATCTCGCGAATGCATACCGGCAGCGCTGGATCGCTGGTTAGCTAGGAAGAACTCGACGTGAATTGCACTCCAGCAGATACGTCTATGCTTTGGAACGAGTCTCTTCCTGCCATGGAGGAACTACGGAAGAATTTCGACGAGGCATTCCCCGACGCCTCAGGCACGGGTGAACTGCGGTTCACTCCTCTGCACGTGAATGCTTCTCACTGGCTGGTGGCGATCCAGTGTAAGGGACGAGAGGGAGAACGCCTTCTCTTGAAAGGCCGGAAGCGCCATGCACGGATCTGGCAAAGCCTCGAGGCGGAACACAAGCTCCTAACCGAAGTCTCCCCGAAAATCATGGCTGCGAACCCCTTGACTCGTACGCCCGAGGTATTTGGATACTATCCGGCTGTCCCAGCGTTGGTCCTTCAGATGATCGACGGCCACTCCCTCCACCAGGCCCTGTTCGGAGTCCATTTCAAGCCCTCAGCCGATGCGATCCGATCGCTGCTGGAACTCTGCGGTCAGTGGCTCATATCCTTCCACAGCTTGACGCGCCGGGCCTCATACGGAAATCCTTTCGAGGCCTTCCATGGCCTTCTGGAACTCCCCGACAACCGCGCTGTGCTTCAGCAGTTTGGCCAGCCAGAGACCTATGACCAGATTCTTTCCATTTCAGAAACACTCTGCCAGCGCTATCGAACATTCCGTCAGCAGCAATGCACGATCCATGGGGAGTTCACGCCTTATCACGTTCTCCTGGATGGCAAGGCAATATATGTGATCGACCTCGCCTCGAGCCGCGTAGGTTACCCCTACCAGGATCTTGGATGTTTCATCGCGTCCTGCGACGCGCTGTCGCCCTGGCGTGCCGCCACGGGGACTTCGCGAATCTCATTGCAAGCGCGCGAAGCCGCTTTTCTAGCGGGATACTGCCATGGCGGAGCGCCGCTGTCCATCCCAGAGCAGACCCTGATTCACTTGGGGCGTATGGAACGCATGATCGGTTTCTGCCATTCTATGCGGTCGGACAATGCGCTGCCGAACCGCTTGCGGCGCTCACTTGCTGTGCACTGGCTGCCACGGCGCTTCGCGGCTCTGTGCCGGACAAATCTGTTAAATGTTGACCATCCCACCGCCTCCGACTGAGAATCCAGGGGGCTTGGCAACACAAAGGCCAGCGGCCTGGCGCAGTGGGAAAGCACCTGTAAACCTCCAGTCGTTGTAAGCACAATGTTATCGGTGGGTCGAATCGAAGGAATCCGGGAGGCCGACCCCAGGGTATCGCGACGATCCTCACGGGTGCCAATCATCGAGGCTTCTTATGATTGAAGCAGTTAGACGAAGAAAACGCGTCCTCGTTTTCATTGTGGCCTATAACGCCGAACGCACCGTTCAGAACGTGATCCGAAGAATCCCACCGTCGTTAGCGGAACATGAGACGGAGATCCTCATTATCGACGACTCCTCCCGCGACAGCACATTTGAGGTGGCCCAGGCGTACGATAGGGAAAAGTTGCCCTTTCCCATGACTGTCTTGTACAATCCCGTGAACCAGGGGTATGGCGGTAACCAGAAACTCGGCTTTCACTACGCCATCCGCCAGGGTTTTGACATCGTCGCCCTTGTACATGGCGACGGCCAGTATGCCCCGGAGGAACTTCCGAGATTGGTCAAGCCACTCTTGAACGGCGAGGCTGAAGCCGTTTTCGGATCGCGGATGATGAGCCGCTTCGCGGCCCTAAAGGGCGGTATGCCAGTTTATAAGTACGTCGGCAATAGGATCCTGTCGGCGCTTCAAAATTGGATACTCGGCGCATCGCTCTCCGAGTTCCATTCCGGCTATCGCCTTTACTCAGTCAAGGCCTTGGCGGAAATTCCGTTCGAACGAAACACCAATGACTTTCACTTTGACACGGACATAATCATTCAACTTCTCCGCGCTGGCCTGCGCATTCGGGAACTGCCGATTCCGACTTACTACGGTGACGAAATCTGTTATGTCAACGGTTTGAAATATGCCATGGATGTCGTCAAGTCGAGTCTGCTGGCGCGCGTTCAAGATCTGGGAGTGTTCTACGAGCGGAAGTTCGACGTGTCTTCACACTCCCACGGGAATCCGCTCTACCAGCCGAAATTCGGCTATGACAGCCCCCATACGCTAGCGCTGGAACGCGTGGCGCCTGGATCGAGAGTGTTGGACATCGGTTGCGCATCTGGATATGTATCTGGTGTGCTCCGTAGAAAAGGTTGCCGCGTTACTGGCATAGACTGTTTTCCCCTTTCCGACCACGTTACGGTCGAGGAGTTCATCCAGCATGACCTGGACCAGTCCTTCCCGATCGATGCGACTCCCTTCGACCATGTTCTGCTTCTGGATATTATCGAGCACCTGCGCTCACCCGAGCGCTTTCTCGAGGCGCTGCGAATCTCAAGGCGACGCGCCGCTGATACGACCGTGATTGTGAGCACGGCGAACATCGGATTTATCGTCACCCGGCTCATGCTACTGTTCGGCGCGTTCAATTATGGGGCGCGAGGAATCCTCGACCTGACGCACACGCGCTTGTTTACCTTCTCGAGTTTGAAGCGCATTTTGGAGCAGGCGGGCTATCGAATCGAAGAAGTCCGCGGCGTGCCGGCGCCGTTCCCACTGGCAGTCGGCAATACCGTTCTCGCTAAGGTCATGCTCGTGACGAACAAGCTGATGATCAGGATCTCGAAAACTCTGTTTTCTTACCAGATCTTCATGGTTGCGCGTCCTTTGCCCGCTATCGAGTGGCTCCTTGAGAGTGCCGCCGACGCAAGTAAGGAGCGGGTTACCTCTCGGCAATTGCGGGCTGTTCGACGTGCGGCCGTGTGATAAGGCATTCTGTACGGGGAGGAAATGCATCTGTTAAAAGCGCTCAGCGGCGTCGGGGTCGAGTTGCAGCGGCATCTGAGCCTGTCGGCAAAGGTCCGTGGACCCATACGGATCGGTGTCGTGTGGCTGCTCCTGCTTCTTGTCGTGCTGGGGTTGCAGTGGTGGGCGGGTTCGTTCACGGCGGAGTTTAGCGGGTATCCCGATGAAGCTTCTCACTATATATCTGGATTGCTGGTGCGCGACTATGTCGCCGGCCATTTTCCGGCGCCACCAATGAGATTTGCCCAGGATTTCTATCTCCACTATCCTTATCTGGCAATTGGCCACTGGCCGCCCCTGTTTTACTTGATCGAAGGGTTGTGGATGCTGCTGTTCTCTCCATCCCGAATCTCGATCGTGCTCTTGTCGGTGCTCATCACCGCGGCATTTGTGGTCAGCGCGTATGAGGTGCTTCGGCGGCACTTTGGGCACTTGCCGGCGCTGACCAGTGCTCTTCTGCTGGCGTTCGTGCCGTTAGTACAAAAGTACGCCGGAATGGTGCTGATGGATACCCTCCTAGCGGTGCTGAGCTTCTGGGCCGTGTTATACTTCGGCCGGTTCCTCGACACCGGTTCCGTTCGGGACTCTATCAAGTTTGGAGCCCTTGCTTGTCTCGCCATTCTCACGAAGGGAAATGGATTAGATCTGGCCCTTGTGCCGCCCATCGCCGTTCTGCTGACACGGCGCTTCTATCTTTTAAGACGATCCTCCTTTTGGCTCCCTGCTGTCATGGTATCGCTGGTCTGTCTTCCCTGGCACCTGTTAACCATGCACCTCATGCTGCCGACCTTCATGGACTCCGCCGGTCTCGATTTCACCAAGCGCACCCTGAGTTTTTACAGCCTGCTGCTGCTGAAGTCGGTCGGACCAGCAATCCTCGCGCTCATGATCGTCGGATTCTTCGCACGCATCGTCAGGCCGTTCGCGGAACGCTTGGTGGAGGCCAGGTGGGCCGCGGCGGCGGCCTTCGTGTTAAGCATATGCATCTTTCATTGCACGGTACCCGCCGGTATTGAGGCAAGATACTTCATCGCAGCGCTGCCTCCGCTGTTCATGTTTTTCGTAGCCGGAGCCGACTATCTGGCCCGGCGCCTGGCAATCGCTGCTGTCAAGCCAGGCTGGCGGCTCGAATTCCTGATTCTGCTGGCCGCGCTGGTTTTTGCATGGACTTCCTTCGCCATACCCAAGAAAGCCTCTTATGGCCTTAGGGAGGCTGTCAAATACCTGATGTCCCGGCCTGAGTTCAAGGACTCCCTCAGCCTGGTCTCCTCGGAGACGGCTTCGGGCGAGGGGATTTTCATTTCAGAAGTCGCTATGGGCGGTCGCCGGAACGAGCACGCCATTCTGCGCGCGAACAAAGTGTTGGCCGACGACGATTGGAATCTGCAACAATACAAGCCCCGATATCCCAACGCACGGGTTTTGATGGGCTGCCTCGAACAGATTCCGATCCGGTTCATCGTTTTGGACATGTCCGCAGCTCCCAGACATCTCGAACACCACCGGCAGCTCCTCGCAATTGTGCGAGACCGCTACGACCGCTGGAAACTCGTCGGAACATTCGGCGGGGACGCAGCAGCGGGCAGGGGTCCAATCGAGGTTTACCGTTCCGTGGAATATGACAAGCAGCCAATGCCGCGAGGCGGTTTGCCGACAAACATTACTACTAACGTGGGTGGAACCCTCCAGCACTGGCCATTTTTCGTGAAAATGGACTGCCAGCCGGATCCGGCTAGCGCCCGCGAGACCAAATGAGCGATGCGAGCAGCATGAATAGCACGGTCGTTCTCCGCTGCATAGTCACCGCTGTGCCAACGGCGGGCCAAAGCGGGGGTATCGCTGCCGGTGACAGAACGAGGTCCTGATAGGCTGGGATTGGGTTTCAGCAAGAACCAATCCAGCTGGCGATGCGCGTCGTCATTCGATGAGTCCTGAAAGCTCCTTAGCGCTCAGCCGAGGCGACCGGGAGCATCATCGGCAACTATTGAAGATGATAAGCGACTACCCCGGCCGTCTGCGCGGAAAAGACCGGGTAGATCTCAACCCGATGGATGAATCGGGTAGGTCGGGAAGTGGTTCTTTGCGATTCGTCCGGCTCCCGGAATGCTTTTATTATACCTATTGACTGTCGCGTTAGCGTTGCCGAACCATCGCCTGTTCGCAATGGGCAGTGGCGAATGGACCGTGGTGAAGATGCTCGGTGTCGCGTGCCTTTTGTACTCGCTGGTCGCAGCCCTGATAAGGCAGCGGTGGCCGAACCCGTTCTCCACCGTTCCTGGCTGCTTTGCATTCGCCTATGTTGCCGTTTCCGGGTTGTCCTCCGTTATTCGGGATATCGGTCCACAGAATGGCCTTGGCTTCTTGTTCAAGGAACTGGCGGTTCTGATGCTGCTCGTCAGCACGATACTGCTCCTGCACTCGGCATCGCGAATGCGTAGAGCGGTGCTCGTACTACTTGGCGCCATGGGCGTCGCCTCGCTCTACGTCATACGTCAGTTTTTGCAGTTTCGCGACGTATACTCCGGCTTTCGGACCTTTGGCGGAGTCAGTGGGGATCCCAACTACTATTCGCTGGCCGTCGTGCTCTCGGTTCCTACCTGCGTCCTTTGGGCCATAAGCAATCGTCGCCCAAAGATGGAAAGACTATACTGCGCCTGCTGCCTCGCGCCGATCTGCCTCGGGTTCGTCCTCTCCGGATCCCGCGGAGGCTTCTTGGGGCTGGCTGCTGCGCTCGCCACGCTGTGGCTTCGGATGGAACTCCCTGTCTACAAAAAGCTACTGGGCGCCGTCGTTGTGGCCACGGTGCTCGCGGCCTCGGCCATCTTCCCGTCTTCACCTTTGCACAGAATCCTGGCCCCTTCAAGAGGCGACCAGGAGTCCTCGGAGTCGCGCCTGGTCATGTGGCGTGCGGGCATGCAGATGTTCGCCGAAGATCCGGTTTTCGGCATAGGCTTCTCGAGAATACCGGATGAACTCGCCAGACTTCGTGGTCCGAGCTTCAACGTCCTGCATAACACATACGTCGAAGCCGCCGCGGGGCTAGGCCTTGCCGGCCTCATAACGTTTATCGGTCTCCTTCTCACCACCATCTATTCGCTCGGCGCCGCAGTGCGCCGAATTCGGCGCGCCCGGCGCGAAACGCTCGCCGACCTTGCGACCGGCCTTCAAAGCGGACTCGTCGGCTACTGCGTCTGTGCGCTCTTCCTGTCGACGTGGTGGTACATGATGGTTTGGCTGGTCATCTCCATCGCATTGAGCATTCTATACTTGAGCAACCGCCTGCCACGGCGCCGGAGGAAATGGAAACAGCGGTCCGCTGCCTTGGCAGGTGAGACCCTTGAGGCCTCACTCCCTGCCCTCAGCGCGGAGGAAGCCAGGGCGGCAAAACTGAACTAAGGAATGCGCCCAGCGGTTGACCAACCCGTCCTACCGATTTCACGACGCATGTCCCACGCCCGGTCCGGCCCGCGAGACCCCAAATTGCAGCGTCTTGGACATTGCAGAACTCTCGGGGAGTTGCCCGCCGGGCCCGGCGCCAATACGTCGCAAAGCCTTCCCTCGGCCCATCTCGGCAAAGTTGCAGCGGCAGGCCCGCTGGAGCCACAAAGGCCAGCGGGCCTGGCGCACTGAGACCGCACACGTAAACCGACACGTCATAGTCTTTGGCACAAATGGGAAGCACTCATCCTCAGGTCATGGCGTCAGTCCCGCTACCAGAACGCCGGCGAATTTTGTCTGGAATGCGCTGGACCATGTGGTTATCGGCTATTTCTGCCCCCTTCGGTTACGCCACAACCGTCCTACTTGCACGCGTGGGGCCGCAGGTCATTGGAACATATGGCTTGCTCACGCTTTATATCGGTGTAGTCACGACAATTTTGTACCTCGGCGGCGATGCTGTGACCATCAAGTTCGTTCCGCTGCTACCCCGACAATCGCGGGTCTCCTTCTTGCTGTCGTACCTGTTTATCATTTACTTAAGTTTGATCCCGTGGCTACTGGTCGCGACTTGTTTCCCTTCGGGATTGCACTATCTTTTCGGAACGCAGGCCCCACCGCGGCTGCAACTCCTCCTGATATACTTGGCCCCCCTTCCAATCTCCAGCATGATGATCATCGCGGCTTTCAAGTCGGTCCTTGCAATCGCCTGGGCGCAGGTGCTGGCACGCATTCTGACCTTGGGCGGCTTTGTAATCTATGCCAGCCTGTACTTCAATTGTCGGGGCCTTCTGATGGAGCACTACATGGCGGTGATCTGGGAAGTGTACTTCGGACTCATCGCGGTAACATGTGTAGTCGGCGTACTACGTCTCAAGCGAATGGAAGAGTGGCGCCGATCCTCACGGGGTTTTAGCTTCGCACTGCCCCGCGGGTTTTGGAAGTATACGATATCCCTTCAGCAAACGAGTTTTGTAGGGTTTTTCGCCGCCCGGCTCGACATGATTCTGGTCCTTAACCTCGCCGGGTTGGAGCCGCTTGGCAGATATGTGGCGGTGTTGGCGGTTGCATCTCTGGTTCAAGTAGCGAACCGACTCTTCACTGAGACCCTTCTGCCGGCGCTCACAAATCTGCTGGCGGTCGACAATGTAAGAGCCGCTTCGGAGGTGTTCACCCACAACTTGAGAATACTGTTTGTCGTAAGCCTTTCTGTTGCCTGTGGGAGCATGTTCTTGATTAAGCCGCTGACCGTCTTGATGGGAAGACAATACGCCGCAGAGCGGTCCCTGTTCGTCGTCATGCTCTTTCTGTACGGTCTTGCCGGGCCTGGCACCATTGGAGGTACCCTGCTGACGAGCGTTGGGAAACAGCAGCGTTCGGTGTGGGTTGGCCTCGGTCAAGTAGCTCTCTCGGGCGGTTTGTCTGTGCCCTTTTGGCGCTGGCACGGCTTGCCGGGCCTGGTGTTCACAATCGGTGGCTGCCTGGCACTGTCACAGGTTGTGTTGTTGATTGTGGCTATGTATAGCGCTCCCCTGACATTTCGGTTTGGCCGAGACTATTTCTGCTTTTTTATCGTAATGAGCGCTGCGTTAGTGCTCGCACTCTCCGCCCCAAGCCTTGGTACTCTCGGGGGCTTGGCATGTTGGGGCGTGGCTGTTGGCGTGTTTTTGCTTTTGGCGCGCTACAGCTTCGCCGAGGTGCTCGGAGTCGCGGGTTGTTTCGTATTCGTTGACCGGGCTAAATCCCAATAGAATCGGGCCTTGCAAATTCGGGCTGGACAGCAGCCGGAGGTTCGGCTGGAGTATGATTTATGTGTCCAGTCCAATGCACGGCTTCCGATCATGCCGTGGGTGCGGATCAAAGGGCTGCCCGGCAGGATTGTGGCGCTGAACGCGCGGCAAATGCCGCTGCATTGGCGAAACCGCTATGGTCATGCTCCGCTGATGCTGGAAACGCTGGTGGACGCCAACCGCCTTACTGCCGGGCCGCCGACAGGGTCCGCCTAGTGCAGGCGGCCGGGCGCGGTCGGATGGCCCGCGAAGACAAAGTTCATGGGCAAGCCATCAAAGACATCTACGTCTATCCATTGGTCCAGGACGCCCGGCAACGCCTACGTGGCGATCTCGCTCGGTAAACGAATGCGCCCTAATTTATGAGGAATAGGAGTGCCAGTGGGCGGACCCGCCTCTTACATGTTGAGGTGGGAGGTGCATACGGCGGATCCGTGAGGGCGTTGGAGCTCTACCTAAAGTACTGCGACCGCACCCTGTTTGAGCATGAACTGCTGCTGTATTATCCGACCGAGGGCATTGAGGGCCTTGCGCCGTTCGTCGCGCGAACACACGTGCTCCACAACTCATTTTCCGCTGCGGCTGGGGAGGCTCCAAAATCGAGGCTTCGATGTGCTTTATCCCATTTCATAAGGAAGACTGGCCTTGCGAGTCCGGTGTCCCAATTACGAGAGGTCTGTCTCATTCTCGTAAACGCGCCGACCGTGTGGCGCCTGGCCCGGTTTCTGCGCAGCGGACATTACGATATCGTCCATATAAATAATACATTTAACTACCAGCCTCTGACGGCGCTTGCATGCAGGCTCACTGGCCTCCCCGTGGTCGCGCACGTGCGGAACCCTGTGCCCGATTCGAAGCTCGCACGGCTGATTGCAAGGATGTCGCGAATGATTGTGGCGGTGAACGCAGGGTTAGGCCGCTCGATCCAACATTGGTGTACACGCGACGTGCAGATCTGCTACGACGGCGTCGAACTCGGAGCGGCGAATCCCGAGATCGCTTGCGAGTTGCGTAGAACACTGCTTGGCGATGGGAGTTTGCTGATCGGATCCGTCGGGCGGTTGGAACTTCAAAAAGGGTACGATCTCCTTGTCGAAGCAGCGAAGGAAGTCATCGCGACGCACCCCTATATCAGGTTCGCGATTGTCGGAGAAGGTCCCCTGCGTGGCGCCCTCGAGAAACGAATTTGCGAGATCGGATTGAAACAGAATTTTCATCTTTGCGGATTCCGCTCAGACATCGCCACGTTTCTGCAGGCAGTTGACATATTCGTCTGCTCATCACGATATGAGGGCGGCCCATACACTGTTGTGGAAGCGCTAATGATGTCCAAGCCGGTGGTCTCGACGGCTGTTGGATTCGTGCCCGAGCTGACTTGCGATGGGCGATATGCGGATCTGGTCCCTGTTGAAGATACCGGGGAGTTGGCGGCAGCAATGGAACGCGCGATCATCGCTGTCGGCGCGCCCCGCTGTGACACCGTGCAAGCCCGCGACCGCGCGATGAACTTCTCCGATCCGCGCCTCTCCGCCAGGAGATTCGATACTTTCCTTCGGGTCGTTGGCCGGCACTAGTGGCACGGTCTCTTCCCTGACGGCTACCTCGGGTCGAGGTTCCTTTCAAAGCCGGCTTGACCCACATCAAACCGCAGATGACCTGAATCCATGCCATTGGAGAAGCTATCGCCCCCATATGGCGGCAAGGGTTGCAGGATACCGTGCTGCGTGAAGGCGCATCGAGATCGCGGCCGATCTCGCCAACCGCGTGCTTGGGCTCACTCAAGATGGCGATCCCCGCGCGTCTGCTTGCCTCTCAGGACCTTGGCCTTAGGGGACTGGACCTGCTGATTCTCTCCCGATTCGTCCCGTTCCGCCCGACAGGGCTGACAACTCCGAACCCATGGCGCCCTGGTTGGGTACGGGCTGACCGCATCCACATTTACCTTGGTCCACTGCGCACATGATGGGCTCCCTTGGGGGGGGGCGGATTCGCCCCGACATTCCAGCTAAGCTGGCGCCTCTATCGGGCGGCACATTCTCGCTGCTACGACCTCAACTTCGCCGGAAGCTACGTAGCAATTGGATGCTCGCCGCGCCGATCATCACCTGCGGATCAATTCCCACATCGACCGCAGCGCATTCCGCAATGCTGTTATCGCATCGCCATGGTTGGCTGCTTCGCCGCCGCAAACGTGGGACTGCAATGGGACTGAGCAAGCATGTATCCCAGTTGCCGCCTCCACGCCGTCGTAGGCATTATCTGTGACCGTTTGGAGGCCGTAATTGCGCGTCTCACCTGGTTGGTCGTTATACTGCCAGAGTTTGAACGCAATCACGGGATAAGTGTCGCCTCCTGAAGCAATCCCACCTAGCAGCACGGAGTTGTAGTCGGCTGCGAAGGCTGCACCGCGAGCGGCTTGTGTGGTGAATTCTTCACTGTACTGCGTGTCTGCTGCATTCGCCGACATCGGAGAGTCCGCATTTGCCAGCCACGCTTCCCAAGAGGTGACCGGCTTGTCGATTCCCCACGTATGGAGCATGTCTATCTGCGGCTGCTTTAGCTCCGACATGAAGAGGATATCAGCATGGGCAGCCGCCGCGACCGCCAACTCTTTACGAACGCATCCATCGTGACCGCCCAAAACGGTGCTACCCCACAAAGTGAGAGGGAAGTATGACCTAATGTTGTCGATAGCAGCAAACATCTTGTCGCCGTACTGATAAAGAAAAGCGTTTAGGTCTGTCCAGACTGCCAAAGGGACAGTAGTTTTCTTCAGTATTCCGCTCACTGGTCCGAGCCAAGCGGTGTGTCGCCCATCTTCGTCTTGCAAGCCAGTTCCATACCCAAATCCGCCGATCTCATAGTCAATTGTGATTGCATGTCCCGTTGCTGGAGCGACAGGATGGTTATATTGAATCCGAAGAGAATGCCCAACTGGAATAGCCGGTGTGATAACAAGGTTTGTGATCGTTCCGGTGGTCATATTCCAAGATCCGGACGCTGTATACACACCGCCCCCGCTGATCGTACCGGGCGAAGCACAACTGTCTTGCCCCACGCGACTATCCTCCGGCTCGACTCGCAAAACGATGTTGTACCCGTAGGTTACGCAGTTTGTTGCGATGGCAGGATTCGCCAACGTGGAGGATGGCCAATTGGTCACTCCCGTAGACGCAATTGTGTCTTGGTAGTACTGCGTAAAACTAATCTGGACAGATCCACTTGACAGCGTTACCGTTCCACTCATAGAATGAGTGCCGTCGAAAGACTGCCCTACGATGGTCGTGGTTGCGGAGTTGCTGTTCGGAATAAAGTCGGTTCCGTACTGGGTTCCATCCATCTTTATGACCAGGGACCCAGGCCCAAACTGGGTTGGATTGACGGCCAGCGTGTGAGTCCAAGAGTATGCGGTCCCATCCGTAGTCCCCACCGCTTCGCCCATTGTCCGAGTGCCGGTCGTGCCCCAAGTGGTGTAATACCCGCTCGTTCCCCACGCGCTGTTTAGAGCACCAATAGTGCCGTACTTGGCCCGGAGTTCTGTAATCAGCTCCTTCTTGGCGTAGTTCTGAGTGTCAGCATACGACACCCAGTTATCGTGGCTATAAGGATTCCCCGTGTCCGCCCACTTGGAGTAGACATTGTATCGGCTGGCGAGGGCGGCCCATCCCAGGTGAATATGGTACGAATTTCCGTAGGAGGTACAATCGTCTGGGCCTGGGCCTAACCCGTAGGTATAATCTGAATCGTCCAGCCCCATAGCGATGTTCCAAGAGGAAGTCCAGACCTTCGCGTATGAATCACTGGATAGATTTGCGGGGGTAACTCTGGCAGCAGCGAAGTGTTCAATGTAGTCAAGCCAGTTCGGATCAAATGGATCGGGCATCATGGCGTTCCACCATCCCCCATTATTACGAGGCTTGCCAAGTGACCGAGACAGGTCTTTAACCGGCTCTGAAGAAAGCACCTGCCCGGTAATCTCAGTACGATGCATCACGGCATCATTGATCCAGTGGTCTAAATTGAAGAACGGAAGCCTGGGAACGCCCGCCTTCGCGTTTACTATATCTAGCAGGATGCTATTATCGGAATATTCTGCCAAACAGTTGAACCCTTGGGCGGTGTAGCGCTGAAGCGAGCCAATCTCCCAAGCGTCTGCGGAGCCGTACTTAGTAATCTTATTTAGCGATGGAGGAGAGAGAAAGCCGTAGGCCGAGTTGCAAAACAAGCCGTGCCCTTCAGGAGTCGTTATCAACCATCGGTGCGTACTCCCGATTGTGTACTTCTCGACGTTCCACTTCCCAGTAAGACTACCAGGAGACATGAGGGAAGTCAATCCACCGTATTGGTCTGTCGCGGGTGCGGCAGTGATGTCTGTGGCAAGCGCCTGCGATGCGGTGTTCGCCGGGAAGCTGGCGTCAGTCGCGGCGAGCGTGAAAGTGTAAGCTCCGGCGGTCGACGGCGTGCCTGAAATCGCTCCGGCGGCCGGATCAAGTCCGAGACCTGCGGGCAACTGGCCGGACGCTGTCGACCACTTGTAGGGGGCCGTGCCTCCGGTGGCCATCAACGTGGAATTGTAGGGTACACCAACCGTGCCGCTGGGAAGACTGCTGGTACTAATCGACAGGGGCCTGGAACAACCCGTGCAGGATGCAATCGCAAGGGCGAGCAGAGCTGTAGCCTGGTATCCTGCAGCGTCGGTCACTTTCATGGTTATATTATAAGACCCCGCCGTCGCCGGCGTACCGGAAATCGCGGCTGAACTGGTACTGAGGGAAAGACCGGCGGGTAACTGGCCCGATGCGATGGACCAGGTGTAGGGCGCTACGCCGCCTGTCGCAGATACGGCCGCGCTGTACGCCGTGCCGGCGGTTCCGCCCGGCAGACTGATCGTGGTGATTTGGACTGGAGGGATCAAGGTGACCGTGGCGGAAGCGGATTTGGTCGTGTCGGCAACGCTCGTGGCCGTGACCGTAACAGGACTCGTGGGTGTGATCGTCGCCGGCGCTGTATAGAGCCCATTGGATGAAATCGTGCCCGTCGCTGGCGCGATCGACCACGTCACCCCGGTGTTGGGCGTGCCCCCGACTGTCGGAGTGAAGGTCTGAGCCTGCGAGGGAAGCATGGTTGCCGCCGTTGGCGACACGGAGACGGTTACCGCAGGCATGATTGTCACGCTGGCAGCGGCCTTCTTGCTCGTATCCGCCATGCTGGTGGCCGTCACGGTGACGGTCTGCGAACTCGTGAGCGCTGCTGGGGCGGAGTACAGACCGGTGCTCGAAATTGTCCCCACCGCCGGACTCACCGACCACGTCACCCCCTTGTTGGTGGTCCCTATCACCGTCGCCGTAAACTGCTTGGTCTGCCCCGCGGAAAGACTAACCGTAGCTGGCAACACGCTTACGGTGACCGGCGGTGCTAGCACCGATATCCCAGAGGCCGAGTTAGCCTGCTTGCCAGTCGCATCTTGGATCTGTAAAGTGAATTTGTACGAGCCCGACGCGGACGGCGTGCCAGCGACGGTTCCCCCGCTCGCCAGCGTGATGCCCGGCGGCAGACTTCCTGTAGCTATCGACCACGCGTATGGCGCCGTCCCCCCGGTCTCTGATAGCGTCGCGCTGTAGGCCGTGCCTGCAACGCCGTCCGGGAGAGTCGCCGTAGTGATGGTCAGCGCGGCGGCAATCACCACGCTGAAGATCTTCGAGATCTGCTGACCCGCTGCATCCTTTACTTGCACCGTAATATTATACAATCCTGCATTAGAGGGCGTGCCTGATATTGCCCCCGAACTCGCGCCCACCCCGAGCCCTGCCGGCCACGATCGCGAGCCGATTGACCAGACATAAGGAGGCGTGCCACCCGCCGCTACCACTTGCGCGCTGTAAGCCGCGCCGGTTGTGCCGTCTGGCAGGGTGCTCGTCGTGATTGTGAGCGGCGGTGGAGTCAGTAAAATCACCGCAGTCGCCGATTTCGAACTGTCCGCGACGCTGGTAGCGGTGAGCGTCACTGACGTCGCGGACAAAACGGTTGCTGGGGCCGAGTACAGACCGGCGCTCGAGATTGTTCCCGCCGCCGGATTCACCGACCACGTCACTGCCATATTCGTCGTCCCAATCACAGCCGCCGTAAACTGCTGAGTCCCCGAAGGG
>Ga0182027_10003829_pt1 | contig 23621 bp, 27 predicted proteins | sample 712E1DmetaG_FD_121300 | JGI IMG/M metagenome (GOLD analysis project Ga0182027, IMG submission 121300) | Permafrost microbial communities from Stordalen Mire, Sweden - 712E1D metaG (Illumina Assembly) | ecosystem: Environmental > Terrestrial > Soil > Wetlands > Permafrost | place: Sweden... | reverse complement strand
TCAGAAATTTCACTTAATTTAAGGCTACTATTTGCTCGCATGTGTTCAGCTGCTGCCCAAAGCTGATCTTGAAGGTTTTTATTTTCATTCATGAGTGAATTATAGCTCTTTAACAGTAGTAATTAAAGGATAAACTAAACTTTTTAATAAAATACGAGAAATTTAGGGACTACGGTCTATGTTTACAACGTCCAATCTTGCTGTCGGACCAGGATTCGAACCTAGATTATCAGATTCAGAGTCTGACTGCCTACCATTAGCAGATCCGACAATAATTATTATCCTAATTATAACAGGGTATATTTTCTAAAGCCAATAAGTTTTTCAAAAGTTAAGGCCTCATGTTTTTTTCTCAATCTCACCCCATCGCTTCGTCTTTCGGAATGAAACCCTAACAAAACTAATGCCCGCTCAACCTCATCAAGGATACTAATATTTCGATTTGAAAAACTAAAATTATATGTATAGGTTGGCAAATGGATCGAAAATGATCCCTCGGCCTCGAATAGACCCCTTAACAAGCTAATTACGTAATTATTATTAATCATAATCCATGAGGGAATTTTAAAAATATATTTTGACCGATTACCAGACGGGATATTTAGTCTTTTTGAAATAAATTTTTGGTAGATACTTATTCTAATAGCATTAATGCCAAGTATTTTTGTAACCGTCGGAGTTTTTCTAAAAATTTTCTTAGTTAAAGAACTATATCTTTCAATAAATCCTTTATTGTTGGAATTTCCGACTATAATCAGTCTTTCTGTTCTTGGAAAACTACTAATATTTCCGTCTCCAAGCACAACACCTATATACTCAGCTAATTCTTCTGATCTAGCAAAAGATAAATAACGTGGCCATTTGCCCGTGTCCCTCATCATCTTCCGCCATTCTTTAAAATTATTAATTTTTTTATTTTTGAATGTCTCAGATATTTTTTTCGCTCTCAGAGAACTGAATTGATTATTCATACCATATTTTTATCATAAAAATGATCTGATTACCATTAGACCGATCGCTGATCATGTCAGCAATTTTTAATCATAAGTATCTCCTGCTTTATTCATACAAATTATTAGAACCCATAATATTAATTACGAGCAATCGGCAAAAAATAAGTTATAATAAAATCATGAGACAGGTATTAAGGTCCAAAATTCACAAAGCTATGGTGACGGAGGCTAACATTAATTACATCGGCAGCATAACCATTGATCAGGAATTGATGGAAATGGTCGGTCTCTGGCCCGGAGAAAAAGTTTTGGTAGTCAGCAATACTTCCGGAGCCAGACTCGAGACCTACGTTATTGTAGGTCAAAAGGGTTCAGGGGTTATCTGTATGAACGGAGCGGCCTCGCTTTTAATTAAAAAGGGTGAAAAAATAATCATCATGGGATTTGAATTGACGGATGAGCCGATCAAAGCGAAAATTATTCTGGTCGATGGAAAAAATAAATTCCTGAAGTTTCTTTAATTACCCTAAAGCCACCAAAATTGCGCCTACTACCATTAAGATTGCGCCTATTACAATTGAGGCAGTAACTTTTTCTCTTAGGATAAAGAAGGCCAGAACAATCGTGATTACCAAACTTAATTTGTCAATCGGCGCCACTTGCGATGCTTCGCCTAGCTGAAGGGCTTTGAAATAGAAAAGCCAAGACAATCCCGTGGCAATGCCCGAAAGAACCAGAAAAACAAAGGAAAATTGGGAAATCGAAGAGAGCTGTTTGTATGTTCCCTGAAAGAACACTATTGCCCAGGCAAAAATAATTATAACAACTGTCCTGATCGCCGTTGCCAGATTGGAATCGACATTTTTTATTCCGATTTTGGCCAGTATTGCAGTCAGGGCCGCAAAGAATGCCGAAAGCAACGCGTATATCAGCCAGTTCATAAATTAATTATATCACTATTTTATTTAATCCCCCATTATGGTTTAATAGGTTTATAATAAATATTATGAAACGCATTTATTATACAAAGCAAAGATCCCGATCAGGAAAAAAATTCTCCGTCTTTTTATTTTTGGTCTTATTGGCCGCAACTGCATATTTCTCGACAAAAACCTTAACTGTGAAACACGTCTCCGAAAGTGTTTTGGGAAAACAGGATGTCTATTCCGATGAAAATATATCTCCCTATCCTACTCTTCCTCCCATCCCGCCCCCCGACAGCGTTATTGACCCCAGCGCGCCGTTGGGACAAGCCGTGCAGGATGCTTTAACGGGAACCCAGGGAAGTTACGGTATCGTTATATTGAATTTAAAAACCGGAGAAAATTATTCACTGAATCAACACGTAAGTTATAATTCCGCCAGCCTGTATAAATTGTGGGTTATGGCTGAAGCCTACAGGCAGGTCAGAGACGGACTATTAAAAGAAGATGAAATCTTAAGCGGAAACTATGAAACTCTTAATGCCGATTTCAACATTGATCCTAATACGGCGGAATTTAAAACGGGAACAATTTCTATGTCGGTTAGCGATGCGTTAAATAAAATGATTACAATTTCCGATAACTATGCCGCGTTCTTGTTAACTTTAAGAATAAAATTAACAAATGTCACATCTTTCCTAAGGGCAAACGGATTTAGCGAATCCGCAACCGGGACAAGTGTTGATAATCCTACTACAACCGCTTTTGATACGGCTTTTTTCTTTGAAAGGCTCTACAAAAAACAGCTTATCAATGAGGAATATAGCAACAAAATGCTGGATTTATTGAAAGCGCAAAAACTCAATGACAAAATACCCAAATATCTCCCCTACAACGTCTTAATTGCTCATAAAACAGGAGAATTGGATGATTATACCCATGATGCGGGAATTGTATACACGCCAAACGGTGATTATGTAATCGTTGTTTTATCGAAAAGCGACAATACGGATCTGGCAAAAGAAAGAATTTCCAATGTTTCCGAATCCGTTTATAACTATTTCGGGAATAACCAGCAAGGAAAAGACCTCCTGTCTCCCTAGAAATGATACAATGTCCCCTACAGGGATCTTCGACCCATTATGTTAGTTGATAATATCGGTTTAATTATTAAAGCCGGAAATGGCGGAGACGGAGCCGCCACTTTTTTGCGCAACGAAATGACCGCCAAAGGCGGCCCTGACGGCGGCAATGGCGGCAATGGCGGAAATATCTATTTTCAGGGCTCTACCAACATCAATGATTTGCGCGAATTTAGGTACAAGAAAAATATTACGGCCGAAAACGGTATTCCGGGCAAAAACAAAAAATTATTCGGCAAAAACGCCGAACATTTGACGATATACCTACCTCTGGGTACGAGAGTAACCGAACCGGCAACAAATAAAATTATTGAAATAACCGATACGACTACGCCAATTCTTGCCGCCCACGGAGGAAAAGGCGGAAGGGGCAATGTAGAATTCAAATCTGCTACAAATCAAACTCCCAAATATGCCGAAAAGGGGACATTCGGAGAAGTAAAAAAATTATTTCTGGAATTAAGAATTATCGCCGACGTCGGACTAATTGGACTGCCAAATGCCGGCAAGAGCTCTTTGCTTTCCGTTCTTACCAATGCTACTCCCAAAATCGGCGCCTATGCCTTTACTACTTTGGAGCCGAATATTGGAATGCTGAGATCGCAATCGAAATTCCCGGAAGGGGACTTAAAACAATTTGCCATTGCGGACATCCCGGGACTAATCGAAGGCGCTTCTCAAGGCAAAGGTTTAGGGGTTGAATTTCTGAAACATATTGAAAAAACCAAAGTGTTAGTTCACTGTATTGATTCTTCCTCTCAAGATGTACTCAAAGATTACCTTACGGTCAGAAATGAATTTAAACAATACAACACTATACTACTAGATAAACCGGAAATTATTTTATTAACCAAAACCGATTTGGCCGACAAAGAACAAATCAAGAAAAATATAAAGATTTTGAAGAAAGAAAAAAAGCCCGTTCTGACCGCTTCGATTTATGATTCCAAAAGTCTGGAAAGCTTAAAATCAGCCTTGGAAAAACTCCTAAACTAGCCCCTAGCATTGACTTTTGAAGCGATTTTTGGTATAATACAAACATAAATCGGTAGATTTGATCCCCTCAAATTTGAAGAAATAAATCTGCTCAATTTTGGAAAGTTCTGATTAGATCAGTTAAAGATAATAAGTATTACAATTTTTTGAAATTCGTATCTTTTCCCCTATTCATAGCTTCTACATATATTAAGCAGTTTTATTTTTTTAAATTATTATGAATAAAAGAAGATTTGGTAAGAATTCTGGCCAAAACTTTAGGGGCGCCCCGAGAAGAAGGTTTCCCCAGAAAGTGATGCCCAATTCGGAATTAATAGCTGCAATCGCGGCCACCAATGCCATGAATGCGGCTAAACAGAACCTGCCGGAAACAGATTATGTTCCGGTTAATAAGTTTAATGATTTCAAAATCTCGCCTCAGGTTCTGGAGAACATCAGACTCAAAGGCTATTCTGTTCCCACTCCGATCCAGGACCAAATTATGCAATCTGTCATTGAAGGGCGGGATGCGATTGGTATTGCCAACACAGGAACGGGTAAAACAGCCGCATTCCTGATTCCCTTGGTTGATAAAGTTTTCAGGAACAAGTCGGAGAGAGTTTTGATTGTTGCGCCTACTCATGAATTAGTCTTACAAATTCGTGACGAACTGCGTGGATTTGCCAGAGATTTGGGAATTTACACCGCACTTTGTATCGGCGGAGCAAACATGAACAAACAAATTTCCGAATTAAGACAGAAACCGCATTTCGTCATCGGCACGCCGGGAAGATTGAAAGATTTGATCGAAACCGGAATTTTACGCTTATCCGAGTTTCACAACGTAGTTCTGGATGAAGCCGACCGCATGGTTGACATCGGATTTATCAAAGATATTAAATATTTTATCTCTCTGATGCCAGCTGTCAGACAATCATTATTTTTCTCCGCAACTATTTCCGGAAAAGTCAGAGAAATTCTGCAGACGTTTGTCAAAAATCCGGTCACCATTTCGGTCAAAAAACAGGAAACGGCGGAGAATATTGAGCAAGAAATTATCAGAGTTGAACACGGCACAAATAAGGTCGACAAATTGCATGATCTTTTGAGACAGCCCGGATTTGAAAAAGTTCTTATTTTCGGCAGAACAAAATGGGGTGTCCAAAAATTGACCGATGAATTAGTTGCGCGCGGATTTAAGGCCGGAGCAATTCATGGAAACAAAAGACAAAATCAACGCCAGAAAGTTTTGGATGAATTTAAAAACAGCGACATTCAGGTACTTTTGGCAACCGATGTTGCATCCCGCGGACTGGATATCCCCGATGTTAGTCATGTAATTAATTACGACATGCCTGAGTCATACGAAGTCTACATCCACAGAATCGGTCGAACCGGAAGAATCGACAAAAAAGGCACCGCCATAACCTTCATTGAAGGAGTGGTATAGCCGCAGCGTATACCCGAGCTTTGAGATATTAATTTGACTCAAAGCGAGTGGTATAATGACTTCATGGATTTTACGGTTTATATTCTTAGAACTTCCTCCAATACTTTCTACACCGGACAAACAAATAATCTGGAAAAAAGACTTAAACAGCATCAAGGCAAAAACAGCAAATCAGCCAAATATTTGCGGCGCTTTGAATCATTTGAACTTTGTTATAAAGAAAATTGTTCTACCCGCACTCAAGCCATGCGCAGAGAAATGCAGATCAAGAACCTATCCCACGATCAAAAAGAGGCACTAATTAAAAAGGCTTATAAACACCGTTAGGAAGGCCGTTGAGCAATTTGCTATAGCTGTCCATATAGGCTGCGACTATCCAAAATGATAAGGCTATCGATATTACGGTCAACAAAATAGCCACGAACCCCACCATTTTCGCTTTCTTATCCGGTTGTCTTAAATATTTTATTCCCGGCCAAAGACCCAAGGGGGGAAGAAGAAAACTTAATGAATAAATACCTGCCTGCTTCCAAAATCCCGTTGATGAGGGCTTAACTTTTAATTGTTTACCGCAATTCGGGCAAAAATAATCTTCCGGCGAAATACCTGCCTTGCAGTAACGGCAGCTTATCGGCATCTGCGCTACGAAGTTATTAACCACATTTTCAGCTACACCGGTTGAAATATCCTGCGCATTCTCCATTACATAATTGTGCTGTTCTTTTTAGATATTGTCAATATAATGAAATTTAACTTGACATTATAGGATAAATTATATATACTTTCCCTCCATGAAAAACAGCAACTCGAAAATAGCCGGAAAATTTTTATCTCTTAAAAAGAGCCTCTTAGTTATGCCCGTAAAATGGCTGGATTCAATCAAAAAAGATTTTTCTTTCTACAATGAATATACTGAATTACTGGCAATTTGGACTTTGTTATTTATAACTATTACAGGTCTGTTTGTTTTTGCGATTGGGAAAAGTTTTCTAATTATGCTTCTGTCTTTAATTCTTGCGTTCGCAATAACGCTTGCGGGTAGCCTGGCATCGATTAGCTACCTTTATTCTTTAAAATATCAAAATAAAAAAAGCGTTTTCGCCGGAATTCACGGCTTATTTAATAAATCTTTTAAATTTAGGAGCTTGCTGAGCTTTATAAAAATTCCCCGCATCTTGGTCCCAAGCATTATAAAAAATCTCGGATTAGCTTCTTAATGGAATAATCTTAAGACATAGGGGGCGAAAACGTATACTCCCAAGACCACCGATCCTATTACGGCTGTCAAAACCATCCCTGCAGCGACATCTTTAGCAATTTTTGCTTCCATTTTATGCTCGGTCGTAATTAAATTTACCATTTCTTCTATTGAGGTATTTATCATTTCCGTTAAAATCACCAACAAAATAGTTATCAGTAGAATTATCATTTCGATTGTAGTGACTTGAAAGTATAAGCCCAAAATTATAACCAATACGGCAGCCATAAAAGCAATGCGTAAATTACGGTTATTCTTCAAGGCATGCCAAATGCCCTGAAAAGCATATTTTATGGAACCGAACAAAGACTTATCGTAATTCATGTTTTAATTTCTGACCAACCACATAAAAAACTGTTTAATAATCAGATATACCAATAATGTTATCACTATCCCTAAGATAGTTCCAATTATGGTTTCTTTTACCGAATGTTCTTTTGTCTTAACCCTTGACCAGGCAAGAAGAGGAATAAGGCTTAAAAGAAGAAAAGTATATCCTTTATATATAATTCCTATGAATAATACCGCAGAGGTAAGAGTTGCCAGATGTATACTTGCCTTGATCCGCTTATTAACAAAAACAATGACAATTAATCCCAGGACGATTGCAAAAAGATCTACATAAAGAATTTTCGGGCCGTTAAAAATAAAAAGGAATAAAAAATAGCAGAACATGACAACGGCACAGAAAGAGAAAAGCAGGGGCCTTTGCTCTTTTTTGGATACGTCAAAATTAGAAAAATATCCCAACACCACTCCGGCGATCACGAACAATACAACCGGCAATACAAATGCGTAAGAAATTATTGTCCACTTTAAGGCATGAGAATAATCATGGCTGAATTTTGCAACAGAAATGAAAATTATCGGAAAAAGAGTAAAAGTCGGACCCAAGAGAAAAGACACGGCTCTGGCAAAACGGTTCATAATTTATAAGGACGCATTTCTTAATCTTTGTAAAGTCTTTTCCTTCCCTAAGATCTCCAAAGATTCGGGAAGAGGCAAACCCGACTCGTATCCGGTTAAAATTTTATAGAATAGACTTCCTTTGATTTTATTTTCTTTCAGTGCCTCCCTCATTGACGACAAAATTGCATCTTTTTTCCAATCGGTAATTTTTGTAAATTTATTCAAAACATTTTTGGCAACATTTTTTTCTTCAGAGGACAATTTTGGATCTTTTGGCAGAACAAGATTCTTAAATTCTGCTAAAGTTTTCATCCTCGTTTTGGCAAGATCGATTATTAAATCTAAGGTTACGGGGTTCGTTTGCAAAACGGATAATATGTCTTTATCATTTTTATAAAAATCCGACAGTGTAGACTTCAGAGTTTTATTATCCATCATTCTTATATACTCCCCGTTCATCCAGGTTAATTTTTGTAAATCAAAAATCGGGGCAACCGTCCCGACGTCTTTCAGGTCAAAAGTTTTAATTAATTCATCCATGGAGAGTATTTCTCTCTCTTTCGGGTGACTCCAGCCCAAAAGCGCCATAAAGTTAATTAAGGATTCCCGCAGGTACCCTTCCTGCCTTAAATCCAAAACCGATCTGGCGCCATGACGTTTGGACAATTTTGTTTTATCGGGACCCAAAATTACCGGCAGATGAGCAAAGACCGGACATTCCCATCCGAAAGCTTCGTAAAGCAAGATATGCTTGGGTGTCGAGGAAATCCACTCGTCTCCCCTAATCACGTGTGAAATATTCATGAGATGGTCGTCTATGACATTTGCCAAATGATAGGTTGGAAAACCATCGGACTTAAGAATCACAAAATCCTCAATAACATCTGTTTTGAAGGAGATTTTCTTATTTCCGATCGCATCTGTCCAGGATATTTCCCGATCGGCCGGAATTTTAAAGCGGACCGCTCCTTCGTCCGCATAGGCCAGATCTTTTTTCAGAAGCAGATCGACGTGTTCCTTGTAAATATTTTTCCTTTCCGACTGAACATATTCTTCGTCCCAAGAAATTCCCAACCAACTTAATATCTCAAAAATCGCTTCTTTTGCCCCGGGAACGATTCTGGCCTGATCGGTATCTTCAATCCTAATTATAAACTTCCCCTTTGTGTGTTTGGCAAAAAGGTAATTAAACAGTGCCGTTCTGGTATTTCCGATATGCGGAATTCCTGTAGGACTGGGCGCTATTCTGACTCTAGTCATAATACGTAATGTATTGATTGTAGTTGAATTTTTCTTTATACTCAAGATGTGCCTACCTTAAACAGAACGAAGAATGAAACAATGACAATCCTCAAATGGGGAGCGATATCTTTGGGAATAATAATTCTTTTTTCAATTGGAATAAAGTTAATCATGTTTGTAAAAAATGCCTTCACTCCTCCGCCTCCGCCAACGGCAACTTTCGGAAAACTACCTCCGATTGCTTTTCCAACTCAAACCAAAGAAAGTCTTACTTATACTATCAATACCTTAACGGGATATCTTCCTGTTTTTCCCGACCGGGCAAAAATATACAGAATAATAATTAATCCGCCGACTTTGCTTGGGCTGAATAATACCGGTGCGGAAGTGGCAAAAGTCGGCTTTACATCTCCGGGCACCCAAATTTCGGAAGATACGTATCAATGGACCAGTCAGGACGACATACAAAGAAAAATAACCATGAATATTTATTCTTCAAATTTCAAGTTATCTTCATCATATTTATCGGCAAAAACTCTCGGAACGTTTTCGGGAACCGACGAGGCAAATGATGCCATTAAAACTGTCAAATCCTTTCTCTCCAAGATGTCTTTACTTCCGTCGGATATTGATGAAAGCAAAACCCAAATCGCCCCATATTCGATTGAGGCGGGCGCTCTTGTTCCGGCAAAAAATATTACTAGAGCCAAAATAGTAAAGGTGGATTTTTTTCAAAATGACATAGACAAATTACCGATTTATTATGAAAAAGGAACATCGTCAACCTTTGATTTTCTGGTAGGGAAAAACGTGGAACAGCAGGTCCTTGAAGCGACTTTTATTCATAGAAACATTTCAAACATCTCGTCCACATACGCAATAAAAACGGCTCAAGAGGCTTATTCGGAGCTACAAAACGGAAACGCTTACATTGCTAACAAAGATAATGATGTTGTTGGTTTTACAATTAAAAATGTTTATCTGGGATACTACGTAGGGGAAGCCGATCAGAACTTCCTGATGCCGGTTATTGTCTTCCAAGGAAGCAACAATTTTCTTGCCTATGTTTCGGCTGTCAGGGATGAATGGATAGGTAATTAACATTTCCCGATATTTGATCTAGTAGGTTTTTTGTGTCGTAAAATCTGTCATCGCTATCCATGACTACGATAATCAAGGTATGTTCTCCTTCTTTTTTTGATGTCACCAATACCTGACCCGCTTCGGTCGTGTAACCCGTTTTTATTCCGTTAACTCCCTGCACCCCCAACAATTGATTGAGGTTGGTCAACGAATACTTGTTTATTCCTGTAATATCGGTTATCTCCCGCGTCTTGGTCGAGACTATTTTTGCAAATTCCTGATTGTCCGTTGCTGCCGCCGCAAGTCTGGCTAAGTCTAAAGGAGTGGTGAAATCCCGGCTGTCCTCGAGGCCGATTGAATCCGCAAAACTGATGTTTAAATGCAGGGACTTGGCTTTCTCATTCATCTTTTTTATAAATGCATCTTTCCCGCCCGGATAATTTTCTGCAATTGCCAGAGCCGCATCATTTCCTGAAGGAAGAAGCATTGCGTATAAAATACTTTCAAAAGATAATCTTTCTCCGACCTTAAATCCGACATTTACTCCTTCTATATTTGCCGTTTGCACGGTGAGAACGTCGTTTAGTTTGAAATGGCCTAAAGAAACCAGGGCGGTCATAATTTTTGTGGTTGAAGCCAAAGAAAAAGAAAGGTTTGGATTTTTTGCAAAAAGGACAACTCCTGAATCTTTATCCATTATCACAACCGCTTTTGCCGAAACTGACGATGCGTCTATCGGAGACTTAAAAACCGGATACCCCGCATTTGCAACCGCAAAAGGGAAATTGCGAATATTGTTCCTGAAATTATAGAATCTCAAAACTATATCCAAAAAAGCGCCCGCAAGTAAAATCAAAAGGCACAGCGAAATAATTGTATAGGCGATATGTCTTTTTTTCTTTCTGAAGAAATTAATGGGAAAAACTTTCATCTACTCTCTCCATATCTCTTGGGAAAAGACTTGCTTCCCGAACATTGCCAAGATCAAGGAGCTTCATTGTCATTCTTTCCAAACCAAAAGAGAAACCGCCTTCGGGCGGCATACCATATTTAAAAGCCATTAAATACATTTTAAAATCTCTCGGGTTCATTCCCCTGTCTTTAATTGATTTCAAAAGATCATTATAATCGTGTCTCCTCTGACTGCCGCTTAGAATTTCTGTGCCCTTGAATAGAAGATCATAGCTTAAGGAGTATTCTGGATCTTTGGGATCGGGCATTGTATAAAAGGGTTTAGCTAAAGTTGGAAAATGAGTAATGGTAACAAAATCGCTGGCGTGTTTTTCCTTTGCCCATTTACAAATATCGATTTCATCCTGAGGAGACAAATCCTTCTCCGTTCTTGAATCTCTTTTGAATTCTTTAAATATTATCACCTGCGCCTGACGAAGCGTAAGTCTCGGGATTTTTCCGAATGCGACATCAATTTTGTAGGACTTTTGGACATGCTTCAGCATGCTGACTGCTACCGATTCCAAGATATCCAACAGCTCTTCAAATTCAATAAACCCCAATTCGCAATCCATTTGCGTTGTTTCCGAGAGATGTCTGGTTGTAACTGATGGTTCGGCCCTATAAGCATGAGCAATCGTGTAAACCCTTTCAAAAACCGAAACCATAATTTGCTTATAAAGTTGCGGACTTTGGGAAAGAAGTACTTTATGCCCGTAATAATCAACGGGGAAAAGTTCCGCTCCTCCTTCGGTTGAACTGGCGACAATTGTCGGCACGACTATTTCCGTACAGCCCAAATCCTCTGCTGCCATCCTGAACCCCTCAAGAATCTTAGCCTGAACCTTAAATATCTCCGCAACTTTTGGATGCCGAAGAGTTAGGGAGCGGTTATCCAGGAGTGTCGGAAGTTCCAAGTTCAAATCTTTTCCACCCATATCGAAGGGCAAAACCTCGGCTTTTTGCAGAATTTTGATTTCTTTGGCTTCAATTTCTACACTTCCGGTTGTCAATTCTTTATTTTCGGTTTTGGACGGTCTTTTCTTGACCAGTCCTACAACCTCAATCACGTATTCCGGATGAGCCTCTAAGGCTGCTTTGTATGCACTATCCGATATCTGCGGATTAACTACGACCTGGACCATCCCCGAGCCGTCCCTTAAATCAAGAAAGGCTAATTTGCCATGGCTTCTTATTATTCTTACCCAGCCTTTCAGGAGAACTTCTTTATCGACTTTATCCAAAATTTCAGCTATTTTTATCCTCACCATACCCCTTATTGTAGCCATTTGGTATAATATTGACAAGTATATAAACAAAATATGCCAGAAGCAGGACAGACAGAAAACGGAAAAACAAAACCGGAAAAAATACCTTTTCCTACAATGCTGGAAAAAGGCCCTTTTGCAACCTACAGAAAACCTACTCAGGAAGAAGGTGGATATGTAAATTCGGCAAAACATGGGTGGCACTCTTTAAGTATTTTCAATTCCGAAAAAGTTCTCAATCCTAAAGATATTCTTGATCCTGATGATAAGATCAAGCCTAATGATCCTCGAATACTTTCCAGATTTAGAACCGATAGGGATTTCATATTTCAGCTCCTAAATGTTAATTCCTTCCCCGATATACAAAAGCTTATCAAGGAAGAAAAACAAAAACCCGAATTATATAGAAGGACATATGGATTACTAGGTAAAATGTATGGACTGGAAGGATCTGAAGAAACGGTTGAGAGAAAAATAAATGGTTTTGCAAAAGATGCAGACGGATTCGTTGATTATTTAAGAGATGAAAAAAGGAGCATAGTCGAATCCGATACGGACCTGGCAATCCGTAATGAAATTACATTAAGAGATAACCCGGTCGACTTAATTTTAATGACGTTAAACGAAGATTATTCCCATGAAATCCGTTTTACGGCAAAAAGAAAACTTTTCTTAATGAATGAAGCAGCAGATGAAGACAAGATTACTGAACAGATCCAAAATAAATTAAAGATTAAAGAATTAAACGACGATATTATAGATAAATACGTACTAGTTAAAGAAGAAGAAATTGGAAAAGCTGAGTCGGTTTGGGTATTAAGCGAACATGATCTTAACAATGATTTCATCTGCAAATCTTGGGAAATTAAAAATGAAAGACCACGGGACCATGTGAAAGGACAAAAGATTACCGAACTTAGAAGAAGAAAATTTTTTCTGGAAGGACAAGATAAACCTACGCCAATTCAAATAGATCTCAGAGATAAAGATAAATACGCAAGGATTGCAAAAGGATTACGAAAAGGTTTAGAAAATTCCAAATTGGCAGTAGAAGATGACTTGGGATTCCTTGGGGTTGTAGAAAAAATAAGCGGTGTAATAAATTTTGAAAAACGATTAAGACAGGGGTCAACCAGTTATGGCTCTGGCTTGTATTGCGAAGATGTAACCGATTCTCTCAAGGGACAAAAGTTTGATTCAGAAAATGTCGGAAGCGATCCAAATACCAGAATGAGAAAATTTTATGCAAAATTAGCAGGAATGCGGGTTGAATTTATTCTTCATGATATTAATAGTTACTTGGATTACCTGTATCAACGCGGCGTTGCTCATGATGAATACGAAGCAAAAAGACTTATTGATACCGGAGTAATAGAATTACTTTTCCCTAAAGTAGTTTTCGGAAGAGACTGGAAAGATAGAGAACCACGAATTCTTCGCAACGTCAGGGAACGATTGGAAAGATAATCTTTGTCAGAATTTTGTCAAGCAACTATATCGGTTTGATTGCAATAATATTTATAGGCGAAAGCCTATTTTTATTTTTTAAACCTATGACAAACATAGAAAACGGTATTAATCTCGAAACGGCTTCAATAGTCTATAGGGAAACTCTTGGAAGTGTTGGAATTCCCAAAGAAAAAATTAAGCAAATTTTGGACCTTGTAAGCTCAGATCCCGTAAAAGTAAATCGCTTCAAAAGAACAATCACGGAGTTGGTCGGACCCAGATAGCTCATTCTTTTATAAAATCCCTAATCTTTAACTGCAATCTCTTTTCTTCATTCCATTCGTTTTCATCTATAACATAAACAATATTTAACTTGTCGCCGACTTTAATTTTCGAAAACATTTCTCCCATTCCAAAGGCGATAGCGCCAAACCTTGCTCCTGATTTTAGATCTGAAAAGGTAAACTTTAAATGCTTTCCTTCGTTTCCGACCAATCTCATGTCTTCAATTAAAACATTTTTTGTCAAGAAGGTTGGCTCAGGATTTTTCATACCGAAGGGAGAAAGTTTTTCTATGGCATTATTTAAATCATTGTCAATCAAGGATAGTGGAATTTCACAATCAACCCTAAGACTGCGGGTCAATAGATCGGCATTTAACAATGCTCCTGCTCTCTCTTCCAAAGCTTTTTGCAACCGGGGTAATTTTGCGGTTTCAACGGTAAAACCGGCCGCCATCGGATGGCCTCCAGCATCTACCAAAAATTCTGAAACACTTCTGATAAATTCAATCATATTAAATCCGCTTATTGATCTGGCCGATGCTTTGGAAAATTTTTCTCCTTTGGAAATTACTATTGCCGGACGGTAAAATTCTTCAACTAATTTTCCGGCAACCAGACCAATCACTCCCTGATCATAACTTTCGTGGACAACGAATAAAAGATTTTTGATTTTTGATTTTTGATTTTTGATTTTACCCATTGCATGCATCACCATTTGCAGAGTTAAATCCTGTCTTTCCCTGTTGGTTTCTCCTAAGAGACGGGCAAGATCCTCCGCTCTTTTCTGATTGTTCGTACAAATTAAGCGCAAACTGTCCATCGCGTACTCCAGCCTTCCCATTGCGTTAAGACGCGGCGCAACTATGTGTCCTATTTCATAAGTGCCGATTTTTTCTTTTGCCAGACTCGCTTCTTTAAATAATTCCAAAAGCCCGATTCTTTTTGTTTTTGAAAGTTCTTCCAGGCCAAATTTAAGAAGAGTTCTGTTGGCGCCGGTTAAGGGAACCAAATCCGCAACCGTTGCCAAAGCTACCAATTCCAAATGGGTTTTATTTTCCTTGAATTCCCGGGACAACATCCAGGCAACTCCTGTGCCGCATAATTTAGTTGTGTGCACAATTGCCAAAGCTTTCGGTTTATTTTTTGAGACAACATGGTGATCGGTAATAATGACATCCATTCCTTGTGACAAAGCGTAATCAACTGCGGTGTTTGCAACGATTCCGTTGTCCACGGTAATAATTAATCTGCAATTTTTAATTGTTAATTTAAGATTATCAATTCCTTTCTCGGATAATCCGTATCCTTCTTCAACCCGGTGCGGAATGTAAGGCATTATTTTCGCCCCCAATGAATTTAAGGTTTCCCATAGAATAGCCGTTCCGCAAATTCCGTCGACATCATAATCGCCGAAAACCGCTATTTCCTCTTTATTTTTTATGGCAAGCCTTATTCTCGCAACTGCCTTCTTTAATTGTTGTTTATCAATTCCAACACTGTCAATAGTGACGCTTTCAAGTTTGGGATTCAAGAATTCATCAATTTCTTTTTTTGTTTTTATTCCTCTATTTTCAAGCAGGATTTTTACAATTTTTTTGTTTTTGATTTTTGATTTTTGATTTTTGATTTTATATATAATCTGCCAATTCTTCATAAATAAAAATTCTTTGTTATACTATAGCAGTATGGTAAAACATATTCCAGAAGAAATTTTAAAAATTTACCGGAAGATCCAAGCTGCCGATTTTCAGGTATTTTTGGTCGGAGGATGCGTCCGCAACACATTGCTTCAAAAACCTATAAAGGACTGGGACATGACCACCAATGCGACACCGGAACAGATTCTTAAAATCTATAAAGACGGATTCTATGATAATAAATTCGGGACAGTGGGCTTACCTTTTGAAATTTCAGGCATAAAACAGGTTGTCGAAATGACGACCTTCAGAACAGAAGCAGGATATTCGGACAGAAGACACCCGGGCAAAGTGTCTTGGGGAAAATCTATAGAAGAAGATTTAGCCAGACGTGATTTTACTATCAATGCAATCGCCATGAAGCTGGAAACTAAGGAGCAAGAATTGACTCATATATTAATTGACCCGTATGACGGCCAAAAAGACCTTGGAGACAAAATTATCAGAGCAGTCGGAGATCCAAAACAAAGATTTAAAGAAGATGCGCTGAGACTTTTAAGAGCGGTGAGAATTGCAACCGAATTGTCTTTTGAAATTCAGGAAGATACCTGGACGGAAATTATTTCCGATGCCCCACTAATTAAAGAGGTTTCCGGAGAAAGAATTAGAATTGAACTTTTAAGAATTTTAAAAAGTGATAATGCTTATGGAGGAGTTATGCTTCTTAGGGATTCCGGTCTTTTGAAATTTATTCTTCCGGAATTGCTTGAAGGAGTCGGGATTTCTCAAAAAAGGCCGGGACGTCATCACACCGATGATGTATTTACCCACAATCTTTTGTCTTTAAAATTTTGTCCGTCGACAGATCCGATTATCAGACTTACTGCTCTTCTACACGATGTCGGAAAACCGAAAGTGATGTCAAAAGATAAAGACGATTTGGTTATTTTTCATAATCATGAAGTGGCGGGTGCAAAGATTGCGGGAATAATCTGTGAAAGACTGAAATTTTCTAGGATTGACAAAGAAAGAATCGTCAATTTAATCAGATGGCACATGTTCGGCGTTAACGAAAATCAAACTGATGCCGCAATCAGAAGATTTATCAGAAAAATAGGCGTCAAAAATGTTAAAGACATGATGGACATAAGAATTGCCGACAGACTGGGAAGCGGCAGACCAGCAGATAGCTGGAGATTGAAGCTTTTCAAAGAAAAAGTTGAAGAGCAGTTGCGACCGGCCAAATTTTCAATTAATGATCTGGCGATTGACGGAAATGATATTATGAAAGAGTTAAAAATCCAACCGGGACCGAAAATCGGGGAACTCCTGCAAAAGTTATTCAAGGAGGTAGACGAAGATCTTTCCAGAAACAATAAGGAATTTTTGCTGAAAAGGATTCAAGAGCTTGATTAACACAGCCTAATCTCCTATAATTACTAAATTAATGAAAAGATACTTTACTTCCGAATCCGTAACCGAAGGCCACCCCGATAAGATTTGCGACCAAATTGCCGATGCCGTATTGGATACTGTTTTGAAGGATGACCCTGATTCCGCCTGCTGTTGCGAGGTATTTACCACGACAGGATTAGTCCTGGTCGGAGGGGAAATTACCACCAAAACCTATGTTGATGTCCAATCAATAGTGCGCAATGTCCTAAAAGATATCGGATATACCGATGCCGATTACGGAATAGATTACAAAAGTTGTTCCGTAGTAAGCGTAATCCATGAACAAAGCAAGGATATTGCCCAGGGAGAAAATCCTAAAAAAGCCCTGCACAAAGCTCAAGGTGCAGGAGATCAGGGAATGATGGTTGGTTTTGCCTGCAATGAAACTCCGGAACTTATGCCCTTACCTATTACTCTTGCTCACAAAATGGCAAAAAGGTTAGCCGAAGTCAGAAAAAAGAAAATAATCCCCTATCTTCGCCCTGACGGGAAAACTCAAATTACGGTTGAATATGAAAAGGACAAGCCAACCGGAATTGAAACGGTTGTAGTTGCCGCACAACATGATGACGGAATTCCCTATAAAAAAATCCGCTCCGACATTATTAAGTATGTTATAGAACCGATTTGCGGAAAATTATTAAATAAAAAAGCCAAAATTTACATTAATGAAACAGGCAAATTCGTTACGGGCGGACCGCAGGGAGATACCGGCGTGACGGGGCGCAAAATAATTGTCGATACCTACGGCGGAATGGCCAGACATGGCGGCGGAGCGTTCAGCGGTAAAGTTCCGAACAAACAAGACAGAAGCGGCGCATACATGGCCAGATATATTGCCAAAAATGTGGTTGCAGCAGGCCTGGCGGACAGATGTGAATTACAGTTAGCTTATGCCATAGGTTTCCCCCAACCTATTTCAGTGCACGTCACCACGTTTAATACCGGAAAAATTGATGACGGGAAAATCGAAAAGGCAATCAGAAGTGTTTTCGATATGAGTCCGGCGGGGATTATTAAAACTCTTAATCTTAGACGCCCGATATACAGGCAAACCGCAACTTACGGACATTTCGGCAGAGAAGACCTGAATCTTCCTTGGGAAAAAACCGACAAAGTTTCTGCTTTAAAAAAATTCCTTAAATAACCTCTGACGTGCTATAATAAGTTCATGCTAAAGAAGAAGCTTCAAGAAGAATTAAAACAGTCAATGTTGGGTAGAACCGAACTTAAAACCTCGGTCTTAAGAATGCTACTTTCCGCACTTAATTATTATGAGATTCAGAAAGGCGGAGCAGGATATGAAGCTACCGACGAAGATGTTCTGAGTGTAATTCAGAAAGAAGCAAAACAAAGAAGGGACTCTATCGAGGAATTTAAAAAAGCCAACCGCATGGAGCTAGTCGATAAAGAAACTAAAGAACTGGAAATGCTGCAGGCTTATTTGCCCCAGCAGATATCTGAAGACGAAATTAAATCTCTGGTTAAAGATGCTGTCAATCAAACGGGTGCCAAAACAATTGCCGATATGGGAAAAGTCATGGGGATATTAATGCCGAAAGTTAAAGGAAAAGCCGACGGCGGACTGGTCAGTAAAATTGTCAGAGATTCCCTTACTTCTTAAGCTTCTTTTTCTCGCTTATTTCATGCCACAAAACCAGAAGCGGACTGGCGTTAAATATCGATGAATAGGTTCCGCTGATAATTCCGATAAGAAGTGCTACCACAAACCACCTGATACTTTCCCCTCCGAATAAAAGCAAAGCTACTAAAACGAGAAAAACCGTCAGGGAAGTATTCAAAGATCTGTCTATGGTTTGAATAATTGAATCATTAACGGTTTTAGGAAAATCCTTGCCCCCAGATTTCCTGAGATTTTCCCTGATTCTGTCAAAAACAACAATCGTATCGTGAACGGAAAAACCGATAATAGTCAGAATCGCCGTAACAAAAAGGGAGTCTATCTGAACTGCAAAGAAATGTCCTAATATCGCAAATATTCCGACCACCACCAACACATCATGGATTAAGGCAATAATTGCGCAGACTCCGAACCTAAAACTACTGGCAGGCTTGGGAACTTCCCTAAAGGACCAGGTAATATACAAAATTATAAGAATTGAGGCTATCGCTACGGCTTTAAATGCGTTCCAGGCTGTTTCCTGGCCTATTGCGGGGCCGGTTGTTTGCGATTCCTGTTCTTTGACGTCTTTAAATTCTTTAGACAAAATGTTCAAAAATTTAGTGTTTTGACTTTGATCCATCGGAGAGGTTCTGACAAAAATAAGTTTATCCGATTTCTCAACGCTGGAGACCTTTAGTCCCGTTTCCTTCAAAGCCTTGCCGACTGCCTGGATTTGATTGTTACCGACGGTATTATTAAAAGACAATGTCAACAAAGAACCGCTGGTAAAATCAATGGAAAGATTAAGGCCCCACATAAGCATAGCTACCAATCCCGGGACAATCACGAATAAGGATAAAGCGAAATACCAATTTTTATGTTTAATTATATTCATATTATTTATAAATCACCCTTAAGAATGTTCTGGTTATAACAATGGCCGAGAACATTGAAACCAAAACTCCGATTGCCAAAGTTAAAGCAAATCCCCTGACTGAGCCTGTTCCGTACTGATATAAGACAAAACTGGTTATAAGACTGGAAATATTGGAATCCCTGATTGATGTCCAGGCTCTTGAAAATCCTAATTCCAACGAGTCATGCCAGCCCCTTCCGACTCTTCTTTCTTCCTTCATTCTTTCAAAAATCAGAATATTTGCATCAACCGCCATACCAATCGAAAGGATAAATCCGGCAATTCCCGAGAGAGTAAGCGTTATCGCATAAGGCGTAATGCTGCTGACCTTAAAAATTGAAGCAACCAATAAAGTATAAATTACCAAAGCTACGCTCGCAATTATTCCCAATCTTCCGTACAAAACTGTCATAAAAATTATTATTATGACAATTCCCAAACCTCCGGCAAAAAGACTCTGCAGCAAATATTCATTTCCCAAAGTCGCATCTACGCTATGCTGCTGTAAATAGATCAAGGGAACGGGTAAGGCTCCCGCATTCAGGGATCTGCTTAAATTATTTGCCGCATCGGTAGTAAAACCTCCGGTTATAACGGCATTTCCTGCCAATATAGCCTGATTTACCCGCGGCGCCTCAATCACCTGATTATCCAAAACAATCGCCACTATTTTGCCGACGTTTCTGGTTGTAATATCCGCAAATTTTTTAGCACCCGCCGGGGTAAAGGTTAATTGAACCTCAGGCTTACCGGTTTGAGTATCAAAAGTTACATTGGTATCCTGAAGGTCCAAGCCGCTGAGGCTTGTTTTGATAGGATACGTTCCCAGATACTGCAAAACGCTAAGCGGATATGCCGATTGGGTAGCAAAAAGATTCCTAAGATCGGCCTGTGTTTTAAGCAAAATCGGAGAACCTTTCGGATTCTGTTCCCAGAAAGAAAGTTGTGCGGTTGTGCCTATAATGTTTTTTGCCTGATCAATGGTTACTCCCGGCAACTCAACGATTATGCGGTAATCATTTCCTGTAATCGCAGTCTGAACAATCGGTTCGGATACTCCGAAATAATTCGTTCTCTGCTCGATTATGCCTTTTGCCGCTTCCAGCGCCTTACTCCTCTGAGCCGGAGCCACATTTTTCATATCCGCCTGCAAAGTCAGACTTGTGCCGCCGGCAAGATCTAATCCTTTTTTGAAGGTTAAGGATTTTGTAAAAGAAAGAAAACCCTTTGAGGGAAGATTAAGTAAAACCGCTACAATTGCCAAAATAATAATAAACCAAAGAAGAAACCGGGGATTCTTTTTCATGCCAGCATACTTTCCTCGTCCCCGTAGAGCATGACTCTAGATCCCGTGAGGACAGACAATATAAAGGGATCTCTTTTTTTCTTTCTGAATGAGAATTCTTCTTCCGTCATAACCGTATAATTTATTTCTCTGCCTAACCTTTTTTCTTCATCTCTTATCAAAACCGCCAGTTCAGGCAAAACAATTGTTCCGACAATTATAAAATCAACATCAGTCACGTCTTTTTCCATGCGCCTGACGAATTTTCCTGAGAACATGGCATATTTTATTCTCCCTATTTTGACTCTATTTTTTAGTATCTCTCCGCCCAAACCGGTAATTTTTGCTCCGATTTTCAGAAGATCAAAATAGAAGGGATAATTTTTGGACAACGAATAATAAACTCTATTAGCGCGTGGCTCTCTGGTCAAAATTCCTTTTTTTTCTAAAAATAAAAGTTCACGTCTTACCGCGTTGATTTCGTCTCCGGTTCTTCTGACTAATTCTCTGACATGGAACATTTCCGTCGGGTCAGTTAACAGAACATTCAGAAGTTTTATTCTTGATTGAGAAGTGATTAAATCGGCTAACATAAATTCTTGCCCTGATTATACATCATTTAACGGTTAGAATTCCATCTGTGGGCATAATTTCGAACCAAATTGTTCCTCGATCCAGTTTTATCGGCAATCCCGCGCTGTCAAAAAGCTGGGTCCTTGATGTTCGTGTATCTTTTTCCCAAGTGCCCGTAATCTGTTTTCCGTCCATAAAAATATTTGCCTTTCCTGTCCCTTTTGTTTTATATAGCAGATGCTCGTTATCCGTATAACCGTCATTGGCATGATTTTCGATCATCGTTAAAACTACAATATTTTTTGCAGTCAATTGCTTATTGGTATTCCTGTCAATATGCGGTACTCCTCCTACGTTCCTTTTATAAATATTGGCAACAGGATTATATGTCCAGTCTACCGCATAGTCAGGATCTGTTGTCCAAAACTCTATGTGAATTTTTTGTTCTGTCGGTCTTTGGGACGCCGGGACATCATCCTTGAAAGTATAAGGAACAAAACCTTTATCCCAAGATACCCCATCAGCATCGGTTAATCCCAATTTTCTATTAGTTGCTGCATATTGCAAGAGTTTTTCCGTCGTTGAATACATCGTGTGTTCTGTTGCCGCTACATGACCCAGTCTGTCATAATCCCTCCAGAATGTCGGAAAACCGATGGAAAATTGATTCAAATCATTCAGGTTGCCCCAGCCATAAGTTTCAATTTGACTCAAAGCGTCTGCCGGACCCGGTGTATTGGCTCCTCCGACATGAGTATATAAAGGCTCTGTCCCATATTCAGAAACGAAATCCAGGAAATATGTTCGGGCGCTTCTGATCGGTCCGACTTCTTCAGCCGACTGACAGTAAAATATGGTTAAAAATCTGGTTATTCCGCCTTCCGCAACTGCTTCATAAACAACGTCTGCCGAAGAAATTCCGGATTGAGGACGGGCATCCACATGATTTTCAATCATTATTCCCAGGGGTCGGTGCTTTTCCCACCAAGCTCTTTGTTGTTTTGAATAAAGTGCTCCGTTCATCGGACAGGCTTCTGTCTTAGGTAAAGCATTGTCAAAAGCAAGCTGACCCGAAGCCGTAGTTACGGGTGGAGCAACTTTAACTGCAGCCGGTTTTGAAAAAAGTATGTAGGCTATACCCGCAAAAATTAAGTAAATAATTACAATCAATGAAATGCTTAATATTCTATTTTTACTCATATTTGTTAAGATTTCGCTTCTTTAAGGGCTTTTTTCTCCTCCTCGGACAATTCATGGTCTACCGACTTACCTTTCACAACTCTTTTAGCATACCATCTTGTGCCGGAACGGGCATACAGCCCCGATATTATGACCCCTGTGTCGTTTCCGTCAACCAAAGATAAAATAAAACTTTGATCTCCTCCCGTATCTTTAAAGGGATTGAAACGAACCAGACCTATTTTTTGAATATGTAAAAGACCCTCCTTTTGTATTTTATCACAATATGATTTTAAATTTTCAATATCTTTTTTAGCAAGACTTACATCTTTTAAAAGATTTTCCATGATAAATTTAAAATTTTTTTCTTTTATTCCTTCGCACAACTTATTGTAATGGGTTATCATTTTCCCAAGGAAGATTGAAACTGTTATGAGCCATAAAATAATGATTGATAAAGCCAAGAGGATAAAATCAGACAGCATAGTTATTTAATTATCTTAGCCTCTTGACAGGCTCGTGTCAATAGTGTAGTCTTTTGCTATTACGATGAGTAAGCATAAAAAAACTCGTAAAGAAAAAATTATTGCCGACTATCGTCATCAAGTCTATATTTTGAAAAATAATATACCCCTTAGTAATCCTACCGTCACAACTATTGCCGTTAATGAGGGCTATGATTTTACCGCAAATATTTTAAAGGATGTTTTAAAAACAACAATACTGACTTGCGCTATAGTTATTGCCCAGATAATTCTCTTCTTTCTCCTTAAAAGACACATCATAAATTTACCGATAGTTAAATATTAATTTGGAAGGGGGTGAAAATAATATGGCATCAATGTATTGCGTAAAATGCAGAGCAAAGAGAGAAGATCCAAGTGCTCAAGCAGTCACAATGAAAAACGGTAAGCCGGCAATGAAAGGCAAATGCCCAGTCTGTGGAACAGGAATGTACAAGATTGGAAAGGCCTAATTTTGTCAGGAATACTTTTCTTGATGGATTAGAAATATTCCTTCAAGAACAAAGAAAAAGCCCCGTATATTTACGGGGTTTTTTTGAGG
>Ga0182027_10003828_pt1 | contig 23625 bp, 19 predicted proteins | sample 712E1DmetaG_FD_121300 | JGI IMG/M metagenome (GOLD analysis project Ga0182027, IMG submission 121300) | Permafrost microbial communities from Stordalen Mire, Sweden - 712E1D metaG (Illumina Assembly) | ecosystem: Environmental > Terrestrial > Soil > Wetlands > Permafrost | place: Sweden... | reverse complement strand
TGGCTGACATGATACTGAAAATGGCTGACATGATACTGAAATGATGCCCCCTGTTTTAGGGGAAAAATTCGCCTCTTAATTATAACAGTGGCAAAAAATGCAATCTCAGGATATTAATATGTATAGGTTTCCTGGATCGCAATAAGAAAAGATCCGTTCTATCCCATCTTGCAACTATTTACCTTTTCCTTTATCATTACCATTTTCCTTATTACCGCCATTTCCTTTATTGCCGCCATTTCCTTTATTGCCCTTGTTCTGAACATTAGTATTTCCTCTATTTTGCCTAACCACGGTATTTCCCTGAGGTCTGGTATTTCCTTTATTTTGCCTGACCATGGTATTTCCCATAGGTCTGGTATTTCCTTTATTTTGCCTAACTACGGTATTTCCCTGAGGTCTGGTATTCCTTCTGTTTTGCCTAACAACAGTATTTCCCTGAGGTCTGGTGTTTCCTTTATTTTGCCTGACTACAGTATTTCCCTGAGGTCTGGTATTCCCTTTACTCTGTTTTTGCTGCTGAACCCAGGCATTATGCTGTGGGTGGTTTTTGTTTGCAAAATATTTTGAATCTTTGCTATCGCGGATGGGCGACTGGTCGTGACGTCCTTTAAATGATGAGTATTGATTAACATATCTGTCATTGTTTCTCCATGGATCTCGCTCATTTATGACTACTTTATGGCAATTATACAAATCAAAATTACCATAACTTGCGGGTAAATTTGAACTATAAATCCAACTTCTATTATGATAATAATAAAAGCGATGAAGGGGTACATAATAGTAAACATCAATATCGGGTATATAATAATATTCAGCATAATCATAACCGGTTGGCCCCCAGATGGGCTGAGTATCTAAGTTGATACTAATATTTACTTGTGCTTCTATATTAGCTGAAACATTCCAAATGAAAAGTGCAGCTAAAAGAACCCAAAAATATCGCATAATGTTTTTCCTTTTTATTGTTGCGGTAATTAAACTAATTTTTTATTAACCTGTCAGGATTTACATAATGACAGGTATTGACTTTACTTATTATGAAGGAAATCGGCAAAATAAAGAGTGATAAAAAGTTTCTGTTCTGTATGTACAGCATGTGTGGGAGAGAAATCCCGTAAATATCTGTCATCATAATACATTTTATGTTCGAACCCAATACCGACATTATTGAATATGTGAAATTCAATTCTGGGTTTCAGGATACCAACATAATTTTCTCCTGAATAACCGACATAGGTATGAATCCAATAATAATATGCTAAAAGAGTTACACTAAAAATTCCTTTTACATTCACGGTGAGGTCACACTTAAACTGAGCTCCACTCCCAAAATTATAATCCCTTACTTGTGAAGTGTCAGGTCCTTTTTCTGTAGAGCTGCCGGCAAATGGTATAAAAGCCAAATTCAGATTCGTAAACAGATTGGTTCCATCCGCCATATTCACTTTTGTAATGGCTCCGCCTCCGAATGCCATAGTACCGAGTTCAAAAATATTATTATCCCAATAATCAAAATGCTGAAAAATTCCGGTGAGTACTTCAATATTCCCTAATTTAACATTTTGGCCTGTCAGAATACCATACCCGATAATATTATCAACTACTTTTCTTCCTTGCCAAAAATTCAAATCTGTCCTGAGTTGAAAATAATCATAGGGTTTCCGGGATCTTTTCTCGAATGGATTTCCATAGTCAAAATCAGCATTCATTAGTAATCCCCACGATCCTGCACCAAATTTTCTGTTTGCATCAACCAGGAGGCCGCCCATGGATAAAACAACATCGAGTGGTTCTTTCTGATATACTTCTTCTGTATTATGGTTGAACAGTTTTCCATTCATTAATCTGCTTAAAGTCCTGCCGGGACTGATAAAAAGAGCCAATGCTTCTCTGCCGACTCTTTCCCAACCCACTGATCTTTCATCGATAATATTTGACCCTAATCTGTATAATACTTCGCCGCCAAACATGCCGCCAAGAGTCGTCACTATTAAATCATTCTTTTCAGGTTTTCTCTCAGGGCCGCCATTTTCTCCGAAGAGTTTCCACATATACGCACCGCCGAATACAAATATCGATGACTCCCAATAGTCATAACCGCTTGCACGTGCCTCATTAAAATATCCTGCCCCGGTATATGGATGGAGAAAGAAGTTATTACCAAACCGATCCTGGTCCCATTTCCATCCACTGTTCCAGGGGAAACCTGATTTTATAGCAGTCCGGTTCCATGAATTCAACCCCACAGTCGCCCAATCATAATGCATGAAATAATGATCGAACAAATTTAATAGCACATTCTGAATCACAACCTTACCAATCGGTTTCCACAAAGGATCTACTTTATTATAGACAGTATCATCATTAAGAAGGCCGCGGTACTCGTTGTAGAGGTGTGCTGTCGAATCCTGAACTAATATTTTCTTTGTGTTTGTATCCGGAGCTACAACATTTATTTTTAAATTGGTGTCGTATGTGTTCGACTCAATCCGGTTAGTGTCCAGAATGGACTGCTTTAATTTAGCCAGGGAATCCCTGTCGGAAGTTGAGGGGTTTATTTGTGAATAATTGATTGCAGAAAACAGAATAATTATAACAAAAAAGTAAGCAGTCTTCATTTGATCTTTTCTTTAACTCCAATATTACAACATTATATTACAGGGGAATTCAGGGTTGTTCAATAGTGCAAAAGGATGAAAAAGGAACTAATTCCTATGGGTGTGTTATATTAAAAAAGCCTGTTTCGAAATGAAGTTTCACAGTCAGATCAAAACAGGTATTGTATCATTTAATCTAGAGAGTTAGATTATTATTTTTTTCTACTGTCATTCTTATTGCCATTACCTTTTCCATTATTACTCTTATTCCCATTACCCTTATTTCCTTTACTACCATTATTGCCTTTTTTCTGGCCAAAATGATTACCATTGTTATGTTTTTGCTGCTGTACAAAGGCATTGTGTTGAGGATGATTTTTGTTCACAAAATATTTTGAATCTTTGCTGTCGCGGATTGGCTGCTGATCATGCTGACCTTTAAATGAAGCATACTGAGTTCTATGTCTATCATTATTATTCCAGGGATTCCGTTCATTAATTACTACTTTATGAGAATTATAAAGGTCATAATTGCGATAACGCGAAGGTAAATTTGAACCGTAAATCCAACGTCCGTTTTCATTATAATAATAACGATGTGTTGGGACATTGTAATATACGTCGATATCAGGCATATAATAATTTTCTGCATGATCATACCCGGTAGGGCCCCAAATAGGCTGACTGCCTAGGTTTAAATTGGCATTAATATGTATCTGAGCATATGAAGTACCCCATAACATTAATGTTGCAACTACCACAAAAATATAGCGCATAATATTTATCCTTTGTTTTATTGGGCTGTTTCATCTGGCAATTATCACCTGAAAAAACAGTGCATATTTATAAAATTGTTTCTTACATTTGTAATAATATAATACAAAGTAATTAAAATTTAGACAATAGTGCAAAAGGATGAAAAAGGAACTACATCTTTTTGTTTAAATAAAAAAAGTCCCTGAAACATTATGCTCCAGGGACGCTATTACATTAAACAAATAACTTATATATTTATTTAATTATCCTAAACACTATCCTTCTGTTCATTGCCCTGCCTTCATCTGTAGTATTATCTGCAACAGGATTGGTTTTACCGTAACCAATAGTTGTTAGTCTGTTCTCTGCTATCCCTTTAGAGATAAGATAAGTTCTAACTGTTTGAGCTCTTTCAACTGAAAGTGTCTGGTTGTATGCATCAGTACCGATATAATCAGTGTATCCTTCAATTTCAACATTTATATCCGGCTTGTCATTCAATAAAATGACCGCTTTATCAAGCACGGGGTAAGATTCCGGTAAAAGATCCGATTTATCGAACGCGAAATTTACTCCAATTAAAACCAATCTGTCATTTGAAACTGCCACAATATATTTATCGACAATAACATCTTTAATAACTTCTTTTGGTATATGCTTAATTATCATTTCTTCAATTCTGTTATAGTCAGTCATGTCTGTACATGCTTTTTCACTTAAACCTTTGCAGGGTTCGCATAGCATAGATGGATCGCCTCTGTCAAAGAAGTAATTAGCGCCTGCGCTAAGAACTATATAAGAATCCCGTCCATTCAACTCATTCGGAACAATAGTGCCGTCAAGTTCAGAACTGTTTGTAACATGATAGCCAAATTCAGCAGTAATGCTCCAGTCACGATATATCTTAAATTCGGCGCCTGCACCGACATTTAATTGAGATCCAAATCTGCTTTTATCCGGTAAAGCTGTTTGTCCCTTAATTATATGTTTCCAATTTCCGCCGACACCGGCAAATAAATAAGGGGAAACCGGTGCGCATGGAACAAGATAATAAAGCAAATCAAGATCACCGGTTAATAAATTTGTTTTTTCCAAAATCGGGTTAAGAAATGCATCATTCCATTGTCCTTCCAGGTGAGAATAACCGGCTTTAAATCTTAATCCCACATTCTCAGAAAAATTTCTCTGGAGTGAAATGTGAAATCCGTAATTGGAATTTAAGGAGGTTATGTTTATCGAACTATATCTGGGAAAATCAAAGCCAAAACCGACTTCCCAACTATCAGTTGATGTTTGTGCCTGAGTGACGCCTATGCCTATAGTTAACATCAACGCAAGCATGATTATAAAAATTTTCATTTTAGATACCTTTTATTATATTTTTTGTAAATACTCATATTTTTACTATTCAATTTATTTTTTAGCCGAAGGCACATTTATAATAGTGTTTACCATCGTGACCGAAGCATTGAGGCTCAATGCCCTGCCATTCAGAGTCGTTAAGACAACATTGCCTGCAGTTGAGAATGTGACTCCTGAATAGGAGATAATAGTTCCTACCATAGTTCCGCCGCCTGCTCCATTAATAGTAGCCGCACTTCCGACCTGCCAAAATACATTTTTAGCTTGGGCACCGTTTACAAGATTTATACTTCGTGCTTGTCCGGCTAGACCAACAGTAAGAGATTGTGCCATCTGGAATATAAATACTGCATTCTGGTTATTCTGAGCATCCAGAGTGAGGTCACCTGAAGTTATCTTAAATGTTCCTGCGGCTGCTGTATATGTACCCGGGGCTAAAACTAAATTACCTAACTCACCTGCGCCCGGATCAGGACCGCCAGGTAGACCGGCTAGGAAATTAAACGCTGTTGTTGCATCTGCAAGTGCCTGCTGAGCTATAGCAAATTTTGCTGCTGTTCCCGGAGCGGGCGGTGCACAGTTTATTATTCCCGTCACCAGGCCGATATTTGAAGTCGTTTCAGTAAATACATTTCCGCCCCCATCATGGAATCCGGTTACCAGAGAAGCAGCAGCAATAGTTCCAAGATCTCCATAAACTACTGTATAGATACCTTGATTAGTCAAACCTGCGCTTCCTCCAAAACCGCCAAAACTTGCTGCTCCTCCAAGCACTACTATAGGACCTGAATAAAAGTTCGCTACTAATGTTCTATTTCCAATTATAATAAACTGATAATTTGGATTTGTCGACACTGAAGTTCCGTTTTCTGTCCAGTTAGTAAATTTATATCCGCTATTTGTTGTTGCAGTTACTGTAACTGTTGACCCAGAACTAAATGAACCAGCTCCACTTGTAGTTCCGCCTGTGACCGGATTTGATGACAAAATTACTGTATACTGCATAAGGACAAAGTTCGCTACTAATGTTCTGTTTCCACTTAAAATAAACTGATAATTTGCATTTGTCGATACTGGATTTCCGTTCTCTGTCCAGTTAGTAAATGCATATCCGGTATTTGGTGTTGCCGTTACTGTTACTGAAGAACCTGAATTAAATGAACCGCCCCCACTTGCAGTTCCGCCTGCTGCTGGATTTGCTGATAAAGTTAATGTATACTGCCCAGTAGCAAAGTTCGCTACTAAGGTTCTGTTTCCACTTAAAACAAATTGATAATTTGCATTTGTCGATACTGGATTTCCATTCTCTGTCCAGTTAGTAAATGAATATCCCGCATTTGGTGCTGCGGTTACTGTTACTGAAGAACCTGAATTAAATGTCCCTCCTCCACTTGCAGTTCCGCCTGCAGCCGGATTTGATGATAATGTAACTGTATACGGTATAGGAGCAAAGTTTGCTACTAATGTTCGGTCTCCACTTACCGTAAATTGATAATTTATATTTGTCGATACCGCAACTCCATTCTCTGTCCAGTTGGTAAATGTATATCCGGCATTTGGTGTTGCAGTTGCCGTTACTGAAGATCCTATGTTATATAGACCACCTCCACTTGTCGTTCCACCCGCCAACGGATTTGATGATAAAGTTATTGTATACGTAACAGTGGAGGCAAAGCTCCATACATAGTTATTTACCAGAGCATTTCCTGCAAGATCCCTGGCCCCGGTTGTAATCGTGGCTGTATAAGGTGTATTCAAACTGAGATTACTTGACGGTGAATAAGTTGCAGTAGTACCAACACAGCTTACTGTACCAGATACAAAGGTAAACCCTTGCATTAAGGTAAATGTTGCGGTTGTAATTGTTGAAGGATCCATTGTAGTACTAAAAGTTGCGGTAATTTTCTTGTTCAATACCACATTTATAGCGCCATTTGAAGGGTCTGTAGAAATTACTGTAGGCGGAGTATTGACTACTTGTGCGCCTGTTGTAAAGGTCCATACATAGTTATTTGCCAGAGAATTTCCTAAAAGATCCTTAGCCCCGGTTGTAATTGTTGCGGCGTATATAGTATTTGGTGCAAGACTGCTTGATGGTGCTAAAATTGCAGTTGTACCGGAGTAGGATACAAAACCTGAAACTGTGGTTGTACCTTGCGTTAATGTAAATGTTGCTGCGGTAATTGTTGAGGCATCCATCGTCTTAGTAAAAGTTGCCGCAACTTTTTGGTTTAAAGCCACTCCTGTTGCAGAATTAGCAGGGTTAGTAGAACTTACTTGTGGTGGAGTGACGATTATTGCTGCACCTGTTGTAAAGCTCCATACATAGTTATTCAAAAGAGCATTGCCCGCAAGATCCTTAGCCCCGGTCGTGATCGTGGCTGTATATAAGGTATTTGCTAAAAAATTGCCTGCCGGTGCAAATGTGGCAGTTGTACCGGAATAGGATACAAAGCCTGAAACTGAGTTTGTACCTTGCGTTAATGTAAATGTTGCCGTGGTAATAGTTGTAGCATCCATGGTCTCACTAAAAGTCGCCGTAACTTTCTGGTTCAATGCCACATTTGTTGCTAAATTAGCGGGGTTTGTAAGGCTTACTGTAGGTGGAGTAACGACTGTTCCTATGCCAGTAGTAAAGCTCCAGACAAAGTTATTTACAAGAGCATTTCCTGTAAGATCCTTTGCTCCTGTTGTAATAGTTGCTGTATATATAGTGTTTGGTGCAAGACTGCTTGATGGTGCTAAAATTGCAGTTGTACCGGAGTAGGATACAAAACCTGAAACTGTGGTTGTACCTTGCATTAATGTAAATGTTGCTGCGGTAATTGTCGAGGCATCCATCGTCTTTGTAAAAGTTGCTGCAACTTTTTGGTTTAAAGCCACTCCTGTTGCAGAATTAGCAGGGTCTGTAGAGCTTACTTGTGGTGGAGTGACGATTACTGCTGCACCTGTTGTAAAACTCCAAAAGTAATTGTTTTCCAGAGTATTGCCTGCAAGATCCTTAACCCCGGTCGTAATAGTGGCTGTATATAAGGTATTTGCTAAAAAATTGCCTGCTGGTGCAAATGTGGCAGTTGTACCGGAATAGGATACAAAGCCTGAAACTGAGTTTGTACCTTGAGTTAATGTAAATGTTGCCGTGGTAATAGTTGTGGCATCCATAGTTTTGCTAAATGTTGCTGTAACTTTCTGGTTCAATGCCACTTTTGTTGCTGAATTAACAGGGTCTGTAAGGCTTATTGTTGGTGGAGTAATGACTGTTCCTACGCCAGTAGTAAAGCTCCAGACAAAATTATTTACAAGAGCATTTCCTGTAAGATCCTTAGCCCCGGTTGTAATTGTTGCGGTGTAGGTTGTATTCGCAAATAAATTACTTGTTGGTGTATATGTTGCTGTCGTGCCGACATAATTAACAGTACCGGATATAAATGTTGACCCTTGCATTAATGTAAATGTTGCTGTGGTAATAGTTGAGGCATCCATCGTCTTTGTAAAAGTTGCCGCAACTTTTTGATTCAAAGCTACACCAGTTGCTGCATTAACAGGGTCTGTAGAACTTATTTTTGGTGGAGTGACAATCGGTGCTGAACCTGTTGTAAAGCTCGAAACGTAATTGTTTTCCAGAGCATTTCCTGTAAGATCCTTAGCCCCGGTTGTAATTGTAATGGTATATACTACATTTGGTGCAAGATTACTTGATGGTGCAAAAATTGCAGTTGTACCGGAATACGATACAAAGCCTGAAACTGAGGTTGTGCCCTGCATTAACGTAAATGTTGATGCTGTTATGGTTGTTGCATCCATAGTCTTTGTAAAAACTGCTGCAATTTTTTGGTTCAATCCCACTCCTGTGGATGCATTTGCTGGGTCTGTAGAACTTACTTGTGGTGGAGTGACGACTACTGCTGAACCAGATGTAAAGCTCCATACATAGTTATTTGCAAGTGCATTGCCTTCAGGATCTTTGGCCCCGGTTGTTATCATGGCCGTATATGCGGTATTTGGCGCCAGGTTGCTTGTCGGTGCAAATGTAGCAGTTGTACCTGAATAAGACACAAAGCCTGGAACTGGTGTCGTGCCAAGCATTATAGTAAATGTCGATGTTGTAATAGTTGAGGCATCCATTGCTCTGCTGAAAGTTGCGGCAATTTTCTGATTCATAGCCACATCTGTTGATGCATTAACAGGGTCAGTAGAACTTACCTGGGGTGAACTGATAATGGGTGGAGATGTGATTCCCATTCTATCTTCGCAACCGATCATAATCAAGACTAGTAGCAATGGTAATAACCACATCGTAAAATTGTGTTTCATTCTTTTCATAATATACTCCTAAAAAATAAGTTTTCGTTATTAACTACGATGAAACTACTTAGATGTTGTGAAGGAGTAAATAAAGCAAAGGGATGAAAAAAGGATTACTTCTTTAGGATGAGTTAATTTTCAATTGTATATGAATTAACGGAAGAATTACGTCTGAGGAAAGTTATTATTCGTTTCTTTTAATTTCTAAACATTATATGTTTAAGTTTAAAAACCCCACAGCAGCCAGCTCTTTTTCGCTTTCTCCATGAGTAATTTAAATTCCAGAGAGCCATTTTTCAAATTAACAAAAGTTGAATCGAAATTATTTGCGAAACTACTTTTTGCATTAACTACAAGAACATTTAAACCGGATAAACCTTGTCTCATTTCAATAATTGAAGAATCAAAATTTTGAGCCACTGATTGATCCATTAACAACTTTCCAATTGTTCCTTTCCCGGATTGAATGTTGTTTGTAATCTTTGATAAATCACCGGTAATATGTGATGTGTAATCAATTGTTGTTTTTAGTGATATCATAATATCATCCATATTTATTGGCTGAACTGTCCCTATAACATCATTATTCTCTATTTCCGTTTTGCCGGACGCTCCGGGACTTATAATTAATATTTTATTTCCCATAAGACCGTCAGAGCCAATGCTCGCAATCGCGTCCTTTTTTATAAATTTCCGGGTTTGCTCATTAATTTGTATGTCTACTTTTACGGAAGAATCACTAATTATACTAATGTCTTCTACAGTTCCAACATTTATTCCAGAGAACCGGACATTTCCTCCGGCCTGAAGACCGGCGACATCTTTAAATACTCCGCTTACACGAAATGATTTTCTAAATAATTGCTGTCTCTCCCCGACAAAATATATTCCTAATATAAATACTGCTATTCCAAGGGTTACAAATATTCCTAACCGGATTTTTTTACTTATGTCTTTTTTCATTTAATCTACTCTCTGATTTATCTGATCTATTATTCAAAAAATGAATGTACCCACTCATTAGGCGAATTCTCCAGTTCTTTATATGAACCTTCTGCTGCACATATTCCATCTTTAAGCAATATTATTCTATCGGCGGTTAAGCTGGCACATTTAATATCATGTGTAATAATGATGGATGTGGTGTTATATTTTTTTTGTACTTCCAGGATAAGGTGGCTAATTTCTTTTGAAGTTATAGGATCCAACCCTGTAGTGGGTTCATCATAAAGCATTATCTCGGGTTTTAATATTAAAGTCCGGGCCAATCCTAATCTTTTACACATTCCTCCTGAAAGCTCTGATGGTGACTTATCAATGGCTTCTTTAAGTCCAACATTTATCAAAGCTTCATTTATCATCTGGCTCAGTTCTTCTTTTGGTAATTTGTGTAATTGCCTTCTCAGCGGAAATTCAAGATTTTCTCTAACCGTCATTGAATCATATAGGGCGCTGCTTTGAAATAGAAATCCTATTCTTTTACGTAATTCAAACAGTTCCTTTTCCTTTAGTTCATTTATATCTTGCCCGAATAAAGCAAGTGTACCACCGTCTGGATCTAAAAGTCCAACAATGCATTTTATTAGAACTGATTTACCGGTTCCTGATTTCCCGAGTATTACAATATTTTCTCCTTTGTGTATAACCAGATTAATATCCACCAAAACAGTATTGTTCTCAAAGGATTTCGAAAGATGTTTCATTTCAACGACAATAGGACTGGCTATCATATTTTCATCTTTTATCATATTTGAGGTATTGGCAATCAATTTATTAATACCTGATTTAGCTTTGAAATAAACTTGTAATTTGAACAGCTATCATATCTATAATAAAGACCATTAAAGATGCTATCACAACCGCCGAGTTTGCCGCTTTCCCAACCCCTTCGGTACCTTTATTTGAATAATATCCTTTATAACATCCTATGATTCCAATTGCAAAACCGAAGAAAAAAGTCTTGATGGTAGCAGGAATTAAATCATTAAACTCGGTTCCCTGAAATATTTGTGAAAAGAAAAGGGAAGCGCTGACAGATCCTTTTAAATTAATCGCAAAAAATGATCCAAGCAGTCCTATAGCATCAGACAAAATGACTAAAATAGGAAGCATCAATGTTGCCGAAAGTACTCTGGTAACAACAAGGAATTTAAATGGATTAGTACCCGATACCTGCATTGCATTTATTTGTTCTGTAACATTCATCGACGCTAGCTCCGCGCCAATACCGGATCCAACTTTTCCGGCAAAGATTAGTGCAGTTATAGCGGGTCCTATTTCACGTATTATTGATACTGCCACCATAGCCGGCAGCCACGATTCCGCTCCAAATTTTGCCAAAGTAGGTCTTGATTGTATAGTAAGCACAAGACCAATAATAAATCCAGTAATACCAACCAACGGAAGAGATTTGTAACCCACAAGGAAAGATTGTTTTAATATTTCATTAATCTCATAAGGTGGTTTAATTGCTTCTTTAAAAAATCGTAAAATAAATACAGTTAAGGATGATATTTCCACAAAGAAATTTTGAAATATAGATGTTACACCCCTTTCGGGGTCACCCTCTGTATTATTGATTGATATATTTGTTTTATTTTCTGTCATTTGTTTAATAATGTATAAATGGCCCCATCATTCAGATGGGCGATCTCTGTCATTTGTCTTTTTCTTTTCAGTTCCTCAACCGTATAAAGAAAACTGCGGTTAACTTTATCAAACCAGATTAGACATGCACTCGTCGTATCCAATCTTAAATCTTTTTGGTAAGGATTAATTTTAATAATCTGTGTCGAGTTATAATAGGTTTTAGCCGGACTACGGATGGTTGTATAATTTGTGAGTATATAAACCGCCTCAGGTTCATTACTATATAATGTAAACCTATCTGATAATCCTCCATGCTGTATAAGATATTCAATAGTCTCGCTTTTCTTCCACGATTCAGATCCATATCCGCATCCTGAAAGATTGACATACTCTTTTATCATTTGCCCGGTATTTCCTGCCTGGGATTTTATAATAAAGACAATGCCAACAAATAACAAGACATTTATTGTCCTCAATTGAAATGTTTTGGTTAACCTGTTAAGTATCTTATCGGTAAGGAAGAATATAATTATAAGAACCGGCAAATAAATCGGAGAGAGCAATCTATTTGAAATCTGATCATACGCGGTGGTTGTTGATGATATTATTATTAGTCCGGAATAAAATATCATGAATATCAAAAGCGGACCAATGAACCTAATCGCATTCCAGTTTGAGGATTTCACTTTTATTGATATGTATACTATCAGCGACGTTACTATTAATAATAAATAAAAGAAGTAGAATGTTATTAAGCTTGCCGGTAAATACCAGTGAAGTATAGTTAAATAACAAAATCTGATATTCTCATATAAACTATATGAAGATGTCCCTCTTTGTCCGACAAAGGTTCCATAAATAAAATAATTTCGCGCTAGCCAGACACCAATTGGAATTATCGCGATAAGTAAAAACATTCCTGCATCCCAGAATCGTAACTTAATATTTTTCTTTCCCCAAACCACGATTCCTATTAGTCCCGTTAAAATGATTATAATGCCCGTATAACGGGTCAGACATGCCAGCGCTGCCGCAAGAGAAAAAATAATTAATGAGATATAATTCCCGCTTGACAGATACTTGTCTAAATAATAAAAGAACACTATTGTTAGGAATATAAAAAGTGATTCTGATAACGCCATCAAAGAAGTCTGCACAATTGAATAGGAAATCAGAACCGAAATTGTCCCTAATAAAATTAACCCGAATGATTTTATGTGTCTTGTCATTAATAACCCGGACATAAACACAATAAGTCCTAAAAGAATCGCATTAACATAACCTGCGGATACTTGCGGGTCTATAAATGTTGTTATTTTTATTAAAGCAAGGAGGATCGGATATAGCGGGGGTTGAATAACCAAAGGCAAGCCATTATACGTAAGAAAACCGTTACCTTCGGCTAAATTCCTTGCCGCTGATATGTAAACAACTGAATCTGGTGTAATTCCGGCGCCGAAGCGGTTTGTTAATAATAAAATAATACCTACCCCTATGAATCCTAAGATTCCCAAAACAACTTTATTATAAAGATTCAGATTTTTTAACAGCATTTCTAAATTATTTATACCAACTGTTTATTAAGTACTTAATTCTACTCGGTTTATATTATATATAAGTCTTGTCCGGCACAATAGTTCTAAGGGATGAAAATAGGACTACATCTTTTGGACAGCCCGTTTGTTAAATGAAAAGAAAATAAATCAAGGCAATGCCTGAAGCACCCATCAATATAAGGGTTATCATTCCAAGAATATTGGACCAAATTGTATTTGTAAATTTCCCCATTACCTTTTTATTGTTTCCAATATGCATAATTATGGCAATCATTACCGGGGCAGTTAATCCATATAAAATGGCAGTATAAATAAGCGCCTGTATTGGGCTTATCCCTAGAAAATCCAAAGATAATCCAACAATCAGCGAGATAATTAATGTTATATAAAAACGCTTGGCCTCGTGAAATTTTTTATCCAGCCCCTGTTTCCAGTTAAATGTTTCAGCTAAAATGTAAGAGAGTGATCCCGCCAGAACCGGGATGGCTAAAAATCCTGTTCCGATTACACCAAGTGCAAAGAGTAAATATGTAAATTTTCCTGTCAATGGTTCTAACGCTTTTGCCGCTTCCCCGACCGTATTAATTTGTGTTATACCCGCCTTAAATAATACTACGCCCGTTGTAAGAATTATAAAAAACATAACTATATTTGAGAATAACATGCCGAAATCTATATCCATTTTCATTTCATTTAAGATTCGTTTATTGACTATTATTATTTTTCGGCTATGTGTCATATCCTCAGCTTCCATTGTGGCCTGCCAAAAAAACAAGTAAGGAGAAATGGTTGTACCGAGAATGGCAACCAGTATCTCAAAAAAGGCTTTATTGAAATGAATTGTTGGTATAAAAGTGCTTTTCATGACTTGTATCCAATTGGCATGTACAAGGAATGGTATCACTATGTATAATAATAAAGAAAGGCAAAGCCATTTTAATACAAGCGCAAGTTTTTGATATGGATATCTGATAATGAAAAAAATAAGCAAACCGGTAAATATAATACTGAAAACAAATGTTGGAATTACCGGCATAAGTAAATTGGCAACTGCCCCCATTCCCTGTATATCTGCGCCTATATTAAGTATTATTGCCGGAAAACTAAACACCGCCATCAAATATAAAATGCTTTTTGGATAATTTTTCTTCAGTGTCGCTGTTAATCCTACCTGAGTTACAATTCCGATTCGTGCGCACATCTCCTGTATTGAGGCCATCAATGGAAATGTAATAATTGCTGTCCAAAGAGTTCCGAAACCAAAACCGGCACCTGCCTGAGAATACGTTGCAATTCCGGAGGGATCATCGTCACTTGCTCCGGTAATAAGTCCGGGGCCAAGTATACGCCAGTATTTCTGTATTCTTGCAGAAAGTTCTGTATTAAAATTCATATTACGCTTGCAATTGAAATAACTCCCGAAAGAATTATTAGAACACCTGCAATTTTATTGACCCATCGTAATCCAACTAAATCCAACTTCTTTCTGAAAAATGTGACTCCTGAACTAAGCGATAGGAACCATAAACATGAACCAATAAATACCCCTGCTACAAGCGATGAAGCAGAAAAATAACTAAGCCCGGTTCCTAAACCGAGAGCAGCAAACACAGCAATAAATGCAAATATGGTCAAAGGATTGGTAAGTGTTAAAAAAACTGTTGTAAGATAGGATCTTAAAATTCCATTATTGTTTTGGGGGATATTAGGATTAGCAGGAAGGGCTCTAAACGTTCTTATACCAAGGAATAGAAGAAGCGCCCCACCAACCAATCGAATCCAAATTCGTTCATTGTTTAATGTACTTGAGATAATAGTGAGCCCAAATGCAGCAACACATCCATAAAACAAATCTGCAGTAGCAGCACCAAGTCCAATTATTAATCCGCGTAATCGTCCCTCCGTAAGTGTTTTACGTATACACATAATTCCAATGGGGCCAATCGGCACAGCCATCGCAAATCCGATCATCATTCCTTTAAGAAAAATTGTAATTTCCATATTTTAAATAATTAAGGATGCCGGTATTTGATCATTTAGCAAAAATTGGATAATCAGTATATCCTTTTTCACCAGGTGAATAAAAAGTGTTCATGTCAAGTTCTTTAGATAATGCCCAGTTGTTTGAAAATCTTTTTGTAAGATCAGGGTTATTGATAAATGGTCTGCCGAATGCAATAAGATCAGCAAGCCCGATTTCTAATTCGCTCTCAGCGGTTTCCTTTGTATATCCTCCGCTGAGAATAATGGTGCGTTCAAATAATTTACGGATAGTCTTTTTAATTGCAGCAGGAACTTCCGGAGCTCCCATGGCACTATGATCGACCAGGTGAATATAAAGTATTTCTCTTTTATTCAGATTCTCTGCCAGATAATAATATGTATCATCAATTTCGGCATAATGAGGCATATCGCTTGCTATTCCATAAGGAGACAAACGCAAACCCACCTTATCGTTTCCTACCGTATCGATTGCATCATCTATTATTTCTAAAAGAAACCGGCAGCGGTTTTCAATAGTTCCACCATAAATATCATTCCTTATATTACTAACCGGAGACAAAAATTGTTCTATCAGATATCCATTAGCTCCGTGTATTTCTATACCATCAAACCCCGCTTCCATAGCATTCGCTGCAGCCGTAATGAATTCTTTTTTTGTATGCTTAATTTCAGTAAGATCCATTTCTTTAGGAATTGGGAAAATCTGCATTCCCTGAGTATCTGTCCACATTTGTCCTGCCGGTTTAACGGCAGAAGGCGCAATTATTTTTGCTCCTATTGGCAGGTTTGATGGATGACCAATACGTCCGGTATGCATAAACTGCACAAATATTTTCCCATCTTTGGAATGAACTATTTCTGTGGTCTTTTTCCATCCCTCTACCTGATCTTCACTAAAAATTCCGGGAATTCGGCAATACCCGAGACCATTTGGAGATGGGGATGTCCCCTCAGTAATAATAAGTCCTGCGCCAGCACGTTGTTCATAATAATCAGCCATCAATTGATTTGGAATATTACCAATTGCCCGCGATCGGGTCATTGGAGCCATTACGATTCTGTTTTTAAGTTCTATATGACCCAATTTATAGGGACTCATTAGTTTTGTGTTTTTCATTATTGTTTTTCCTTACATGATTTATTTTTTTTATTTTAATATATCAGGTTGCCATCTTACTGCAATTCCTGTGGCCTCAGATGAGGAAAATAGTCCAAGGGAAATATTATTGTCCTGAAATCGGTGAAATTCCGGTATAACTATTCCGCACAAAGCACCAATTCCAATTCCAACCATAACATCTGAAGGAAAATGCCTGAGTGCTTTAACTCTGCAATATCCCAAAACAAGAGGAGGAATTAATGCTGCACCATATAAAAGATATTTATTGTTTCCTATATCGGGATTGTAATCGCTATATATTTTTGCAAAAAAGAAAGTAGATACCGCTGCAGTAGCAACATGTCCGCTGTAAAATGAATTCCGGTTGCCGCCTGAATTTCTCTGGTTAAAAGTAAGTTGGTCATAATAAGTGACAGGCCTGAATCTGTTTTGAAAAGTAGGTCCCAGGAAACTCCATTCATAAATATTGGTTGTTATAGTAAGGGTTTCCATATACATAAGAAGCAGATCATACCAGTCCCTTCTCATTCGTTTGTCTAACATGAGAGCTAATGGAAGAGCAACAGATAAAGTTAAAACATAATTAGAGTAAGTCAGGTACGCATCAGTTTTCGTTGGGTCTTGCTTTAATGCCCAGTAATCTATTCCGCTTATACTACTTCTGTCCAAAGCCTGTAATTCTATAAGAGATATTTCTTTCTTGTTTAATGTCTGTGGTATACCCAGGTAATTTGTCAATAATCCAACACCGCATATCGTTCCGGTTACATAATAATTCACATGATATGGATGAATCAAAGAATCACTTGCTATGGATTGTGGATAGACCTTAATACCTAAGCAGACACTAAAAAAAACAAAAAAAATAAATTTTAATTGATGTGTTCTGATGATCATAACCATTATTTCAATTCGGTTTGTGCAGGATCAAACTCAGGACTATTTTTAATCGTTTCCTGCGAAACATTCACATATATTTCCGATTCATCCCAAACTATTCTATTAATCATACCCGGAAGAATTAACACTCTTCTTCCAGATAACCAGTTCTTTGTATCAACAACAATGGAACACAAATTCCATTTATTGTCATCAACCAAAAAATCCTCTACGTGTCCAATTTCACCATCAGAAGTATGTATATGGTAACCCTTGACTTTACTTGTACTGCGGAGGTGAGGATCTCCCGGAATTTGATGAACTTTATCTCCGCCTCCATCAGTTTCTTTTTCATCTATAATAGGGGCATAAGGCAGCATTCCAAGTGGTGTTGCATAAAATTCCTCTCCCCAATAAACCGGCAACATATAATGTCCAAATAATTCTATTTCGTTTTGACGGGATACAGTTTTTTCAGTGTCAATGTCAGGACTGTTTTTTACCTGTTCCATTGTCAGGTTTACATGAAATGTTTGTGATTTCCAATCTGTTTTTCCAAGTGCCGCATGAGGAATAAGTACTTTTTTTTCTGATAACCAATTACCGGTATTAATCACCAGATAGCGAATCGACCAGGTAAAATCGTCGAAAAAGAATTCACTCACTTTACCTAACTCACCATCTTTTGCGTTAATTGAATAGCCGACCAAATTATTTACACTACGTTTCATATTAATTCCTTTTCTCTTTTATTCTTATAACCAGTAATTTTTTTCATTTGTTTTATTATTTGAATAGATTACTTTGCTGATTTAATAACACCCGTTTGTTCCAGGCTTGGCATCACAATATCCGCTATATCATTTTGAACATCTTCAATTGTATTCCTTTCAGGTGTATAACTTGTAGCACCCCAAATTAACCTTTCTTTATCCCTGACAACCCAAACCTCTATTGTCCTCCGGTCAACAACCGAAGAATCAATATAACCCGGATGTTCGACATCTCTGTAATAAGTGGAATATGTGTTTCTAAAAGGATTGAATCTTAATCTTGATTCACTTGACACATAACCTTCTACATAATGTGTTTCTGCTTCTTTTTGAAGCAGATGGATTACAAGAATTCCATCGTAAAGCTTACCCTTAACTGTTTCAATAATTTGGTTGGTATCCGGTAAAACATTAGGGAATAAAACATAAGATGATGTTCCTTTAACACCTTGTTTGGCAAGTTCGGCCACAAAAGCATCTTCCCAGATACGACGCTGAACCTGGTTTTTTCTCATTGAAATGATTAATATTTTATTCAACGGAGATTCATGAAATGTCGGGTCATTCCATACATCTACAAGTACAGATGACGAACAACTTTCTATCAAAATCATTAAAAAACCCAAAACTGCAGCCATTAGAAATCTATAAAACCCCACAATGCAACTCCTTTTTTTAAGGTTAATCCTGTTTTACGGAAATCTCTTTCCGGCAATTGACTTTTATAATTTCGAAATTATTTTTCGTATTTCTTCTTTAGTTTTTCCAAGCTTATTTTGCAATCTTCCAAATAATTCCTCTTCCTTCCCTTTCTGGAGAAGTAAATCATCATCAGTCAGGTTTGCAAATTGTTGTTTGAGTTTACCGGCAGTTTCATTCCAGTTTCCTTTGAGAATTAGCGCATTCATTTCATGTTTCCTTTATATATGTAATAAATAAATATTGTGTGAATTAGTTTTTAATCACTGTGTATGATATATAGAAATAGATATTTATTCAATCGTTCGAAGGGATGAAAAAAGGACTACTTCTTTAGGTTGAACCTGGCTCTTGTGAAATATTAAATCGGAGAAAATCCAACTACATCAGCTATACCATTGCGGAGTGCAAACCAAATAAACTGGAAAAAATAATCATTGGGATTCCGGGAATATTTTGTGCTCCCTAACTTCATCTTCCCATTCTTATCCGGCAGGTTTGATCCGCGTATAATAAATATTTTGCCGAATAATGAAGAGATTCTGTCTATTATTCCATTTTCACTTCCCGTTTCTTTATTAATGATAACAAAGGATAAGTCTTTGTAAGATAAATATAATACACCATTTGAATGCCCCCGGGAGACACTAATATTAAATTCTGCAGACTTTAGGACACCTGATTTAATCCGACGCTGTTGACCTGGCTCAATGAATGAATTTAATTTGGATGCATCCATTGAACTGAGCGAACCGGAATACCTTAAAGAAAAATCTTTTGCACTCAGAGGAATTTCCATTAACAGCTTCATTTTACCCGAATTCATAAATAATCCCTCCCCAATTATGAACGAAGTATCGGATTGTTCCGTATGGTTGGCAATTCTGCTGACAGATACATTTACATCGTTAAATGTAACAACCCCCGGCTTTGCTTTAGCTCCAAACCTTTCACTATATTTCAACCGTCCATTAAAAATCCTTAAGTTATCTATTTTAATTGTTTCCTTAATCGATTCAAGAAATTCATTAGGCATCTGTGGATTAGATGAATTATTGTCATATGGTTTATCCATGCTCACCAGGATATCAGTAAAAATATCATGTATATTAATACATTTAGCGGTATAGATTTTTCCCTGAAACATTTTAAGGCAATCCAAACCGGTTATACTGATAGAGGAAATATCAGAACGAAATCTGGTTTGCCTATATTTACTTTTTGCAAAGAATTTCTCGTCGGCTAATAAGGAATAAAACTCAATTGAATCAATTATCATTTCAGAATCATGAATAGATACATGTAATTTGTCAATATGTAGTTCGTTCAGAGTCTGACGAAAAGTAAGTGTTATATTTTGTGCATTAATTATTGAACTTCTAAAATCATTAAGTGTAATATCTTTGTTCCAGAGAATCTTCATCCAGCTGATTCCACTTATCGATGTCGGTCCAATACGGCAATTGTATTCACTTGATTTCATTGTGATGGACTCACACTCAAGTTTGTTTTTCCATAAATTGAAATGCAGGTTGCCAACATGTAATGAGTCAGATGGATACGATATGATAAAAGCTTTCGTTATCCGCTTCTGCATGAATGAATTGATAAATGGGTCAGGAAACAACAGGAATATTAATACAGCAAACAGTAGTAAAGCTCCAATTCCCAAACCTGCATAATTTAATATTTTGAGCGGAGATAGTTTTCCCGAATCAATTGAAGTTTTTGGGGTTTTAGCTGTTTTAATCATTGAAAAATTTCATAAACAGGTGTTATCAGGAAAATTATTTGCTTATAAATGAAGTAATAGCCATAGTGGTTTTATAAGACTCTGAGAGGTGAACATGTTTTGCGATTTGCACTCGTTTAGAGATGGCTAATTTCTCGAGAATATTATGGACATGACTCTTTACAGTGAAAAGGGAAAGATTAAGTTTTTCCGCTATTTCTTTATTTGTTGCACTATCCGCAATCAAATCAATAACCTGTCGTTCACGTTTTGTCATAATTACGGATTCAATGATTTCGGGTGGTTTAACTTCATTTATTGCATTTTCTGTAATCTGTGAAAAAAGAGAACCGGCTAATTTTTCGGGTAAAACCATTGCACCTGTAAAAACAGATCGGATAGTCTTTATAAATTCAGCAGTATTTGCATCTTTAAGAATAAAGCCCGACACACCTGCACGTACAAATTCGAAAACATCCGACTGGAGAGGCAAAATATTCATTACTATTACATTTATTGCGGGAAAATTCTTCTTAGATAATTTTACGTTTTGCAAACTATGCTGATTAATTTCCCCAAAATCAAGAATCACTAAACCTGGTTTATATTTATCTATTAATTCTAATATATTTTCGCAATTACTCATTGAACCAACAACCTGCATATCAGTCTGTTTCTTTATCATTGATTCAATACCGTTACGCAAGAATCTGTTATCTTCTATTAAAAGAATCCGGATCTTCTTCAATTAGTTCCTCCGAACATGGTCTTCAATTTCTCATCCCTTAATTTCAAACAGAGTACTTATACTGTTTTTTTTTTCTTTGTTAATGTTGTTTTCACAATAGCATCACCTTTCCTGCTCTGAGCCATTTTTGCCTTGTCCTGAATAAAAGTTTCATTCCTGGCTTTTTCAATGCCGATAACTTTGAGAGCCTCTGATTCTTCGGCTTCAAATTCAGATTTCAATAAAACAATCTGAGCTTCCATTGCTTCACGCCTCCGCTCTAATCCAAATTGTTTCCGTCTGATTTCTTGCTGACGTAATAACTGTTCTGCTTCGTCTTTTGTCTCTTGGGATAAGCGTGCAGAACCGGTCAACACACCTTCAGGACCCACATAGACATCAAGAAGTTGGATTCCGTTATTTGTCAGTTTAAACTCGCGAATCTGATTGGAGTGTGACATACCGCGAGATTTAAGCACATATAATCCTCTATTTCGTTCGCCTCCAATTTCTATATCTCGCAGGAGAAGCCATGTATCTATCAGGGAGGAGACATAAACATCTGACATTTCCATATTCTCGCCGGCAGCCGTGAGACTTGTGAAGAATGCAGTGCACCGCTTCATCTTCAAAAAATCTACAAGTCGCAGTAACATAGTTTTAACTTCTGTTTGATTATCACCCATCACAAATGCATTTATTGGGTCGAGGACAACAACGGAAGGTTTAAAATTATTGATCAATTTAATACTTGTAGTTAGGTGAGTTTCCAAACCGTAAAGAGTTGGACGTGTTGCATGGAACTGAAGCAGTCCTTTTCTCAACCACGGCTCTAAATTTATTCCAATTGAACACATATTACGTATAAGTTGACTAGGGGATTCTTCGAAAGTAAAATAGAGAACACGTTCATTTCTTTTGCATGCAGCTTCAACAAATTGAGCTGCCATGCTGGTCTTGCCCGTACCGGCAGTGCCAGAAACAAGCACTGTGCTGCCGCGAAAGTAACCTTTTCCTGAAAGCATTGTGTCAAGACGGGGAATACCAGTGGAAATTCTCTCATCAGACGAATAATAATTCAGCCCAAGTGAAGTGATTGGCATAATTGAAAAACCATCTTCATCAATCAGGAATGGATATTCATTCGTACCATGTGTAGAACCGCGATATTTTACAATACGCAGCCGGCGAATTGATGATTGGTCGTTCACACGGTGATCAAGCAGAATAACACAATCGGATACATACTCTTCCAGACCTTGGCGGGTTAAAGAACCGTCGCCCCGCTCTGCCGTAATTATTGTGGTTATTCCTTTTCTTTTGAGCCATCGTAATAAGCGCTGTAATTCGGCTCTCAGAATAAAAGAATTTGGTAATCCCGAAAAAAGTGTTTCAATTGTATCCAATACGACGCGTTTTGCACCGATACTCTCAATTGCCGAATGTATTTTGATAAACAATCCTTCCAGATCGTATTCACCTTTATGTTCTAATTCAGCCCGGTCTATGTGAACATGTTCAAGATATATCTTCCTACGTCTTACAAGATTTTCCAGATCGAACCCTAACGAAGCCACATTTGCAGTAAGTTCCTGCTCAGTTTCTTCAAACGATATAAAGACCCCCGGTTCGTTATACTTAGTTGCTCCGCGCACTATAAATTCCATGGCAAAAAGAGTCTTACCGCAGCCCGCGCCTCCGCATACAAGCGTTGGCCGGCCTTTAGGCAAGCCTCCTCCGGTTATTTCGTCTAATCCCTGAATACTTGTGGGGGTTTTGGGAAGGGCTTTTCGTTGGGGTTGTATTTCTTTTTTCTTAATCATGTTTCTTTCCGTGCTGTTTGTTGTTTCTACGATAATAAAATATTTATCCAGCACCAATACTAAATCTCAGAGAGTTAGAATGGTATCTTACAATAACACCGATGTGTTTATCATTTAGAAATATAAAATATTGAAATGGTATTGACACAAACAATAGTCCAAAGGGATGAAAAATGGACTACATCTTTAAAAAAAAGAAGCGGCAATACAAAAGCCGCTTCTTTAATTATGATTAATGAATTATTTTAAATTATTGGTTATCTTTTGAAAGTATCTTTATTTCAACTCTTCTGTTCATAGATCTTCCTTCATTTGTATCATTTGTCGCGATAGGATTTTCTTTACCATAACCTACTATTTTTAGGTTATTTCTATTAATACCCTTTTCGACAAGGTAGTCTACAACTGATTGAGCTCTTTGCTTTGAAAGCTTTTTATTATAACTCGCTGAACCAACTCCATCTGTATATCCACCAATTTCCCATTTGTATTTAGGATGTTTATTCATGGTACCAACGAGACCGTCAAGAACTGGAAATGCATTAGGTAGAAGTTTGGATTTATTAAACTCAAAATTTGTGTCGCCGCTAAGCACTAAAGACTCAACTTCAGCGGGTTCTTTAATTATAATTTTCTCTACCACTTTCTTAATAGGGCATCCATCGGCGTCTACCTGGACACCTGTTGGTGTGTTGGG